>Ga0335070_10003744_pt1 | contig 17778 bp, 18 predicted proteins | sample Lox_Sample_13_FD_206722 | JGI IMG/M metagenome (GOLD analysis project Ga0335070, IMG submission 206722) | Soil microbial communities from Loxahatchee National Wildlife Refuge, Florida, United States - Lox_Sample_1.3 | ecosystem: Environmental > Terrestrial > Soil > Wetlands | place: USA...
GCATGACGGCTTGTTTCTCAGAGATCCCTCGCATCGATGCCTCCAGACAAGTAGTTGTCGGCATCTTAACACATTGAACGATGATGGCAATAAAATATCGAGTTTTTCAGCAAACTGCTAGATCTACTCCTCAAATTCTTCTGAAGCTTCGTTGAAAATTGACAATTCATCCCGTTTTGGATACAAGGAAAGATGACGGGAGGAGAACCATGGTAAGCGAATTGGAAATTGTTCTCAGATTCGTCTTGGCATCTGTCCTCGGAGGAGTAATCGGTCTGGAGCGAGAGGTTCACGGCAGGGAGGCGGGGGGCAGGACCTATCTTCTCGTCTCTTTGGGTTCGGCCCTCATCATGGTGATCTCGGAATTCCTTGTTGTGAAATATCACGGGGGACCTTTGGCGGGAATCTTGCGAGGCGATCCGGGGCGAATTGCAGCCCAGGCAGTCACTGGAATTGGTTTCCTGGGTGCAGGAGTCATCCTCCGTTATAGAGACTCGATACGCGGACTGACCACAGCAGCCTGTATGTGGGTGGTATGCGCCATTGGTTTAGCGATAGGGTCAGGTTACTATCTCTTTGGGCTGACTGGCTCAGGGATTACCCTCTTCTCCCTCTTAGGGCTGAAAGGTCTCGGGAAGAGATTGAAAAAGGACTGGTATTTGGAGATGGTAGTCATCTCCGAGGATATCGACGGCCAGATCGACCGGATCCAGAAAATCATCGACAAATATGACTCGAACGTGACCAGGCTGGCGGTCAAAAGAAGTCTTCGAGACAAAGAGATCACGCTGAATTTCCATCTGCGATCTCGGGCCATCCAGCCCGATCGAAATATGTACTCCGAGGTTTTCGATCTCTCCGGAATCAAGCAGGTAGAGTTGAAGTAGCTTCCCTAAGACGTTGCTTCCTGCGAAAACATTCGGGACCCGGTTTTCTTGCGTGGATCCAAGGAAACAGGATTAAGAGGCAGATTATGGACATTCCTATCCCGGGACTTACCGGAAAACACCGGGGCGGGCGAGATGATCAAAGGCGCTCGTTGAAGAGGATGAAGATTTCTGCCACGGCCTTACTGCTGTCCATGGTCGTTTTATATCTCTTTGCAAGATTCATGAGAGAGACATCTTCTTTCTTTGAAATCGTCATGGCTTTCTCAGAGGCGGCGATGGTCGGAGCCCTTGCAGATTGGTTTGCGGTGGTCGCTCTTTTCAGGCACCCCTTGGCGCTACCGATTCCGCATACAGCGATCATTCCGAAGAACAAGGATCGACTGGGAGAAAACCTCGCCAAATTTATCAGAGACAATTTCCTTTCCCAAGAGGCCATCGGAGCGAAGTTGAATGCCGTGGATGTGACCGGTCTGGTCAGTCGGTTGTTCTCGGATGAGCAAAAGGCAAGAGATCTGGCGAATAAACTCATCGAATACATCCTGTTTATTGCGGAAAGATTTGACCAAAAAGACCTGAGAGCCTTCGGAAAGGATCTGGCGCTCCAAAACGTTAACTCCATCCAGCTCGGCCCCTGGCTCGGCAAGGTCGTGGAAACCTTCACGAAGAACAATCGGCACCACCTCCTCCTGGACGGCGGGTTGACCGTGATCACGGGATGGCTGGCGAAAAACGAAGCAGGGATAAGAGCAAGAATGAAAGAGGGAAATCCATGGTGGCTTCCCGATTTTATTGATGATAAGATTCTCGACATGATTGTGGGCAAGTTCAAGGAACTGCTGGAGGAAATTCGAAACAATCCCGGCCATGAAGTCAAGAAAAGGATTGACGAGGCTATCTTCAAATGGGTTGACGGATTGAAAGCTTCTCCAAACGTTGACGAAAGGATTCACCACGTGAAGGAAAGGTACCTAAACCCTCTGGGCGTCAAAGAGGCTCTAGCAGGTTTATCAGGCGACCTTAAAGTCGGAATATTACAGGATCTCCGGAATCCGGATTCTACCATCCGGAACCAGATTGAGTTTGGCATTCTTACTTTGGGAAGAAGCCTGGGGGAAAATCCCACGGTGAGAGAGAAGATCAATTTCTGGTTGTGTTCTTCTCTTTTGAAGCTGTCGAGCGAATATGCCGATACCATCAGTTCGATTATTTCCGACACGGTGAGGAAGTGGGATGCTGAGAGAACAAGCAGGACGATCGAGCTTTATGTTGGGAAGGACCTGCAATGGATTCGGATCAATGGAACGCTGGTCGGAGGTCTTGTCGGACTCCTCATCTATTTCATTTCCAGGTTTTTCCATTAACCTGCAACGATCTTTTTCTTTGATCCTCCCTAACACCGTTTGACGATTTCCAGATCTTGCTATTTTTCTTTTCCTTCTTAGCACCAGACACTTAAGATTCCCGTATCAGAGAGCGGGGAAGGACCCGGTCGATGGATTTCCGATTTGGTTTGATTGCGGGGTAATTCTTTTTGCGTTATGATAGACTAAAATAAGATAGTTTATTTTTCCAGCATGCCAAAAATCGCCTGGTCCTATTGCAGGGCAATCGATGAATAAAGCCTTCAAAAGAATTGCCTTTTTCACGATCGTCTTGATTCTTCTTTTCTTGGTTATCTTCGTGATCACCCAGACATCGCAGGTCGCTGAACTTGCAGACAAGGTGAGCCCCGAATTTGGTCACATTGTCCTGTGGGGCCTTTTGGTTATTTACGCGGTTCTCATTCTTTTCCCGGTGGTATTGTTCTTGCGGTTACGCCGGTCTCCCACGCCTCCAAAAAATGAGGATGATCCAAAGTTTACGACCTATTTGGAAGTACTGAAAAGGCGTCTGGCTTCAAATCCCTGCCTGAAGGGCTTGGATCTTTCGAATCGGCAAGAGATCGAGAAGGCGTTAACCCTCATGGCCCAAAATGCTGATGAGATCATTCAACGGACTGCCGCTACTGTTTTTGTAAGCACTGCCATCTCCCAAACCGGGCGCCTGGAACCCTTCTTCGTATTGTCTGCACAAGCCCGCATGGTATGGCAGATCGCGCGATTATATTATCAACGACCGATGTTTCGGGATCTCATTCGAATCTATACCAATGTTGCGAGAACAGCTTTGTTGATGGACAAGATCCAGGATGCCGACATCAGTGAACAGGTAACTCCCGCCTTATCTTCAGCCCTTGGAGCCCTGGCCGATACGTTCCCTCAATCTCAATTGGCCGCATCTATATTGGTCAATTCGGTGCGCACAGGCACAGCAAATGCGCTTCTTACACTGCGAGCGGGCATCATTACGAGGAGTTACTGTGGGTCCTTAATTCTTGCCGAGAGGAGTACTCTGCGCCGTGCAGCGGGTGCAGAGGCGGCAAAGTTGCTGGATTCTATCGTAAGACAGGGTACCGTCAGGTTGTCTAAAGCGGTCTCGCATGCCTCTAAAAACCGGGTCGGAACTGCCCCTGAAGACTCGAGATTATGTTAAAGAAACGGGAAACACCATTCTCTCCAAAGTCAGGCCTTCGAAAAACCAACGAAGTGCTGCGCGGAAATCGAATCAACAACTAGCCCTAATCCATACGAATCCATGCATTCTGAAGTCCACTTTGCTTCATTGAAATAGTATTTGTAGGGAACTACTCTTCGCTGAAATTTAACCTGCCCTTCATCATTTTGTCACAAAACTAAGCTATCCTGACATCAGAAAAGTTATGAGGATAACCGATGTTCTAACAGTCCCAACGTTGGAATTCGATCAGACCCGCTCCCTCTTTTGCCACTCGATCTCCCACCAGGACACATTCCATCTTCCCCAGAGAGGCAGCCGGCAGGTTACGGAGGGCAGGACAGCTCCGCCGTTTCTGACCGGCAGGTGCTTCGTAAACTCCATCTTCGATGCCGGGGTGAAGGAACGGAACATAGAAGAAAAATACCTTGCGAGGAAGCCCTTCGATATGCTCAGGGACGAGCGTCCCTCGAAGCGCAGAACCGAACGGCCTCGCCCTCTAGGCGTAGCCTTCATATCTCTCTCACATGGAGCCCGAACGTATGTCAAAGACTTATGTTTTGGATACCAATGTCCTGTTGCATGACCCGGAAGCTCTCTTCGCTTTCCAGGAGAATGAGGTGGTGATTCCCTTCACTGTGATCGAAGAAATCGACAATCAGAAAAGGCGGCAAGACGAAGTTGGAAGAAATGCGCGGCATGTTTCGGAAAGACTCGACGTCCTCCGGCGCAGCGGCCGGCTATCCGACGGGATTACTTTACCTCAGGGAGGGAAGCTCCGGATCGAGTTGAATCATCAGGAGATGACCGATTGTCCCGTGGGCTGGGATGGCATGAAGCACGATAATCGAATGATCGCCCTTGCTCGTTATCTTCAAAAAGCTCAGAAAGGGGAAGTCATCCTTCTTACCAAAGACCTCAATTTAAGGATCAAGGCCGATGTGGTAGGCGTCCCCGCAGAGGATTTTAACTCGGATCGGGTGAATTATGATCGCCTCTATTCAGGGATCAGCGAACTTCGCGTCTCTCACGAGAAGATTGACTGTTTTTATCGGGAAGGAACATTGAAGCTGGAAGAAGACGCCGGCCTGTTTTCCCACCAGTTTGTGATCCTACGAAATTGTGCCCAGGCCTCCCGATCTGCTCTTGCCCGCTACTATGAGAACAGCCTGTGGGCTCTCGTTCATGGAGACTCTATCAACTGGGGCATCCGGGCTTTGAACAAGGAACAACGGTTTGCCCAGGAGTTGTTGATGGATGACCGAATCAAAATAGTAACGCTTGTGGGCCGGGCGGGGACTGGAAAAACCTTGCTTGCTTTGGCCGTGGGACTCGAAAAAGCGCTGGAGGCAAAGGTCTACAGACGGCTTCTTGTCACACGGCCCGTCATCCCTATGGGAGACGATCTTGGCTATCTCCCCGGGACGATGGAGGAGAAGTTGCGTCCCTGGATGCAGCCCATCTATGACAACCTCGAGTTCTTGTTCAATACTCATCAAGACCCCCGGGAAAGCATCCAGGATCTCATGGATCAGGGGACATTGATCATGGAGGCTCTGACGTATATGCGGGGGAGGAGTATCCCAAGGCAGTTCATTCTTTGTGACGAGGCCCAGAACCTGTCGCCCCACATGATTAAGACGTTGATCACTCGCGTAGGGGAAGGGTCCAAAATCGTGTTCACGGGAGATCCTGAGCAGATCGACCACCCCTATCTCGACGCCAGCAGCAACGGCCTCACTTACCTGGTGGAGAAACTGAAGGGAGAAGAGATTGCGGGTCATATCACGCTCGCCAAAGGGGAGAGGTCGAACGTGGCTGAACTGGGCGCCCGGCTGCTCTGATGGGTCAACACCGTTTGAAAGTTTTCTATTTTCAAAACAGGCGTCCGCCCCGTTGCGAGCAGCGGGGCTTTCTAACGGGGTAAACCTCAGGTTGGCAAAGGAATCCGGACATAAAGAAAACTCGTTGTAAACTTTCATGACAGAGGGAGCGCTTCCGGTGCAGAAGGTGACACAAATTATCCCAATGGTTTGCCTCCTGTTTTTTCTTGTCTGCCCGCCCTGCCGCGGCCAGGAAAAGATGGGTCTGGAAGATTGGCTCCGTCAGGCAGAGGTTCTTCTTGACAAGACCGAGTCCTACACAGCGGTCTTTCACAAACAGGAGCGGGTCAAAGGCTGGTTGAAAACAGAAGAGATCGTCTACCTCAAGTTCAAGAAACCCTTTAAGGTCTACATGAAATGGGTCGAGGACCCGGGTAAGGGGAGAGAAATTCTATACATCGATGGCTCGAACGACAACCGGATCCTGCTTCGCGACCCCGGATTCCTGGGTGTGGTGATCATGAACCTCCGCCCTCAAGGCCACATCGCCATGAAGGGGAGCCGACATCCCATCACGGATGTGGGACTGGAATACTTGGTCAAGATGTTCGGGGACAACCTGCGAAGGGGATTACGGTCGGGGGAACTTGAATACAGAAGAGGAACGGATGGAACGGTCTATGGGCGGAGGACACAATCGGTCGAGGTTATCTTTTCAAGAGATCCCCGGAGTGGCTATTATTGCTATCGGAGCATCATCAGCCTTGACGTCGAGAAGAGGCTTCCGATCCGCGTCCAGATTTTCGACTGGGAAGACAGACTGATTGAAGATTACGGGTATGAAGACCTCACGCTCAACGCGGGGCTCACCGAGGCTGATTTTGACAGGCGGAATCCCAAGTACAAGTTTTGAAGGGCGATTGCCCATAAAAGGATACAACTTGAACGGCCTCCGGCCCGGATCAACATGACCTCTCTCGATGAATCTGTGAAGATCAGCATTTAACTATACAGACGTTGCCAAGTCTGATGGTGACTTCTGTACTCGTTATCTAACCGTTTAATCTAAATAGTTCAGATTTCAATCCGAAATCAACAGAGAAAACAGATCCTTTTTTGGCTCTCCATTGCTGGCTCTCTTCCTTCTTTCCCATAATATCTCATCTCCGGACCATCGAATGCTGGAGGACCAAACCTCTTCCCGGTTTTTCCACGCCGTGGACTTTGAGCCTGTATCGAATTGCCTTTATCCTCAACCGGAGGGTTTGTTTCATGATGATAATTCGAGTCAAATTCTTGATGTGCCAACAGTATTGACCTACTGCCCTAATTAACGACTTTACCACCCAGGTGTCCCTCCTTTCCTCCGTTGATTGGAGACATTTGATCACACCTTAACAACTGAAGGTTACGATTCGGTTAAGTAAATATTAAATTCGTGCCCCTTGCAGCTGTCAACAAGATTTAAGGCGACCGCGACATATTTGTAACAAGAGTGATGAATAATCTGGACAAGCGTCCTATTAGGGGAGCCATTTGTTCCCTTGGTTACAGGAGGTGGAATAATGAGTGCAATTCTCGAAGCAAGGGGGCTTTCATGCCAAGACGTTTTTCTGTTGGTCATCCATGCCATAAAAAAAGCGAACGAAGGGGAGATTGTAATCCTCGTTAATAAAGTCAATGCAAGGGAGGGGATCTCTCGTGGCATACTCAATCAGGGGTGGAGGAAAAAAAGTATCGAATCGCACGGGAGCAGTTTGACCATTACGATCTCGAACGAGTGGCACTTCAATTTTTTGTAAGAAGTAAAAATGTGAATGTAACAATTCGAGGTTTCCCCCAAAAGGAATCATATCAAAAACTCATGAGAATTTAATATTTTCTTAATCGATCCGTACCAAAAGCGCGTTTAAATATTTCTAAGATTCGGTGGCCATTTTTTTCTGTCCCGTTTTAGAAGCTTATTTGTGGGTAGGGGATTGGTTAGATAAGAACGGCCTGGAGAAAGGAGGTGATACGGTCAAGAAAGGGTTAATTCGTTGCAGGATGAATCACAAAACATAAGTCACAAGAATCTTAAAACAGGAGAACATACGATGAAGAGGGTTGCCCTTTTCGTACCTTTTGGGCAGCTCGCTGATTACAACTTAACAACCATCGATTACGGAGGAGACAATGAGAAAATCTTTCCATCCAAAGGCAATACTGGCATTGATCGTGTTATGTTTAGGGATCACTGTCTGGTCCACTGCAAACGTTGCATATGGGGACAACAGGTTCACCATCGCCGTTATCCCTGACACCCAAAACTACGTCGACAACACGAAAACGCAGCCCGCCAGCGCTGAAGAATTCGTAACGGAAACAGCGTACCTCGCGACCCGCAAGGATGCTCTGAACCTCGTCTTCGTCACCCACGTAGGCGACGTCGTTCAGCACGGCGACGGCACAAACGGCACGCCAGGCGACAAATCTTATGGAGCCCAAGCCGAATGGGACAGGGCCCTGTGCGCCATGAAAATCCTGGCTGACGCAGACATACCCTTCGGCATGTCCCCCGGCAACCATGACTACGACAACTACTCCTACACGAGCGGCAATCGCCCGCTCACGAGCAAAGTGATGTGGAACAGATATTTCGGTTCCAGGTCATGGCTATTCGCTTTCAAGCCCTGGTATGGCGGCGCGTCAGACCAACTGGACTACGACCCGGGCCTGTCGAGCTTCCAGATCTTCGAGGCAGGAGGCAAGAATTTTCTCCACATCTCCCTGCAAATGGAACCGAGCGATGCGGCACTGGCCTGGGCCCAGGGCGTGATCGATGCCCACCCGAACTACGCCACGATCGTCACGACCCACTCGTACCTGAGCCCCCCTCCTGCCGGGGATAATCAACCCCCTTTCGCGGAGCCGGCCACGCGCAATGCTGCCGGATACCTGACGACCTCCGGCACCTGCACCGGCGGACCGCAGAACGGGACCTCTCCAGGCGGCTGCAACAGCGCCCAGCAGGTGTGGGATAAGTTCATCAGTAAGAACGACCAGATCTTCATGGTCCTCTGCGGTCATTCATGGAATCCTACCGACGCGTCCGGGATTTCGCAAGGGGAGAACATCCGCATCGATAACAACATTTCCGGCCACCCCGTCTATCAGGTGCTCTCTGACTACCAGGGAAACACCGTTGGCACCGATGGCGTGGTGGGACATGACCCCGGCGGTGAGGGTTGGCTACGCCTGATGGAGTTCAACATGAATGGCCACAGTATTCACTTCAGGACCTATTCGCCGGTCTTGGATCAGTACGCCGGTCTTAACGGTGAGGCAAGCTTCGAGCAGCCGGCGGCATTTTCTGATTTTGTCGGGCCGATGCCGATCCAGGTCCTCAACGCGTCTTCGGCGCGGGAACACGACCAGCACGGCCCCGTTGAATGTCAGGAGATCTGCCCTCCAGAACTCGCTCCCTTCCACGGGCACTGGTAACTCACGACTTTCGCAATGGTCTGGGCGGGGCCATCCGGCCCCGCCCTTTTTCCATGTCCGGATTGGCAGTGCCAAGTATGTAACCGCCCCTCTTCCTTGAACTTGCAAGCAAGTTTCTCACCCTTAATAGATAAACGACTGGACTCATCGAATTGCTCCTGATGCTCATGGAGTAAGACAGCCTCAAACCCAATTTCCAGTCTCTTCGATTAGTAGGTTTTTTATTTTCGCACGCCATGGATAAACAATTTGCATATTCTTGTCGCCTTTTGTTGAGGATAAAACAAATGTTTCTTCCTCACCATTAACGAACTCTCTGCCCCTCTTTTGTCGCCTTCTGCGTAAAAATCAATATTTTCCCATTCTCTAATTGTTCGCCTAACAACCCTCGGATTTCATTCGGTGATTCCTTCTACGCCGATCCTGATAGGCTTTCCCAGAAGGAATCGGGTGAAGGGGGAAAGTTTTTGTATCATCAGGGTTGAGTTTGCTCAAGTCTATGATTAGTTTTGTAGTGAAGATTCAACATGAGAGCCAGATTTATGAAATCTGTTCCATACAAAGGAGATCGTCATGGCTGAAAGATCAAGTTTGGGAGCAAGGTCCGTTGTTCTCGTTCACGGTGGTTTTGTGGATGGCTCTGGTTGGGAAGGTGTCTATAATATTCTCCGGAAGGACGGCTACACTGTTGCAATCGTTCAGAATCCGACGATATCGCTGGCCGATGATGTTGCCGCAACGAAGCGCATTATTGCCGTGCAGAATGGCCCTGTCATTCTCGTGGGGCACTCCTACGGCGGGGCGGTGATCACAGAGGCGGGCAACGATCCAAAAGTAGCGGGGCTTGTCTATATCACGGCGTTTGCGCCAGACAAGGGCGAGTCGGTATCCTCTCTCATCAAGGATCCCCCGCCTGGTGCACCGGTGCCGCCGATTCTGCCACCGCAGGACGGCTATCTCTTCCTTGACAAGGCAAAGTTCCCCGCCTCATTCGCGGCTGACGTGGAAGCTGGAAGAGCCGCGTTCATGGCCGACTCTCAAGTCCCGTGGGGCGTCGAGGCGCTAAGCGGCACGATCAGTGAGCCGGCTTGGAAAACCAAGCCAAGCTGGTACCTGGTTGCCACCAACGACAAGATGATCCCACCTCCGGCCCAGCGCTTCATGTCCAAGCGCGCAGGTTCCACTGTCGTCGAGGCTGCGGGTAGTCACGCTATCTACGTGTCGCAGCCGAACGCGGTGGCTGGAATTATCGAAAAGGCCGCTGGCGCAGTGAAGGCAGCAACGAAGTAAGCGTTGGGTTGGATTTGCGTACCTCGGGGCAATGCCCAACAACTCATTGCGCCGGAGCGCACGGCAGGGTGCATCTCGACCTTGCTCCTGAGATTGTTGGTTGAGTGATGGTCGTCCGCGCCCTGTGAATTCGATCCTTATCCTTTCTTTCAAGGCGTAATCTTCGATTTTTGAACATGGTTGCTACTAATAACTTGAGGTGGAGGCTGCAACATCGGTCACCCTGACACCGTCCCTTAACTCAAGTGCTGATCGGGACGATGAATCCGAACAGATCTTTTGCTTTATGAAGATTACTCCCGCTCCCTGATCGTCTGACCTCATAATTCGATTCCCTTCAGGTGCTTCTTTAAGTCCTTTTTATGGGATAAAAGCCAGGAGAACTGATCCTCGGACAACAGGCATCGCAGGTTTTCAATTTCAAATCCATCATCTTCCAGTCTCTCCGCAAGATCCGATAATTTAAGGCTTAACTCCCTTAAACTCCGGGCATACTCTGCCTTAACCCTTTCGATGCCGAGTAATCGCTCGAATTTCTCCTTAAACTTTCGACGACTTGCTTTGGATATTTCCTTAGCCGACATTTCCCTTATATTCAATGAAGGGGATAAGGAGAGGATAACCGGAGTGATCAAGCCAATTTCATATTGTAAATGAATGCATTCATCAACGAGTTTTACGATACTCTGATCCATTGGTCCTCTTACTCCTATCTGGTCATGTTTTCGACTATTTGAATACTCTCAGGGATACGATGAAGATAGTCCTTCCCTCGCCCCCATCCAAAGGTGAGTGTCCACCGGCTGCCCTGGAGAGTCTTTTGGATAGTTTTTAGCGCGCATCGAACGCCAAATCTTTGTTTAAGGATGAATTGGAGACGATAATGATTGATCTCTTTAACATTATGATCTGATTCCTTTAATATTTCTTGTAACAAATTCATTAAGTCCGAAACGCTCATTTCGTCGTTCATTTGGAATCACCGAATCAAGTTCATTTTTCCTTTTCCTCTCGGAATCGGTATCCCACTCCCCTGAGTGTTTCTATATATTCGCCCAAATCTCCAAGTTTTTCTCTCAGATGGCGAATATGAGTATCCACGGTCCTATCATACCCTTCGTAGGTGTACCCCCATACTCTGTCCAATAGACTTGTGCGAGTCTGAACTCGACCTCTTTTGGAGGCAAGTTCGACAAGAAGTTTGAACTCGGTTGAAGTTAATTGAATTTCTGCTTTATTCATAGAAACATGATGCCCTTCGACGTCGATCAGGAGATCTCCGATCTGGATGAATTTCTCGGCTTCTTGATTCGTTTCCCTTCTTCGGAGGATAGCTCTCACCCTCAAGACTAACTCTCTGGGGCTGAAAGGCTTGGTCACGTAGTCATCTGCGCCTAACTCAAACCCAATAATTCGGTCCACCTCTTCAGCCCTTGCCGTGAGCATGAGAATGGGGATCAATCTCGTGAGCGGATTTGATTTAAGCGACCGAGCGACATCCTTTCCATCCATCCCGGGGAGCATCAGATCCAGAATAACGAGGGCCGGCTGTTTCCTTCTGGCTTCTTCTAAGCCGGAAGAACCGTCCAAGGCTGAGATGACAGGAAAACCGGCTTGCCTGAGATGATATTCCACCAGATCAAGAATATCCTTCTCGTCCTCAACAACTAAAACAGGATTCATCTATCAATTTCCCTTTTAAATGCGAATAGGATCTGCTCAAAATCTCTTTATTGAAACACTACTTGACGGAAGAGAACCTGAGTCCTACGACACCGCCGATAATCATGACAATGAATATGATCTTTACAAATCGATAAGACTCGCCGAAAAAAATGATCCCCACAACATTGCTGCCGACCGCCGCTATGCCCACCCAAAGCGCATAAGTAATTCCAACGGGATAATATCTCAGGGCCAAGGAAAGAAAACCAACTGCTCCCAGACCAAAGAGACCGTAAAAGACCACCGGCCAAAAACGGGTAAACCCCTCTGTGAATTTCAAACTATAAATCCACCCGATTTCAAACAGGGCCGCCGCTAAAAGGTAGAGCCAAGCCATCCGCCCTCCTTGGATATTTTTCCCTTTATCTGTGGCGTCCGAAGTAAAAACCTAAATGCGCATCGGACCATGTACAAAATCGCATTGCCTTCTTTTACTGACGCCAACGCTTGGGAGTCGTTGCCCTAAGAAGATGGACTGCCGCTCCTCATAAGGAACTTCGCCACTCCTCAAAGCCGGCCCCAACCAGGATAAAGTGTAGATCCGCCTCTTTCGAATTCATCAATGCGGTCCTTGACCCATCCTCTGAACTCAAGATCACAAACCCTTTTTCATGGATCTTCTTAACCTCATAAACGACTCCATTTTCCGTGTTCATTACTCTGTCTCCTTCTCTCAAGATCATTGAATGGTCCCTCCTTCGATGTTTTGGCTTTGCTGACGATCCATGTGAGCAAGATCTGCCTATCCAACCCTGAGGACTAAATTCTGCGAGCCAAAGGGATTGGCGACAAACTCCCCACCCGGGGAATCCTCCACCCAATAGTTATCGGCAACAAATTTATATTCATACCGGCCCGGGGGCAGGCTCGTTTGAACCTTCCAGTTTCCATCCTTGCCTCTCTTCATCGGCATCGATCGGACGTCCCAGCGATTGAATTCGCCCGCAAGATATACCTCATTCGCCTCTGGCGCGGAGAGGATAAATTCCACCTTCTTGTCGCTCTTCTTCACTGTCTCGTTTCGAACCGAATTGTTCATGTTTCTCGCTTTTCCTTCATCTTTCCTTTTCATTCCGCATCCTCCTTCGATATTCTAAGCGTTAGTTTCCTGCAGAGAGTCCCTGAGATCTAAACCTCCAAAAGCTTCTTCCAATGAAATAGCATGAGCTGAAGCCAAGGACGGCAAAGAGCAAGGCGTCTTTCCCTAGAAACAGCCGCATGGTTCCAAGGACAATAGCGATAACAGCGCACAGTGCCACCAGCACAGTAATGACTCTTTCCCACTTAAACAACAAACCCTCCATTGGGGTTGTGATACCCGGGAAATAAACCCTCTTTTTCATTTCTACATTCCTCCTTCCCTGTTTCCTACCAGGCCAATTTGGCTTTGATCCCTTCCATGACTCTGTACTTCCATTCGCCTCTCCTTTCCGGACAGAGAGATAGTCTTGTATCCTTGCCCATCAGATACCGGTTCCCTCTCCAGACCACCGTGTCGTCGGCAAATGGAACAAACCAGATCAATCCGATGAGAAGGTCTTTGATAGGGGATAAAAGATAAATGAAGGGGTGCATGGGCCTTGAGATGCTTCTCCCGAGATAGAAATCGCCCGTGATTTTCATCAGACAAACCAACGCAGGCAGAAAGAGGGTTTCTTCCGTCGGACCCAATAGGAGCAAGGGGAGAAAAGCGGTGAATACCGGATTGATGGTCAACTCGAGAAGATATTTCACCCCTCCAATTTTCCATCTCATCTTTCCCCATCGGACATGACGATTGATAAACTTTCGGAGATTCCAGTATTCGTTTACGTTATTGATCAAGTAGTTTGAGATCACCACCCTTTGCTTTTGCCCTCTGATTTTCTCACCGATGAAATGATCCTCCGCCAGAACATCCTTAACAGACGCCAAGCCTCCGATGGCTTCCAGATCTTTTTTTCTCATGAGCATCGATTTCCCTACGACACACGGGATCCTCAGATACTTATCCAGAAAGCAAATGTTCCCCAGGATAAAAGAGTTTAAATGGAGGTTTTCAAAGATCGAACCGATGGTCTTTCCCCCGATGCCTTTAATCAAGTTGCAAACCAGCCCAACTTCCGGGTTATCCATTGGCTTCACAATCGTTCTTAAGTAATACGGGTCCACCATGACATTGCTGTCGCTTATTAAGATGGTGGGGTATTTTGAATGCCGGTAAGCGGAAAAGAGATTATTGACCTTTGGATTGAACCCATGATGGCATCTTTCAATGATGATCGATACGGGTTTATTTGCAAATTTCTCCATGATCTTCCGGGCCACCTTGAAAGCCGGGTCATTTTCATCCTGAAGAGAGAAAATGACTTCGTATTCCGGATAATCCTGGACGCAAAAGCTTTCAAGATTGCCAAACAGATTGTCCTCCAACCCCTTCAGGGGTTTGATGACAGAAATGGGGGGATAGGATTGAGATAGGATTGCCTGTTTCTTCCGGTTCCCTGTCGGTGAAAGGGCTGACCGAACCGCAATGACCTGAAGGACATAAATAATCAATCCCCAAAGAGTCACTACGCCAAAAATCCAAAAAAGCACCATATCTTTTCTCCTCCTATTTTTTGATCCCATCCATCTTAGCTAAGACTGATGGAAAATTGAGTTCTTCATGTTGCTCAAAAATGCCCCGGGGCAAGGCCCCCGAAATTCTGAGAGTGGCGTCACGACGAATAAGATGTGACTTCTTGCCAGGCCGACGAGTTAGTGAGTCGCCCAGAGGCGTACTCGGATGTACGCCGCAATAAGCCTGCCCCGTGCTTGACACGGGGGAGGATGAGGGAAAGGCAGCAGACGGGCTTTTTTTCAGCAACATGCTAATTCCTAAAGAGGGTGATAGCCACTCCCCAGTTCGATCGAATACACTGCTTGACGGAACCCGTATCCTTCTTACAATTCAGAAGGGACTTCCAAGAATACAGGTGCCTGACCCTGTGAAAATCGCTGCCTGCGATGTAGGGATACTTCTTTAGACTGATGACGTTAAAGACATCGTCCCGGTTGGCGATCTCCCAGGCGTCGATATACTTGGCATACCTGTCTCGGTTATTCCATAGAAAAAGCGTGTCGATGAAGCTCTTCTCCGAAGTACGGTGAGGGTGACAGGCAACAATGATGGCATCCTGCTTCTTGGCCTCAAGAAAGATCTTCTCGTAGCCCCACGAAGCCGGGACAAATTCTTTGATATCGATCAGGAGGAGATGAGCCGATTTGTCCGAAGAGAAAGAGTTCTTGGTGATTTCGACTCCTGGAATAACCAACATTCCGTATCGATCCCATGCCCTCTCGGCCTCTTCTCCGACGTGAGACATGTAAGTCTTAAAACTTTCACCCGTCACGGAGAATTTGAAACGATTCGCAAGTTTTCCAAAGGGATTGTCCCCATTCACCACGTGGTCCGTAATGGCAATGACATCAAAACCTGCCTGGCCGAAAAGGTCTACCGTTCTTCGAAGACCCACGGAGCCATCGGAATATCTTGTGTGGATATGGAAATCACAAAGCAACATTCTGTTAGAAATCTTAATCGGTTAATGTTACAGGTTTATGGCGAAAATGTGATATTTTGGTTAAGAAATGGGGATCGATCTGTAGTGATTTTATTAGGTTAGTGTTACGGATTGATGGCGAAAAGATGTCGTTTTGGCTAAAAAATGGACCTGGATTTGATGATATAGGAATAAAAAGCCGCAGCAACGGTGGGTTTACGTTTCAGCGTGTCATAATCGACACGGTAGAGGCCAAACTTCGCGTCGAATCCTTTCAACCACTCATAATTGTCCAACAAAGACCAATAGAAATAACCCCTGACGTCTATCCGCTTCTTCAGGCATCCTTCAATCACATCCACATGACTCTTAATGAATTTTTCCTTTCTTCCGTCATCGCCGGTGGCAATGCCGTTTTCGGTAATGATGATTGGGATATGAAGCTTCGATACTGCCCTCAGCACTTTCTCCATACCGTGGGGATGGATTTCCCATCCCATATCGCTCACTCCCTGTCTCTCCACGTCTTTATATTTCAACTCAACCCCCATCTTCCGGAGCGGGTTAAATCTCAGATGAATCCTCGTATAATAGTTCACTCCGAAGAAATCGAGTTTCCCCTTGACGGGAACATCCATCTCAATCGATTTCACAAAGGGAAATCTTATCCTCAGTCGGCCGGTAAGGAATGCATCGAGCAGGGAGTGGTTGTAAAAGTATTGCGCAAAGCGAGTAAGAAGTCTGTCAAAAGGGTTCCACTTCTGACAGGGAGCAAACGTCGCCATATTATGAGCGATACTGACCCTGGAATCCTTCGTCACGGAATGTATGAAATCATATGCCTTTTCGTGAGAGCAAAGAATATGCTCTAATGCCTTCAGGAAGGAGGGGAAATCTTTAATCCCTGGAGGCATGCACCCTTCCAGATAGCCTCCCAGAAGAAGAACATAAGGCTCATTGAATGTGATCCAGTACCTCACGTCTTTCAGAGCCGATGTCACTTTTTCAACATAACTCAAGAACTTCGATACGGAATGGGCTTCATGCCAGGGATACTTTTCGAGGAACCATTTGGGATGTGTAAAATGGTGCAGGGTTACCATAGGCTCTATGTTGTTTTGGCGCAAAATACGTACGATTTCTTGATCGTGCTGAATCGCTTCATCATTCCACCGATCCTCCTCGGGCTGGATCCGACTCCATTCGACCGAGAAGCGATACGCATTCACACCCAGTTCCCTGAGTAGTTTTAGATCCTCCCTGAAAAGGCGATAATGGTGAGTGACATCCGGCTTGGACCGCAGGACAGGGTCCCACACCGCCCAATCCGCGTGTTCTGATCCTTCGAGCTGAAAGGCTGAGGTTGCCACACCCCATAAAAAGTCAGGTCTCATCCGATGATGCTTATCCCTTTCATTCTCTTTAAACCGGCTACATCATAACATTATTATACAGCCATTGCATGCCAAGCCCTCAGCCCAAATCCCGGTATAGAAAAAATGGGCGTAGTTAGCATAAGGATTTAGAGATATTTTTCTAAAGTAAGAATTCCTGATTCTTCAAATCGTCCCTTTATCCCGTATCCTTCTCGAAGCCTCGCTCATAATCGGCCGAGAACCGCTCGAAATGATGAAAGAGCACTAGTTGAGGACCGTGTGTTCCGCGCGACGTCGATACAACGAGACTTGCGACCGGGTGCGTTCAGGTTTATAATTTCAAAAATTGCGTTTGGATGATCGAATGAGGACAAGGAACAATGTCAGGCATTGAGAAATTTTCAGACGGTCGAGTCGTTGCATTCATGGATATTGGCACAAACTCGATGCGTCTCTTGATGGTGCGCGTCAAATCGAATCACTCGTACGCCACGCTCACGCAGCAAAAAGAAATGGTACGACTGGGCGAAGGTGAATTTGTCGATCACTATCTTCAGCCCGAGGCCATGGATCGGGCCGTTGATCAATCCGAAATCGCGATGATGGCGACGACGGGGTTGTTCCATCGCAGAGCCATGCCCACGAAAAAACATCCGGAAATGAAAGAGTTGAACAAGCAGGCGCGGCAAGCGGTGAAAACCATGTGTGTGCTCGTACGGCTCGGCGAGGAACTCGACCGCAGTCACACCGGCGTGGTCGAGCACGCAAAACTACGCGCTGCAAATAGGACCCACGCGATCTTGGAGATTCGCGCGGTTCAAGATTGCCAGTTGGAACTGTGGGGCGTGCAGGACCGGCTCAAAGCCGCCGAAAAAATCCTGGGTCGCGAAATCCAAATTAAAATGGTCGGCCAAAAAACCAAAAACAAAACTACAAAGTCGCTACCAGCTCCGCCCGTAGCTGGTTAAATTCGGTACCCCACAGCGGGCAAAACGAATTTCGCTTCGATTTCCATTTCAACGCGCCAAGACCTTTGGCTGCAGAAGCCACAACAACTTGCCGCGCAACGATGAGGCGTCTTCCAAATCCACGCACGCCAGGCTGCCTTTCTTGC
>Ga0335070_10003745_pt1 | contig 17773 bp, 10 predicted proteins | sample Lox_Sample_13_FD_206722 | JGI IMG/M metagenome (GOLD analysis project Ga0335070, IMG submission 206722) | Soil microbial communities from Loxahatchee National Wildlife Refuge, Florida, United States - Lox_Sample_1.3 | ecosystem: Environmental > Terrestrial > Soil > Wetlands | place: USA...
CTGCGGTGTCTTCGCGCAGCAATCGTCTCAACCATCACTCACGATCTACAACCAGGACTTCGCCGTAGTCCGGCAGGAAGTTCCACTCGATCTGAAGTCGGGCGTGAACTCCGTCAACGTGAATGACATCACGATGCATGTCGAGCCGGATTCGGTGATTCTGCGCGATCCAGCGGGCAAGCATGGACTGCAGGTTTTGGAGCAGAACTATCGCGCCGATCCGATTTCGGAAGGGATGCTCCTCAATCTGTACGAAGGAAAGATACTGGAATTTGAGACGAGTTCCGGGATCGTGAAAGGTAAGGTCATTCGCAGCGGCTACACGCCGCATAGCGCCTTTGCGATGAACCGCTATGGCCAGAGTTACTACCAGGCGCAGATGGTGGCCGCCTCAGGACAGCAGCCAGTCATTGAAGTGAATGGGCAGCTACGTTTCACGCTCCCCGGTCTGCCGATCTTTCCCAGTCTTACGGATGACAGCATTCTGAAGCCGCGCTTCGAGTGGCTGCTCTCCACCGACAAGCCGGGCAAATTTCCTGCTGAGCTTTCTTACGTCACCGGCGGCATGAGCTGGGAGGCCGACTATAACATCGTTGCGCCTGCGAAGGGCGACGTCGTCGACATCGTGGGATGGGTCACGATTGACAACCAGACCGGGTACACATTTGACAATGCGCGCATTAAGCTGATGGCGGGCGACGTCAGCAAGATACAGCCGGGGGAACCCAGGGCTGCGGCTATGAGAGTGGCGATGGCGAACGATGCCGTAGGGGGAGCTGCTGTAAGCGAGAAGGCTTTCGACGAGTACCACCTGTACACGCTTGAGCGCAGCACCACGTTGCGGGATCGTGAGACCAAGCAGGTGGAGTTCATCCATGCAACGGGTGTGCCCTCGAAGCAGATATACATCTACGAAGGTGCAAAGATTGACCCGAGTCGATACAGCGGGTGGAACTGGGAGAACATCCGCAACGATCATTCCTACGGCACAGATTCGAATCCAAAAATCTGGGTCATGCGCGAGTTCGTAAACTCAGAGGCGAATCATCTTGGGATGCCGCTGCCGAAGGGGCGGGTACGCTTCTATCGGCACAATGACGACAGCCAGGTCGAGTTTACAGGTGAGAACATGATCGACCACACACCCAAAAACGAAATCGTGCGGATTTACACCGGCAACGCTTTTGACATTACCGGTGAGCGGCGGCGCACGAATTACACGATCGCCAGCGCGAAGAGCATGGCGGATGAGACCTTCGAGATCCGCGTGCGAAACCACAAGAAGGATCCGGTCGAGGTGCGGGTGGTCGAGTATTTGTATCGCGGAAAGAATTGGGAGATTACGGCGAAGTCGGATGACTACAAGAAGAAAGACAGTCAGACGATTGAGTTTCCCGTGACGATTGCCCCCGATGGCGAAAAGGTGATTACGTACACCGCGCACTATACGTGGTAGGCGTTCTGCTCCCTGTGTCCTTGGCAATGCAACAGATCTCACCACAGAGGACACAGGGAGACAGCGAGGAAGCTGGCTGCACCTCATGGGCCGGATCACACCCTGTCAGTCTGGGTTGTGATACAAAATTCTGTGGTCTTCATAATTCTGTCCGACACTTCCTTTCCTCTGTCTGACAAACCAATTCATTTCGAGGTGGCAGGAACTCCATGTTGAGGGCCTTTTTCGTCCATCTTTCCGAGAACCGTTCTTTACGCAGTTTTGCCGAGAAGTCGGCGATTGGACAGCGTGTGTCTGGCCGCTTTGTGGCGGGAACCGAGATCGTTGACGCGGTTCGCGTCACACAGGCGGTGAATCGTGCGGGGATGAGCGTCAGCATCGATAACCTCGGCGAGAACGTGACGAATCCCGATGAAGCGCGGCACAGTGCAGGCCTTTACCACCAGATTCTCGATGCGATCGCCGCGAACGCGTTGCATGCCAACATTAGCCTGAAGCTCACGCATATGGGCCTGGATGTGGATGAGGCTCTGGCACGCGAACTCGTGAGCGGACTGGTGGCGAAGGCGGCGTCGATGAATCCGCCGGGATTTGTGCGCGTAGACATGGAAGGGGCGCCTTACACCGAACGCACGCTTGACTTTGTGCATGAACTGCACCGCCGGCCGGGGCATCGGAATTGCGTCGGAACCGTGATTCAGTCGTACCTGAAGCGTTCGGAGAGCGATGTCGAAAAGCTGCTTTCCGATGGGATTCGGATTCGGTTGTGCAAGGGAGCGTACAAAGAGCCGCCCAGTATCGCGTTTGAGAGCAAGGCCGACGTAGACGGCAACTACATCAAGCTCATGAAGACTTTGATGAAGAGCGGCATCTATCACGGGCTGGCAACGCATGATGAGAACATCATTCGCGCGGCGCAGGCGTTTGCGAATGCGGAGAAGATTCTGCGCGATTCGTTTGAGTTTCAGATGCTGTATGGGATTCGCCGCGATCTGCAGCAAAAACTGATCCGCGATGGATGGCGCATGCGGGTGTATGTGCCATTCGGGACGGAGTGGTATCCGTACTTCATGCGGCGCCTTGGAGAGCGTCCGGCGAACGTGTTCTTTATCGCGCGGAACTTCCTACGAAAGTAGTAATTATCTTGACAGCGCGCCTGGTCCGTAATAAACGTCTTTAGCGTCAGTAGTGCGCTCGGTTTCCTTCGTTTTTCCGGAAGCAGATTTTCATAGAGATACTTCCCTCAGGCTCAAGCTAGAACTCCCGGGATCCACAGTTGATTACGTGCAGCGGCTATTCGAAGCACGAAGCAGGAGAACGTTATGGTTTACTCGATTCAGCACCAAACGGGGATTCGAATGGCAGCACGAATACGCCTCGGGTGGATGCTGCTCGCCACATTGTGTGGCGCCCTGTTCGTCACCGAGCCCCTAGCCGCGCAGACTTTCACCGTAATTCACAATTTCTCGGGGTCGCCCGACGGTTCAGGACCCGCCGATGGCCTGACTCGCGGACCGGATGGCACTCTGTTTGGAACTACCGAAGGCGGCGGCCTTTATGGAGATGGAACGGTTTTCGTCCTGAACAGGGCGGGCGACGTACATGTTCTGTACAGCTTTTGTTCAGTCCTGAACTGTCTAGGGGACGGTGCTTCACCCTTCGGAAGCGTCGTGCTGGATAGGTTGGGCAATCTATACGGCACGACCTTCAGCGCCGAAGTGGGGCTCTATGGGATTGCTTTCAAGATCGATTCCAAAGGGAATGAGACCGTTCTACACAGTTTTACAGGTCCAACCAGCGATGGCGCGAATCCGGGCGGAACGTTGCTCCGGGATCCTGCGGGCAATTTGTACGGGACAACTGAGGGCGGGGGCCTGCTGTGTGCGCAGGCGAGCTTCGGCTGTGGAACCGTCTTCAAGATCGACTCGAGTGGGCATGAAAGCATACTGTACAGTTTCACCGGAGGTAGTGACGGAGGAATCCCCGGGGCGGGATTGATCCAGGATTCAGCATGGAATCTCTACGGCACGACGTACGTGGGCGGAACCGGGGGCTGCGGAACTGTTTACAAAATCACGCGAAACGGCAAGCTAACAGTGCTCTACAGCTTCAAGTGCAGCAATAGTGACGGTTCCGGCCCTCTGAGCGGCTTGATCAAAGACCAGCAAGGGAATCTGTACGGGACAACGGGATTTGGCGGCACGTTCGGCCAAGGCACCGTATTCAAATTAACGCCAGACCGGCACGAGACCGTGCTTTACAGCTTTGCAGGCGGCACGAGCGACGGTTGTATGCCGTTTTACGGAAGTCTGACTCGCGACACCGCCGGAAATCTCTATGGCACGACGGTATTTTGCGGGCCGAATAATGCTGGTACTGTTTTTCGCCTAGAGCCGAGTGGCAATGAGACGATCCTGCATAACTTCACCGGCGGCCCCGACGGAGGCGAACCCTATGGCGGAACGTTACTTGATATCGATGGGAGCCTCTATGGCATGACGTTCTCGGGCGGAACGTCACTGGGCGGGACGATCTACAAACTGACGCCGTAAGTTTGTATGGCGAAATGCGAAATCACTGCTCCGGTTGGCCGGGTTGGTCCCCGCTGTCTGCAGAGGCCAGAGGCAGACGCGTTGCGTTGCGCATGAGCTGACGTTCCTGGTCTGAAAACATCCCTTTGAAACGATCAGAGTTGATCACCTGTTCACGCTGCTCCGGGGGCATGGCGCGGAGGTCGTCGATGGCCGTATGCACCATTCGACGCCGATCAGGCGAAAGCTGCTGCATTTGACCAAAGACTTGCCTCGCCTCCTGCTTCTGCTGGGGAGTGAGGTGCTCCCATGTCTCCATGCGATTCAGCATGCGCAGCTGTTCCTGCGGGGGCAAATCAGAAAAATGCTGCAGCCGCTGACGAAGAAGCTGTTGACGCTCCGGCGGCAGACGGCGGAACGCGGGATCATTCTGCAGCGCGCGTTCTTGCTCGTCAGGAGGCAAATCCTTGTAGCGACGGAGCCAATCCCCCGCGTGGCCTTGCTGCCGCGGAACTGAGAGCTGTGGCTGCTCGGTGGCTGGTGCACGCTGCTGAGGTGCTTGCCGGACCTGCGGTTGAGAATTTGGCGCCTGACGTTGAGCAGCAGGCTGGCGCGGCGGCGGGGCAGGGTGTGCCGGGCGCTGTGCGAAGGAAATCGCGGGCCACATGGCTGCGATCGCTAGAACTGCAGCCGTTAAAACTTCGGTGAGGTGCTCCCCGCGTTTCATGTTCTTCTACATCGCCCTGTTATCTTGCTTCTCAGTTATCGTTGTTCTGCGAACTCGGGTCCACGTTCTGCTGCAGATCAAGGTCGTCGAGCAGTTCAAAGTCCGCATAAAGGTCGTGATTCTTTTCAAGCGTCTGCAAATCGCTTACGGCGCTTCCTGGGCCGAGATCCGCAGCGGGGATCGGAGGCAGCCCCTGAACCCGTCCATTGTTGTGGGTTAGAAGCACGCCCGTGCCCAGTCCCATGACGACAGTCAGCGCAGCCGCCAGAACGGGGCGGCGGAACCAATGCAGCCATCCCGCCTGCGGCTTGGCCATTTCTTCGCGCAGACGGGCTTGAAGGCGCACGTCGAAGTAGGGCGACGGCTCCGGGGTGTTCCACTCATCGAGCAGCGACATGGTCCCGCGCAGCGACTTCATCTGTTCGGTACACGCGTTGCAGGTGGCCAGATGATTTGTTTCCGCCGATGTGAGTTCGCCCGTCCCGGCAGCCACATCGAGCATCCTGTCGCGAATCTCTTCGCATTTCATGACTTCTTCCCCTTCACGATCTTCGCCAATGTGCTTCGCACAAGTAATCTTTTTCAAATGAATTCTTTTAACTGTTCCCGCAAAGTCTCATAGGCCCGAAACAAAAGTGACTTCGTTGCGGACTCGCTTTTCTTCAGCACTTCGGCGATCTGCTTGTAATCCATCTGCTGATACTTATGCATGATCACCGCCAGTCTCTGCTGCTCGGGGAGGGCCTCAATCTTCCTCCGGATCGCCAGCAGCCGTTCGCGGCGAACGATCATCTGCTCGGCAGTGAGCGAGGCATCGGGCAGTTCGAGCGTCGTGCCGGTTTCCTCATCCGGTTCATCCAAACTGATCTGAACCTCAGGGCGCTCATGTCGCGTGTCGCGGGCATGATTTACCGCGAGGTTCGTCGCGATGCGGTACAGCCAAGTCGTGAATTTCGCGCTCGGCTCATATGTCTCACGCGAGCGGTACACACGCAAAAAAACTTCCTGCGCCAGATCTTCAGCCGCCGCGGCATTGCGTGCCATCCGGTACATGAAGCTGATCATCGGACGGCGATACTTTTGCACCAGGTAGTCGAATGCGGCCTGGTCGCCTGCCTTGACCCGCAGCATGATGTCCGCATCGGACTCCGGCTCGGATCCTGCCGGATATACGGCAGGATCCGGTGGCGTGCCAACCAGTAACAGACTCTGGTCTAATGCGGCTGTGCTCACACCAGTTTCAACCCCATCTTCGGAAGAAAGTTGCGTTTCCGAAAGACCCTCGGAGTCGCGGTAAGTCTCGTTTGTTGAATCAGATACAGAGGTGCGGGGCGGTTTGGGTTTGAACATCATGGAATACGGACAGCGAACCGCGAAAATACCGGTGGCCTGGCTCGAGTGTTGCTCGAATAAGGCTACCACGGCAGAGTAAATCCTCCCAGACTGGCCTCCGGTGGGGTCCGTCCCTTGGGTTCTGTTCGGAGGAGTCAGGGTGTTCCCCATCCTTGACAATGGGCTGCTATCCGCCTAGCATCGCTGGCCAGACGCAAAACTTGGCCGCGGCGCACAGATTCCTGTCCGGGCGGTGAAGCACAACGCGAAAGATTCCCCCATTGATCAGGTGAAGCGGCATGAAGTTGCTGTCGAGAGTAGTGTGGGCAGAGGGGATGTACCTGGCGCCCCACCATTTCCAGGCTCAGAACCGCTATTTCGAAGAAGCTGTTCACTTCGCCACAACCAGCTTATGGAGAGAAGCTTACGGCCTCGCCGCATGCCAGTTCGACGCCGACGCACTGCGAAACGGGACCGTGAGCCTGCTGGGTGCGCGCGGTATGTTCCAGGATGGCCTTCCGTTTGACATTCCGGAATGCGATCCGCGCCCTGATCCCACCAACATTGCCGAGAAGTTCCTCCCGACGACTGACAGCCTGACCGTCGCGCTGGCTATCCCGCGCTGGGTGCAAGGCCGGCAAAATACGGACCTGGATCCGTTCCCGTCGGGTCAGACGCGGTACATCAGCACAACGGAGATGATCCACGACGAGAACACGGGGCTTGAGCCGAAGCCTGTGCAGCTGGGTCGCAAGAACATACGTTTGGTTGTGCTACCGGGCGACGGCGAGAATCTCTTGACCTTGCCGATTGCCCGGGTGATGCGCGATCAGTCGGGCCATTTTGTGTATGATCCCAGCTTCGTTCCTCCTTGCTTGCGAATCAGCGCCAGCCAACGGCTGGCATCGATGCTGCAGCGGCTGGTAGAAATTCTCGAAGAAAAAAGCAGTGTGGTTACTCAGGAGCAGCAGTCCGGGGAGAAGTTCCAGACGGGGATGTCAGCGCGCCAGGTGGCGCAATTCTGGTTTCTCCACGCAATTAATTCCAGTCTTACGCCGCTGCGGCACATCCTGCTGGCGAAGCACAGACATCCTGAGGATCTTTTCCGCGAGATGTCGCGGCTTGCGGGCGCGCTCTGTACCTTCAGCCTGGACTCGAGTCCGAGGGAACTTCCCGCATACGATCATGTGAATCCGGGGCCTGGATTCGCGCAGCTTGAGGAACATATTCTGCGGCATCTTGAAATTATTGTTCCTGCCCAGGCGATTGTGATTCCTCTCAAGTCGACGGCTCGCTATTTTTACGAAGGCGAGATACGCGACCAGCGGTGTCTGGGACCTTCCCGCTGGATGCTCGGCATTCGTGCGCAGGTGGGAGAGGCGGACTTGATTGCGAAGACTCTGCAACTGGTAAAGGTGTGCTCGGGACGGTTCATACCGGAGTTGGTGAAGCGCGCTCTGCCAGGACTGAAGCTGGATCACCGGCAGGTCCCGCCAGCCGCGATCGCAGCGAAGGTCGACAGCCAGTATTTCGTGATCGGCCGCAATGGCCCTTGCTGGGAGGACATCATGGGTACCCGCAAGGTGGGTGTCTATGTGCCCGGCGAGTTGCCCTCCCCCGATCTGGAATTGATTGTTTTACTCGAGAGCTGAAATGTCATCATCATCAGGTGTTACACCGCTGGGAAGTTATCGAGGATCGAGCCCTGCCCTTGACCGTCGTGGCTGGAATCTTGCGTTGGGATTTCAGGAAGTTTTCACGGCAGTCGTGCGGCTGCGCTACAAGCGGCAGGCCGTAATGGATGCCGAAACCTTTCGCGCGCAGATGAAGCAGGCGTTGCGGGTCGCGGAGCAGGAGGCGCGCAGCCGAGGTTGCAGCGCCGAAGACGTGAAGCAAGTCATCTTCGCCGTCGTCGCATTTCTGGACGAGTCGGTGCTGAGTTCGCGGAATCCAGTGTTCGCGAATTGGCCGCGGCTTCCTTTGCAGGCCGAATTGTTCGGGCATCAACTCGCCGGCGAGATATTTTTCCAGGAACTGCAAAAAGCATTGAATCGGAGCGATTCGCAGGAAACCGCCGATCTGTTGGAAGTGTATTACCTCTGCATGCTGCTGGGATTCAAAGGGCGATACGCCGCGGGCGGAGATCTGCGATCCATTATGGCGGCAACGCAGGAAAAGATCCGGCGAATTCGTGGACCGCTGGGGGCGCTGTCGCCGCGGGGTGCGATTCCGGCGGATGCAGTCCGGATCACACACACGGACCGTGTGAGCCGTCTGCTCGGGCGTGCGGCATTAATCAGCGCAGGAGTCGTTGCTGTGCTTTTCATATTTTATAAGTTCGTCCTGATGTCGGGCGCTTCTTCACTCTCCGCTTTGGCGGCCGCAGTGAAATAGGGGGTTGAGATGTACTGGGTGACCGCCGTAATGCTGCTGGTTTATCTGACTCTTGCCTGGCTCTTGCCCAGCTGGTTACCTCTGCGCAGCACCGCTGAAGTGTGGATCGTACGCGGTGTACTGGCTCTGTTGGGCCTGATCGGCGCTACCGTGGCGTTGTGGTACCAGAGCCGGGTGAAGAAATCAAAAGAAGCGGCGGCACAGGAAGAGGGGCAGGAGGGTTCGACGGATGATCTGGACGCGCTGGTGCGCGAAGGCATTCGCCGGCTGAAGCAATCCACTCTGGGGCGGGGCACGGATCTGAGCAGCCTTCCGATCGTGTTTCTGCTGGGCGACTCGGGCGCCACGAAGACGACGGTTGTGATTCATTCGGCCCTCGATCCGGAACTGCTCGCAGGGCAGGTCTATCGCGATAACGAAGTCCTGCCAACTTCCTCAGCAAACCTGTGGTACACGCGGCAGGCGATTCTCGTTGATCCAGCCGGATCAATCATGGGGCAGCGCGATCGCTGGCGACGACTAGTCAAATTGCTGCAACCGGCGCGTTTTTCAGCGGCGATTGGGAAAAAGAAGCAGCCGCCACGCGCGGCGATCGTTTGTTTCGACTGCGAGACATTCTTACAGCCGGGTGCGAGTGAGGCTGTGACATCGGCCGCCCGGCGCTTGTCATCGCGCCTGCAGGAAGTGTCACAACTGATGGGAATCAGCTTCCCAGTCTATGTGCTGTTCACACGTATGGACCGGATTTCATTTTTTACCGAGTTCGTTCGCGGCATGAGCAAGGACGAAGTTTCCGAGGTGCTGGGGGCCACGCTGCCGATACGGGCTTTGAGCGCCGGTGTGTACGCCGATCAGGAAACCCAGCGGCTCTCGAAAGCATTCGACGAAATCTTCTACTCGCTGGCGGAGCGGCGCATCGTGCTGCTTCCTCGCGAGAACGATGCCGAGAAGATGCCGGCCGTTTATGAGTTCCCGCGCGAACTCAGGAAACTGCGCACCCTCCTCGTGCAGTTCATGGTGGATCTGCTGCGTCCTACTCAGCTGGGAACCAATCCATTTCTACGCGGTTTCTATTTCACCGGCGTGCGACCAATCGTGGTTGATGATGTGGTAGCGGCGCCTGTCATGGTTGCCGAGACAGAAGAGGCGTCTGTGGGTTCGGGGGCAACGCAGATTTTCCGCGGAGTCGGTTCCCAGATTGCACCGCCCCCAGCGGTTCGAAGCGCAGGGCCGCGTCGCATGCCGCAGTGGGTGTTCCTGACCGGGCTTTTCAACGAGATCCTGGTGAAAGACCGCGTGGCTTTGGCGGCTAGCGGGTCAAGTTCGCACGTGAACCTGATGCGGCGTGTTGCACTGGGATTCGCGGTCTTTCTCTGTGCCGTTTTCCTGGCCGGATTTACCGTTTCGTTTTTCCGCAATCGCGCGCTGGAGAGCCGCGTAGAGGACGCGGTCTCAGACCTGAGGACCCTGCAAACCCCAGCCGACCAGCGTCAACCAGCATCCATTGGCGACTTGCAGAAGCTTGAGCGCTTGCGCGGAGAGCTAGCCCAATTGTCCGACTGGGAGCAGAACGGCGCGCCACTAAGCATGCGTTGGGGACTGTATTCAGGTCACGCGATTTATCGGGATGCAAGGCCCGTCTACTTCGAGCGATTCCATAGGCTGCTGTTCGCCGAGACACAGAAACGAATCATTGACAGCATGCTGGCATTGCCTGACAGTCCTCCGACGAACGCGCCCAACGACGCGTACGAGAGAACGTACAACGAACTCAAGGCGTACCTGATCACGACCTCGTATCACGAAAAGAGCACGAAGGAATTCCTCACGCCGGTGTTAATGAACCATTGGGTTGCGGACCGGGACGTCGACAAGGACCGCAAGGATCTGGCTTCCCAGCAGTTCGACTTCTACGGCACTGAACTTGCGAAGGAAAATCCATTTTCGACCGGCAATTCTCCTTCGATGATCCTGCATACGCAGGCTTACCTGAACGGGTTTGCGGGTGCGAATCGCTTTTATGCCCAGTTACTGGCAAAAGTTCTGAGCAACAGGGAACAGAGCTTCAACGACGCATATCCGGACGCGAACGGCGTGATCACGAGCACGCACAAGGTGAAAGCGGCATTCACCCGTGCCGGCTATCTTTTTGTTCAGGAAGCCCTGAAGAACCCGCTCAGCATCGGGGGAGAAGAGTGGGTGCTGGGTAGATTCGGTGCCCAGAGCATGGATCCGGAATTTCTCCGGAAACAACTGGCGGAGCGCTATAACCAGGATTTCGTGAGCGAGTGGAACGCAGTGCTCAAGATGTCTTCCGTCAACAGCTACGTCGATTTCCCCGATGCGGACAGGAAGCTGCAGAGGATCACGGATACGAAGTCACCGCTCATGGAATTGTTCTATTTCGTCTCGCACAACGTCGATCCTGCTCCGGATCAGGTGAAAGCGCCATTCGCTCCTGTGCAAGCAATTGAGCCTCCCGGGCCGGCGGACAAGCCGCCGGATGTTCTGATTGGCAAGCCCGTGCAGGATTACATGAATTCATTGGGTGCGCTGGATGCGGCGATCCATTCCCTGGTTCAGAATCCCACGGACGCGACATTGTTAGCTCAAGCTTCAACAGCGCAGACCGCCGCGAACAGCGCCGTGACAAAAGTGATCCAGGCCATTCCGGTGGACAACTCTCAGCCGGTCGGAAACGAGAAGCAGGTCCGACGATTGCTCGAGGAACCGATTACCGCGTTGGATGGTCCCGTGAAACTCGGCCCGGTGAAAGCTGCGGGTGCGGCTGCCCGAGATTTTTGTAATCAGATTCACGGATTCTATCCATTCGATCCGAGTTCGCTCAAGGAGATGCAGCTGGATCAGTTCTATTCACTGCTGGCCGGCGATTCCTGGAAGAAGCTGAACGAGGCAGTGAAGCCATTCGTTCAGCGGTCAGGTTCATCTTACGTCGCCAATCCGAATGCGACTGTGAAACCGTCGCCCGAATTCCTACGCTTCCTCAGCAGGATGGAAGAGCTGAGCGAGGTGATGTTCCCGTCTGGGTCACAGCCGCCACATTTCTCATACACCCTGAAGCAGCTTCCGAGTAATCTCGAGGGCGTGGAAGTGACGATCGGCAGTGAGAAGCTTGCGGGCAATGGTGTGCAGAAGACTTTCGTCTGGACCGGCGCGCCAGAGAACATCGATGTTTCAAAAAATGGTGACACCCTTGATTCGGCGAGCGGAACGTGGGCGGCATTTCGTTTCGTAGCGCGGGCGCGCCACCTCTCGAGCAACAATCTGGAGTGGGTAATCGAGAACAACGGCCAGCCGGTGAAGCTGCCGAACGGAAAGATCAAGTCCTATGACTATCAACTGCAGGTGGCTGGCGCGGCGAATCCGTTCTTTGATATGCCTGGGATGCGCTGTGTGAATCAGGTTACTGGGAAGTAGCCCGATGCTCTAGGTTGAGCTCTTCTGGCCGGAGTGTCCTGATATCCTGCCGAAGAATCGGTCCTTCCACGATGGTGGCGTCGCGCGAATCAGCAGGCAGGTGATGTTGTCGTCGCTCCCGCCCGATTTCGCAGCTTCAATCAAATCACTGCAGGCGTTCTCCAGAGAATCCTGGCTGACGGCGTCCGCCATTCTGTTCTCTTTAACATAGCGAGAGAGTCCGTCGCTGCAGAGCAGAAGCACGTCTTCCGGGCTGAATTCGTGATCGGCGAGATCGGGTTCTACAGTGTCATCTGTGCCCAGTGCACGCACAATGACATTCTGCATTTTCGAGTTCTCAGCCTCTTCGAGAGTCATGAGTCCGCGTCGCACCTGTTCCATCACCAGGGAGTGATCTTGAGTTAGTTGCGCTACTTCACTCTTTCGGATGAGGTAGATGCGGCTGTCGCCCACATTAGCTATGGAAAACAGATTGTTCTCAACAGAAACCGCAACGATTGTCGAGCCCATTCCGGCAATGTTGATGTCCCGGGCTCCGGCATCATGAATGGCGTGATTCGCCATCTGAATCGCGCTCCCGAGGCGCGCGGCGCGAGGTGAGACGCCCTCGAACCGCGAGGTTCCATCCTGCGTGTCGTCACGGGTTTCCCGGTAATAGCCAAGGACAGTGTCGACCGCGATCTTGCTAGCAAGTTCGCCGGCCTGCTGGCCGCCCATCCCGTCGCAAACCACGAAGATGCCCTCGCGCAGGTCATATCCGAAATTGTCTTCGTTGTTTTTCCGGACCAGTCCAATGTCGGTCATTCCGGCGGCTTGGATCGCGAAGCTCATGCTCGGGTCAGAGGGGAATCCTACCGTATCGCCGGGGTAACGGTAAATGGATGACAACCTGCCCGCCGTGAAGAGCCGCCCCTAGCGCTTGGCACGGCCCGCCTTCTTGCTGAGATTTTGCCATTCGCTCTGCACATCGTGGCCGGCGTATTCGGCGAAAGCCACCACAGTTTCGAGAACCCTGGCTGCCTGCTTTTTATCGCCGGCGTTTATGGCAGCGCGGGCGCGATCGATGGCGGCTGAGATTTGCCGGTCCGCAACGGACTTCCGCCGGGTCGCGAACATTGGCACGAGTCTCGCGAGTAGAGGCGACTTTGTATCCTGCGGAAGAGGGCGTTTGGCCGCGTCTGTGCGGTCGAGAGCAGCATATGCGCTTCCAATTGCCTGGAGTGCACTCAACTCGCTCGAGCTTGCTTCGCGGAGCGTAGTGAGCACTTCTTGGACAGCCTGACTCTGAAGAATGCTCGGCGGCTGAGACTCCAGCAGGCTTACCGCCTCAGTGTATTGTTCCTGCCTGCGGAGCTTCTCTGCTGACTGAAGTGCCGACTCGACATTCTGTTCCAGCGACTGCAGGTGGGAACGTGCGTCTTCCAGAATGAAAATCAGGGAAGCCGTTTCGGGCTCGTTCTTTACTGTGCCCAGCAGATCGACAACTTCGCTGTAGGCAGCACGCGCCATCATGTCCTGGGCTTGCCTAAACAGACCCTGAATGCGAGTGTTCTTGAACCCGCGATCGGCTTCCTGGCGGGCGAAGTCCATCAGTTCCGCAATTTCGGGTGAAGCCACACCTTCTTTCTGACACGTTTCAAGCAATCGGAGAGCCTCAACATAGTTCGCGCGGCTGAGTGCCTGGTGAGCTCGCTGCAGGTACTGCGAGCGCGCTTGTTCCTGCGTACGCGCGGTGATCTGGTTGAGAATCGTCGATTGCAGAGAAAGCAACCGCCCGTTTCCGGGGGCTTCATGAAGGACCTGGTGCACCAGCTTCAGTGCTTCCTCCGGCGAAGTCTCAATCAGGCTCCGGCAGCGCAGGCAGACCTCTTCCACGCGCCGCCGAATCTCTTCATCGCGGAGCTTACGAGCGATATTTCCCCTCAACTTGATCAGGCTGGGTTCGCCCGGGATGCGCTCCAGAGCCTGCTCCACGAGGGTACCTGCGCGGGTTAATTCCTCGGCCGTGGCGGCGAGGGCCACCTCGTTTTGGAGTTGCTCCAGGATTCTTCGCCGCTGCTCCTGCTCGCGTCCCTGCTTGGCCGCGGCTTGCAAGCTGATCAATTCTGGATTAGACGGATCGACCTTTTCCGCCTCAGCGAGCGCTTCCATCGCGGCGGTGAAGTGCCGGGCGCCGATTTCCCTGCGTGCGCTTTCCAGCAGCTTCTTCGCCTTAGCTTGGCGCGCGGACTCTTCGATCAGCCGCGCCAGTGTTACATGCGCGGCTCGCACTCGCGAATCGGTGCCGTCCACTTCGAGAGCTTTCGCGATGACGGCCCCCGCAGCTTCCAGATCGCCGCGTTCGCGGGCGCCATCAGCTTCCCGCAAATAGCCGTCTATCAGTTCGCGGCGACGTTTCTTCTGACGAACCGATTCCAGAAGATCTGCGAGCTCGGAACTCGACGGGTCAAGGCCACATGCCTCTTCCAGGCAGTGAATCGCGTCCTCGTATCTCTTATCGGCAGACGCCTCCTCCGCCTGGGCTTTCAATTGCCGGATCTGTTCGGCACGCGCCTTGAGGTTCAGATTCTGTTGAACCTGCGCAATCATCTGGCGTGCGGTAGTGTGTTGGCTGTCGACTTTGAGCACTTGCAGCAGGACGTCTCTCGCCGAGGTGAATTCTTCTTCTTTTACAAGCCGCTCGGCTTTCTGAATCCACTCGGCAACCTGTTCTTTTCGCAGATCCTGTTCGACCGAGGCGATTTCGGCCGCCATCTCGTCGGCGGTGGAATAACGGTCATCCGGACTCTTCGCGAGGGCCCGATCCAGAATCGCGTCTAGAGCCGGAGGATATTTCTCAAGGTATAGGCTGAGCGGTGGATGCTTTTCCGTGAGAATCTTCTGGACGATGCTGTAGTCGCCGGTGAACGGAAGCTGTCCGGTCAACAACTGAAACATCATCACGCCGACGGAGAATATGTCGGACCGGCCATCAAATGCCGCATTTCGCAGCCGCTCAGGAGCCATGTACTGCAGCGTTCCGATGACGTGGCCGGTGCGCGTCATGTGGCTTTCCGTCTTCTCCTGACGGGCGATCCCGAAATCGAGCAACTTCACTGTGCCGTCGGATTGCACGATGACATTAGCGGGCTTCACATCGCGGTGGATGACGTCATTACGGTGGGCATATCCCAATGCGTAACAGACCTGCTCGATGATCTTGAGCTTGAAAGCCAACGGCTGCGACTTGCCGGACTGGATCAACCGATCCAACGGATCCCCGGACAGATACTCCATGACGATATATGGAAAGCCGTCCTGCTCGCCCAGATCGTAGACCGTGACGATGTTCTGATGTCTCAACGCCCCGGTTTTCGCGGCCTCCTGGTAGAAGCGCTTCAGCATCTCCTGATCGCTGGTGAATCCTTCAGTGACGGTCTTGATCGCGACCTCGCGGTTGAGTTGTCGGTCATACGCGCGATAGACAAGACCCATGCCTCCGCGGCCCAGGAGATCGATGACCTCGTACTTGCCAATGCGCTTGATATTCGGAGCGTTCACGGAAGTAATTTTCGCCTGGACAGGGTGAGGCGTCACCCGGGGGAAGAAATGCGGCAAGAGTCGGCTGCATTTCTTGTCAGCAGCCGATTGTTTCGACTCTAGGATAATACAGGGCTGCAGGCCGGTGCGCTAGGCCGTACTGCCCGGCCAAATCATGTTGAACTGCTCGTGCAAGAACTTCTTAGCTTCGTCGCGCTCTGGAGTGGCGGTATCCGGAGTGGAGTTCAGGTACAGGATGTACGATTCGGCACTGCCATCCGTATCCCCATCCATATAGCGTTTTCGCGCCTGCGCCAAAATCTTGCTGGGAAGTGTCTGAACCTTGTCCTTGACTTCCTTAATCAGGTCGCTGCGTGCGCCGATCTCGACGTCACCCAAGAACTGATTCTCATCGGGTGCGGCACCTGACTGCCTTATATTCTTTGTGTCCTGGGGGCTCACGTTCTCCAGAATGACGAATTGCTTTTCCGCCTGTTTCTTAATCGATGGTTCGGTTGCGATCACCGTGCCACTGGCATCGCTGATGCGAAACCCCAGTTCCACTACGGCGCTCAGGTCGATTGTCTTCTTGGTATAGCTGTATGGTTTAACGACGTCCTGGAGGACGGTTTTTGGAATGGAATCGAGCTTGCGGCCGAGAGCTTCGACTTTTTTCTGGGCGTCATCTACCGCCTGGCTTGCTGTCGCAATCTCCTTCTTCTTGTGTTGGTTATTGGCTGCATCGAGCGCCCTCTGCGCTTTCTGCAGATCCAGATTTGCCGTTTCATACTCGCGATTTGTCTTGGTCCATTCCTCGTTGGGAACTTCCCGCTCGGCCGCCCGGTATTCGGAATCCAGCGACTCGATGCTCGGCTTGGTAATGGGCCGGTGCTCCAGTACGTCGCCGATCAGTTGGAAATTCGGATCCACAGGAGTGGTCTCGGACCCACGGATAATTCGAACAGGCAACGCAGTCGTCTCGAGCCCGGTGGCAATCGCGTCAGAGAGTTGGTCAGCGAAGCCGGAGCTATCACGCCGCGAAGTCTGATCGCGAAATACGACTTTGATCGAGAGCGTGGAACGGATATTGTGAATGGACGAATACTTTGTTCTCTCGTCGCGGATATCGTCGCGATTCGGCTGATACTGCTGCGCCTCCTGCAGATACATCCATGCGATCCCGACCCCTGAACCCAGAGGCTTCGCCAGGTAGATCTTAGCTCGTGCCACATAGTAATCACTTAGGGTCTGCGAGGAGAGGTCCAAACGAAGCTTCAGGTTCTGATTGTCCGGTTGAAGTGTGGATGCACGCTGGAGATAATCATGCGCTTGTTGCACGCCAGTTTCGTCGACCCGCCCCTGAATCGGAACATGAGCATCCATCAGGCGCTTGGCTTCCTCCGAGGCAGCCTTCACGTAATTAGCCTCGAGCGTCTGCATCCGGTCTTTCACAAGCGACTTCTGTGCATCGGGAAGATTGGCGAGCACCTCGTAAGCTTCGATAAACTTCTTCTGTTGCTCATAAGCAATGCTCTGCTGGAGGGCAGCATCTGCGGCCGCCTGATCAGTCGATGACTGAAGACTGCCTTGGGCCTGCTTTAAGGCGACATTCGCCTCCGTTGTGGGCTTGATAGCGACCGCCCTCTGGTATTCCTGAACAGCCTCACGCCACTTTTGCGCAGTCACATCGGCTTTGCCTTGCTCGAAGTGATACTTGTAAGCGCTGTCGAGGATTCGCCCGACACGAGGCTCCTCATCGGCAAAGGAGCGAAATTCGGACACGGCTGCGACTGCCTCATCGTAGTGCTGTGAAGCGATGCCGGACTCCCCACTCTGCAGAGCTGCTTCGACCCTTTTGGTCTCAGCTGCTACTGCATTCTGAAGCGTGATTGCCTGTTCGAAATGGGGATCCACCCCCAGAGCCTGCTCGGTCAGCGCACGGCTGACACCGAGGTGTGAATAGCCCGTCGTGTGGTTTCCCAGGGCATCGCGATACGCCTTCAACTCCCCGCGGATTTTGTCGGCGATCAGTGCGAGTTCACCGTGCACTGCCTCTCGCAGTTTCGCAGCATCTTCACTCGTGGGCAGAATTTCATGCACCTCATCGGAGCGGAGGAATGCAGTTCGCAGTTGTGCGTACGCCGGGCTGGAAGACGAGGCAGAGCTGCGATAAGCCGCTAGAGAGTCGGCCCCGTCCTTAAGCAGAAGAGCCGCGAGACTTTGCTTCGCCTTGTCGGTATGGGCAGCCTTCGGATATCGCAGAAGATAGTCCTGCCACTGCGCAACGGAGTTGGCGCGGCTCGCGCGAAGGTATTCCGCGAGTTCCGTATCGGGAGCCGAGACGAAAACCAGCTTCACCGTTGGCTTGAATGGCGG
>Ga0335070_10003746_pt1 | contig 17769 bp, 14 predicted proteins | sample Lox_Sample_13_FD_206722 | JGI IMG/M metagenome (GOLD analysis project Ga0335070, IMG submission 206722) | Soil microbial communities from Loxahatchee National Wildlife Refuge, Florida, United States - Lox_Sample_1.3 | ecosystem: Environmental > Terrestrial > Soil > Wetlands | place: USA...
ATTTTTACGCGGAATCCATTCTCCTCTATTTCGATATCCGTAACGCCACTGGTATCTAAAATTTTTACCAGCTTTTTAATGAGGTTTAGATCCATTTTTTTTCCTTAAACTTATGATTTAACTCTCTCTACATATTCCCCGGTTCGAGTATCCACCCTTATCATCTCATTTTTATTAATAAATAAGGGAACATTGATCGAGGTACCCGTTTCTAATTTTGCAGGTTTACTGGCATTAGATGCTGTATCTCCCTTGAATCCGGGTTCGGTATCGATAACTGTTAAATTAATAAAAATGGGAATTTCAACATTTATAATTTCATCCCCGTTTAAAAGAATCTCTATTTCAGAGCTTTCTTTAATGAAATTGACGCCTTTCCCGAAAAGCTTGATAGGAATGTTTATTTGTTCGTAATTCCCGGTATCCATACAGACGAGAAAATCTCCCTCCCTATATAAATATTGGTACTTTTTTCTCTCCACACGAACTATATCAATACTTTCTCCGGCTCTGAAGGTATTTTCCAGCACTCGTCCGGATTTTAGGTTTTTTAAGGTTGTCCTGACGAATGCTCCCCCTTTACCAGGCTTTACATGAAGAAAATCTACAATTGAATATAGATCATTTTTAAATTTTATTATTAATCCATTACGAAAATCCGATGTGTCCGGCATAGACCCGCAACTATAGGTGAATAAAAATAGGTCAAAAAAATAGAGATACGAGGCCTGAAAGTCAAGAAAATGAAAATCATAATTTTTTAAATATTTTATATTAATTGATTGATTTTTAGATAAAAATTGAAAAAAAATGATAAAAAATTGGACATTTTTGATTTTTTATTTTGTGCGTTAAATAAAGGTATATTGCAATTCCTCAATAATCTCTTAGCACTTGAATTATATATAAACGGAAAAGAAATTGTCGGAGATATTCAGTTACCGGCCCTATCGCGGCGGGTGAATTCCGTATGGCACACATAAATTGTAGAACAGACGCAGTCTGTCTGTGGTAAAGTAGGCTAAACAGGCTTCGTTATCTAACCGGACTTCCCCAAGTTTAGTTCCGGCTCCGCTTTTAGGTGTTTTGTAAGATGGATTTACTTTTTTTTAAATCCTGCTGCAATTTTTATTAGTTTGTCCTTTACTGATTTTGTAAATATTTTTTATTCTCATAAATAATAAAGATTAGGAATGTTTGAATACGTCGGAGCATTACATATGCATTCAACCTACTCGGATGGTTCCGGGGAGGTTAAAGATATTGCCAAGTTTGCGGCGGAAGCAGGGTTGGATTATGTAATATTAACCGACCATAATACTCTGCGTGCATTAAAAGAAGGATATGAAGGATGGTATAATAATACTCTTCTTTTGGTCGGATGTGAAATAAATGATCGTCAAAATAAGAACCATTACCTGGCTTTTGGTATTAAAGAAGCTTACTCAACCAGGCTTTCTGCTAAAGAATATGTGAAAAAGGTCAATGAAGACGGCGGTATCGGCTTTATTGCCCACCCTCATGAAAAACGTACCCACATGAAAGAACATCCTCCTTATCCCTGGATAAATTGGGACGTTGAGGATTTTACCGGAATTGAAATATGGAATCATATGTCCGAATGGATGGAGAACCTTAATGAACAGAATAAATATCAATCTTTTCTTCATCCCTTAAAAACGATTTCCGCCCCTAATAAAAAAACTATCGATATTTGGGATAAACTAAATCTAAAGAGAAGGGTAGTAGGTATCGGCGGAGTTGACGCTCACGCCCATAAGTACAACTTTCTTGGTTTTTTGGAAGTGGAAATTTTTCCCTATAAAGTATTATTTAAATCCATCCGGACTCATATTCTCTCCCAGGAAGAAATAAAAAAAGGAAGAAGTTCGGATGCTTTGGAAAAAGCCAAAAAGATTATCTATAGCTCTTTTGAAACGGGATCATGTTTTATTGCGAACGATTATCATGCGGAATCGAAAGGATTCAGGTTTTTTGCCCAGGAAGGCAGGAAGATTTTTAATATGGGAGATTCTATTGAAAAACATGACAAAACCAAATTAACAGTCTTGGTTCCCTCAGTTAAAGGAGAAATAAGATTAATACGGAACGGCAGACAGATAGATTCTGTAGAGAATCATGAAGCCGAATTTATTGTTTCAAGTAAAGGAGCTTATAGAGTAGAGGTATACCTGAATAATAAAGCATGGATTTATTCGAATCATATTAGGATAGGAATTTGAGTTAAGGTTAAGGCTGAGGCTGAGGAGAAAGAAGATCCAGGAAAGTTTTTAATTATATTTTATTAGAAAGGGGAAATATGATTATTTATCCGGATTTTACGAATATGCCTGTCTGGCAAAAGTCATTTGATTTAGGCGTGTTGATTTATGAAATAACCAAAGAATTTCCTGATGATGAAAAATTTGGATTGATAAGCGATATGAAAAGAGCAGTCAATTCAATAATTCATAATATAGCCGAAGGCTTTGGGAGATATGAAAAAAAAGATAAAACGAGATTTTATAAAATATCAAGGGGAAGCAGCTATGAATTAATGAGTCAATCTATTCTAAGCTTCAAACTTGGTTTTATTAAGAAAGAAAAAATTCTCGATGATGCATTATCATTATCTGATGAAATAATAAAAGAATTAAATGCATTAATAAAATCAATTGAATGTAAATGAAATAACCTCCTTCCTTTACGATCCTTAGCCTTAGCCTCAGCCTAAGCCTAAACCTAAGCCTTAAGCTTAACTCACCATCCACCACCACCACCACCACCTCCTCCTCCTCCGGATGAACCCCCGCTGCCCGAACTTGATCCGGGGGCGGTAGAAGATGAGGAAACTGCGCTTGAGAATGAGCTGCCGAACGATGAGACAAAGCTGCCTGCGGATAAAGCCGACCAGCTGCTCCCTGAATACCAGGAAGGGGAGTAGCCTTTTTCGGCCGCTGCCTTTTCAATTGTCCCTGAAAATTTTTCTGCCCATTCCTGTTCTACATTCAGGGCTAATGTATACGGCAGATATTTTTCGAAGGTTTCGGGTGATTCTTCGGCTGGAGCAATATAATTAAGCCTATCCTTTTCTGCGGTTGACAAGTACCTCTTAAATCCTTCTATTTTGTCCAGAATCTTCCTTCCCAATAAAGTGGGAGCTTTCAATAGATTATAAAAAAGCAGGTTTGTCAGACCTATTGCACCGATATTGAATACCATAAATGGCGAAGTAGCTGTATATAAAAAATAAAATCCTGCAAACTCCCCGAGAACAAAGGGGATAGCGAATAATGTAATGAAAACGGCGCTTCCAATTAAAGTGAATTTTACTCTTTTACCTGCCAATACATTCTGCCAGGATTTAACCACCATGATAGCCAGAAAAATGACCCCGGTGGTCCATCCTAGGAGCCAAATTAAAATAAAAATGCTTTCAACTTCACTGAAAAGAAAAGAGATAATGATGAATACAAAGGAGATTAACACGCCAAATCCAAAATATTTTCTGTTTGTCAGGAAGTAAGTTTTTTCATAAGAATTTTTTAATTGCTTTCTTAAAGCATCTATTGCTTCCCGGAATACCGAATGATTTTTATTATCCATCTCAAGGCAATTCTCTTTTCCCTCCATTTCCGGTTCAGCTTCAATTTTTGATTCAATGGCGGACTCAAGGATTGAAGAGACTTTTCTGGTAAAAAAATTTCCTCCTGCTGAAAATTTTTTTAGTCCAGCCAAAGCTTGTTTTATTTGATAATCCGAATTGCCTCCTTTAGTAAAAATTAATTTTTCGGCAATCTTTTTTTCATCATTACTTAAAATTGAAGTATCATCCATCTTTTTCATCAGAATGAATTTATCCTCTTTTTCTTTAATGGTAAGATATCCTTTTACCGCCATATTGATTACAGCCGCCGCAAAAGTTTTATTATCGAATCCCATTCTAGTAATAAACCTTATTGAGGCAGGGGACAAATTGTCGGGCGGAGTGTATAAAGGTATAATAATATCTTTTGCGGGATCTTTGCCTACTCTCCACCAGGCAAGCAAATAATAAATCAAAAGAGCGGCTAAACCTAAGGTCCCTGCAATTCCCCCGATATTATCATTTAAAAAATATTTGAGCTTTTCGGTATCCGAAGGTTCGATGACAATTCCTTTCGGAAATTCCAGGATCACTGTTAATCCTTCTCTTTCCAAAAGAGGATGAGTTGTTTTATATCCCACTCTACCTGGAGCTAAAAACTGAGTTTTAAGATTTCTTTCGGTCGAACCGGAAGGGCCGGTAAATCCATAGCTTTTTAGTTCACTTAACGCGGTATGTTCCGGTAGAGTTATAATCGCAGCCGCTTCATCAATCTGGAAATCCCAGCCATTCCCGGTTACATTCCAATATAATTCATCATGATCTTTGAAGAATCCAAGCTGACGGTTGGTTTCATAACTTATAGTATAAGTATAAATGCCGGGGTTTAAGTAGATATCTTTATTCCCTATATAGATTCTAATTCCGTTAGAAATTTTTTCGGTATGATAGTCTTCGGTAAATCCGTTTCTTTTTATTTCAAGAATTTTCATATCTACAATGATATTATTCCCGAGCTTATCTTTGTATTTTGTCGGAAAATCCCTGTAAATACCGTGTTTTATTTGTATCCCCATTGCTTTCACCTTTATTGTCTCGGTTACAGTCATTGAGGCATCTTTATTAATCTTTATATCGCTGTAGTAGTACAGGATCGTTTCACGTTCGTCCTGTGGAAATGAGGTACTGGAAAAAATAAGGAAGAGCAAAAAAAGTTTGAGAAGTTGTTTTTCCATTTTATTTAAAAATTTACCTTGCTTGGTTCTTTTTCGGAAGTGAGGGTGATCTCGAAGAATTCTTCCTTTTTATAATTAAATATGGAAGCAATGATTATGCTGGGGAAAGATTCCACTCTTATGTTATAATCTCTCACTGCCCCGTTGTAATACCTCCTGGCGAATTGTATTTGATCCTCTGTTTCTGCCAGTTGATTTTGAAGATTAAGAAAATTCTGGCTGGCTTTTAAATCAGGGTAATTTTCGGCTACGGCAAAAAGATTTTTCAATTCTCCTGATAATCCGGATTCGGCCCGAGACTTTTCACCGGGAGATGCCGCCTGCATTGTCTTCACTCTTAAATCCGTTATCCTTTCAAATAATTCTCTTTCATAATTTGTATAGCCTTTTACGGAATCAACCAGATTCGGAATTAAATCGTGCCTTCTTTTCAGCTGGACATCGATTCCGCTCCATGCTTCACTGATCATGTTCTTCTGTTTAACAAACCGGTTGTAGCTGAAAGCAAACCAGACCAGGATTAGCAGGATTAGCAGGATTAGATATATCAATTATATTCCTTTATAATATTAGAAATTCAGGAAGGAAATTTTGGAAAATTACGGGAAAAATGCTACAAAATTTTAGAAAGTTCCGAATTGAATTGAAGAGTAGCCGTATTTGTAACGGATCTTATTTATTGCATCTATTGCCCTTGCCCTTTTTGTAAATGTATCTTCAAAGAGGAATTGTTGTTCGGAGCTTGTGAGAAAATTTGTCAGCCTGATGCCTACTAATCTGATTGCTACTCTTCTTGTATAGGATTTTTCAAACAAATCCTTAATTGTATTGTAAATAACTGCAGGATCGTCTGTATGCTTTATTGTTCTTGCTTTAGTAAGGGTTTTAAAATCTGAATAGCGCAACTTGAAAGTAATTGTAGAGGCAATCCATTTCTTTTCCTTTAAAGATTGGGACAGCTTTGCCGCAAGATCAAAAAGTGTTTCTTCAATCTTCTTCATTGAAAGGACATCGTTCAGGAAAGTAGTTTCGTGCGAAATGCTTTTCTGTTCTCTTTCCACCGATAAATATTCCGTCCCCCGTCCGTTTGCTTTCTCCCATAAGTCTGTTCCGTACTTTCCGAATGCCGTGGTGAAATAATCCTGCGGCAGTTCGGTAATTCCTTTTATGTAATAGATTCCCCTTTCATTCAGGCTCTTTAAAGTTACTTTTCCAACTCCGGGAATGACCTGAACCTTTAAAGGCGCGAGAAATTTTTTTTCTTCGCCGGGAGGGACATAAGTAATCCCGTTCGGCTTGCCGAAATCCGATGCAATCTTTGCAAGAGTCTTATTGCTTGCAACACCGATTGAGCAGGGGAGTGACAAATCGTTATTAATTTCCTTTTGAATCTTTGAACCAAGGAGCGGATATGGTCCGAATATATGCTCACACCCGGTAAAATCGATATAGAATTCATCTATGGAAGCCTGCTCCAGAACCGGAGCATATTTGCATAAGAGGTTCTTCACCGCTTTTGAGTATCGGACATATTCATCATAATGTCCGTGAAGATAAATTCCCTGCGGACAAAGTTTAAAAGCCGTTCTGATCGGCATTGCGGAATGGAGCCCGAACTTTCTTGCTTCGTATGAGCATGCAGCAACAACCCCCCGCCCGTGCGGATCGCCGCCTACAATGACCGGCTTGTTCTTCAGCTTCGGATTTATGATCCTTTCAACCGAAACAAAGAATGTATCCATATCCAGGTGGAAGATTGTACGCATAGCGGAAAAGTTGCTATTTTTTAATAAAGATACTAAATTAACAAAAGTGTTAATTATCTATATTTATAAGAATGAAAGCTTTTGAGCTTAATAAAAGCAATAAATTATTCCTGAGCGTCAATGATATTGCCGGAATCCTTTCTATAAACAAAGAATCGGCAAAAGTTTCTGCTGCAAGATATGTGAAGAAAAAATATCTTATCCGCCTAAAAAAAAATTTGTACATTCTTTCCGGCAAATTTGATGCACTTGGTGAAGCAGACTTATTTAAAATCGCAAATTTCATTCAGACGCCTTCTTATATTTCTTTAATTACAGCACTGGGCTTCTATAATATAACTACGCAGCAGCAAAGAAGTTTCGTGGAATCGATAGCGTTAAAAAAATCTAAAAGCATAACGATAAAAGATATCACCTTTACCTATTCAATTATTAAAAAAGAACTTTATGAAGGTTTTGGGCTCCGGCAGACAACCGGCGGTGCAAAAGATAATTTTTTTATTGCTCTTCCGGATAAAGCATTAGCGGATATTGTTTATCTTTTCTCCATGGGAAGATACCGCTGCGATTTCGATGCCCTAGATTTCAGGAAAATAAATAAAGAGAATGTCCGAAAATTTCTCGAACAGACTAATCAAAGAACAAAATCAGCCTGGGAAAAGTTATGCGCGAGCTACAAGATTTAGAGATCCTCGAAATAGAAACTCTTGATAAACTAAACAGCATAAAAGCGCTCGACTCTCTTTTTTTCGGCGGCGGAACTATGTTAAGGCTATGCCATAACTTAAATAGGTATTCGACCGATCTTGATTTCTGGACAGATGCTTCCGATTTAAAATCACTTTTCCAAAAAATAAAAGAGATGCTTTCGGCTGATTTTAAAATTGCAGATTCATTTAATAAAAAGAATACTTTATTATTTGAATTCCAGGCTCCGAATCTTAATAGAAACTTAAAGATAGAAGTAAGAAAAGACCAGACAAATTTTAAGTGGGAAAGGAAAATTGCTTTTTCAAAATTTTCAACGAAACAAGTAATGGTCAAAGGATTGACTCTTGAACAAATGATGAAAAATAAAATTGAAGCCCTGCTTTCCCGTAAAATCATAAGAGATTGTTTTGACATTGAATTTCTTCTTTTAAGAGGAATTGAACTCCCTGATAAAAAAGAGGCACTTGAAGAAATGTCAGGCATAATAAATAGTTTCAAGGAGAAAGATTTTAAAGTAGTTCTCGGTTCCATTCTAGATCCTAAAGAAAGAAAATTCTATCTTTCAAACAGGTTTAAGCTTCTAAAAGAAGAAATAAATAAAAAATTATTCCTCATTTAAATAAAAGCAATAAAGTCTCTGCGAACATTGCGTTAAAAATAAGTTCGCACAAAGAACGCAGAAGATCTGCAAAGATCGCAGAGAATTCTGTTCGTACAAATAATTTATATTCGATCATTCAAGAATTCATTTTTCCAATATTCCATTCTTCCAATATTCCATTCCAACTACTCCATCACTCCAATACTCCACTGCTCCAATCTTCGATCTTAGTTCAGCACAGGCTTATCTCGCTCAGCTGTGGATACACAGCTAACGTTGTCTTCGGCATTTCAACTCTCCTTTTTTCAAGAAGGTTAATGAGCTGAAATGCATTTGCAACTGCATTTCCTCTCGGATGATTATTAAAGATTATAAAAATCTTTTTTAGAGATTTGAACAGCGGTTTAATTAATTGTTCGATCTCAATCAGTTCGCTGTGAGAATATAAATAATTGTACCGGCTGCTCTGCTCTTCATAAGTCTGCTTTTCCCCAAAATTGTTTATCGATTGTTTCCATGCTTCTGCATTTCTGCCATGCAGCCGTACATAAGCCTTACCTTTTGTTTCCGCCGGGTTAAAGGGAAGCGATTCGCCGATCTGCGGCTGGTCAACCGTTGTGTAAACAAGATCGAGATCCTCAAACAGCTCAAACGAATCTTTATTGTTCCATGATTTATGCCTCACTTCAATAAAGCAGTCGTAATTTTGAAATATCTCCCTGAGCTCTTTTACATAATTAATATTCGGATCATTGAAGGAGAATGAATACGGAAACTGGATAAGAAGCCCGCCCAAACGTTCTGCTTTGCGCAGCATATCCAGGATATATTTAACGGCATTAATCTTTTGCTTATCATATTTTTTTACATGAGTAAAATCCTGGTGAAGCTTGATTGTAAAGGTAAAATCCCCCGCATCCGAAGTTTTCCTGATCCAGGCATTTACAACTTTATCCGATGTATATGCATAATAAGTAGTATTGACTTCAACGCAGTTAAAGTAATGCGAATAAAATTGAAGCCAATCAAACTCGCCTGATTGTTTTTTAGGATAAAAAGAGCCGATCCAATCCTGGTAAGACCAGCCGGCAGTACCGATGTAAATTTTTGGCATTATGTACTCCTGTTGGATATGACAGATTTTTGAAATCTGTCATATCTATTGTGCTGCATCCCTGCAAATAAGGCGATCATGCATCCATGCATTCATGCATTCATGCTCTTTCTTCCGTTGCTTTCCAGCAGCTTTATTGTATCTCTCAAAACTCCCAGGGATCGCTGACTCAGCAGATCAATCTTTACCAGACCGATATCTTCTATCCCGTGCATATCGGGCTGGGTTATAATAAGTCCTACTCCTTTATTTTGGGCAAACTCCAGGGCGGTATAGTTTGTAATAGGTTTCGGGGCTATTACAATCCCGCCGGGATGGATGCTTAAATGCCTCGGAAAATTTGCTAATTGTGCTGCAATATTTACTATAGTTTTCCAGGGCTCTTTATTGAACTGAAGCGACCTCGATTCGGGAAACAATTCTGCGATGCCGGGGAGATTCCGGGCATCGGTCCACGGGATAAATTTGCTCATCTTTGAAATCTCTGCATCCGAAAAGCCGAATACCTTTGCAGTCTCCCTGAATGCGGAACGGGCCCTGAATGTTACATGAGTGGAAATAAATGCCGTATGCTCATAGCCGTATTTCTCAAAAACGTATTTAACTATTTCATCTCTTTCCTTCCATGAGAAATCAAGATCGATATCGGGAGGGGAGGAGCGGCTTTTATTTAAAAAACGCTCAAAGTAAAGGTTGTATTTAATCGGATCGATTTCGGTAATTCCCAGGCAGTAGGATACAATACTGTTTGCCGCAGAGCCTCTTCCGATTGTCATCATTCCTCTTCTCTTTGCCTCTTTAAGGATGCCCCACACGACTAAAAAGTAATCGGAAAGATGCATATCATCTATTACCCTTAGTTCTTCTTCCAGCCTCTCTTCAGGAGATACCGCTTTGGTTTTAATTCCGGAAGAGGGGAAGATTTTCTCTGTGATATTTTCATATCTGGTCTTAAGTCCGCTGTAAGAAATTCTCCAAAGATAAGAAAAAGAGTCTTCCCCTTTGAGTCCAGGAAATTCCGGGAATTTATATTCTCCTACTCCCAAATCAACATTGCAGTTATCTATTATATACCTGATGTTCGTAAATCCTTCCGGAAGTTTTTTATAAAGTGAAGAGAATGAATCCGGATCTTTAAAATAAAATTCTTTATCGACAAGAAGCTCTTCCTTAATGTTTTCGAAGGTTGCCCTGTTTTTTACTGCGCTTACAACTTTATGAAGCATGAAATCGCCGGGGGAAGAAAAATAAACCGGGTTGGAAATTATATATTTCAAATTTCTTTTCCTGATAAGCTCATACAAAAGAAGAGAATCTTTTCTATGCTCTCCGGTTATAATTAATTCGGCAAAGATATTATCATAGAGCGGTATGCTCTCAAGCAGGGCAGCGGAGCTTGAGAAGATAAATAAATTGGGGAAGTATTCATGAAGCAGGCGGAAGAGTGAGAAACTTTCCTGTCCGGTGCCGCCGGGCATATCTCCCTTCAGTTTCCTTGAAGTAATTATCCTGCATATGTCGGAATATCCTTCGAGGTTTTTTGCCAGGAAAACCGCGTAGGTCTTGCCGGCTCCTTCTTCCTCCGGCTCATCGATATAAGCGCCTAATATCGGTTTGATTCCTTTTTCCACAGCAGTCTTATAAAAATGAATTAAGCCGTGCATCCCATTAGTATCGGTTAGAGCGATCGAATCCATATTATAAGAAAGAGCCTTCTCTATAATCTGCTCAATTGTAATTACTCCTTCGAGCAGGGAATAGGTGGAATGGACATGGAGCGGGACATAACCCGGATATTCAAACGGGATCATGCCACATAAGCCCTTCTCAATTTTTCCATATCAATTGACTGAGCCAGGTGAAAGTCTTCTTCCGTTAATCCTTCGTCATTCGGTTTATATATATACTCGGCACTGTCTTGTTTAAATTCTGCCTTAATAGTATTGTCCGCCAGCAGCTCCAGTTTATCCACAATTACATTATCCCGGTCGGCTTTTCCTTCAATTATATATGGTCCCATCGATAGAGTTTTTTCGGCAACCCGCATATAAACGTTCGGGAAAATGACCGCTTCAAATGTCCCGGTTAAATCTTCAAGTGATAAAAACTTCATCACGTCTCCCTTCTTCGTGCTTATTCTTTTCGAGGTCATATACCAGCCGATCATTTTTACTCTCCTGCCGTGATGCTTGAGCAAATCTGCGGCATTAATAATGCTCGGCGTTATTGAGCCGGCATAAAACTCAAGCGGGTGCCTGGTTACCATGTAATCGAAGCTTTCATATTCCGCCAAACATTTTTCTTCTATTGAATAATCCTCGGCCGTTTTTACCTGCTCTATTAAATCAAAGGATTCATTGATGAATAAGTCGGTGTAGCTTTCATTCAGCAGCTTAAGCTTATGGAAATAAATATCGAGCAGGCGGAGCAGGGTGGGACGGGTTTCTTTAAAGCAGTCCATTGCACCGCACTTTATCAGTAAAATTGTTTCTTCGTATCCGGTTCTGGTCCTGACGAGAAAATCGGCTAAGGAGACAAAGAGGCCGTATTTTTTCCGTTCTTCAATGATTACCTCAGCGGATGCACGTGAGAAATTTTTTATCGCCATAAAGCCGATCTGAAGGGTATTACCTTTACCGGTATATTCAAACATGCTCCGGTTTAGGGAAGGAAGTTTTATCTTTATCCCCAGCCGCTTTGTCTCCTGGATATAGACCGCAGGAGAATAAAAGCCCCCTTGGTTGGATAAAACAGAAGCCATGAATTCGGCAGGGTAATATGCCTTCAGGAAAGCCACCTGGTAAGAAAGAAGTGCGAAAGAAGCGCTGTGAGCTTTGCAGAAGGAGTAGCCCGCAAAACTTTCCACCTGCCTCCAGAGCTCCTTGGAAACATCTGCAGAGAGCCCCCGTTCCATGCATGAGCCGAAAAATTTTTCCGTTAATGTTTTCATTGCAGTATGGGAGCGCATTTTGCCGGACATGGCGCGGCGCAGCAGGTCGGCTTCCTCCAAAGACAACCCCGCTATATGATGGACAACTTTGATAACGTCTTCCTGGTAAACCATTACCCCGTATGTTTCCCCTAAGATCTCTTCCATCTGTGGAACTAAATATTTCCTCTTGCTCGGGTCATGATGCCGCAGAATAAATTCCTGCATCATCCCGCTTTCCGCAACGCCGGGGCGGATAACGGAGCTTGCGGCGGTCAGCATTTCAAAATTATCAACCCCAAGTTTTTTCAGAAGCGAGCGCATTGCGGGAGATTCTATATAGAAGCACCCGATTGTTTTTCCTTCACGTATGATTTTTTTTACAAGCTCGTCGTTGAAGAGCATATTATAATCATAAATATCAAAAGGAATAGATCCGGTGTTGCGCTGGATTGAGGGATAAATATGAAAAACATTTCCATTCCCGCTGCTTCCCTTAGGCGAGGGAAGAGAAAAATTCTTCAGATCAATTAAATTGCTGTTCATAAGGAAATAATAATAGTGAACAAACGTTCACTATTATTATAATATCTTATCAATTAAAAAGCAAGTAAAATGATCTTATCAAGAAGAGAATTGATAAGGGATAAGAGGAAATTGAGAATTGATTTAAGGGCATCTTGATAATTTAATTATCTTTAGCAATAATTTTTTTATATCTTTAAATATATTTTTGTAAGATTTTATTTTTACATTTTCATACATTCATTCAATCATTTTAGTTTTTACCTATTTCCAGGCTTCCAAGGAACTTTAGGTTTCCAGACTTCCAAAGAACTTTAGAATAGAATCGCCACTATTTAATCCAAAAGGTAAAATATATAATTTTTTAATTATTTTTTTATAAACTTCTTATTATTTAGAAAATAAAAGCTAACCACAATTATTAGCAAAATTAAACAAGCCAAAAAAATATTAAGTAAAACCTGATTTCCTCTAGGGATTGTTTTCCACACACCAATCTTCCCCCTTGTTATAACTTGATGACCTTCAGTATAAATACTATCAACAATAGACGTATTTTCTGTACCTGGATATTCTCCATAATTATTACTATCAGCGTCTATAGTTCGAACTATTTTCCTTCCGTCATCTAATCTGACATTTAGTACATAAACATTATAAATATTTGATGTTACATTAGTGCCTTGCCCAATATATCTCCAAACTAATCCATCTGAATAAAGACTATCCCCACCTAATTGACGAGGACAATCTAATGACACCAATTCTCCTTTATTTATTTTCTTATATTGTTTGCCATTATAATTTGTTATATCTCCTATTCGATATTTATTTCCTTTCTGCCATTCTTTCCAGCTTCCAGTCATAAGCCTTAAAAAGGATCCACATTGATTATTTCTTTTCCTACTAATCCCGTTTTCTATAGTTATATTCCTACTATCTTCTGTATTATGTTGTACCCTAGGATAATCACAAACATTTATAGCAAAAGCATCATCACCACTACTAATATCAAAATTATCTATTTTTATATTTTCACAACCGCCCTGCATTTGAATACCAGTCTTATCCCCATCATACGAATAATTTTTCACCGTAGCATTTTTAACCGACTGTAAATGAATCCCAAACAAAATAGAATCCCCATTAATTATCTTAATATTTTTTAGTGTCAGATAGTTTAAATACTTAAAAGATAAGTCTCCATTTGCAGTCGGATGTACCGCATCTTTTTGGTTTCCATTATTGTTTGCATCGATAATTATATTCATTATAGTTATTGATTCATCCCGTATAACAGAATAGTCTTTTGCAGCCCTTATATTTGTAAAAACCTGAGAATACGGAGTGCTTTTTATTAGAATTACTTCACCTTCACCTTCAATGATAAGGTTACTATGAAGATAAAGTGGAGCAGAAAGGGGGTATGAACCAGGTTTAATAAAAACATAATCAGAACCAGATAATGCATCATTGAAAATATTTGTATAATCCTTTATTCCCGTATTATAAATCATTTTTGGTTGTTTACATCCGAAAAGCAATAAAATTAACAGGCATGTTACAATACTAACTATTTTCATAATTTTTGATGCTCAGCCATAAATAATTAAACTAACTTTTAAAATCTTTTATTAAGTTTTTTAAGGAATAAAAAACAAATCATCCAATTTAGTTCACAACTACTGTGCCTGGACCCAGCAATGATCAGTAAAAATATCTTAATCTTTATTATATTTACTTTAAGGTCATTTTGAATTTAATTCTAAATCCACGCTGCGCCCATAGTTCAACTGGATAGAACGTTGGATTCCGGTTCCAAAGGCTGAAGGTTCGAGTCCTTCTGGGCGTACTTAGATAAGTCAAGTCAAAAGTAAAAAGTCAAAAGGAAAAGTTAATTTAACTTTGACTTTTAATTAATTTCATGAATTGCCTTCCATATCATCCACTTTAAATATCCTTGCTTTATTAATGATTAAACTTTTGAACTGGTTCAAAGATTTTTGCAAGTTTAAATAAAAAAATAAAATAAAAAATAAAATAATATTGCATTTAAAAAATATTTTCTCTAAACTTGACCGTTGAGTGTATCGTTTACTTAACCGGTTAAGTAGAAAACAAGCGTGACCGACCCGGCGAAGCTTTAATTACCCCCGATTTTCATTTCTTATTTTCTTTTTGTAAAATATCGTATATCAAAAAAAGAATATAAATGACCCTGAATATTTCCTCTTCAAGCTACTTAAACACCATTAACAAAGAATTTCTTTCCGATTCATTTTTATTAAATACAAAAACTTCGCAGGATTTATTCAGTGCTGTAAAAGACCTTCCGATTATAGATTATCATTGCCACCTTCCCGTAGACGACATTGCTGCAGATAAAAAATTCGAAAATATAACCCAAATCTGGCTTTACGGCGATCATTATAAATGGCGCGCAATGAGAACCAACGGAATTAATGAGAAATATATAACCGGGGATTCATCAGATTGGGAGAAATTTCTTGCATGGGCCGAAACGGTTCCCTATACTGTAAGGAATCCGCTTTACCACTGGACGCACATGGAATTAAAGAATCCCTTCGGAATTTCAGGAAAACTTCTGAATAAAGAAAGCGCCAAAGAAATTTGGGAGCACTGCAACAAATTGCTCACCGCAGGAAATTTTTCCGCCAGAGGAATATTAAAACACTTTAATGTTGAAGTTGTGTGTACTACTGATGATCCGGTAGATAATCTGGAACATCATAAGAAAATCTCGGCCGATAATTTTTCAGTCAAAGTCCTCCCTGCGTTTCGTCCGGATAAAGGAATGTCTGTCGAAAGCCGCGATTCATTTTATGCATGGCTTACGAAACTGCAGGAAATTACAAATAAAGAAATTGGAAGTTTTAAAGGCTATATTTCCGCAATTCAGAAAAGACATGACTTCTTTGGCAGAAACGGATGCAGGTTATCCGACCATGGCATCGAAATCCCTTACGCAGAAGATTATACCTCGAAGGGAATTGAAAGCATTTTTCAAAAAATTCTAAAGAGAAAAAGTTTAGCGGCGGAAGAAATTTTAAAGTTTAAATCGGCAATGATGTATGAATTTGCTTTAATGGATTTTGAAAAAGGATGGGTTCAGCAGCTTCATATCGGGGCCCTGAGAAATAACAACAGCAGGATGATTAAAACTCTCGGGCCGGATACCGGGTTTGATTCAATCGGAGACCTTCAAATTGCAATTCCCCTCGGAAAATTCTTGAATAAATTAGACTCGGAAAATCACCTGCCCAAAACAATTGTTTATAATTTAAATCCAAAAGACAATGAAGTAGTTGCGACAATGATCGGGAATTTCCAGGACGGTACCCATCCCGGCAAATTGCAGTTCGGCAGCGCCTGGTGGTTCCTCGATCAGAAGGACGGGATTAAAAAGCAGCTGAATGCGTTGTCAAATATGGGCCTGCTTAGCCGGTTTGTTGGAATGCTTACCGATTCAAGAAGCTTTCTTTCTTATCCGCGCCATGAATATTTCAGAAGAATTCTATGCAGTATGATCGGGCAGGATATTGAAAACGGATTAATACCCGATTCCGAAGATTTAATTGTATCATTAGTGAAAAATATCTGCTACTATAATGCATTGAATTATTTCAAGTTTAATTAGTAATTGTTTATATATTTTCCTGAATAAAAAACAATTCCTTCCCCTAAATTACCGGATCTATTCTTTTAAACAATATGATTTCTCGTTGCATTACGGAAAGATTTTTTAATAACTTACTTGGTGTTCAGGTAATAGGCAATTATTGGGATAGAGTTAAAAAAACAGAATAATTGAAATCCTTAAAAATCTTTCTGCAAACTTAGTTAAATTTCATGATGAAAAAACCGGTTTGTGGTTCCAGGTTATAGAAGGCGATATAGACAGTAATTTTATTGAAGCATCTGCTTCTGCTATGTTTACATATGTATTTGGAAAAGGTGCGAAGAAAGGATATTTAATAGTGAATATCTTAATATTGCCGATGATTGTTTTAATTCTATAATGAAAAATCTTGTTTCCAAAGAAAAAGAAGGCACAATTAATCTGAATAATGTCTGTTCGGTCGGAGGTTTGGGCGGAAATCCATACCGCGACGGAAGTTTTATTCTACATAAGTGACGTAAAAGAATAAACGACTTTAAAGGATACGGAGCATTTATGCTTGCGGCAATAGAATTGGAATATGAACCCCAACAAATTAAAAACTAAATAAATTTAAATATGCGAAGCAAAGTACGGCCTATAAAGCTGGAAGATCTCGCAAAAAAGCTTAAGGTTTCAAAAGTCACAATCTCAAAAGCACTGAGAGGTCATCCCGATATTTCACCAGAAACTACGGAAAAGGTGAAAGAATTGGCGGAAAAACTAGGTTATACACCAAACGTAATGGCTAGGAATTTATCTGCGAGAAAATCCAACACCATCGGTCTGGTTGTTCCTAAAATTGCTCACTTGTTTTTTTCTTCGATTATTGAATCGGTATATGATACCGCATTCAAAAATAATTATGAGACCCTTCTTACCATTTCCCAGGAAAAAGCAGACCGGGAGAAAAAGCATATTCTCTCTCTCCTTGCTATGAAGGTTGACGGTTTAATTATTTCAATTACCCAGGAAACCGAGGACCTCAGCATTTTCCAGAGAGTAATGGATTTGAACATACCTATTGTATTTGTGGACAGAGTTCCAAAACTGAGCGGAGTTTCTTCCGTTACTGTAGATGACAAAGGAGGTGCTTATTCGGCAATTGAATTTGCAGCTAAGAAAGGATATAAAAAGATAGCTCATGTAGGAGGTTATAATCATATAAATATTGGAAAATTCAGGTGTGAAGGATTTAATGATGCAATGAAAGATTATAATATCCCTATTCATCCCGAGTGGGTGGTTGAAGGAGGATTCGGCGAGCAGGACGGCTATGAAGGATTTATGAAAATATTTAAAACGGGAAAGCTTCCCGAGTTTATTTTGGCGGTTACCTACCCGGTTGCACTAGGCATTTATTCCGCAGCTAAAGAGGCAGGGGTGAAAATCCCGGAAGATATAGAAGTTACATGCTTCGGGTATAATCTTCTAAACCGTTACACTCCCTCAATCTTCAATTTTGTAAGTCAGCCTGCACAGGAATTAGGAAGAGAAGCTGTAAATTTAATACTAGAGAAGATAAACTATCCCAAAGATAGTAAGCCTAAAAATATCCAGCTGAAAACATACCTTCATCTGAGGAATCCCAACTTACAAAGTGGATTGGTTGCTTAGTGCCCA
>Ga0335070_10003747_pt1 | contig 17764 bp, 16 predicted proteins | sample Lox_Sample_13_FD_206722 | JGI IMG/M metagenome (GOLD analysis project Ga0335070, IMG submission 206722) | Soil microbial communities from Loxahatchee National Wildlife Refuge, Florida, United States - Lox_Sample_1.3 | ecosystem: Environmental > Terrestrial > Soil > Wetlands | place: USA...
TGACGGATTGACAAACGAATTTTTGCTGATCTAAAAGCCACCGGTTTTCTGATCCATCCATGAACCATTTGGCTTGCTATCCCAGCCACTTCATGCTATACTCAAATTAGAACATTAGTTCGATTAATTTGGCCCTCGCCATGGCCTGCTGCCCTTCAAAGATTCTCGTAGCGTCTGACTGCTTTCAACTGGCTTGCACTGCGTTGCACTGTTTTCCATTCTGGCTACAATAGGTACTGTATCTGCCCGGTTTCTTCTAAAGATGAATGCCCGATGACTGACGACTCCCAGATCGATCTCCTCCGCTGTGCCTATCACTTCGTTGACAGACACTCGGCCGAGCTGCGCTGCTCGCCCGCCGAGCTGGACCTGAGCGCCGCCAACCCGGCGATCTGCCAGTTCTTCGCGGAGATGACCACTGATTTCTGGAACGCGGAAGATTCGGGTATCACCGTCTCGGGTGTTTTCGCCGGCGCCGATTCCCCTTCAGGCCCTTCTCCGGCCCGTCCGCTCATCGCTGCCATCCTCGCCGACCCGGCCACCTTTTTCGACCAGTCGGTCGCCCTGGCCACCCGGCTCTACGACTGCTCTCCGACCAACTCCTCGCCCGGGATACTGGTCGTACTCCTCTGCCGGCACCTCCAAAGCGGCCTGAGCTTCCTGGCCCTCTACAAGCTGCGCTACCGCGACGAAACCATCGTTCGCCTGCTCGACGGCGGTCAGGTCCCCCGGCTAGAAGTGGAGCAGATCCGTAATATCCTCCTCAAGGAGCTACAAAAGGGCGCGCTGATCCCCCACCCCGGTCGACAGAGGTTCGACCTCAAGGTGACCGACCGCCAGGGCGACGAGCCCGCCGCCTATTTCAAAGAAAAATTCCTTGGCTGCCAGACCAAGAAAAGCGACGAGCACCAGGTCCGCCGCCTGCTGCCTGAACTGGCGCAGTACGCCCACCAGGCCGGCCTCAGCCTGAGCCCCTTGCGCCTGGCGGAGGTGATTGCCGGCCTGCGCGGCGCAGAGGCCAGCATCACCACGGAAATGCTCGCCGACATGGTTGAGCGCCACGAGCTATACGGCCACGGCTTTTCCCGCGCCGATTTCCTCGCCTACCTCCAGCACAGCGACCACCTCGCCGGCCTGGATATCCCTCCAACGACATTCCAGCGCGCTGGAAACGCCGGACGCAAGGTGATCTTCGAGTTTACCCATGGAACGCTGGAGAACGTGGTGCTCTCCGCCCCGCCCGAAGCCCTGGCAGAGATCCTCAGCATCGATGGGGATACAGTGACTTTCACCATCCGCACCACCTCGGCCGGTTACCAGGCTCGCTATGAATGACCCCTTTGTGGCCCACCTCGCCAGCGCGGTGACCTGCCTTCTCACAGCAGCCGGCGCAAAAATCAGCCAGGCCAGTGAAGACGAGCGCGAGTTTACCTGGACCTATCCCGAAGCGGATCCGGCGAGCCTGCACAGGCTGACCGCCCTTTCCCCCTTCCTGGACGTTTTTTCGATCACCATCCGCTACACGCTCCAGCAATGGGAAGGTAGCGCCGAGCTTTGCCCCGGCGACCTGCTGAAAGTCACCCAGGGCGCGCTCGATCCGGCCCTGACCCCCGAGCCACTCGATCCGGCGCTCGGGCCGCTCTACGACCAGCTCAGCGGTATGCTGGGACAGATCGGGAGCAGCGTCGATCTGTCCCGCCTGGCCGCCGGCCTGACCGCCATGCAACAGGGCGGGGCCGCGGTGGAGCTGGGCTGGGAGATCTATCTCGACAAGCGCCCGCTCGCCGGGCGGCTGGCACTGCCGCCTGCCTGGAGCTTCATTTTCTTCGTCCGCGCCGAAAAATTCTGTGCTCGATTTGAAAACCGGAATTTCACCGTCCTGGAGGACCTCTGGAATCCCGGTCGCCAGGAGGCAGCCCCCGCGGCGTTCGTCTTCCTCGGCGACTCCAGCGGCGGGGCCGGGTCGCCAACCAGCGGCGCATGGATCCTTGGACTGGACCGGTGGACGGTTGAGCCGCTGCCCCCGCCGCCCGACGAGCGCTTCGAGCGCACCGCCGCCGAGGCGCTGGTATTCTGCCGAAACGAAACCGATTGGGAGATGGCCCCCAGCGCGCTGACCCCACACCATTTCTATCTCAAACCGGACGACCTCTCCGCGGGAGGCGTGGCCGCCGCGCTGAACCGATGTTGCGTCCAGGCGTGCATCGCCTTCCTGGCCAACCGGACCTCCCTGCTGGCCAACAAGGAGCTGCTGGCTGAGTTCCATGGCCACCAGCGCATGAACGTCCAGGTCCCCCTGGACGGTTCCACGCTCGATCCGGCGCCTCTATACAACCTCTTCGCCTGGGCTTACGATAACTCCTCTGGCGACAAGCTGGCCATCGCTCGCCAGATCGTGGCGTACCAGCTCGGCGACGATCCGGTTCAAAATTTCACCCGTCTCGCTGGCCGCGCCGGCGCCGTTCTGCAGAACGCCAGGGACAATTTCCAGCATTACCTGCGCAAGGGCGTCGAGGAGTATTTTGCCAAGCGGCTCAAGCTGGTCGAGTTCGTCGAGAAATTCAGCGAAGACACCGGCGACGCGGTCTCCAAAATGACCACGGACCTGATCGGCGACCTGTACAAAACCGTCGGCGTGGTTCTCGGTGTGGTCCTGGCTACCCTGATCAGCCCGCAGTCCACCCCGGCGGTCATCCACTGGGCCTCACTACTCTATCTGCTCTACATCGTCTTTATCCTGGTTTACGCGCTGCCCTCGGTATACCTGCGCTTCGCTAACGGGGTCCGCCACTACGAGAGCAGCAAACGCGAGATGGCCGGCATCCTCTCCGCCGAAGAAATCCAGAAAGCCGAGGACCAGAGCTATCCCCGCGCGCTGTGGACCTTCCGCATCTATTTTGCCCTGACCAACGTCCTCTACGCCTCGCTCGGCGCAGTCGCTTTCCTGCTTTTCCGCGCAGCAGTTGCCTAACCAACCAACCGACGAAGTAAAGATCGCTCATGGAGATCGACAATGAGACCATCTCCCCGCTTCAACTTCTCCACCACGCAGTGGATCGTCCTGGGGTTGCTGGCCGTCCTCGCGTTGGCAGCCCTGTGCACGACGACGCTGGTCATCGGCAACGGTGTCTTGAACCCGCCCACTCCCCAACCCACTCCTTTTATCTTCCCCGCCACCTGGACTCCCGCCCCCACCCCAACGATGATCGTGCCGACGCGCAGGGTTTCTCCGACGCCGTAATAGCGGTTAGTGTTTCGTATCTGAACACCAATCACTATCCACCGATCACGAAGTGGTTCAGCAAGGGGATCACATTGATCACCGGCTCCTCATAGGGATGGACCTCGCGGATCTTGCGCACGGCGTCAGCGACCAGCTCCCAGCGGCAGGTTACTTCGACTTTGCTCTCTTCCGCCGTCTCGATCTCGCCGACCTGGCCAAGGTAAGGCTGGGCTCCGGCCAGCGGCCGCCAGTATCCGCGTACCGGCGTGCTGCTCAGGCAGTGGTCGTAGTTGCCGATCCGCCCCGCGCCCACCTCGCTCAGCGCGTCGCCCAGTTTCTCCACATATTCAGGCGGGATAAACACCTCAATTTTGACCAGCGGAAATTCCATCATCTCGCCATCCTTATCAGTCCTTGCGCTGGATGCGGATCTCGTAGTGCTGCGAGCGCTCGTCGAAATGAGCCAACACCGCGCGGGCTTTCGGAGGAACCACGGCACCGTCGTAATCTTCTCCGGCGAATTCGCGCACAGCATCCAGCGAAACGAACCACATCTCGGTAATGAACTCGACCTCTGCGCCCAGGCTGCGGCGGAGGAGCTGGATTCCCTCGAAGCCCTTGATCTCCCGCCTTTTAATCCCGACGAAGATTTCTTCGCGCAGAAGCTCTTCGTAGACATCCGCATTTTCCGGGGTGGTATAGCCATGCCAGATCCGGCTGATCATGTTTCATTTCCTCCTGAGAAATTCGGATTTAAGCCTCCTGAGTATACTGCGATTCGGCCATTCTATGGTATTCTTAAATTCCAGATGCGAGCCCTCTAGCCGGTCAAATAGAACCACATTGGTTGGGAGGAAACCAAAGGAACGCTCTATGGAAAATGCCAACCTTCTCATCGATGCTCTGCAAAACGGCGCTTCCCAGGAGGATTTGGAAGCCCGCTTTCCCGGTGGGGCGCTGACCCCCGCGGAATACGAAGACCTGTTCGCCCACGCCAAAGCCCTGGGACGCAGTCCGGTCGCCTTCAACCTGCTCGTCTACCTGGTACGGGTGACGAAAGACGAGTGGTTCCGCGTGCGCGTCCTGGCTCTGCTGGCCCAGCATGGATCCGACCCGGCTACCGATCCGTCCCACGACCGCGCCGGGCGACTCGCGGCGATGCGCCAGTCACTCGACGCCATCGCCATGACACTACCCGACCAGGGTGAGCAGGTGGTTCATTATCAAAAGCTCAACGCTTTTTACTACGTCCTTGCGGCGCGCAGCCGGCGTGACGTTGGCGACCTGGACCGCGCGTTGGGCTGGTACGAGACCGCCCTGGGGCTGTATACCGGCCTGGGGCTGACCGCCTCTGCCCAAAAAGTGATGCAGGAGCTTCAGGCGTTGCACGTCGAAAGACGCGCCTTCGCGATGTCCCGCGGCAACCGGGATGTGCCAACCAGCCAGGCGGAGCCATCCTCCACCCCGGCCGCCAGCCCTGCCCCACAGCAGCAGGTGACCGCTCCCACGGAACCCGCGGAGCCCGAGCTCTCCACTTACGTCGAGAGCTTCTCCACCCCCACGGCAGCCGTCCTGGTCGGGCTGGATGAAGAAACAAAATCCCTCCAGGCCCGGCGCGACTCCCTCTCCATCGAGGTGAGCGACCTGGAAGGCCGCCGGGGTGCGCTGTTGGCCCAGGAAAACGAGACCGAAAACCGCCTCCAGACCCTCGAAGCCCAGGTGCAGGATCAGCAGCGGGTCCTGGGCGAGAAACAGGCGCTCATCAAGCAGATGGAGCACCTTTCTGAAGAGGAAGTCCGCCTGCGCCAGACGCTGGACCAACTGGCCAGGCAGGAGAAGGAGCGGTTGGGGAGGATCGAATCGCTTCAGAACGAAATTAATCTGCTGCAAAAGCAGTTGGACATCCTCAAGCGCCAGGCCGTCGATCCCGGCCAGGCGTTACCGCCAGTTCAAAGCATGGATGAGTCTCATTGGGAATCGTCGTAGAAGAGAGAAGTAGGTAAGAGCGAATTCTTATTTGGAAGGGAGTGAATGTCCGGCGAAATCACTTCATCCAACCAGACGGATGAAAATCCGAATTTCCGCATGCTGGTCGAATACTGCCGCCGGCTGGGGATCAGCCGGGAAAGAGCCCGGCAGCTAGGAATCCAGGCGCTCAACCGCCTGCGCCATCCGATCAGCTACCGGCGCCGCGCGCGGCGCTGACCCCCTTCTGGAGTATGATAGGGGGAAATTCATGGAGGGCTGGCAGCATGCGCATCTCATACCAGGGAGAACCTGGCGCCTATTCCGAAGCGGCAGTTTTTGAGCATTTTGGCTCCGCCGCCGCTGCCGATCCATGCAAATCGTTTGAAGATGTCTTCCAGCGTGTCGTCCAGGGGGACAGCCAGTATGGATTTATTCCCATCGAGAATTCCCTGGCTGGCAGCATCCACCAGAATTACGATCTGCTCCTGCAGCACCCGCTTTCCGTCGTCGGCGAGCGATATCTGTATGTAAAGCACTGCCTGATCGGTATGCCGGGGGTACGTTTGGATGAGATCCGCAAGGTGATCAGCCACCCGCAGGCGCTGGCGCAGTGCGCGGTGTATATCCGCTCCCTACCGGGAGTCACCGCGGAGCCGGTCTACGACACCGCAGGCAGCGTGAAGATCGCCAGCGAGTTAAGAGACCGCTCCCTGGCGGCGATCGCCTCACGCCGCGCCGCCGGGCTGTATGGGATGGCGATCCTGGCTGAAAATATCCAGGATAACCCCGAAAATATCACTCGCTTCCTGGTCATCGGGCAAGAGCCGGCCGTCCCGGAAGGGGAAGCCAAAACCTCAATCGTTTTTTCATTGAAAAATGTTCCCGGTTCCCTCTTTCGGGCAATGAGCGTGTTCGCCCTGCGGGATATCGACCTGACCAAGATTGAATCGCGTCCGCTGATCGGCCGCCCCTGGGAATATCTCTTTTACATCGATTTTGCCGGGTCCACTCTCGATCCGGTCGTCGAACGGGCGCTCGCCCACCTCAGCGAATACGCCCTCATGCTGCGGGTCCTCGGCTCCTACCCACGGCACAGGTTATAAAAGCTTTTCATCACAGAGCACACAGAGAAGAATTAGAGAACGGAGAACAGTCCTCTCGGTACTGTTCTCCGTTTTCTCTGCTCTCTGTTCTCTAATTCTTCACGGAAACGTAAAGCGCAGGACGTCGTGGGTGGTGGTGGAGAAATAAACCAGGTTGGGATTGCCTGGATCGAAGCTGATCGATTGAACTGTACGCCCCGACAGCGCGGCAGGGCCAGGGATCCAGGTATCGCCGTTGTCTGTGGAAAAATAGGCCCCCGTAGTGGCGCCGGCAAAGATCACCCCGGGGCGCGCGGGATGCCCCGCCAGGGCGGTTGCCACGACCCCACTCAGGCCAACCGGGACCCAATTTCCGCTGCCGGTCTTGCGGTAGACCCCATTTCCGGTGGCTGCAAAAATGGTTCCCGGATCCTGGGGGGAAAAGGTCAAAGCGTACACGCCAGAGCCGAGAGAAGTCGACGACCACCGGGAACCATCGAAATAGCGGACATTCGCATCCGAGTTTAGCACCGCGAACAGCTTCGCTGGGTCCTGCGGATTGACCGCCAGCGCGGTCACCGCCGACCCGCTGAAATTCAATGGGCTCCACAACGCGCCGCCGTCGCTGCTCTTGTATAAGCCACTGGTTTTCGTCCCCAGATAGGCGACCTTGGGATTGGAAGAGGCAAACTGCAAAACCAGGATCGGATCGTTGGCCTGGACGGCCGCCTGTACCCGGAGGACCGCCGGTGAAGCATCCGGAGCCAGGGCGCGCTCCGGGTCCGGCAGGCTGAAAGGATGGCCGGGAGCAAAGGCCGGGCCGCTCGCCGCGGCAATTGGCAGGCCGACGCCCGTCTTGACCCAGGCTGGATTCGCGGCGCCGGCGTCGATCTTGTACAGGCCGTTCGCGTTCGTTAATGCGAAGAGCAGGTTAGGACTGCCGGGCTTGAGGACCAGCCCGTTGATGCCTTTATCGGGCAAGTCATGGTTGAAATCTCCCCAGGAGTCTCCGCGGTCGGTGGAGACGAACACGCCGCTCCCATTCACGCCGGCAAAGATCCGGGCGGGGTTGGTGGGATCGGCGACCAGGCCGGTCGCCTGATCCGCATGCAGCCCTCCCAGGTTGCGCGCCCAGCTTACCCCGCCGTTCGGGCTCTGGTACAACCCGTCCGCCTGGGTACCGGCGAATACCACCGGGCTGGTGACCGGGTGGACCAAAACGCTGTAGATCCCGGTGCCCGCCAGCCCGGCCAGGCTCCAGGAAGCGGCGTTGTTGGCCGTCTTATACACTCCACTGTTCGTATCGCCCAGATACAGGGTAGACGGGTGAATCGGGTCCACGGCGAGAGAGCCGGGGTAGACCTTCACACCGCCAAGCCCACTGTTCACCTGCGACCATGTGTCCCCGCCGTTGGTGGATTTATATACCCCATCTCCATGCCAGACGCCGAAATAAACCGTAGCAGGGTCGCGGGTCAGCGGATCGACCGTGATCGACCGCCCGGAAAGATCGGCGATCCCGGAATGGACCGGAGTCCAGGAATTGCCATTATCCATGCTGCGGTAAGGGCCATTCTCATGGAATGCTGCATAGATGACGGAAGAACGTCCCGGCACGATGGCCAGCGAGTAGGCCCAATCCTGCCAGTGCGGTCCGCCGATGTTGGATAACACCCGCGTCCAGGTCGCGCCAAAGTTATTACTCTTATACAGCTCGCCATTCCAGCGGTAATGCTCCCCGTTCACGACATCCGGAGAGAGAGGGTCTTTCACGCTGACCCCTCGCGTCCCGATATAGACATTTGCGGAGTTCTTGGGATCGACTGCAATCGAGTAGATTACGGGGGAGGCCTGGATGCCGGTGCTGGAGGGGAACCAGGTGGACCCGCCGTCGACAGATTTATATAACTGATCTTTATAGATTGCCGCGTAGAGGGTATCTGGAGAAAGTGGATCGATCGCCAGCGACTGGATAAATACTCCTCCCAGCCCATTGCTGCTGTCGAACCAGGACGCGCCGCCATCGGTGCTCTTGAAGACGCCCGCATCCACCGTGCCGGCATATAGAATGGAGGGGTTGTTCGGATTGATCGCCAGGCTCAAGACCCTGCCGCCCCCCGGTCCGATCCACTCCGGGGGAGGTGTTTTCACGATAATTGGGAAGTAAACGAGATAGGGCGCGTCGGCCTGCTGTCCCCTGGCCTGGCGCGCGCTACCCGCTGCGAGCAGGGCTCCTAAAAGGATAATTGCACAAAGTCTGGCTGCGATGCTCCTCATTCCACCTATATTATACAGCGCAGCGCGGGTTTCATTTGTGAAGGAAAAGGAAAACCGGCCTCAGAAAAACGTGACTCACCCCTATTTTCATCTTTTCGGGGTGAGTCACGTTTATGTTTTTCTTCCCAGGAAATCAGCTCAAGAAACGCTCTGCTCGGAGCCGTACTCTGGCGCCAGCAACGCTTTCTGCTCCTCTTCGCGCAGCGCCGGACGGCGCTTGAGCACCGCCAGGAAAGTGGCGAACCACAGCCCGCCCAGCCCGATCGGCAGGACGATGTCGAGCCAGTGCAGGCTGAACTGCCCCGGGTGGAATGCCGGGATGATCTGCCAGTACAGGTTCACCAGGTAGGTAACCAGGATCAGCGCAGACAGGGGAGCGAGCAGGCGCAGGTTGTGGCGGATGCGCTTCGAGAGCAGGATCAGGAAGGGCGCGCAAAACTGGAACAACCCCACGAATGCCCCGACCCCCAGCCAACCGCCGCGGGACCGGTTGTAATACCAGGCAACCTCACGAGGGAGATTTCCCGCCCAGATGATCAACAGTTGGAAATAGGCCAGGTACGCCCAGGCCATCACCAGCGCCAGCATGAGCGCGCCCAGGTCCTGGTAGGGGACCGGGGTGGTGCGGAAGTTCCACCTACGCCCCAATCCCAGGCCGGGGAAGAGGATGAGCACGATCACCGCGAAACACAGACCGCTCATCACCTGGCCCATGATGGTGATCAGGCCAAAGATGGCCGAATGCCAGTAAGGTTCGAGCGACATCATCCAATCGACCGACGCGAAGGTCATGGTGAGCCCGTAGAGGATCAGCCCAAACGCGCCCCAGCCCTGCATACCGCTGCGCGCCTGGGGATCTTCCGTCTCGCTCCAGCGCGCCGAGCGGCGGTTGGTGATCAACGCCAGGGCAATCCAGATCGCAAAATAGATCACCGCGCGGACGATGAAGGAAGGCACGTTGAGATACGGGCTTTTAAGCTGGATGACCGGGTCAGCCGTGGCTCCTGGGCGGGCCCACTGGAAAATGGCAGGGAGATCAAAGAGCAGCGGGATGAAGAGGATCGCCAGCAGCCAGAGCGTCCCCGCCCCGGCCTCAGTGATCCGCCGCACGGCCAACCCCCAGCGGCTCCCGGTGAGGTAGTGGAGGAGGAGGAAGGCCAGCGAACCCAGGCCGATCCCCAGCCAGAACATGAAGGCGAGCAGGTAGGATTGGAAGAAGCGCTCGAGATTGCCCAAGACGCCTCCGACGATTCCAATCACCAGGAAGAGCAGGCCAACGATCAGGGCGATGCGTTGTAAGCGGGTGGACGAGATGGATACATCTTGATTGGTTCTCATGGTTATTTTCCCAACTGCTGCAGCTCTTCAGGCGTCAGGTCCCGGGTAGGCGGGCCATTTTTTAACTGCATGGCGCGGATATAGGCGATCACCGCCCAGCGGTCCGGGGCTTTAACCCGGTAGCCGTAGGGGAACATTTTCCCGGTCCCATTGGTTATCACGTCAAAAATCTTGCCGTTGGGAAGCTCTTTCACCTCGTCGCCGAGCAGGTCCGGCGGCTTGGGGAACTTAAAGCTCACCACCCTGCCATCGCCGTGTCCGGAAGCGCCATGGCAGGGAACGCAATAAATATTGAAACGTTCCTGGCCGCGCTTGACCAGATCGTTGGTGACCGGGACCGGGAAACCAGCCCGCGGCTGCCCGTTTGCGTCCAGGCCGGTCAGGGCGGGGTCGTCGACCTTCTGGTCGGTTTGGGATACGGTGCCGGGGACGAAATTGCGCGCCGAGCGCCCATCGGCGAAAAAGTCACTCTGGGAAAGGGGCCGGTTATAGGGCTGGACCTCCATATTGCCCGTCTGCTGGCAGCCGGCCAGGAGGAGCAATCCTCCCAGTAATATGGCCCAAACCAGACCAGCCTTGAGCGCGTGGGACTTTGAACCAGAATATGAAAGGAATGAAGTCATCGCGTTATGCCTCGATCTCTGCAACCATCACTGCGTCCAGGTCTTCCAGGAATTTACGCGTCTCGACCAGGTCGAAGCGCGGATCTTTGGCCTCGACGCTCAGGTAGAAACCGTCCTGTGAGCCGTGCTCCTGGAAATCTTCCACGTTAAACACCGGGTGGTAAGGCTCGGGGAAGCGGGTAAAGTAGAACAGGCCCAGGATCCCGGCCCCCGCCGCGAACAGGATGGTCAGCTCAAACGTAATTGGGATATACGCCGGCCAACTGAAGAGGGGCCTTCCCCCAATGTTCAGGGGCAGGTCAACCACATTCGCGAACGTTTGCATCAAGAACCCGGTCAGCGCACCGGCGATCCCCCCGGCCAGGATGACGAAAGGCAGCGGGGAAGACCTGAGCCGCAGCGCCTGGTATAACCCCTCGACCGGGAATGGGGTGTAGGCATCGACCCTCCGGTACCCGGCGCGGGTGGTCCTGCGGGCCGCCTCGACCAGGGCTTCAGGAGTGGAGAATTTTGCCAGCAAACCGTATAGTTCATTGCCCGGAGCATTCATGATAGCCTCCTTCAATCAGAGGATGGCTGGGCGGTGGCTTCCGCTTCTTCGTGGACCAGCTCGCGCATCTCGAAGATCGAGATGGCCGGCAGGAGGCGGATGAAGAGGAAGATCAGGGTCAGGAACAACCCGATCGTCCCGATCAACACCGAGATATCCCAGATCGTGGGGGAGTACAGGTGCCAGGAGGAAGGGATGAAATCTTTGGAAAGGCTCTGGACGATGATGATAAACCGCTCGAGCCACATGCCCACGTTGACAAGCAGCGCGATGATCCAGAGCAGGATGTTGTTGGACCGGACGCTCTTGAACCAGAGCAACTGGATCACGACCACATTGCAGAACAGCAGCGTCCAATAGAGCGGAGCATAAGCTCCGATGAAGCGGTCCCTGGCATTGAATATTTCGAAAGGATCGGCGCCGTAATAAGCCATGAAGTTTTCCATCAGGTACCCATACCCCACGATCAGGCCCATCGCCAGCATCACTTTGGCCATCGCGTCCAGGTGGCGCTGGGTGATGAAGTCTTCCAGGTGGTAGGCCTTGCGCAGGGGGATCATCAGGGTGAGCACCATGGCGAACCCGGAGAAGACCGCCCCGGCGACAAAGTAAGGGGGAAAGATGGTACTATGCCAGCCAGGAACCACCCCGTAAGCGAAGTCCATACCCACGATGCTGTGCACCGAGAGGACCAGGGGTGTGGCCAGGGCGGCCATCAGGAAGTACACCGACTGGAAGTGGTTCCAGTGGCGGGCGGAGCTGCGCCAGCCAAACGACAGCACGCCAAAGAGGCGTTTCATCCACATTTTTTTCGCCCGGTCACGCATGGTCGCCAGGTCGGGGACGAGACCCATATACCAGAACAGGAAGGACACCGTGGCATAGGTCGTGATTGCGAACACATCCCAGACCAGCGGGCTGCGGAACTGCGGCCAGAGGCCCATGCTGTTGGGGTAGGGGATCAGGTAGAAGAAGATCCAGGGGCGCCCGAGGTGGAGGATAGGGAACATGGCCGCGTTGGCCACGGCAAAGAGGGTCATCGCCTCGGCGAAGCGGTTGATGGAAGTTCGCCAATCCTGGCGAAGGAGGAGCAGGATGGCGGAAATCAGCGTTCCGGCGTGCCCGATCCCGATCCACCAGACGAAGTTGATGATATCGAACCCCCAGCCAACCGGGATGTTGATCCCGAAGAGCCCGACGCCCCGGATAAACACGTTCCCAACGGCGTACAAGAAGATCATGACAATGACGAGGCCGATGAAGAACCCCAGGATCCAGCCGCGGGGTGTCTGCCGGGGTTCGGTGAGGGGAATGTCGGCAATCTGCGCCGTTACCGAAGAATAGGTTTGTCCTGGCTCGAGTACAGGATATTCATTGGAGGTTTCCATGGACGCCTCTTATGCCTGTTCTTACAACTGAGGGTTGGGGTTTTTGACCTTGGCCAGATACGTGGTCCGCGGTTTTGTCCCCAGTTCGCCCAACAAAGCGTAGTTGAGCGGGGTTTCCTTTAACTTGCGCACCCGGCTGTTGGCGTCGTTCAGATCGCCAAAGACGATCGCGTTGGTCGGGCAGGCCTGCTGGCAGGCGGTCTTCAGCGAGCCGTCCGCGATCGGCTGGCCGGAAATCTCGGATTGGATCCGCGCCGCGTTGACCCGTTGGATGCAGTACGTGCACTTCTCCATCACACCGCGCATGCGGATGCTGACGTCCGGGTTACGCATCACTTTGATGGAGGGCGTTGCATCGTCCTGGAATTTGTAGAAGTTGAAGCGGCGCACCTTGTAGGGGCAGTTGTTCGAGCAGTAGCGGGTGCCCACGCAGCGGTTGTAGGTCATCTCGTTGATCCCCTCGGCGCTGTGACTGGTGGCCTCCACCGGGCAGACCGGCTCGCAGGGAGCGGTCTCGCAGTGCATGCACGGCACCGGTTCGAAGAAAGTCTGGGGTGTGTCCAGGCTGCCCTCGAAGTAGCGGTCGACGCGGAGCCAGTGCATCTCACGGCTGCGATCGACCTGGTCCTTCCCCACCGTGGGGACATTATTTTCGGCCTGGCAGGCCAGGACGCAGGCGTTGCAGCCGATGCAGGCGTTGAGGTTGATCGCCATCCCCCAGGCATGGCCGGTATAGGCCCATTGGTCGTAGAGCGTCGGAGCGTTGCCCTCGACTTCCTGAGCAAACTTCGGGTTCTGCTGGAATTCCGCCAGGGTGGCCGAGCGGACGAGATTCCGGTTTTCCATCGTCTGGTGGTCGCGGGTGGTCACCAGGTGATATTTTCGCCCGGTCTTGCTGACCTCCAGTCCAGTGTCGAACCAGGGAGCGGCGGCCGTGCGCAGGGCATAGGCATTGTAGCCCGCTCCCTGCAGCACTCGCCCGCCCTGGGTGCGCCCGTATCCAAGGGTGACGGTCAGTGAATCGTTGGGCTGGCCGGGCTGGATGTATACGGCGGCTTCGATGCTGCGCCCGCGCAGGGTGAGGCGCACGACGTCTTCTTCGGCAAGGGCCAGGCGTGAGGCGGTCTGTGGGCTGACCAGCACGGCGTTGTCCCAGGTGATCTTGGTCAGCGGCTTGGGCAGCTCTTGAAGCCAGGCGTTATTGGCAAACCGGCCGTCCCAGGCGGTCGGGTCTGGTTCGAAGACGATTTCCAGGGCGCCGGCCGCGGGAAGCTGGGAAACCGCGGAGAGGGCAGCGGCGTTGACCTGTGGGGCAGTTGTGGCTGGGGCCAGGCCGGTGTTGGGGAGGAAGCCATCTCGCAGGGCCTGTTTCCAGATGGTCTCGAAATTGCCGGCTTTGATTTGACCCTGCCAGAACGCGCGGAGCAGATCGTAGCTTTTGGCGCTGGGCTGCCCGAGTAGGGCGGCCATAAATTCCAGAGGAGATTTGCCGCCGTAGAGCGGCTCGATCAAGGGCTGGATCAGGCTGGTCGTGCCGTCGAACGAGCGGAGGTCGCCCCACATTTCGAGGTAATGGGCGGCGGGGACGAACCAGGTGGTCTGCGCGGCGGTCTCATCGGCGTAGAGGCCCAGGTAGGCGCTGAATTTCGCCTTTTTGATCAGGGCCGCAAAGCCAAGGTCGGCGGGCGCGGAGTAGGCCGGGTTCTCGTCCAGGATGAGCAGCGTATCGACGGCGCCGCTGTTCAGGTCCTGGGCCAGCTCCTGGATGGAAGCGGTCTGGTCTAGCGGGGCCGCCTCGACCGGGTCGGTATAAGTCACCGTATTGCCCACGGCGCCGAGGGCGTGGTTCATGGCGTGGGCCAGGGCGTGCACCGCGGCAGGCTGGCGATCTCCCGGGACGACCAGTGCAGTTGCGCCGGCTTTTTGCAGGTCCGCGGCGACCACCTCGACCCAGCTTTGGCCAGGAACTGCCCCACCGGGTGCGCTCACGCCGTTCACTCCCAGCCGGCTGGCGAGCGCGCGGGCGAAAGGCTCGACTTCCGCGGCGCGGAGGGGCAGGCGGTGGTCAGCGTTCCCGCCGGTGATGGTTAAGCTGCTCTCCACCACGTAGAGCCGGTTCATCGGCCTGTTTGGGTCGCGGCGCCCGCCAAACTCCTGGGCGTAGAGCAGGCTGCCCGGCTCGCGGACGAGAAAGTCGCAGTCGAGCGAGACAATCACATCGGCTTTATCGAAATGGTAACGCACCTCCACCGGCTTGCCGAACACCTGGCTTTTCCCACGCGTGAGGCTAAGCGGGGAGTACTGGTGCCATTTCCCCTGGGGATATTTGGCCAGGACGGCTTTAATCGCATCCACCAGGCTGGGGGAGGTGACCGTGCCGGTCAGGATGCGCAAGCCGGGCCCCTGCTGGGCGGCTAACGCCGCGGCAAAGTCCTGCCAGGTTCTGGCCTGGCCCTGGCTGGTCACTTTCTGGGCTCGATCCGGGTCGTACAAGTCGAGGATGGAGGCCTGCATAAACATGGTGCTGGTCCCCTGGCTGACCGGGTGGCGTGGGTTGCCGTCTACCTTGATCGGGCGGCCCATATCGCTTTTCACCAGCACCCCTTCGCCGTAGCCATTCCACGGCATCGCGCTGGCAAAATAGACCGGCTTTCCCGGGACGAGCTCCTCGGGTGGAGTGGAATAGGGCAAAATCTTTTCCTGGTTCTGGGGAATGCAGGCGGTCAGGCCGCCCAGGGCCAGGGATGCGCCCAGCACCTTCAGAAAATCGCGCCGGCTGAGCTCCCCCAGCAGGCTCGCCTGGCGGGGAAATTCCTGGCGGACGATCTCCTCGAACTCTTCACTCTCGGCCAGCTCATTCAGGCTACGCCAGTACACTTTTCCTCGCTGAGAGGCCAGCCGTTTCCGCAGAGCAGCCAGGTCGAGTGGTCGCTGTACTTCGAAGTCCTTCGTCATGTGTTTACCTGTGGCAAATGGAGCAGTTATTCAACTGGGAAGTTGGTAGGATGTGGTATTCCTGCATCAGCCGGGCGCCAAGGACCGCCTGGTTTTCCTTCGGTTGGTAGCCCATATCGTAGACGTTCTCCTTAGGACGCAGGTATTGCGATGGATCTTTATGGCATTGTGTGCAGGTGGTCATGTAAAAATACTTCGCACGGACCGCTGTCGTCACCTGGTCCATGCGGCCGTGGCAGGTCTCGCAGCCAACACCTTTGTTCACGTGGATCTGGTGGTTGAAATAGACGAAATCCGGCAGGTTGTTAACCCGGTTCCACACCACGGGCTTCCCCGTCGCATAGCTATCGCGGATCGGCTGGAGCGAAGCGGCGTCCGTGGCGACCTGGCTGTGGCAGCTCATACAGGTCTGCGCCGGGGGAATGTCCGCGAAGGAGGACTGGTCGACAGCTTCGTGGCAGTAGCGGCAGTTCAACCCCAACCCACCCACGTGTAGGCTGTGGGGAAAGGGAACCGGCTGAGGAATCTGAGCGCCCACCCTGGTGAATTTGGGCGAATGGAAATACCAGACCAGTACGCCAGTGATGACCGCCCCCAGAATCAAAATCAGAACGATGCTGGCTCGCGAGAAAAAGTTGCTGCGTGGTGAAAAAATTTGAGGCATTGGTTTCCCCAGTCACCTTAAAATTAGGATCCAACACAACCCAGGTCGAACAAATGCGCGCGCAGTCGAATCAATTGTTTCCAACCATTCCGGTTGGATGGTGAAAAACGAAAAAAAGTAAAGATCAATGCGGCGGGAAAGGGAGGGTAAATTACCCCGGTTTCAGACTCCATTCCCACACCATACAGCACCATAATTATATACAAATTTGAGAATTAAGATATGGTATATTCTCAAATTTTCCTCTACATTTTCCCCACAACTTTCACCTTCATGGAATTCCTCGGCGCAGCCTTTTCCGGCATCTATCCATTGTGACAATTAATACAAGTGTAGGCTTCTCTTTGCAGTTCTCAAGCGGGGATTTCCCTATGATTGAGTAGGGGAATCCCTACTCCTTCGTTTCGACAGTGGTCCATTCAGCCTGTTTTGAAATAATTTGGGTATAATCGCGGTATTTCCTGTCCCTTTTCTGAGTAGAAAATAACCAAGGATAGCCGCCAATACGGCCGGCCATGAGCGAGGAATGAATGATGGATCGAATGACCATCCGCCTCAAAAAAACCTTCGACGCAGACCCATCCCTGGCAGTGAAGCTTGGACTGGGGACGGTCATCCTGATCGTGCTGGTGGGATATTTTTTCAATTCGGTGATCCTCCCGCTCAATCTACAGGCGGAGATATGGGATCCGCCGATCCCTTTCCCCATCATCCACCCAATCGGAACCGATTTCCGCGAGGGGTACTTCTATCCGGCCAAAGTCCTGCTTCAACTGAAAAGTCCTTATATCGATTACAACTCGATCTATCCCCCGTTTTCCAGCGTGCTGTTCATCCCGTTTCGCCTGGTCAGCGTGCAGATGGCTTACCGGATCCAGGTATTCGCCCTGTACGCGCTGAACCTGATCACCATCCTCCTGGCGATCCGGGCCACACAAAAAGCATTGAATTCCCTGGACGATGGCCAGAAAGAGCCAGGCTCCCTCCCGGCTTATGCGCTGTTCCTCAGCATCGGCTTCCTGACAGTCAGCAGCTATGGGTTTAACTTCAGCGTGGAGCGGGGCAACTCCGATATCTACGCGCAGTTCTTTTGCGTGCTGGCCTTACTGGCTCTCCTCCGCCAGCCGGGAAACGTCTGGCTGGAGACGTTTCTGGTGGCGGCTGCCACCCACCTCAAGCTCTATCCAGCAATCCTGTTCGCTCTGATTTTCTGGAAACACCGCTGGAAGAGCCTGGTCCCGATCCTGCTGGTCAACCTGGGGCTTTTGTTCATAACCGGCCCTTTCAATGCGCTCCAGTACATCCAGGTGATGGAGCGCTATATCCCGGCGCCGTTCTTATGGGGAGGCAATCATTCAGCCGCCTCCTTCGCGAGAATGGTGAATGAAACCCTGTCTCGTACCGCCGGGTTCACTTTGCCCGCCTTCCTTTTCACCGCTTTGCCGCTGGTGATCTGGGGAGGGGGGTTCTGGCTGCTCTGGCGCAGGGGATTTACCCCGCTCAACTGCGCTCTCCTCTTTATCCTCTCCGTCCCGGTAATGAACGTCCTTCCCCCCACCAGCCATGACTACAAGCTCGTCATCCTCAGCACGCCGGTTGTGATGCTCCTCTATTTCCTGGTTTTCAATTTCGGAAAGACCCGCCGCTGGCTGGATTACAGCCTGATCATCGTGGTGATGCTGGCCATGCTGGTGAT
>Ga0335070_10003748_pt1 | contig 17762 bp, 13 predicted proteins | sample Lox_Sample_13_FD_206722 | JGI IMG/M metagenome (GOLD analysis project Ga0335070, IMG submission 206722) | Soil microbial communities from Loxahatchee National Wildlife Refuge, Florida, United States - Lox_Sample_1.3 | ecosystem: Environmental > Terrestrial > Soil > Wetlands | place: USA...
GGCCGCGCTGGCGCTCGCCCTGGCCCTGCTCCCGCCCATTCCCATGAAGCTCCCGACGATCGACGCCGAGGTGAAGACGCAGGAGGCGGCCACGGAGCAGGAGGAGCCGCGCGAGAAGCCGGTCGAGCAGAAGCTCACCCCGCCCGGCCTGCCCACCGAGGTCTTCAAGAAGACCGAGGAGCGCGACGTGCAGCGGGGGCCCCTCGCCCCCCACGACCAGCCCGGCGACATCAACGCCATCTTCCGGGACACCCCCATGAGCCAGCAGCGCCCCGACTTCCGCAGCTTCATCAAGCAGGCGGACGAGCGGCTGAAGATGATGGCCCGGCCGGAGGGGCTCCCCGACCTCAGCCGGGACGTCACCCGGAGCCCCTATCAGATGATGATCCGGCGGATGCAGGATCAGGTGCAGGCGGGCAAGCTCCAGGGCCTCAGCTGGGATCAGATCCAGCAGCTGCTCTCGCAGATGGGCCAGAGCGGGCAGCGCACGGGCGGCAGCGGGCTGCCCGACGACCTGATGCAGGAGCTGCAGGAGCAGGCCGGCTCCCCCGACAAGATGCTGGAGGCACTCTCCCGCACGCTCAACCGCCTGCGCGACCGCGACGAGGCCGCCCAGGGCAAGGGGGGGAAGGGCCTACGCGAGGCGCCCTCCCGGCAGGCCGACGGGAACCAGGGCAAGGACGGGCAGGGCAAGGACGGTCAGGGCACGGAGGGGCAGGATCCCGGGACGGGCGGATCGCTCCCCGGCACGGAGCCCTCGCTCCAGACCCGGGGCGAGGCCACGGCGCGCATCGGCGGCGAGAAGCAGGACTCCATGCTGGAGGGCGATCTCCGCGAGGGCCAGATGGAGGCCTACGACACCAACCTGACGGGCCAGGGGGCAGACGCGCCGTCGCGCCTGCCCTACATGGAAGTGTTCTCGCAGTACCGCAAGCAGATGGAGGAGGCTCTCACCAAGGAGCCGATCCCCTACAACTACCGCGAACAGGTGAAGGAGTACTTCCGCACCCTGGAGAACCAGTGAGCCGGTCCCGGCGCGACGCACGCACCGGGCCCTGAGGCGCTGGCCGGATGGCGAGGACGGGGCGGATGCCGCGACGCATCTTCGACGAAGCCTTCCTGAGGAAGCTCGACAACCTGGTCGTGGTCTCCCGCCGGGTGGCGGCGGGTCGCGCCAAGGGCGAGCGGCGCAGCCCCCGCAAGGGGGCGGGGGTGGAGTTCCAGGATTACCGCCAGTACGTGGCGGGGGACGACCTGCGCTACGTGGACTGGAACATCTACGGCCGGCTGGACCGCCTGCTCCTCAAGCTCTTCATCGAGGAGGAGGACCTCTGCCTGCACCTGCTGGTGGACGGCAGCGCCTCGATGGGCGTGGGGCGGCCCCCGAAGCTGGACTACGCCCTGCAGGTGGCGGCGGCGCTGGGCTACATCAGCCTGAACAATCTCGAGCGGGTCGCGCTGGCCCACTTCGCCGGCGACATCGCCCGGATGCTCAAGCCCCGGCGGGGCCGCGGGCAGATCGTGCCCCTGATGGATTTCCTGGGCGAGATCGAGCCCTCCGGTCCGACCAACCTCAATGCCTGCCTGGCGGACTACGCGCTCCGCGCCCAGACCGGCGGGGTGGCGGTCGTCCTGACCGACCTGCTGGACGCCGCCGGGTACGCCGACGGGCTCCGGGCGCTGCTCCGCCGCCGCCTGGAGGTCTTCCTCCTCCACGTCGTCAGCGAGGAGGAACTCGACCCGCCGCTCCGCGGCGACCTCACCCTGGTGGATGTCGAGGGCGGCCCCAGCCGAGAGGTGACCGTGGACCGGGCCGCGCTGGACGGCTACCGCGGGCGGCTGCAGGCACACTTCAGCGAGGCCGAGGCCTTCTGCACGCGGCACCGCATTGACTACATGCGCACCAGCACAGCCGTGCCCTTCGAGGACCTGATCCTGCGGCACCTGCGGCGAGGCGGATTTCTGCGATGAGCTTTCTGAACCCGTCGGCGTTTCTGTTCCTGCTTGGCATCCCGGTCATCGTCCTCTTCCACATGCTCAAGATCCGGCGCCAGCAGGCGCCGGTGAGCAGCACGCTGCTCTGGGCCGACAATCTGAGGGACCGGCAGGCCAACGCGCCGTTCCGGCGCCTGCGACCCAACCTCCTGCTCCTGCTCCAGATCCTGATCCTGCTGCTCCTGGCCCTCGCCCTGGCCAAGCCCGTGCGCACGGTGACCGCCACCGGCTACGAGCGGAGCGTCCTGATCCTCGACATCTCCGCCAGCATGCAGGTGCGGGACGTCCCCGGCGAGCGGTTCACCGCCGCGCGCCACGCCGCCCTGGCCGAGGTCGAGCGGCTGATGCCGGGACAGCAGGCCATGGTGGTTGCCGCCGGGCGGGAGGCGCAGGTCCTGGTGCCCTTCACCGACGAGAAGGCCCTCCTGCAGCGGGCGATCAACGCGCTCCGGCCCCTGGACGTCGAGGGGCGGCTCGATGACGCCATCCGCTTGGCCCAGGCCAACCTCAAGCGGGCCGACCGGGCGGCGGTGGTGCACATCTTCACCGACGGGGCCTTCGGGACCCCCGAGCTCCCCGACCTGGGCGGGGCAGTTGTCAACTGGCACCGCTTCGGCCAAGGGGGGCAGAACGTCGGGATCACCGCCTTCGAGATCCGCAAGACCTATTTCGGCACCTACGAGTACCAGGCCTTCCTGTCGGTGGCCAACTACAGCCGCGAGCCGGTGAGCTTCGACCTGGTGCTCAGCCTCGAGGACCGGGCCCTGAAGACCGAGCGGGTCAGCCTGGGTCCGGACGTCAAGCGCTCCTTCGTCTTCCCCTTCACCCACGACGGGGGCGGCATCGTCCGGGCCGAGGTGCAGCTCGAGGACGACCTGGCCACCGACAACCAGGCGCTGGGGGTGATCCCGCCGCCCCGCCCCGTCAAGGCGCTGCTCGTCAGCCAGGGCAACGCCTTCCTGGAGAAGGCCCTCGCCGCCGACGCCCAGCTCCAGGTCCAGGCCGGGGGACCGGAGCTGCTGGAAAAGCCCGAGGCCCTCGCCGCCTTCGACGTGGTGATCCTGGATGGCGTGCCCGCCAAGCGTGTGCCGCCCGGCCGGTACCTGCTCATCAACACGGTCCCCGAGAACATCCCGCTCGAGGTGCAGGGCCGGATCCAGGATCCGCCGCTGATCGACTGGGACCGCACCCACCCGGTGATGCGCTACCTGGACCTCTCGAAGGTCGTCATCCAGGAGGCCATGCGGGTCCGCCCGCTGGGGAGCGGACGCGCGCTGGCCGAGTCCAACCTGACCCCCCTCATCTACGCGCTGGACGAGGGAGGCACCAAGGCGATCTTCGTGGGATTCGACCTGTTCCGGACCGACTTCCCGCTCCGGGTGGCCTTCCCCCTCTTCGTCAGCAACGCGCTTCGCTGGCTCTACCCCAGCCAACTCGATCAGGCGGGGCTACAGCTCAGGACCGGCGAGCCGCTGACGGCGACCCTGCCGGCGGGGAGCCGCGAGGCGGTGCTGACCGATCCCGCGGGCCGGCGGCACCCGCTGACGGCGGACACCAACGGTCGCGTCAGCTATGTGGACACCAACCGGGTGGGGATCTACACGGTTCGGGCGGGGGAGTGGGAACAGCGCTACGCGGTGAACCTGCTCTCGGAGGCGGAATCGAACGTCATCCCGCGGGCGCAGGTGCTGCCCGAGCGCGGCCGGCCGTCGGCCGCCGAGGACCGGCCGGCCACCTTCACCTCGCGGCAGGATCTGTGGAAGCTCTTCGCCGTCCTGGCACTCTGCCTGCTGGTGGCGGAGGGCGTGCTGTTCCACCGCCAGGCGGGCGGCCGCTGGCCGCTCCTCGCGATCGGGGTGCGGGCCGTCGTGTTGGTCCTGCTCATCGCCGGGCTGACCGGGGCCGGGCTCACCCGGACGACCGACCAGCTCAACGTGCTGTTCCTGCTCGACGAATCGGACAGCGTCTCGCTGGAGAACCGGGTCAAGGCCTGGCAGTACATTCAGGATGCCCTCAAGGCCGCGGGGAAGCGGGATCAGTTCGCCCTGGTGACCTTCGGGGGAGCGCCCACGCTGGAGCTGCCCTTCGGGAGCGGGCAGAGCCTGCCCCCCATGCCCCCGGTGATCGCCGAGAGCCGGGCCACCGACATCGCCGCCGCCATCAAGCTGGGTCTCGCTACCTTCCCCCGCGAGGGGGCAAAGCGGATCGTGCTGCTCACCGACGGCAACGAGAACCATGGCAGCGCCCGCGAGGCCGCGCAGCGGGCCCGGGCCGAGGGGGCGGAGATCTATGTCGTGCCCCTGGTGCAGGATTACCGCGGCGAGGTCCTGGTGGAGCGGGTGGTCGTGCCCCAGGAGGTGAAGTTCGGCGAGTCCTTCCTGGTGCGCATCGTGGCCTGGAGCGCGCGCGAGACCTCGGGGCGGATCTCGCTGTACCGGGACGGCGAGTTCGTAGGTGCCCAGCCGGTCAAGCTCACGCCCGGCAAGAACGTCTTTGCCTACCAGCAGTCCATCGACCAGGGCGGGTTCCACGTCTTCCAGGCCCGCCTGGAGGCGCCGGACGATGTGATCGAGGAGAACAATCGGGGCATCGGGCTGGTGGCGGTGCGGGGGCGGCCGAGCGTGCTCTACGTCGAGAAGGACCGCGACCAGGGGGCGAACCTCCTGAACGCGCTGAAGGCCCAGGGACTGCAGGTGGAGATGGTCGGCCCCGATCGATTGCCCACCTCCATGGAGGGCCTCACCAAGTACGATTCGGTCATCCTGAGCAACGTCTCGTCGCTGCGCATGACCAAGGGACAGATGGAGCTGGTCCGCCGCTACGTCCGCGACCAGGGGGGCGGGCTGGTCATGCTGGGCGGCGAGGAGAGCTTCGGGCTGGGCGGCTTCTACAAGACCCCCATCGAGGAGGCGCTGCCGGTCACCATGGAGGCCCGGCAGAAGGTGGAGATCCCCTCGCTGGCCACCGTCCTGATCATCGACCGGTCGGGCAGCATGGAGACCTCGGTGGACTCCCGCTTCAGCAAGCTGGACCTCGCCAAGGAAGCCGCCCAGCTGGTGATCGAGCTCCTGGACGACCGGAACCGGGTCGGCGTGATCGCCTTCGACACCGCGTACAACTGGATCTGGCCCTTGGGGCCGGCCAAGGACAAGGACCGGATCCTCCGCGAGATCTCGACCATCAAGGCCGGCGGCGGCACGGACCTGTTCCCGGCCCTGAAGGAGGCCTACGCGGCCATCTACGATCAGGAGGCGCTGCTCCGCCACGTGATCGTACTCTCGGACGGCGAGGTGCAGGCGGCGAACTTCTCCGGCCTGGTCAGCCGGATGCAGAAGGACAAGATCACCGTCTCGGCGGTGGCCATCGGGAAGGACTCGGACGTCAAGTTCATGACGGACCTCTCGCGCTGGGGCAAGGGCCGCTTCTACTACACCGAGGACGCCTTCAGCCTGCCCCGGATCTTCACGCTGGAGACCCAGCTGGCCAGCAAGGCCTCCATCATCGAAGAACCCTTCCGCCCGGTGCGGACCCACCCCGGCCACGAGATCCTCCAGGACATCGCCTGGGATCAGGTGCCGCCCCTCGGCGGCTATGTCTCGGCCACCCCCAAGCCCACGGCGGACACCCTGCTCGTCTCCAACCAGCGGGACCCCGTCCTGTCCGCCTGGCGGTACGGGCTGGGTCGGTCGGTGGCCTTCACCTCGGACGCCAAGGCCAAGTGGGGCATCCTCTGGCTCCGGTGGGACGAGTACAGCAAGTTCTTCGGCCAGATGGTCCGCTGGACCCTGCGCACCGCCCAGCGTAACGAGGTGGTGGCCTCGGTGGTCGAGCGGGACGACCGGGGGGAGATCCAGCTCGAGGCCGTCGACCAGAAGGGCGACTTCGTCAACTTCGTGGACGCCGGCGCCGGCGTCGTGTCCCCGGACAAGCAGCAGTCGGTGGTTCACCTGTCGCAGGTGGGACCGGGACGGTACCGGGGGAGCTTCCCCGCCGGCGAGCAGGGGGCCTACCTGGTCGGGATCGCCAACCGCAAGGACGAGAAGCTGATCGGCTCGGAGGTCGCATCGCTGGTGGTGCCCTACTCGCCGGAGCACCGGGCGCTGGGGACGAACGAGGCCCTGCTCCGGGACCTCGCGACCCTGTCGGGCGGGGCCGCCCCCGGCATGCCGGCGGACAACTTCACGGCGGGCCGCCGCAAGGTCCGGATCTGGGTCGAGGGCTGGCCGTATCTCCTCGGGCTGGCGCTGCTGCTGTTCCTGCCGGATGTGGCGCTGCGGCGCCTGCAGCTCACCGGCCGTCTGCGCCGCCGGGACGGTGCCGCCGGAGGCCCCGGCGCGACGCAGGCGGCCGGGCCGATGGCCGCCAGGTTCGGCGGACGGGGTCGGCGGTAGACGCGGGTCGGCTGGGGGGCTGGGGATTGGCGCCCCGCGCAGGGCGCAAGGGAGGGTTGCCATGAACCGGATGACGGGCCGCAGGTGTGCCGTCGTGCTCGCCGTGCTGCTCCTGGGCATTCCCTGGACACGCGCCGGGGCCGGCCAGGCCGCCTCCGACGCTCCCGTCTTGCCGCCGCGGACCCCCCTGGCCGTCCTCCCCTTCGCCGGGAGCGGGGCCGGCCTGCCGGAGGAGTTCGGCGTGGCCCTGGCCGAAGCGCTCCGCTACGACCTCAGCCAGGTACGGGCCGCGCAGCTCATCGTCTCGGGGAAGATCGAGGCGGCGGCGGGGCGGGTGGGGGCGCCGCTCAACGGGACGGCATCGGACGAGCAGCTCCTGGCGCTGGCGCGCGAGCTGAAGGTGCGGCTGGTGGCCGGGGGTTCCTATCGCCTGGACGGCGACAGCCTCAGGCTGCAGGCACGTCTCGCCGATCCGGTGGCAGGCACGGTGGTCGCCGGCGAGGAGGTGACGGTGTCCCCCGGCGAGTTCGCGGCCGGCACCGAGCGGTTGGCGCGCCAGCTCTTGCAGCGCCTTCGCGTCACGCCGACCTCGTATGACGAGCGGCGCCTGACGGCCGCGTCGGTCAAGCCGACGGCATCGCTCGAGGCCTACACCCTCTATGCCAAGGCCATGTGGCAGCAGGGCCTGGGAACCAGGGAGGCCCAGGACCGAGCCGTGTCCTTGTTCGAGGCGGCGCTCAAGGAGGACGACACCTTTGCCCTGGGCCACTTCGGCCTCGCCGTATCCCTGGTGGCCACCAACAACCGCTGGAAGGCCACCCGCGAGGTCCGCAAGGCGATCCAGCTGGACGAGAACAACGCCGAGATGTACCGCTGGCTGGGAGACATGCTGGTGGGGAGCCCCCGCCGCCTCTACGACCAGGCCATCCAGGCGTACCAGAAGGCGATCGAGCTGTCGCCGGACTCGCCGGAGATCTACGTCGGCCTCGGGGATGCTCAGCAGGGCAAGGGGCAGTTTGACGAGGCGGTGGCCGCCTACCAGAAGGCCCTGCAGATGCAGCCCGACAACGCCCGGGTCTACTTCGGGATGGGCAAGATCCTCTACAACGAGAAGCAGGAGTACCATGAGGCGGTGGCCGCCTACCAGAAGGCCATCCAGATCGACCCCAGCTTCCTCGACGCCCATCTCAGCCTGGGCGATGCCTACGAGGAGAAGGGCCTCTACCAGGAGGCCATCGAGCGGTACGGCTACGTCCTCTCGCTCGACCCGAACCACCCCGGAGCGAGCTACGGAATGGCCCTGGCCTACGAGAAGGTGGACCCCAAGAAGGCCATCGAGCAGTGGCAGCGCTACATCGATCTCGCCTCGACGATGCCCACCGAGAAGGAGTGGGTCGAGATCGCCCAGAAGCACCTGAACAAGCTGAAGCGGGAACACCCGCAGTGAGAGCCGAGAGCCCGGATCATTCAGGAGTGTAGCCTCCCGGTGCGCCCGGGACGAGTGGTCCGCTCCGGACCGCCGATCACAAGACTTTATTGTAAGCCCGCATGGTTCGCGAGCTGTTTTCGCGAACCATGCGGGCTAGAGGGGACGCCATGCGCGCCGAAGAACGAGCCGAACGGTTCCGGGAAGTGTACACCGCCCTCACCCGCGAGATCGCCAAGGCGGTGGTCGGCCATGATGAGATCGTGCGGGGCGTCCTGATCTGCCTCTTCTCCGGCGGCCACGCCCTGCTGGAGGGGGTGCCCGGTCTCGGCAAGACGCTGCTGGTCAAGACGCTGTCCGAGGGGCTCGACCTCCGCTTCTCCCGGATCCAGTTCACCCCCGACCTGATGCCCGCGGACATCATCGGGACCAACATGATGATCGAGCGGCCCGAGGGAGGACGCTTCTTCAGCTTTCAACCGGGGGCGCTCTTCGGCCAGATCGTCCTGGCGGACGAGGTCAACCGCGCGACCCCCAAGACCCAGTCGGCCCTGCTCGAGGCCATGCAGGAGCTGTCCGTCACTGTGGGCGGCGTCCACCACACCCTGGCTCGACCCTTCTTCGTCCTGGCCACCCAGAACCCGATCGAGATGGAAGGCACCTATCCCCTGCCGGAGGCCCAGCTGGATCGCTTCCTCCTCAAGCTGAAGGTGGAATACCCGAGCGCCGGAGAGCTGGCCGAGATCATCGAGCGGACCACCAAGCCGCAGGACGACCCGGTCCGAAAGGTGGCCGCCGGCACAGACGTCGAGGCCATGAAGGCCCTGGTGCGCGAGGTGCCCATCGCCCAGCCCATCAAGGACTACGTCACCCAGCTGGTGCTGGCCACGCGCCCCGACCACGCCGGCGCCCCGGAGATGGTCCGGCGCTTCGTGCGCTACGGCAGCTCCCCGCGCGGGGCCCAGGCGCTGGTTCTGGGCGGGAAGGTGCACGCCCTGATCGATGGGCGCTTCAACGTGAGCTTCGAGGACATTCGGGCGGTCCTGCGCGCCGCGCTGCGGCACCGGCTGATCCTCTCCTTCGAGGGCGAGGCCGAGGGGATTGACCCCGACCACATCCTGGAAGACCTGCTCACCCGCGTCTCGACGCAGCCCGGGAAGGTCGCCCTGCTGCCCGAGGGGTTGTAGGGCCGGTTGCCTGGGGCGGGACTCCCGCGCGACCGGGAGAGCTGCCCCCGCGCGGTTCCCGAGGGCGCTTCCCCATGCTGGCCGTGAACCGGGTCGTGGTCGCCGTCCTCCAGGCCCTCCCCCCGGGGTTGCTCTGGCGCTTCGCCCGGCGCTACGTGGCCGGGGTGACCCTGCCCCAGGCCCTCGCCGTGGTCCGGGATCTCACCAAGCGCGGCCTCACGGCGACGCTCGACATCCTGGGCGAGGACGTGTCGAGCGCGCCCGAGGCCCGGGCCGACGGGGCGGCCTACGGCGAGGCGCTCCGCGCCATCCACCGGGAACGGCTCCCCTGCTCGCTCTCCGTCAAGCCCACCCATATGGGCCTCAAGCTGGATCGGGCCCTGTGCCTGGAGATCCTCCGAGCCATCGCCGCCGAGGCCGCAGACCTGGGCAACTTCGTGCGCCTGGACATGGAGGACGCCACCTGCACCGACGCGACGCTCGAGCTGCACCAGGCCCTGCGGGACGAGGGCAGGCCGGTGGGCGTCGTGCTCCAGGCGTATCTGAAGCGGAGCGAGGCGGACGCCCGGCGTCTGGCCGCGGCGCGCGCCAACGTCCGGCTCTGCAAGGGGATCTACCGCGAGTCGCCGGCCATGGCCTTCCAGGAGCGGCAGGTCATCCGCGAGCGGTTCATCGCCTTGCTGGAGATCCTGCTCGGGGGGGGCTGCTTCGTCGGGATCGCCACCCACGATGCCTGGGTGATCGGCGAGGCGCAGCGCCTGGCCGCGCGCCTCGGCCTGCGGCGGGAGGCCTACGAGTTCCAGATGCTGCTCGGCGTGCGCGAGGATCTGCGCGACCGGCTGCTGGACGAGGGCGAGCGGCTGCAGATCTATGTCCCCTTCGGCGAGAAGTGGCGCACCTACTGCCTGCGCCGGTTCCGCGAGAACCCCCGGATCCTGGTGAACGTCCTGACGGCCCTGGCGCGCCGATGAGGATGGTCTCGGTGGCCGCCGGGGCGTCCGGACCACCCAGGAAAGCCTTGACACCTTTTTTCCTGGCATGTTAGCTTGAGCCGCTTCGCACCGGGAAAGCCCGTGGCGCCGCCGGCCGAGCCGTGCCGGGATGCGGCGGCGCGCACGTCTCGACGCTTCCAGAGTCACTTCCGTCTTGGATGAGCAGGATAGGTTCGTCAAGAGAACCGAGTGGGGCGCCCTCGCGCTCGCGGCGGCCGGCGGCTTGGTGCTGGCGCTTTTCGGGCGGTGGGGGTGGGCCGTCGGGTACCTGCTCGGCTGCGCGGTGAGCCTGGGGAACTTCCACCTCATCGTCCGCGGCGTGCGGGGATTGGTGGCCGGGCCGCCGGGCGCCCTGGCGAAGCGGCGGGCAGGAATCGGCGCCGCGCTCCGGTTCCTGATCGCCGCCGCGCTCCTGGTCCTCGCGGTGGTGGTCCTGCGGGTGAACGTGCTGGCGCTCCTGGCCGGGCTCATGCTCACGCAGCTCGGCATGATCGTATACTGGCTGCTGTCATCGGTACACACCGGGAACGGGCCCGGCGGCGAGGCCGGCGATGCCCCGGGCTCCTCGAGACCGCTCTGAGGCGGACCGATTCACCGGTCGCTGCGGAGGCCCCATGGCACGTGTGGGCGGTTGGTTGCGATGGGCGGCGGCAGGATGTGTGCTGGCGGCACTCGGCCTGGCGCCGGCCCTGGCCCTGGCCGCGGCAGAGGGCGGGTCCGAGGAGCAGGGCCTCATCAACCTGAACATCACCATCCTGATCCAGGTGGTGAACCTCATCATCCTGATCCTGCTGCTCTCGCGGTTCCTCTTCAACCCGCTCAAGAAGTTCATGGCCGACCGGGCCGCCGGCATCGAGCGGGCGCTGGCCGAGGCAAAGGTGGCCCGCGAGGCCGCCGCCCGGGCGCAGGAGGAGTACCGCGCCCAGATCGTCGCCACCCAGCGCGAGGTGGCCGCGCTCCGCGAGCAGGCCCAGCGCGAGGTGGAGGAGGAGCGCCAGCGCCTGCTTAGGGCCTCCCGCGAGGAGTCCCAGCGCCTGGTGGCGGAGGCCCAGGCCGCCATCGAGGCCGAGACCAGGCGGGCCCGGGCCAGCCTGCGCGAGGAAGTGGTGACGCTCACGCTGGCGGCCGCCGAGCGCCTGCTGGGCCGCACGCTCACGGGCGAGGACCAGAAGCGGCTGGCCGAGCAGTACGTCCGGGACCTGGGGGGGAAGAATTGATCGCCGGGTCGCTGGCCAAGCGGTACGCCCGGGCGCTGGTGGAGGTGGCGGCCTCTTCGGGCGAGCTGGATCCGGTGTCGCGCGAGCTGGGAGAGTTCGCCGCGCTGCTCCGGGAGCAGCGGCCGCTCCGCCTGTTCTTCGCCAATCCCAGCATCCAGCGACGCGGCAAGGTGGCGGTCTGCGAGCAGATCGCCACGAAGCTCGGCGTGCGGCCCCTGACCAGCAGCTTCCTGCGCGTCCTGCTGGAGGCGGGGCGCCTGGGTGAGCTGGAGAGCGTGCTCCGGGCCTACGAGGGGCTGGTGGACGAGCGTCTGGGGCGGGTCAAGGCGGTGGTGACGAGCGCCGTGCCCCTGGCGGCCGAGACCCAGGAGCAGCTCCGGCAGCAGCTCCAGGCGCGGCTGGGGAAGCAGGTGTACCTCGAGACCCGGCAGGACCCCGGCCTCCTGGGCGGCATGGTGACGCGGATCGGGAGCGTGCTCTACGACGGATCGCTCAAGACGCGGCTGCTCAGGCTGCGCGAGGAGCTGGTGCAGGGCTAGCCCGGATTCTTCGCGGAAAGGCCGCGAAGAGTCCGGGCTTGGGATGCCCGATCCGGCAGGGACGGACTGCCGCCGGGGGGCAGAGAGGCGGACATGGTGCAGATCAAGGCCGACGAGATCAGCCAGATCATCCGGCAGCAGCTCGCGTCCTACGAGGCAAGCATCGACGTGGCCGAGGTGGGGACCGTGATCGAGGTGGGCGACGGCATCGCCCGCGTCTACGGCCTGGACAAGGCCATGGCCATGGAGATGCTCGAGTTTCCCCACGGCGTCATGGGCATGGCGCTCAACCTGGAAGAGGACAACGTCGGCGCCGTCCTCCTGGGCGAGGACACCCTCATCAAGGAGGGAGACCAGGTCCGGCGCACCGGCCGCATCGCCTCGGTCCCGGTCGGCGACGCCCTCGTCGGTCGGGTGGTGAACGCCCTGGGGCAGCCGGTGGACGACAAGGGCCCCCTCGAGGCCAAGGAGTTCCGCCCCATCGAGCGACTGGCCCCCGGGGTGGTCGACCGCCGCCCGGTGAAGGAGCCGCTCCAGACCGGGCTCAAGGCCATCGACGCCATGATCCCCATCGGCCGGGGGCAGCGCGAGCTGATCATCGGCGACCGGCAGACCGGGAAGACCGCGATCGCCGTGGACACCATCCTCAACCAGAAGGGCAAGGGCGTCTACTGCTTCTACGTGGCCACCGGCCAGAAGCTCTCCACCGTCGCCCAGGTGGTCAAGGTGCTCGAGGACGCGGGGGCCATGGCCTACACCACCGTGATCGCCGCCTCGGCATCGGAGCCGGCCCCGCTGCAGTACATCTCCCCCTATGCCGGCTGCACCATGGGCGAATACTACCGCGACAGCGGCCGCCACGCGCTCTGCATCTACGACGACCTGAGCAAGCACGCCGCGGCCTACCGGCAGCTCTCGCTCCTGCTGCGCCGGCCGCCGGGGCGCGAGGCGTACCCGGGCGACGTCTTCTACCTGCACTCGCGGCTCCTCGAGCGGGCGGCCAAACTGAACGACGAGCTGGGCGGAGGCTCGCTCACCGCGCTCCCGATCATCGAGACCCAGCTCGGCGACGTCTCGGCCTACATCCCCACCAACGTGATCTCGATCACCGACGGGCAGATCTACCTGGAGACGGACCTGTTCTACGCCGGCATCCGGCCGGCGGTGAACGTGGGGCTGTCGGTCTCGCGGGTGGGCGGCAGCGCCCAGATCAAGGCCATGAAGCAGGTGGCCGGAAAGCTCCGGCTCGACCTGGCCCAGTACCGGGAGATGGCGGCCTTCGCGCAGTTCGGCTCCGAGCTGGACAAGGCCACCCAGGCCCAGCTCAACCGGGGTCAGCGCATGGTGGAGCTCCTGAAGCAGGGGCAGTACGTGCCGCTGCCGGTGGAGCGGCAGATCCTGATCATCCACGCCGGGACGGCGGGCCACCTGGACGACCTGCCCGTCGAGAGCCTGCTCCGGTTCGAGCAGGCCCTCTTCAAGTTCGCCGAGACCCGCCATCCGGAGCTCTTCAAGGAGCTGGCGGAGAAGAAAGAGCTCACCGAGGCGCTCCGCGCCCTGACCGAACAGTGCATCGAGGAGTGCAAGGCGGAGTTCGCGGCCACCGCCAAGGCGGCCTGACGCATCCGAGTGTGAGATTGGGAATGCGGATTGCGGAATCCGACGCTTGAATTCCGCACTCGCCATTCCGCATTCCGCGATTGGGACCCATGCCGACCCTTCGCGACATCCGGCGCCGGATCACCAGCGTCAAGAGCACCCAGCAGATCACCCGCGCCATGAAGCTGGTGGCGGCGGCGAAGCTCCGCCGCGCCCAGGAGCGGATCCTCGAGGCCCGGCCCTACGCCCGCAAGATGCAGGACGTGCTGGCCGACCTGGCCCTACGCTCCCCGCGGGCAATGCACCCGCTCCTCGCGACCCACGCGGGGGAGGAGGGGGTCGCCGAGGGGCGAAAGCTCCTGGTGGTAGTGAGCAGCGACCGGGGACTGTGCGGGGCGTTCAACAGCAACATCATCCGCCGCTCCCTGGACTTCCTGCGCTCGTACCAGGACGACCCCGACATCGCCCTCACGCTGGTGGTGGTCGGGCGAAAGGTGCGGGACTTCTACCGGCGCCGCGAGCAGTACGCCATCCGCTCCGAGTACGCCAACTTCTTCGACCGCCTGGCGTACGGCCATGCCGCGCAGATCGCCCAGGACCTGATCCGGGCCTACGTCGAGGAGCAGGCGAACGAGGTGCACCTGGTGTACAACGAGTTCAAGTCGGCCGTCTCCCAGCGGGTGGTGGTGGAGCAGCTGCTGCCCATCCAGCCGGCCCCGGTCTCGCCCGAAGGCGAGGTGACCGAGTTCCTCTTCGAGCCCTCGCCCGCGGCGCTCCTCGAGCGGCTGCTCCCCAAGCACATCGAGGTGCAGATCTACCGGGCCCTGATGGAGTCCCTGGCCGCCGAGTGCGGCGCCCGCATGACGGCGATGGAGAACGCCACCCGGAACGCCGCCGAGCTGATCGACGTCCTCACGATCCAGTTCAACAAGGCCCGGCAGGAGCGGATCACCAAGGAGCTACTGGAGATCGTGGGCGGGGCCGAGGCCCTCAGGCAGGCGGGGGGATAGGGAATCCATGAAGACGGCGCACTGCGTGATCTGCGGGACGGCCCGGCCGGCGGTCGCCGATCCCTTCGGGCAGATCGCCGCGATCGGCAAGGCGCTGAAGGGCCGCCGGCCCGGGAACCACCCGGCGGCGAGCAGCCGCGGATAGCAAGCGTCGCGCCCGCCGCGCCGGGCGCGAGTGACGGATGACGGGACGGACGCCGGCCGGCGCCCCTGTCAGGAGTGAGCGATGGCGAATGTCGGCAAGATCTCGCAAGTCATCGGCCCGGTGGTGGACGTGGAGTTCGAGCCGGGGAAGCTTCCCTCCATCTACAACGCGCTGGAGATCAGCGGGAAGAAGGTGGAGGACATCTTCTCCTACAGCCAGCGGCTGGTCCTGGAGGTCGCCCAGCACCTGGGCGAGAGCCGGGTCCGGGCGGTGGCCCTCTCCTCCACCGACGGCCTGACGCGGGGCATGGAGGTCGCCGACACCGGCGCCCCCATCAAGATTCCCGTCGGACCCAGCACCCTGGGCCGGATCATCAACATCATCGGCGAGCCGGTGGACAAGCAGGGCCCGCTCACCTCGGACACCCATTACCCCATCCACCGGCCGGCCCCGGCCTTCGAGGACCAGGAGACGAAGGTCCAGATGATGGAGACCGGCATCAAGGTCGTGGACCTGCTCGAGCCCTACACCAAGGGGGGCAAGACCGGGCTCTTCGGCGGCGCCGGGGTGGGCAAGACCGTCATCATCATGGAGCTGATCCGCAACATCGCCCAGGAGCACGGCGGCACCTCGGTCTTCGCCGGCGTGGGCGAGCGGACCCGCGAGGGGAACGACCTCTGGCTGGAGATGAAGGAATCCGGCGTCATCAACAAGACGGCCCTGGTCTACGGCCAGATGACCGAGCCCCCCGGGGCGCGGCTGCGCATCGGGCTCACCGGGCTGACCGTGGCCGAGTACTTCCGGGACGCCGGCCAGGACGTGCTGCTCTTCATCGACAACATCTTCCGGTTCACCCAGGCGGGATCCGAGGTGTCGGCCCTCCTGGGCCGGATGCCCTCGGCCGTGGGCTACCAGCCCACCCTGTCCACGGAGATGGGGCAGCTCCAGGAGCGGATCACGTCCACCAAGAAAGGCTCGATCACCTCGGTGCAGGCGATCTACGTGCCGGCCGACGACATCACCGATCCGGCGCCGGCGAACGCCTTCGCCCACCTCGATGCCACCACCGTGCTGTCCCGGCAGATCGTGGAGCTGGGCATCTACCCCGCGGTGGACCCGCTGGCCTCGACCTCGCGGATTCTGGACCCCCACATCCTGGGCGAGGAGCACTACGGCGTGGCGCGCTCCGTCCAGCGGATCCTGCAGCGGTACAAGGATCTCCAGGACGTCATCGCCATCCTGGGCATGGACGAGCTGTCCGACGAGGACAAGCGGGTCGTAGGGCGCGCCCGCAAGATCCAGCGGTTCCTGTCCCAGCCCTTCTTCGTGGCCGAGGCCTTCACCGGCCAGGCCGGCCGGTACGTGCCCGTGCAGGAGACGATCCGGGGCTTTCGCGAGCTGGTCGAGGGCCGCTGCGACGACCTCCCGGAGCAGGCCTTCTACATGGTGGGCACGATCGACGAGGCGCGCGAGAAGGCCGAGCGGCTGAAGAGCGGCAAGTAGGTCCGGAGGGAAGCCAGCAGGCCATGGCTGAGCTCGGTCTAACCAGCTTCAAGCTTGACGTGGTGACACCCGACCGACCCGTGGTGAGCGACGAGGTGACGGAGCTGGTCGCGCCCGGGTCCGAGGGGTACTTCGGCGTCCTGCCGGGCCACACGCCCTTCATCACCACCCTCGCCATCGGCGAGCTGACCTACTGGCGAGGCAAGGATGCGCGGCACCTGGCCGTGACCTGGGGGTATGCCGAGGTGCGGGGGGACCGGGTGATCATCCTGGCCGAGGCGGCGGAGCGCGCCGAGGAGATCGACGTGGAGCGCGCGGAGCGGGCGCGCCGCCGGGCCGAGGAGCGCCTGGAGGCGTGGTTCGGCGGGAAGGAGGACGTCGACTTCACCCGGGCCGAGGCCGCCCTCTACCGGGCCGTCAACCGGATGGAGGTCGCCCGCAAGGGCCACTAGCCCGGAGAATTCACGCGGGGCTCGTGAATTCTCCGGAACAAATGGCCAATGGCCAATGGTCAATTCCTCAAATCCCAATGGCGGGGCAGCGCCTTCCTCGCTGTCACGGCCCGGCACCGGGATGTAGTCCCTGCCCTGATCTATCAGTCGACCAGTCGACGGGTTTCTTCTCTTTCCCCATCCCCCACCCACTAACCCCCATCCCCCGCCTCAGGTCAGGTCTGCCGCGATCTGGGCGAGCAGGGGCTCGATCGACAGGGCCCCCAGCCCGAGGTCCGCGGCCAGCTCGTCCACCGTTCGACGCTGCCCCTCGCGCCACAGCTCCAGCAGGAAGGGCCCGGTCCGATCGTTCCGGAACCACTCCTCGTCGAACCGCTGCCGCAGCAGGTCGCGGAGCTGCGCCTCGAAGATCCAGGCCCGCAGGTACCGCGCGGCGTAGAAGAAGGGGTCCACATCGGCCAGGTACAGCTCGCGCGGCCAGTCCACCAGCGTGGCGTCGCTCAGGAGCTCCCGGTAGGCGTCCGCGCACCGCGAGAGCGCCCCTTCGGAGTGGAGGAAGAGCTCGTACTCCAGCTTGGCGCTGTAGCGGCGCAGGTACCAGAGCTTGTGCAGCGCGGTGAACCGCAGCAGGTCCGCCGGGTGCGCGACCCCGGCGAACCGCTTGAGCCAGGTCCGCTCGCGCAGCTGCCCGTCCATCAGGAAGGCGTGGGCCTCGCTCACCGACGGGTCCCCCAGCCGCTTGTACTCCACCGGGAGACGCCGGTCGGTGTAGGCGTAGTGCAGCGCGTGCCCCAGCTCGTGGAGGTACGCCGCGTAGTCGTCGGGTCCCCCGCCCGGGCGCACCACCAGGATGACCTCGTCGGGGATCCGGGGGGTGGCCACGAAGGCGCGCGGGATCTTCTTCGGGCGCGCCTCGTCGTCCACCAGGATGCGGCCGTCGGCCCGGGGATCGATCCGCATGCGCCGGAGCGGCCCGTCGGCGGCCTCGCGCAGGTTCCCGGGCGAGAGGACGGCGTCGAACGCGGGGGCGCGGAACACCCGGACCAGGTCGTGCCGCCTGGCCTCGGCCGGCTCGACCCCGACCCAGCGCCTGAGGTGCCAGGCGAGCAGGTCCCGGTACATGTCCCGGGTGCGGGAGAGGATGGGCCGGACCAGGTCCCGGAGGGCGGGGAGGTCGATTCCGGAGAGGTCTCGGCAGAGCGCGACGTAGCTCGGGAATCCCAGGCGCTCGGCCTCGTGATGGGCGCGCTCCGTGATCTCCCGCCGCAGCCCGTCCAGCTCGGCCACCGCCGCGAGGCGCGCGGCA
>Ga0335070_10003749_pt1 | contig 17762 bp, 18 predicted proteins | sample Lox_Sample_13_FD_206722 | JGI IMG/M metagenome (GOLD analysis project Ga0335070, IMG submission 206722) | Soil microbial communities from Loxahatchee National Wildlife Refuge, Florida, United States - Lox_Sample_1.3 | ecosystem: Environmental > Terrestrial > Soil > Wetlands | place: USA...
ACCCCTCGTGCAATCAGACGACAACCAGTTCGTAATCGGACGCGAAGGCGATGGTATCGCGCTCCTGTTTCCGGCAAACTTGTCCCCTGTTCCAAAAGGAATGGTGCGCGACTACTTCTTGGTAGCAAGCGTCTGGTTCAAAGGAAAAGGCTTGCCCTATATTCCGTTCACTGTCGACCCGCTACCATTCCAAGGCATGAGTAGCTTCCCATACCCCGCCAACGAGACATACCCGTACGATGCAGAAAACCTGAAGTATTTGTCACAGTACAACACCCGAGCAATTGCCTCCTACACTTATCTGCCTTAGGAACCGGCTTTTGTCGAAAATTAAAAAGGCATGCGCCGATTTAGAGATAAATCGTTGATTGCGGTTGAAAATTACATTCTTAAAGTGACATTTTGAAGCTAAGCAGCTCGATAGTTCAGCTTTTTGGGCGTTATTGTTGTTTTCGTCTAATGTGAAAACCGTAAAACGTCCGAGAGATCTTTGGAAGCTTAAGATTGATTCTTGAGGGGCATACATAATTACAGTATCCGCATCCGCTGCAATAATCCAAGTGCAGTTTTGACAGTTTCTCAGCATCGTTTCTGTCAAAGGCTTCTTTGAGTGAAATTGGATTCAAATTGTTCGGGCATGAAACTAAACATTTTCCGCATCGGATGCAAAAAGTCGTGTTCATTGTCTGTTGCTTGGGTTTTGGAAGCTTTACGGGTACGTTGTCCCTGGTTGGTTTTCGTTGTCCAACTCTGTCGAGTAACGGGGACAATAGATTCATTATTACCAAGGCTAGAATGGAGCCTCCGAAGAAGTTCATATAGGTTTGTACCAAAACAGTTATCACCGCTAAACCCACGCCGAAGATGATTTGTCCCATATATGTCAACGGCGTGGTCGCCGGGTCTGTGGCCATGAAGAAAGCCAAGAATATTGAGCTGCCGATGAAGAGCTCAAACATAAGTCTAAGGCCCAAGTCTCCTCCGTAAACCGCGAACATTAAAACAGACGCTAAAACTGTTATGCCTAGATATGTGGCCGTTATTCTCCATTTAATATAGTCTTTGCAAACGGCGAAAAACCCAACTCCTACAAGTAATACGGCGAGGCTAGAAACGCCTCCTGTCCACCCGTGGATTTTCTGGATGAACATGGTGTAGAAAACTTCTTGAGGCGAATTCGTTATGGAGTTTGCCATGCAGCTTTGCACGTAGCCGGCAAATGAGGTTGATGAGCCGTAGTTTATAGCCGTGGCCAGTGATGGGATTCCGAATCCGCCGAAGCTGCTTGTGAAATGGTCTTTGGCCAGCAAGACTGTGTTCAAGAATGGGAATAGAATGAGTAGTTTGGCTGCAGCGGCGGGGTTAACATATTTTCTGCCCATAAGAGTTTGAGCCTTTTTGAGCACAACCATCCCAATTACAGTGATTAAAATGACGTAGTAGTATGCGTCTGGTGGTTTTAATGCTAAGACGTCGTTAACTTTGCTGTTAGGGACCCCCAAAGAGTAGGACAGCGCTACGATTAAGCCAAAAACTGCCGCCGAAAGAGTGTTTATAGGGGCCTTGGCTTTGATTACCTTGCCTATTGCGAAGTCAAGTGCGATGGCGAGAGCAACTGCGATGGCAGCTATTATTACAGAAGTCGGCCACCAAGATATAGCTGAGATGCCCACGAGAATGGACAGCGCAATGAGAGTGTAGATCATAAGTCTGTTTTTGGTCATGTATGAGTATTCTTGTGCAGGCATCGGGCGTCTTCCAAGTGGCTTATGGTCTCGCCAATTTGGGAGCCTTAGCTAATAAGATTTTCTTAATTAGGCTTTGGCTAGGCATCTGACAGCGTTGCATAGTTTTTTTAGAGGGCAAAGCATAAGAAACAGTAGCCAAATTTTAACTCCGCGCAGGGACAAGCAATGGAGGAATTCGTGAAAAACTTAGATGCGTTTTTTCATCCATGTTCAGTCGCGGTCATAGGTGCAACCAAGAAAGTTGACAAAGCAGGACACGTCATATTCAAAAACTTCGCCACGAACAAGCTGCGCGGAGTCTTTCTTGGCGAACTTTACCCTGTTAACCCTAATGAAGACTCAATTTTGGGCTTCAAATGCTTCTCTTCTATTAAAGAGATTCCAAGAGCAGTTGATCTTATCGTAGTGATTGTCCCCGCAAGGGCGGTTCCAGCTGTAATGGAAGATGCCGTCAGCAAGCATGTAAGAGCCGCTATCATTGTGAGTGCGGGCTTCAAGGAAGTTGGAAATACTGAGCTCGAAGATCAGGTAGTCGCCTTGGCGAAAAAAGGAAATGTCAGGGTTTTGGGACCAAACTGCTTGGGCGTATACTACTCGAAATCAGGCGTTGACTCCCTTTTCCTCCCAGAAACAAAAGTGCTAACGACTGGCGAAGATGTCGTCGCTACACCTCGACCTATGCCTGGAAACATCGCCATGATCACTCAGAGCGGGGCCTTCGGCGTCGCCGCACTCGACTACCTTACCGGTCGGCAAATGGGTGTAAGCAAGTTCGTGAGTTTTGGCAATAAGTGCGACGTCACTGAATCCGAAATTATCGACTACCTTTTGCATGACCGAGAGACAAAAGTTGTGCTCGCATACGTTGAAGACGTAAAGCACGGGCGTGACTTTATCAGGATCGCTCGCCACGCGACTTGCAGGAAACCTGTGGTCGTGATTAAGTCAGGGAAGAGTACCGCAGGCGCTAGAGCTGCAGCTTCCCACACGGGTGCTATCGCGGGTTCTGACAAAATCTACGACGCGGCCTTCAAGCAAGCCGGCATAATCCGCGCACATGATATGGAGGAGTTCTTCGATCTAGGCAAAGCACTTGCAATGCAACCACCTGCTCTAGGTAAGAACATTGGAATATTGACAGATGCGGGAGGACCTGGCGTAATGACAGTGGACGAGTGCGAAATGCTTGGGCTAACCGTGAATCCCCTCTCAGAGGAGACTGCTCAGCAATTTGAGAAACTCAAGGAGCAAGGTACTATCTTGAAAATTGCGGCCACCCACAACCCTGTCGACCTCACAGGTTCGGTAACCGATGAGCAGTTCGCGATTGCTGCTGACCTAATGTTCCAGGACATGGAAATTGACGGCATAATCTTTCTCGGATTACACCATATGCCTGGGCTCAGGGAAAAATACATAGATGACGTTGCCAAAATTAGCCAAAACTACTGTAAGCCCATCGTAATGTGCGATATTGGCGAAACTGAAATGGCTATCTTCACACGAGGGCGATTCGACAGGTTGGGAGTGCCATCCTACACGTCACCCGAAGATGCTGCAAGAGCAATGAAAGCTCTTGTCGACTACGGATCCTATCTGCAACGATACGGCGTCGCCGAGGAATACGTCAAAGAGTTTCTGCAGAAAAAGAACAAACGTGAAGTCTTTCAAGCTTGAACACGCACAGCTACCGAATCTTCGTCGCTTAACCCAAGAGATGCACGCAAATTTGTGGACGCGATGATTTCCAGAACATTTTTTGGGTAGCCTCTAACTTGGGGAATAATGACTGCGCAAGCATTGTTCCCAATATAAGCCTTGAAGAGTAGCCCAACGCAGTAACCTTCGGGAGGACAAATCTTTAAGGAATCTAACTTCTCAAGCTTTTTTCTGCGGAACGCGCCTTCTTGGTTAAGCTTGAGATTCAGTGTGCCCAAAAATGGGGTAAAACCAAGGTTCTCTTTTATCTGCTGCTGTACCCATGAAAATGATAGGTATTTTCTGCCAGTACCTTCGCCGGCGAAGACCTTTCCTTCAAAAGTTATCTCGTTCACTCGGGAAGCCTATTTCTGTTCTTTCAGCCAAGCAGCCACTTTGCTGAGCAAAGGGTTGGGGGAGATGTCGATTACTGGTACAATCATCTTCTCTTTTGTCTCTATAGCCGGTATAAATTTGGGCATGAGTGAGTAACCAACGAAAGTCCAGTAGACCTTGCCGCTCTCTACTAGCATCCTGGCGACTGCTGTGTTAGAGGGCGGGAGCGGAAAATACAGGAAAACCACACCTTCAGCCCAGTAGAGGCCCGCAAGTTTGCCCCCCGCGATCACGGATGTGAAACGTGCCATTTCTTCAGGGGTTGGGAAGTGGGTTTTTTCCATAATGACTATTTCTCTGAACGGTTCATATTTAATGTTGACTTCATGTGTGCTCATAACCCAATCAACCTGCAAGCCTAGTTTAGCGCGTGCTCCCTTTTAACCTTGCCATAATGTCCCATCTTTATTGCGAATTGACAAAAGGCTTTTTAGCCCAACACTTCTAGCCTTCAACGGTGCGATTATGGGCTATCCACCTTCTCTTCTAGAAACCAATGACTTTGTTATTAAGAAGAAAATCCTTTCACTTAGTGAGCACTACGAATTTGAAGACTCTTCAGGAACAAAGCTGAGCGAAGCCGATGGTAACTTCTTTCAGTTTCCCGCGAAATTTACTGCCGTGGATACGCACGGCTTGGAACTAATGCATTTAGAGGGCAAAAAGTCCTTACCGTGTGTCATCAATTCACAATTCATGGTCCGTCAGGTGAGGAATTGGGAACGATGAAACGAAAAATACTCAAATTAATAGGGGAAGAATTCTGGGTATAGAAAAACCGTGTGGAATTCACACGCATCTACGGCAATTTCACCGAACACGGTTACCAAATGGAAGTTAACGGGGCACCTGTGGCTCAGGTACACAAGAAATGGTTCTCCTAGAGAGATCAATTCGGTGTTTCAATAACAGGAGAAGTAGACCACCGCGTTGTCATTGGAGCGGTAATAGTTATAGAGCACGTCGAAGTTACAGAAAGATCCTCAGATTCAATCTCCTACGATGCCAGTTTTGGAAGAAAGAAGTTTGGTGGGCCAACATTTCAGTGCTACTTCCCTCGAAAACGAAATTATGAATTTACCTTTGGGTTTCCAAGGCAAACTCTTGCTTTGAGTTCTGAGTTGTGGGAAAAAGTTATAGCGCAGACCAGCGTTAAGCCATCAGCAACAGAGGGTAACGACCATGCCTGAAATCCGCGTCGCCGTCGTAGGCGTAGGCAACAGCGCTTGCGCACTTATACAAGGTACTGAATACTACAAGAACGCAAAGGATGATACCACAGTCCCAGGCCTCATGCACGTTAACTACGGAGGCTATCGCATCAACGACATAAAATTTGTCGCCGCGTTTGAAGTTAACAAAGCAAAAATTGGCAAAGACCTCTCCGAAGCCATCTGGGTCAAACCAAATGCATGCGAAAAATTCGCTGACGTTCCTAACCTGGGCGTCAAAGTTTCACCCGCTCCCATTCTTGACGGCGTGGCACCCCACATGCGAGAAACCTTCAATGTCTACGACGACAGCAAAACCGACAAGACAAGCGTTGCGAAAGTCCTCAAAGAAGCCAAAGCAGAAATCCTTGTCAACTACCTACCCGTAGGCAGCCACGAAGCCACACGATACTATGCGCAATGCGCTATCGACGCTGGCTGTGCTATGGTCAACTGCATGCCTGAATTCATTGGCTCTAACCCTGAGGAGAGTAAGAAATTCGAAGAAGCAGGTTTGCCCATATTGGGTGACGATATCAAGAGCCAAGTTGGCGCAACTATCCTTCACCGTACATTGGTTAGGCTTTGTCTGGACCGAGGTGTCATTGTGGACGAGACATACCAATTGAACTTGGGTGGCGACACAGACTTCCAAAATATGACTGAGGAAGGGCGCCTCAAGTCTAAACGAATCAGCAAAACTGAAGCGGTCACGAGCCTTGTACCCTACTCGCTGCCAACACGCATTGGCCCATCTGATTATGTGCCGTTTTTGAAGAACAAGAAAATCTGCTATATTTCCCTCAAGGGAAGAAAGTTTGGAGATCGCCCTATTAACATGAGCGTCAAACTTGAAGTCGAAGACTCACCCAACAGTGCAGGTGTCGTTATTGATCTCATCCGTGCAGCAAAAATTGCTTTGGATCGCAAAATCGCGGGAGCTCTAATAAGCATGCCAAGCTACGCATTCAAGCATCCGCCAGTACAGGTGCCCGACACTCAAGCAAGGCAATGGACTGAAGATTGGATAGCAGGCAAACGCGAACGATAATTTCAACACCTTTGCATTTTTGATAGCTTAATCATCAGTAGACACTTTTCATATTGCTTCCGAATTCAAGTACGACAAGGATTACTCATTTCTGCATTCGGCATGAAGACTTTTAAGGGTGAGTTTATCCACAGTAAGTCGACAGAAGGTTCACACATGGTGAAAGTTGAAGCATACGAAGTGCCAGAAGGTCTCCACTACTCAAAAGACTTCGAATGGGTCAAGGTCGAGGGCGACAAAGTCCGTGTTGGAATAACAGACTACGCCCAAAAATCTCTACGGGAAATCGTGTACGCCGAATTGCCCAGCTCAGGCGGTGAAGTCAAGCAAACCGAGCCCTACGGAACCGTCGAATCCGTCAAAGCCGTCTCCGACCTCGTTGCCCCAGTCACCGGCACAATTGAAGAAGTCAATGAAGAAGTCCAATCCAAGCCTGAGCTCTTAAATGAGGATCCATACGGTCGAGGATGGCTCCTTGTTGTGAAACCTGCCAACTTGCAGGCGGAGCTTACTAACCTTATGGACTTCAACGCTGCCGTTGAATGGCACAAAGCCCAATCCAAGTAGGCGAAGTATTATGCCAAATCGGCGCATCATTGTTATAGGAGCAAACGCCTCCGGCGTTGAGGCTGCGTCAGCGGCTCGCAAGAAAGATCGCACTGCCGAAATCACGCTTATAACGGCCGAGAAGAATGCGGGATACAGCCGCTGTGGATTGCCGTTTGTTGTAGGAGGTCATATTGCAGAATTTAAAGACCTCATAGTTTACCCGCCTGCATATTTCCAGATGCTCAAGCTCACTCTTAAGAACGAAACCAAGGTTACGACCATAAACACCAAGGAAAAAACCGTTACTTACGTGACTAAAGAAGGCGCTACTGAAAGTATGCCATATGACAGCCTTGTCATCGCCACAGGCGCCGACTCTTTCATGCCCCCGATCAAAGGCAAAGAGAAATCAGGCCTCCTTAGCCTACGTGGCATCGAAGACGGGGAAAAAATCCGAGAAGTAGTCAAAGCCGGAGCTAAGTCGGCAGTGATCATGGGTGCGGGTCTAATAGGCTTGGAAGTCGGCGTAGGCTTAATGGAGCAAGGTCTCAAAGTCACCGTTGTAGAAATGCTGCCCCAGATTCTTCCACAGTTGCTTGATGCTGATATGGCAAAACTTGTTCAGGAACACCTGCAAGAGAAAGGTATGACCATTATTATTGGCAAGGGCGTCGAAGAATTCCTCGGCGAAGACAAAGTAACCGCTGTTACGGCAGGCGGAGAAAAAATAGAAGCTGACCTATTCATTAGTGCCTTTGGCGTCCGTGCCAACACCAAATTAGCCGTAGACGCAGGAATTCCGCTAGGGGAAACGAGAGCCATCAAAACGAATATGCGCATGGAAACAGAAGTCAGGGACGTCTACGCCGTTGGCGATTGCGCCGAGGCTCCCAACATAATCACTCATAGACCGATGTGCGCTCAGCTTGGCACAATCGCAGTCCGTCAAGGTAAAGTTGCTGGCGCCAATGCTGCAGGCGACTATGCTTTATTCACCGGTGTTCTTGCGTCGGCCGTCACTCGGTTATTTGAAATCGAGGCGGGCAACACAGGATTGACCGAAACGAGCGCAGCCCGCAACCGCATCGAAGTTGTAACTGGAGCGATAACGAGTAAAACCAAAGCAGACTATTTCCCAGGTGCCAAGCCCATCAGAATCAAACTCGTTGTTGAGAAAGAATCCCAACGAATAGTAGGCGGCCAAGTCATAGGCGGAGAAGAAGTTACACAGCGTATAAACTGCCTGAGCTTCGCAATTCAGAAGGGCATGACTGTGCGTGAACTCGCCAAAGCGGACACCGCTTATGCGCCGCCGCTTTGCGAGACTTGGGAACCTATGGTTCTAGCTGCCGAAATGGTATTGATGAAACTCCGCTAAGCCCAATCTTCTTTTTCTTTTTGGATTCCACGAATTTCTGACCTTTTTAGAGTCAATCTTTTATGCTAAACAACTGACATATGGTCTAATGACCCATATCGGAAAACTCGCTTCAGTAAATACCCTGTTTGTTATGGTTCTCCTAATTATTCTACTTGCTACCTCATTCATTTCCTCAGTCATTTGGATTCTTAATGAAAGAATTGACGCCCCGCCAAAGCTTCCCGCGGGTTTCTATTTGGGAGTTACCGCTGGTGGGAGTGTAACGGAAACTAAGACTCTGATAGACAAAGTCAAAGATTATACAAACATGATTACCTTCACCAACTTGAATATTACAGAGAACAAAACGAGTCTTGAAGAAATTTCTGATTACGCATACAACGCAGGCTTGAGCATCTTAGTCTTTATGGTTTACCCTTCTCCGTTCAACAACTACTCTTACAATCCAATAACTTGGCTATCGGAGGCGAAGAGTAAGTACGGCGACAAACTTTTAGGATGTTATCTTTGGGACGAGCCTGGCGGTAATCAACTAGACCGTGGCAGCTTTAGGCAGTTTGATAACAAATCAATGCCTCCTAACTACCTTGAGGCTGCTAATACCTACGTATACTATTTGTATGTGCAGATGCGTGATTTCATCAAGACCGACAAACTCTTCACTTCTGATTACGGACTATATTGGTATGATTACGAAGCGGGGTATGATGTGGTTTTTTGCGAATTTAACTTTAACAATTCCAGACCCGTGAACATTGCGCTTTGTCGGGGCGCTGCCGAAATGCACAACAAGACTTGGGGCGTGATGATTACGCGAACAAAAGACGACGCTTCCTATATTGAGCCAGCTCCGCAGTTGTACCAAGATATGGTTACCGCCTATAATGCGGGAGCAAAATACGTCGAGGTCTTCAACTATCCTCAAATTGGACCTTATGGTTTGTTGACTGAAGATCACCTCGATGCAATTAGAGATTTCAGGGACTATGTGCTAGCGAACCCGCAGAATAAGTCATCTAACACAGAACGATTAGCTTACGTTATTCCAAATAACTACGGTTGGGGGTTTCGGAACCTTCAGGACAATATTTGGGGCGTCTGGACTGCAGATGAAAAATCGCCTGTAATTTGGAACAAAGTTAACAGCTTGGTTCAAACCTACGGAGATGGATTCGACATCATAATCAATTCGCCTTGGACTTGGCTGTTTGGCAAATGTCACTACGACAAATTAATCCCTTGGAATGACACCGGAGCACCTTAGCAAATGTTAGCAATAAAATAGAGGGGCTTATGTAGTCATTGTATTAGGGTCGTTCATTTCCCAAACAAAAAATTCACGTAGAAGGGAAATAGGAAACAAAATAGGGGCATAGTCCGTTCAGAATTTCTCTTGGCTACATCTTAGATATTCCAGGTTGTGTGAATGGCTCTGTCATGCCTACAAGGAGTTTACCAAACACATTGATGTGATCTTCTTCTTCAGCTAGGATGTCCTCGAGCATGCGTTGCGTCGTGTAGTCGCCTTCCTTGGCGGCCACTTGGATGGCTTTCTTATAGAGTTCAATTGCTTCTTCTTCGTTTTGTTCGTCCTGTTTAAGCATCTCGATAAGGCTTCCTCCGACGAAAATTGGGTCAGGCTTCGTTGTAGGCACGCCGTCTAGGTAATCAAGGCGGTCTGCGAGTTTTTCAGCGTGTTTCATTTCAGCGATGGCAGTATCCTTGAAGATTTTTGTTGTCGTTACACCGTCGAGGCCTGTGACTTGGACATGTTGCCACATGTATTGAATGCTGACCTGAAGTTCTGCGGCTATTGCCTTGTTCAAGAGTTCCAGTAATTTTTGGGAGGTCATTTAACTCACCACAAAATCTTAATGGAAATAATGGGTGAAAATTATATTTAAGTTACTATGGTGTTCCTTAACGTCATTGCTTAGAATAGCTTGGTCTTAAGCCAAACAAGGAATAAGGCAACTTGTTCTGGTTTTGGTGTTCGTCAGACTTATAACGGATGAAACTCACATTTCACTTTCTTTGGTGAGAGAATCGAGTATTGAGTCATCTAAACTATTTCCTCGGTCGGAAAATTAATTAAGACAAAGCATCCCATAACCTCGCAGCAAAAGGTGAAAAAACAAAATGACAATCAAAGTAGGAATTAACGGATTCGGAAGAATCGGAAGACTCCTATACCGCGCAGCAATGGAGAGAAAAACCAAGATAGAGTTCGTCGCAGTCAACGACCTCGCAGACGCCAAGCAAAATGCTCAACTTCTCAAATACGACTCAGTCCATGGGCGTTTCCCCGGAACAGTGGAAGTCAAGGGCACGGACATGGTCGTTAACGGCAAAGTTCTGAAATGCCTCCAAGTTAAGGACCCCGCTATGCTCCCCTGGAAAGATATGGGCGTATTTCTAGCAGTAGAATCTACTGGACTCTTCACTAACCGCGAAGGCGCTAGCAAACATCTGGCAGCAGGTGCCAAGAAAGTTCTAATCTCTGCCCCTGCTGAATCCCCCGATGTCACCATCGTCTTGGGTGTCAACGACAAAGACTACAACCCAGAAAGGCACAATATCCTCAGCAACGCTAGTTGCACAACTAACGGACTAGCCCCAATAAGCAAAGTCCTCGCAGATAACTTCGGTCTTGAAAAAGCGTTTATGACCACAGTCCACAGCTACACCAATGACCAAAAAGTCCAAGACATCGTTCACAAAGACATGCGCAGAGCAAGAGCCGCCGCAATCAACATTATTCCAACGAGCACAGGTGCGGCCAAGGCCATAGGCGAAGTGTTGCCAACATGCTCGGGCAAGATGAACGGCGTCGCGCTACGAGTACCAACCCCAGATGTTTCGCTCGTAGACTTGACATGCGTCCTCAGCCACGACGTGACCAAAGAAGACATTAACGTAGCCATGAAGAAAGCCGCTGAAGGACCAATGAAAGGCATTCTAGAATACAGTGAAGACCCCTTGGTAAGCACAGACATTCTTCACAATACGTACAGTTCAGTTTTCGACGCAGGACTCACAATGGTACTGGGGAACAAGAGCAACTTCGTCAAAGTCTTCTCTTGGTACGACAATGAATGGGGCTTCAGCAACCGCATGGTCGACTTCATCGAAATGGTTGGCACAAAAGCAGGGCTCTAATCCCGCAGTATCTGAAGCTTTAAAAACCCATCCATCTTTTTCTTTTTTCAGCTCAATATCCGGAGAGTGTGTGAGAACATGGCAAAGTACAAAACGCTAGATGATTTCCAAGTTAAGAACAAAGTAGTTCTGGTCCGAGTGGACTTCAACAGTGAAATCGACCCCAACACCAAAAAAGTAACGAGCGACGTCCGCATTAGGGCGCACGCAGAATCTACTATTAAGGAACTTGCAGAGAAAGGCGCTAAGACCGTAATTCTTGCCCATCAGGGACGCAAAGGAGATCCTGACTATACGACTCTAATGGAACATACAAAGATTCTTGGAAATATTCTCAAGTGCCCGGTACAATACGTTGACGACCTCTTCGGTGGCAAAGCCAAGGCAGCCATCAAGAACCTCAAAGGCGGAGAAGTCCTCGTTCTGGAAAACGTTCGTAGCTGGGACGGAGAAACTAAGAGCAAAACTCCTGAAGAAGCCTCCAAGACAGAATTAGTTCAGAATCTCGCGCCATTAGCTGACTTGTTCGTTAACGATGCGTTTGCTGCAGCTCACAGAGGACATGTATCCATGGTTGGATTTACTGCAGTTTTGCCTTCCGCAGCTGGAAGAATCATGGAGCGCGAACTCAAATCCCTTGCCAAAGCGCTAGAAAAACCCGAGCACCCATGCGTCTACGTAATGGGCGGCGCCAAAGCAGATGACAGCCTCGAAATCAGCAAGTACGTGTTGGGAAACGGCATTGCTGACTACGTCTTAGTCGGCGGCGTTACGTCACAACTCTTCCTTGCAGCCAAAGGCGTTGATTTGGGCAAGAAAACCATGGACTTCCTCGCAAAGAAAGAGCTAACACAATTTATGCAAGGTATCAAAGAACTGCTCGCAAAGTATCCAGACAAAATCATCCTCCCCGAAGACGTTGCCCTTGAAGTTGACGGCAAACGAGAAGAAATCCAAGTCAGCAAACTGCCTACCGAGTGTAGCATATTCGACATTGGAAAGAAAACCGTCGAGAAATTCGCCGATGTCATCGGCAAAGCCAAATCCATCGTCGTCTCAGGTCCTATGGGCGTCTATGAAAACAAAGAATTCAATTACGGCACCAAGAGAGTTTTCGAGGCCATAGCCAACAGCAAAGCTTTCAGTCTAGCTGGTGGCGGAAACACCATAGCAGCCATCCAAGAGTACGGTCTAACCAAGAAAATTGGCTATATCAGCACTGCAGGTGGCGCCTTAATCGAATTCCTCATGGGCAAGAAACTTCCTGGTGTCGTCGCGCTGGAGACGGCAGTGAAGAAGAAAATCTGAACTTCTTCCTTTTTTTGTTTTCCATGTGTTTGTTAATGGCTATTTGGCTATCCCCAAAAAACTCACATTGTGAATCGTAGAAGACTTTTTAAATTGGTTTTTTCTAACACCCAACGAGGTTTTTTGACAATTAAAGACGTTGATCTAAATGACCGCGACTTCCGCTTGAGACGAAAAACAAGCTCAAGATGAATCAAAACGATACGTTCGACCCATAAGCGAATTATGGGAAATGTGGAAACCCCGAGCAAGAATGAAAACATATCCATTTAGTTATGCTCGATATGAAGATGTAGAGAAAGTAATGACTCAGCTGACTTCGTATGACAGGGACAAGTGGGCTTCAGCGTTCAGTGAAGTTGCCAAACCCTACGAAGAAAGAGCAGTGCAAGCTGAAGAAATGGGCAACATTCACATTGCAAAAGAAAACTATCTTCTCGCCTACCAGTACTACAGACTTGCCCGCTCCCTACAGTTAATTCAGACGGAAAAAAACAGGCGTACCGAAAGTCACAGGAAATGCTGTTGAAAGCTGCCAAATACTTCGATTTTCCGATAGAACGGGTAGAAATACTCTTCAGAGCCCAAGGCAATGAAGGGGGTCGCGTAATAGCGTACTTACGTTTACCCAAAATTGGAACAGCGCCTTTTCCCTTGCTCTTCAGCTGGGGAGGAATTGATGGCTTCAAAGAAGAACAATCAAACGATGAAGTCTTGGAGCATGGCCTGGCAACGCTGGCAATTGATGGTCCAGGAGTTGGCGATTCGCCTCTCAAAGGTTCTGAGAACGCTGAAAGACTGTTTGAGGCGGTGTTTGATTGGATTGACACACGCAAGGAGTTGGACGCAAAGAAGGTGGCGATTTGGGGCTACAGTACAGGTGGGTACTGGGCGGTTAAGGTGGCTCACCTCTACAAAGATAGAATAGCTTGCGCAGTCAGTCAGGGAGGTCCAGTTCACTACGCCTTCGAAGCTGAATGGATCAGTCAGCAGGAACACGGGGAATATGCCTTCGAAGTATTTGATGCCCTAGCCTTCGCCTTTGGCAAATCGGGCTACGATGAATGGGTAGAATATGCGCCTAAACTGTCTCTTCTTAGGCAAGGAATTTTGGACAATCCATGCGCATCCTTATTACTAATTAATGGAGTGCACGACTCGCTTTTTCCCATTAAAGACTATTACCTGTTGCTTGAACATTGCGATCCGAAAAGCGCATAGATTCTTCGAAGCTGGGCATATGGGATTCACCAGGGACACCAACAAGATTATTACGAACTGGATATACGACAAATTAGCCTGAAGAAACCAAGTGCAACTTCGCTTTTCAGCTATGTAACTCGTGCCAAGCATGTGTGAAAAGGGCAAACCAGAAATAATGTATTCGCCTTAAGTCTTGTTCAGAGGAAAGCGCAGTGACTGACATTGTATTTGTGTTTGAGGTTCATCAGCCCCATCGGCTTAGACGGAACCTGCATTGGGAAAACAAACTTTTCAAGAGAGCCAAGAAAGAAGAATTGTTTGAATATTATTTTGACAATGATGTCGACCGCGAAATCTTCAATCGCGCTGCACGCAAGTGCTACTTTCCATCGAATCAGATAATTCTTGAACAGATTGATGCACATCGGCATGAGAATCGTCCCGTTAAGTTCTCGTTCAGTATTTCAGGCGTATTTTTGGAGCAGTGCGAGATGTTTAATCCCGATTTGTTGGAGACTTTCAAACAATTGGCGGCAACTGGGCATGTGGAGTTCCTCAACCAGACGTACTATCACTCTATCGCCAGCCTGTACCCGCAAAAGAGTGAGTTCATCGAACAAGTTCACATGCACCAGGACATCGTGCACGGTCTGCTTGGCTATGATGCGAAAGTTTTTGAAAACACGGAGCTTCTTTTCAACAATGCTATCGCCAAAGCAGTGGATGAGTTAGGGTATCAAGGCATTTATACAGAGGGCGTCGAAAAAATCTTGGGTGACAAATCACCCAACTATTTGTATTCTGCGAAGGGGACAAAAAATATCCGCGTCTTCTTGCGCAACTACAAACTTACCGACGACATAGGTTTTCGGTTCTCTGCACGGTGGTGGAGCGAATGGCCTCTCACCGCAGATAAGTACGCTCGCTGGCTTGCTCAAACCGCTGGTGATTGCATTAACGTGTTCCCTGACTACGAAACCTTCGGTGAACATCACTGGCCCGAAACAGGTATCCATGGTTTCTTGCGGCACCTCCCCGAAGAGATTTTGAAGTGGGGCAATCTGCGCATGGCAACCCCAGCCGAGGTTGTCGACAGTTACAAACCTCAAGGTTTAATCGATGTTCCCGAGTCACACGGCACTGTGTCATGGGCGGATCTAGAACGTGACAGTAGCGGATGGCTAGGCAATACGATGCAGTGGGCGTACTACACGAGTTTGCAGCGTGTAGAACCTTTAGTTCATGAAGCACAGGATGAGGAATGGCTTAGACTTTGGCGCAACTTCCAGACGAGCGACCATCTTTATTACATGTTCACCAAAGGCGGAGGGCCAGGGGAAGTCCACAGCTACTTCAGTCCATTTGAGTCACCGATTAGCGCTTATGTTGCGGCTCAAACGAGCATCGAAGACTTCGAAGCGAGGCTTCGAATGGCTGCCGTGACGGCGAACGAACCATTCCTTTTCTCGAGAGCTGCAGGGGAAGAGAACTTTACAGGTATCATGACTTGGAGTCTCCAAGGATTTCTGGGGGCCCTACAAACGATTGAGACAAAATCTGTGGAGTTCCACAATCGCCGAGGCGACTTCGCGGCATGGGCTGAACATTCACTTAAAGACGTAGTGTTGAGGGAAAAACTAGAAGCAATCACGGCAAGTCGAACGAAAGGTAAAATCCTCAGAAAAGCACTTGTTGAAGCTGTGCAAGAACGCTTCAAGAAACTGACTCAACAGACTCAAGAGAGCACAAGGCTATTCTAATATTTCACTTTCTCCGGATGAATCGAAAAGTGAAGTATGCAACGATGATGCATGCAGCGGTGACCGCAAGTGCCGCTGATGTTGTTATCACCCGGATGTTTTGTGTTTCAGTTATGAAGGCGATGGAGACGGAGAATAAGAACACGCCCAAGTAAAGACTTGCTCTGCTTCTTTCGAATACACGCAGTTCTCGTATGATGGCCTCCCCGTAAGCGTTAAGGAGAATAAGAACTAAGGCAAACCCAAAAAGGACTACGAGGACGCTAAATGTTAGTCCTGTCCAATAGTTTCCAAAAGTGAGAAGCAGTCCAACTTCGTCTATGATAAGCCCGCCACCAGCGCCATAAAGGATGGCGGCCAATCTATCAGTCTCCCTATCGCTATAGCTAATCCCTATCCAGCCGCCAACTGCGAGCAGAATCAAACCGTACCAGAAATGGTGAATATGTATACCGCCACTGATGAAGACAGTGGAAGGGAAAATGGTAGTGAATGCCCTCGCTGCTAAGAAGGATGTCACCAGAGAAATCAAGGCTATTGTGGCGAGATGAGCCCTTGGCTTTGGCCTATTTGTTGTGCTCAATCATACTCACGTGTAGGCTTCGTTTGCCAAGTGTATTTATGATTTGCCATTGTGACCCTTTGCGAAAAGTCTTGATCGTCTTGGTTGAATTTGTTTGCAAATGCGTTTATAAGCAAAAGGTCCAAAGTATTCTCTGAGGCGGAAACATTGAGAGAAGAACTTCCATATCCCGACAAGATTCTGCAGACTCTGCACAACCTGTGTGCGACGGCGGCCGACTTGGCTAAGCGCAGCGATGAAATCGCGCGAATTCTGCAGCGTGACCCCGTCGAGATCGAAAACATATTGGATGATTACAAGAATCGTGGGTTTGCGGAAAGTTTCTATGATAATGAGGGAAAGAAGCGTTTTTACCTGACTGGAAAAGGGATAATAAAAGTCTGTTCGCTGTTCACGTAGTGAAACCTAATGCGCGTCGTGCTGTTCTCCTGGGAGTATCCGCCTCGCCTTGTGGGCAAACTTGCAGAATACGTCAGTACTCTAGCAACGCAACTTGTGAAAAGTAAGGTTGAAACCGACGTTGTCACATATAACGATACCTTAACAGGTGTAGCTGACGAACCCAACGGGGCCAAAGTCACTCGCGTAAACAACCCTGTACGCACTCACGTGAACATACTAACTTGGGACCTTACACTTAATCAAGAAGTGGAAAGAGCCGCCGCAAATGTCTACTACAGCGCCGGAAAACACCTTGACGTCATAGACGTCCACGACTGGCATTTTATACCGGCAGCGTCAGCTCTCAAAAACGCGCTAGGCATTCCCTTTGTTTATTCGGTAGATAGCCTTGAAGACCACAGATCACCTGGTACGAATTCACCACTGAACATGGCCATCCGAGGCGTCGAATGGTTAGGATTTTTTGAGGCGCAACGAGTGTTGGCGAAATCAGAGTGGATGCGAAGCGAGATTACTAGGGTGTACAACGTGCCTAAGGAGAAAATCGATGTCACCTTGCCAGTTGCTGAACTTGCCATAAAGGACATTTTAAGCATTTACAAGTCTGCTGCAGGAGGACTCGTACCTAAATGAAACGCCCACTTAACGTGATGATGTTTAGTTGGGAGTATCCTCCTCGAGTTATAGGCGGCATTTCGCCTCACGTTTATAATCTTTCGAAAAGTTTGGCAAAAAATGGCGTTAAAGTGCACGTTGTCACTTGCGATTTCCCAGGTGCTCCTGCTCGAGAGGTTATCGACGGCGTTACTGTGTATCGTGTGGACTCATACAAGAATCCATCACCCGATTTTGCATCTTGGGTCTACCTAATGAATTTGAACATGCAGAGAGAAGCAGCCTCAATAGCGACAAAATTGTCCGAACCCATCGATGTTTTTCATGCGCACGATTGGCTCGTTGCCACCGCCGGCATAGGTCTAAAACATATTTTCCGAAAACCCCTTCTGGTTACAATGCATAGTACGGAGATTGGGCGCAGAGACGGTCTGCACACGCCCACCGAACACATGATTCATGAGACTGAGGCGTGGCTGACTTATGAAGCGTGGCGTGTTGTGTGTTGCAGCGATTACATGGTTCAGCATGTAAAATGGGCGTTTGGACTGCCTAGCGACAAGCTTGCAATGGTTCCCAATGGCGTTAATCCATGCGTCTATGATGCGTTTGAAAAGGAGGACCTAACTAGCTTTAGGCTCAGATACGCCTTGCCAAGCGAGAAAATCGTCCTCTACGTAGGTCGGCTTGTTTACGAA
>Ga0335070_10003750_pt1 | contig 17761 bp, 13 predicted proteins | sample Lox_Sample_13_FD_206722 | JGI IMG/M metagenome (GOLD analysis project Ga0335070, IMG submission 206722) | Soil microbial communities from Loxahatchee National Wildlife Refuge, Florida, United States - Lox_Sample_1.3 | ecosystem: Environmental > Terrestrial > Soil > Wetlands | place: USA...
TACGGCCGGGACCCGGACGGCAACGTCATCGAGTTGCAGGAAGTGCTCAGCGCCGAGAGTCCGATCGCGTTACGCTTGCCGTGACTCACCGCCGCGGCGTTCAGCGCGAATGCGGCGGCCGGAGAGGCCATGGAAATGGCGCCGACCGCGGCTCCTACTGGCGCAGGTAATCCAGCACCGCGGCGCACAGCAACGGGAACATGATTTCGTGGTGGCCGGTGAAGTGATAGCCACGCCCGCGTCCCGCAGTGGGGCGCTGCACAACGTTCATCTGCGGGCGATAGTGGCGGATGAAATCCATGTCGACGGTGAGCAGCTTATCGACCCGCTTACCAACGTTGCGCGCCAGGTTGAGGGCTTTGACGAAGACTTCGGGAAGGAGCACGGCGGAGCCGAGGTTGATGAACACGCCACCGTGCAATCCACCGACAACCGCAGCCAGGGTGCGGAAGTCGCGTAAGCTCGCCGCGCCGATGGCGGCGCCGTCGGCGCTCGGATGCATATGTATGATGTCGGTGCCGACGGCGACGTGCACCGTTACCGGCAGGTGCAGCCGCGCACCCGCCGCCAGGATGCTCGAGCGCGCGTGCGGCAGGCGTGCCCGCCGGATGGCGTTGCCGACGGCAGCGCCGAGGCCCTCGTCGTCACGCGCGTCGGTGATCGCTTCGTTCAAGAAGCGCCCGGTATCTTCGGCCATGCCGAAACGGCCGTCGGCGAGGTTGGCCGCGACGTCTTCCGAAGTCTCGCCGGCGTACGCCAGCTCGAAATCGTGGATGATGGCGGCGCCATTCATCGCTACAGCCGAGAGGATGCCGCGTTCCATGAGGTCGATGATCAGCGGGCTCAGCCCGACCTTGATCGGATGCGCGCCCATCCCCAGCACGACACGCTTGCCGGCGCGGTGGCGGGCCGCAATCTCCCAGGCGACGGTGCGGAAGTCGCGCGCCGCCAGGATGTCCGGCAAACCACGCAGGAAGTCGCCGACCCGCATGTCTGGCCGCGGCGGCGCAGCCAGCAGGGGCGCCTTCACAATGCTGCGCCGGACGCGCAACGGATAGGTGTGCACCTTCGTCAGATCGAGTGGCGTCAGATGCGTGGATCGCGGGCGCTTCGATTTCACTGGCGCGCTCCCGTGTCTGGCCCCCGCGCCGCAAAGAGCCGTTCATCCACCAGTTCGCAGATGACGTGCCCGACCAAAATATGGGTTTCCTGGATGCGTGCGCTTTCGGTGCTGCCGCTGACGCGCAGCACCCAGTCGGCCGCATCAGCCAGCTTTCCACCGGTGCCACCGGTGAGCGCAACCGTCTGGATGCCCAGCCGGCGGCACGCCGCGACCGCACGCAGCACGTTGGCGGAGTTGCCGCTGGTCGAGATGGCGAGCGCGACATCGCCGGCGCCTCCGAGCGCGCGCACCTGCCGGGCGAAGACGTCGGCGTACCCGTAGTCGTTGCCGATTGCGGTCAGCGCCGAGGTGTCGGTTGTCAGGGCGAGCGCCGCCAGCGGCGTGCGCTCGATCTTGAAGCGGCCGACAAACTCCGCCGCGATGTGTTGGGCGTCTGCGGCGCTGCCGCCGTTGCCGAACAGCAGCAGCTTGTGGCCGGCGCGCAGGGCGGCAGCAATACGCTCGATGACCTCGACCAGTGTCTCGAGGTTCTCGCGCAGGAACCGCCGCTTGACCGCGGCGCTGGTAGCGAAGATCCGCGTAATCTGCCGACGCACGCGCGGCACCATACACCAAGCCCAGTGCGCGTTCCACGCCGCTTTTCCGTGGTCCTTGTCTTGCGTCTGGCGGTCCCTCCGTCTACAAAACCGCAGGCGCCTGCCCGCCCAATGGACGCAGACCGAAACGGAATCCGTTTGCTGCTGCTCGCGACTGTGCTGGCGCCTGCCGCCCGCCCCGCCACGGCGGCGTGGGCGCCACACGGTATGGTCGCCTCGGAGCACGTGCTCGCATCGCACGCCGGCGTCGACATGCTCAAGCGCGGTGGCAACGCGGTCGACGCAGCGGTGGCGACGGCGTTCGCCGTGTGCGTGGTCAATCCGTCCTCCTGCGGCATCGGCGGCGGCGGCTTCATGCTGATCTACATGAAACGCGCGCACCGCGCCGTGGCGCTGGACTACCGTGAGGTTGCTCCGGCCGCCGCGACGCGCGACATGTTCGTGCGCGACGGCAAGGTGGTGCCCGACCTGAGTCTCCGTGGGGGTCTTGCGGTTGCGGTTCCCGGCGAGGTGGCCGGCTTGACCACCGCACTGCGTCGCTATGGCCAGCTGCCGCTGGCAACGGTGATGCAGCCCGCGATCCAGCTGGCGCGAGACGGCTTTCCGGTCGGCCAACACCTCGCCAACGAGGTCACGCAAAACCTAGCCGGCCTGCGCGCCGCGCCCGCCCTGGCACACATCTTTCTGCATCCTGACGGTACGCCGTTGCTGCCCGGTGAAATCGTGCGCCAACCGGAGCTGGCAGGGACGCTGCAGCGGATCGCCGGCGGCGGTGCGCACGCCTTCTACGACGGCGAGATTGCCGCACGCATCGTACGGAGCGATCGGGCCGCCGGAGGGGTGCTGACGGAAGCCGACTTGGCGAGCTACCACCCGACTTGGCGCACTCCGCTGCAGGCGGCCTACGACGGCAACACGGTGTACGCCATGCCTCCACCGAGTTCGGCTGGCGTGGTGCTCGAGGTCCTCGGCATTCTGCGGGGCGACGACCTGCGAGCGCTGGGGCATGACTCACCGGCGTACCTGCACCTGCTGGCGGAGGCGATGAAGCATGCCTTCGCTGACCGCGCCCAACACTTCGGTGACCCCGACGCCGGAGGCGAGCCACCACAAAAGCTGCTGAACCCGCAGAACACGGCGGCGCTGCGCCAGCGTATCGATGCGAGCCGGACCCTGGAGCCCAACGCCTATGGCAGCTCCGCCTTGGCGGCGGCACCCGCAAGCGACCACGGCACCTCGCATCTGTCGGTGATGGACGCGGACGGCAACGCGGTCGCCTGCACGACGACCATCAACACGGGCTTCGGCTCGATGGTGGTTGCAGAGGGCACCGGAATTGTGTTGAACAATGAGATGGACGACTTTGCCGCCCAGCCCGGCGTGCCGAACGTCTACGGTCTGGTGGGCGCCGCCGCCAATGCGATTGCGCCCCACAAGCGACCGCTCAGTAGCATGGCGCCGGTCATCGTCACGCACGGCGCGCACCCCGTGCTGGCCTTGGGAGGTTCGGGCGGCCCGCTGATCTTGAGCGGTACACTCCAGGTGCTCTTGAACGTCCTCGATTTCCATCTTGACGCGACGGCCGCAGTGGCGGCACCACGCATCCATGACCAGTGGATGCCACCGGTGCTCGTCGTGGAGCCCGGCGTTCCCACTGCCACCCGTGAGGCGTTGGTGGGCTCTGGGCATGCGGTGAAGGAGGTACCGGCGATGGGCGCCATCCAGGTGGTGCGCCAGGACGCGGGCGTGTTCGAGGGAACCGCGGATCCGCGCAAGGGCGGAGAGGCGGTGGGCTGGTAGTCGTGGCAGCGGTTGCTGACTCCGCATCCGCACGGGGATGGCTGTCGTCCCCGTTGCTCAAGGTGGCACTCAGCCTCGTGCTGCTGGCCATCCTGCTTAAGGAGACCGATCTCTCGCAACTGGCCGGTGCCGTCGCCCGCGCGCAGTCGGGCTGGGTGATCACCGCGCTGCTGGTCTATATCGGCAGCCAGGTGGTGAGTGCGATTCGCTGGGCCATGCTGGCTCGTCCACTCGGCTTCCGCGAACCGTTCAGCCAGTTCTTCGGCGCGTATTTCACCGGCATGTACATGAACCTGTTCGCTCCGAGCACGGTCGCCGGCGACATCGGTCGCGCCCTGCTCCTTGCCGGCGGGCAGAAGCGCAAAGCGCTGGCGTTCACCACCGTCCTTGCCGATCGCGGCCTCGGCTTCGTGGTGCTGGTATGGATCGCCGCCTTCGCCATCCTTGCGCAACCGGGGTACCATTTGCCGCCACCGTTGTACTGGGGTGCTTGGATCGTTCCCCCGACGACGTTGCTGGGGTGGCTGTTCGGCGCCAAGCTAATGGTGCGTTTCCTGGCGCCTGAGAATCGCTGGCGGCACCTGGTCGAGCGTGACCTGACGGCATACTGGCACGACTACCGTCTGCTGAGCGAAACCAGCGCCGTGGCGGGTGTCTTTCACACGATGCAGGTTGGCTCGCAAGTCTTCTTGGCGTGGGCGCTGGGCATCAAGGTTCCGGCGGCCTTCTTCTTCATCTTCGTGCCCGTGGTGAACATCCTCGGCATGCTTCCCGTGAGCTTCAGTGGCATCGGTATTCGCGAGGGCGGCTACTGGTTCTTCCTGTCCCAGATCGGTGTCGACCGCGCGACCGCCGTCGCCTTGGGGTTGCTGTCGAGTGTCGTGGTGCTGCTGACGGGCCTGACAGGCGGCATCGTGTTTCTGCTCTGGAGGAATCCCGTCCCGGTGGCCGCCGATCCCAGTGCGCCGCGTGCCGCCAACGACGGCCTTGATTAACCCATTCCCCTTCGCTCCAATGTGTTGACTCAACTGCGCCGTCGCCCCAGACATTGACGGCAGTTGCAGACCGTCGCAGCCGGCGACAGCGGAGGAGAGTTTTGCAAGCACAAATCGTTGGCCCCAGGTATGCGCAGAGTACGTGGCTCGCGCTCACCATCTGCGGATTCGTAGGAGTGTATGCGCCGCGCGTAGCCGCTTTTCCAACCGGCCAGACCGGGTATTCCGGAAAGGCGGGCTTCTCGTGCACGCCCACCTGCCACACTGGCGGCGTCGCACCGTCTGTGAGCTTCCAAGGTCCTGATCAGGTGACAGTGGGGACGGTGGCGACGTTCCATTTTGTGGTCGAGTCGCAGGCGCCGTCGGTCCAGGTCGCTGCCGGGCTCGATGTCGCCGCGAGTGCGGGCAAGCTGGCAACCGTCAGCGGCCAGGGCGAGCAGCTCCTGGGAGGCGAGATCACCCACACGTCGCCGCAGAACAACACCAACGGGGTGGCAGCGTGGGAGTTCACCTGGCAAGCGCCGGCGCAACCTGGCACCGCAACGCTGTTCGGCGCCGGCAACAGCGTCAACCTCGATTTCACGAGCTTTGGTGATGCGGCAGCGACGACAACGTTTCAAATTCTCGTGAGTGCTGCATCGCCGCCCACACCAACCGACGCCCCAACCGAAGCACCGACGCCGACGCCCACCGCAACCCCGCCAGGCAGCGGCTGTATCGGTGACTGCGATGGCAGTGGCACGGTTACGATCGATGAGATCATGGTCGGGGTCGCCATCGCCATGGGCGAGGCCAACGTAAGCTCATGCCAGAGTCTGGACGTGAGCCATGACCAACAGGTGACGGTCGACGAGTTGCTACAGGCGGTCCACGCCGCCTTGCACGGCTGCGCCGCTACCGGTCAATAGCGATAGCCGGCGGGTGGTGAAGCAAATTTCCGGCTGCAGGGGCGCCTCTTCCGTGGTAGGGAGAGGCCGTCGTGGAAAGGCGATCATGACGCGAGCATTGACGGCAGCAGCGCTGGCACTTGCCCTTATCCCGCTGACGGCCGCGGCGCAGGGCTACGCGGGAGTCTCGGCGGCACCGCAGGTGCACAACGAAAATCTGAACAACGAGAATCCTGTCGCAGCGGTGCAGAAGCGCCTCGAGGAGCGGCCGGAGGTCGTCGACGAGATCCGCCAGCTACAGTCCGACCCGGAGTTTCAAGACGTCCTCAGCGATCCGGAGATCCGCAAGGCGCTCGAATCCGGAGACACAGCTGCCCTGCTCACCAATCCGAAGATCAACAACCTCACCACTCATCCGGCGGTGCAGGAGATTACCAAGAAGCTCAACCAATAGCGGAGGGACACGGCATGCCGTGTCCCTCCGTCTGCACTGATCAGGCCTGCGACTGCACCGCGCTACGGGCGCGCCTCGAAGACGAGGTTGAACGGCGTCTCGGTGGCGCGACGGAAATGCGTGAACCCCGCGCAGGTGACGACGTCGCGCAGACGCGCCTCACCCGCCTGCGCACCCAGCGCCGCCCCGACCTCCTGGGCCAGCGACGCCTGCGTGCACACCAGCGTCGATACGGAATAGAAGAGCCGCCCGACCGGGTTGAGGTTGTCCTCGGTGTGGTCGCCGGCGCGCGGTTCCACCAGCAGCCACGTGCCGTCCGCTTTCAGTGACTGCCGCACGTGGGTGGCCGCGCCCACCGGGTCGCCCATATCGTGCAGACAGTCGAAGCAAGCGACCAGGTCGTATATGCCGGGGTAGTTCTTGGCGCTGGCGACTTCGAAGTGCACGCGCTCACTCACCCCCGCCGCGGCGGCACGTTCGCGCGCCCGCTCGATCGAGGCGCGGTGATAGTCGAAACCGACGAAGATGGAGCGCGGAAACGCCTTCGCCATGATGATCGTCGACGCACCATGTCCGCAGCCGACGTCGGCAACCCGTGCCCCCGCCGTGAGCTTTGCCTCCACCCCCTCGAGCGCCGGAATCCACGTGTTGACCAAGTTGGCATTGTATCCCGGACGGAAGAAGCGCTCGACGCCTTCAAAGAGCTGCGGGTCGTGCTCATGCCACCCCACCCCTGCGCCCGTACGAAAGGCTGCGGCAACCTTGGGCTCGGCACGCATCGCCGCCGTCATTCCCTGGAACCCACCGAGCACGCACGCCGGGCTGTTCTCGTCCACCAACGCGACCGCATGCTCGGCGGGCAAGGTGTAGCGCTGCGTCGTCGCGTCATAGTCGACGTATCCTGCCGCCGCCTGCGCCGCCAACCACTCGCGTACGCACCGTTCGACTGTGCCCGTCCGCGCCGCCAGTTCTGCCGGTGTCAGCGGACCAGCATCGGCCATGGCTTGGTACAACCCCAACTTGTCGCCGATGACCACCAGCGACGCCGTCAGCGCCGAGCCCAAATCGCCAAGTGCCTTGTGTACGAAACCCTCGACTCTGGATTGATCCATTCGTTCACCCTCCTTGCTAAAGTGATTTGTCCCTGGACAAGGCATCAAGCGTGCCAGACTCGGCGGAGGATGATTTGGTCGCATTTCAGGTGGAACCATGAACCAGGTGATGGCCCCTGGGCCAAAAGTGGTCTAAAGAATCAAAAGACCATGGCCACAGTGGACGACATCCTTGGCGCATCGCGGGAGATTGCCGGGCTGCGCGAGCAGATCCGCCGGCTGGCCGTCTTCGATGCGCCCGGCAATCCACATGTGCCCACCGTTCTCCTCCAAGGCGAGACCGGCACTGGAAAGGGGCTCGTCGCACGCGTCATCCATGACAGCGGCCCACGTGCCGGCGGACCATTCATCGACGTCAATTGTGCGGCGATCCCAGAAACGATGCTCGAAGCGGAGCTATTCGGCTTCGAGGCTGGTGCCTTTACGGACGCCAAGCGCGCCAAACCCGGCCTCTTTGAAGCTGCCTCGAGCGGCACCCTGTTTCTTGACGAGGTCGATTCGCTCTCCGCTCCGGTGCAGAGCAAGGTGCTCAAAGCGATCGAGGAGAAGCGCGTCCGCCGCCTGGGCGCGGTGACGCCGCGCGACGTCGACGTGAAGTTGGTCGCGGCCACGCAGAAGGACCTCAAGGCGCTGGTGGGCTCCGGAGGCTTTCGTGCCGACCTCTACCATCGCTTGGCCGTGCTCATCCTCACGATCCCGCCGCTACGGGACCGCGACGATGACGTCTTGCTGCTCGCCGAGCACCTGCTGCAATTGTACGGCACGGCGCACGGTCTCGCTCCGAAGCGGCTCGCCGACAGCGGTCCCGCCTGGCTGCGTTCGTATCGCTGGCCAGGCAACGTGCGTGAGCTCGGGCATCTGATGGAGCGCGCGACGTTGCTGAGTCCCGAAGATGATATCGGCGGGGATGACCTGCAGACGTTGGCAGGGGCCACCGTCGTCGCACCTGCCGCTGCCGAGTCGGCGCGCGCCGCGGACGATGTGGACGATGCCGCGGCGGAAGAGGAAGCCGCACGCATCCGCGCGGCACTGGCGCGCACCGGCGGCAACGTCGTGCGCACGGCGCAGCTATTGGGCATCGGCCGCAACGCCTTGCGCTATCGGATGCGTCGCCTTGGAATCACCCGGCCGGATGCTGAGCTGCCGGCTGCCGGGGTGCCAGCCCCGCGTCGAGCGGCGCGTGCTACCCTCGCGCCCCAACCGATTGTGACTTGGGAGCACAAGCCGGTGGCGGTGCTGGCCATCTCGCTCACGTTTCCGGCTGCGGCGGAGGCAACCGGATTCGACCCGTGGACGGCGGCGACCCGCTGGGATGCAGCGATCGCCGCACGCGTCGAGGGCTTCGGCGGCGTGTTCATCGAGCGTACGCCGGCGCGGCAGACGGCGCTCTTCGGCGTCCCGCGCGCCCTCGAGCAACTGCCGCAGCGCGCCGTTTTGGCCGGGTTGGCGATCCAGCGCGCTGCCGCCCAGGCCGATGCGCCGCGGCCCGATCTGCGGGTTGCCGTGCACGTCGGGGAAGTGCGCATCGACGCCACGGCGGCCACCCCGATGGCACGCCTCTTCCCGGTGGGCGATACGCTGTCACTGCCGGAGCGACTGCTCGGGCACGCCGGGCGCGGCGAAGTCCTGCTCTCGCCGCAAGTCGGTCGCCGCGTTGCGCGAGGTTTCGAGCTGCGCGAGCGCGCCCTCCAGCTGGGGCCAGCGCAGGCCGATCGCGTGCACGCGCACGTCGTGAGCCGCCAGCGGACGCGGCTACCGGCGGCCGATTCGCACAGCGAAGCGGGAGCGGCGTGTTTCGTTGGGCGTGCGCGCGAGCTGGATCTGCTGTGCGACACGTTTGCGCGTGCCGCCGGCGGCAGCGGGCACGTGGTGTTCATCGCCGGCGACGCCGGCATCGGCAAGTCGCGGCTGCTGGCCGAGTTCCGCCAGCGCATCGCCGGCGCGCCGCACCGGTGGATCGAAGGGCGGTGCGCGTCGTACGGCAGCACGACGCCGTTCCTGCCGATCATCGATTCCCTCCGGCGCTATCTCGGCATCGACGACCGCGACGACGAGACCAGCGCCTCCGCCAAAATCGAGCGCGAGGTGCGCCGCCTCGGTGCCGACTTCGCGTGGACCCTGCCGTTCGTCAAGCAGTTGCTCTCCTTGGAGGTGGATGAAACGGTGCGCGCCCTCGATTCGGCGAGCCGGCGCAGCGAGCTCTTCCGCGCGTTACGTGCCCTGACGCTGCGCAGCGCCGAGATCGAGCCGCTCGTCCTGGTGATCGAAGACCTGCACTGGATCGACCCGGCGTCAGAGGAGTTCTTGACCTTCGTTGCCGACGCCGTCCCTGCGATGCGCGCCCTCCTCGTGCTCTCCCACCGCTCGGGGTACACTCATCCGTTTCCGGACCGCAGCTACCACGTGCGTGTGGCCCTGGCGCCGTTGTCGGACAACGACATGGCCGCGATGACTGGCGCGATCCTCGGGACACCCGAGATCCCGGCGGCGCTGCATACGCTCGTCGCTCACAAGGCGGAAGGCAACCCGTTCTTCGTCGAGGAGCTGGTGAAGTCGCTGGTCGAGCAGGGCGTGCTGCAGTGCGCCAGCGGCCATGCGGTCTTGGCGCTGCCGGTCGGCGATATCGTCGTGCCGGACACGGTGCAAGATGTTCTCATCGCCCGCATCGATCGCCTGGCGGAAGAGTCACGGCGCGCCATCCAGGTAGCCTCGGTCATCGGCCGTGAGTTTGCCCTGCGCTTGCTCGCCCGCATCACCGAAGCCGGCGACCAGATCGGCGCGCAGGTCGAGGAGCTGCGCAGCCTCGAGCTCATCTACGAGAAGGCCCTGCACCCCGAGCTGGCGTACATGTTCAAGCACGCACTCACGCACGACGTCGCCTATGAGAGCGTGCTGCTCGAGCGCCGCAAACATCTGCACCGGACCATCGGACGCGCCATCGAGGAGCTGTACGCGGACCGCCTCGCCGAACATTACGAGACACTGGCACACCACTTCAGCCGCGGCGAGGACTGGCAGCGGGCGTTGTTGTACCACGAGCGCTCCGCCGAGAAGGCGGCCGCAACCCATGCGAACCGTGCGGTGGTCGAGCACTGCCGGCAGGCATTGGAGATCGTCGAACGGCTGGGCGTCGCAGCTGGGGACGAGGTGCGGGCGCGTCTGCATGAACGGATCGGGCAAGCGTGCTTCTACCTCAGCGAATACGCGGCGTCGGGCGCGGCCTACGAAGCGGCCGCGGCGTGCCGCGACGGCGACACACGGGCGGTGCTGATCGCCACGGCCGGCTTCAGTCATTTCTGGGCGCACCAGTACGCTGACGCCCGCCGGTGTACCGACGACGCCCTGGCACTGGCGCGCCGCGATCAGCTGCCCGCGGGAGAGGCGATGGCGCGGGTCGTGCATGGCTTCCGCTGCGCTGTCCACGATGCCGACTTCGCTGGCTGCGAGCGCGAACAGCGCGCCGTACTGGCCATTTGCGCGCAGCACGGGTACGAGCGCATCGAGGCGTTCGCGCGCTTCCAGCTGTCGCTGGGGGCGGAATGGACCGGGGCATACGACGCTGCCGTCGAGCAGGCGGCCCGGGCGATCGAGCTCGGGCGCAAGCTGCGGCTGCCGGACATCATCATCTTCGCGCAGTGGTTTCTGGGAAAGGCGCGTTGCTGCACCGCCGACTACGGCAGTGCCATCGCGCTGCTCGAGGAGGGGTACGACCTCTGTGACCGCATCGGCGATCGCGCCTGGAAGAGCCGCTTGCTCAACACCCTCGGCTGGTGCTTCTCGGAGATTGGCAGCGTGGAACGAGCGCGCGACTACAACCAGCAGGCGGCGCTCGTGGCGCGGGAGCTGGGCGATCCCGAGATCCTCGCCAACGCCAACGTCAACCTCGCCGTCAATCATCTGGTGCTCGGCGACCTCGCGCAGGCGCTCGACTACCTCGAACCGGTCGAGGCGGCGCTCGCCCATTCCGATGACCCGTGGATGCGCTGGCGCTACGCGCTGCACGTCCGTCACGCCCGCGGCGAGGTCGAGCTTGCCCGCGGCGAACCCGAAAAGGCGCTCGGCGCGGCCGACGACGAACTGCACGGCGCCCGTGGCTATCACGCGCCGAAGATCGAAGCCCGGGCGCAGACCCTGCGCGCCGTCGCCTTGCTCGCACTCGACCGGCGCGACGACGCCGCGGCGGCGCTGGGTGAGGCGCTGCAGATTGCCGATCGCATTGGCTACCGCCGCGGCGTGTGGGAGGCGCATCGTCTGCTCGCAGAGGCCATGCGCCGCAGCGGGCGTGACAGCGCCGCGGCAACGCACGCCGCTCACGCCCGCGCGGCCGCAGCACAGGCCGCGGCTTCGCTCCGCGACAACGAGCTGCGCCGGCGCCTCGTGGCGAGCACACTCGCCGCCGCGCCCCCCTGAGCGACTCGCATCCCCTCGCCTCAACGCCGCAGCGCCTGCGTGCTCCTGCGTTGACGCACAGCCCGCTTGCCCACTAGACTCCGCCGCCATGACGACAGACTCAAACCCCCTGGGCGTCTTTGCGCCCGCTTTGTTTCGCGGCCGCACGGCGCTGGTGACCGGCGGCGGGCGCGGCATCGGTCGAGCCATCGCGTTGGCGTTCGCACGCTTCGGGGCCAACGTGGTGATCGCCAGCCGCCAGCCCGAAAACCTCACGCCCACGGCCGCGGAGATCACCACGCTCGGCGCGCAATGCCTGGCGGTGCCAACCAACATCCGTGAGACCAACGAGGTCGACGCGCTGGTGCAACAAGCGATCGAGCGTTTCGGGGCCATCGACTTCCTGGTGAACAACGCCGGCGGCCAGTTCCCGGCGCGGCCGAGCGACATCAGCGACCGCGGCTGGCGCGCCGTTGTCGATCTCAACCTCAACGGCACCTGGAACATGTGCAGCCGCGTCGGGCCGCACATGCTGGCGCGCGGCTGCGGTGCGGTGGTCAACATCGTGCACGTCTACTCTTTCGACCGGGGCGCGCCGGCTTTTGCGCATTCGGGCGCGGCACGGGCCGGTGTCGTCAACCTGACCAAGTCGCTGGCCTACTACTGGGCGCGGCACGGCGTGACGATCAACGCGTTGGCGCCGGGGAGTGTGGCGACGCAAGGCTTGCGAGAAGAGGAATACAGCCACGCCGAGCAGAGCGACTACGAGAAGCTGCAAATCAAGGACATCCCGACGCACCGTCTCGGTGACGCCGACGAAGTGGCAGCCATCGTGCTCTTCCTGTGCTCGCCGGCGGCACACTACATCAACGGCGCCACCATCATCGCCGACGGTGCGCAGTACCTGGAGAACTGGACGCCGATGTGGGACCCGGAGGTGCCGTAGGCCTGCGGCCAGCGTCCTGATCTGGCAAGACAAGCTCTGGCAGGGCAAGCCCTGCTGCTACTCGGAGGGTCAGCATGCCGAACACCATTCCCGCCATCGACATGTGGGCACCGATGGTGCCGACGCGCGTGATCATGGAGCACGTCAAGGATCATTTCCCCGAACCGCAGCTCGGCTACCTGCGCGTCTTCTGGAAGGGCAACCCGACGCTCGAGATGTTCCGCACAGTCGCCGCCGGCTTGGCCCGCGACGACGCGGCAGTCATTGCGGCAATGGATGACGCCAACGTCTCGATGACGTTGATCACCGGCTTCGACGAAGCATCAACCGGCGGCACCGCGTTCGTCACCAACGAATCGATCGCGGCGACGGCCGAGCGCTATCCACAACGCTACATCCCGTTCGCGGGCGTCGACATCATGCGCGGCGCCGCGGGCGTGCGCGACGTCGAGCATTGGGTGCGCGAACGCGGCTTCAAGGGGCTCAGCCTGCGTCCCTTCATGATCGGTCTCCCCGCAGAGGACCGGCATTACTATCCGTTCTACGAGAAATGCGTCGAGCTGGGTGTCCCGGTCAGTATCCACGCGTCGGCCAACTGGACGACGTGCCGACCGAGCGACCTCGGCAACCCACGTCACTTCGACGTCGTCGCCTGTGACTTTCCAGAGCTGAAGCTGATTCTCAGCCACGCGGGCTACCCGTGGGTACTGGAGGCGTGCTTGCTCGCGTGGAAGCACCCGAACGTCTACCTCGAGCTGGCCGCCCACCGGCCGAAGTACTTCACCGCGCCCGGCGCTGGGTGGGAGCCGCTGCTGCGCTATGGACAGACGACGATCCAAGACAAGGTGCTCTACGGCAGCGGCGCCTTCCTCATCGGCCGCAGCCAGGCGGAGCTGCTCACGGAGTTCCGTGCGCTGCCGATCAAGCCAGCGGTCATGGAAAAGTGGTTGTGGTGCAACGCGGCGGCGTTGCTGCAGCTGCCGCAGCAATCGGCGGTCGGGGCATCGACGGGCCAACACCCATGACGCGTCCGCCCGTCCACTATGCGACGACCGCCGACGGGCTCGAGATCGCCTATCAGGTGCTGGGAGACGGCCCGATCGATGTCGTCATCATTCCGGGGCTGTTCTCGAATATCGACCACAACGCCCAGAGCCCGTTCTACGGTGGGTATCTCCGGCGCATCCCGCGCTTCGCGCGCACCATCGTGCTCGACCGGCGTGGCGGCGGCATCTCTGATCGCGAAGTCGGCAGCGGCAGTGCCGAGGATCGCATGGACGACATCCGCGCGGTCATGGACGCGGTGGGTTGCACGCGAGCAGGGCTCCTTGGGCAGTGCGCGCGGGCGTTGGTCGACGCGGCGCGCGGGCTTCGCTTGGAAATCCGTGCTGGCCTGCATACCGGCGAGATCGAACTGCGCGGCGCCGATGTCAGCGGGCTCGCCGTGCACATCGGGGCGCGCATCGGCGCGCTCGCCGCTGCCGGCGAGGTGTTGGTGTCGGGTACCGTTCGCGACCTGGTCGTCGGCTCGGGGTTACAATTCGACGACCACGGTGAACACGAGCTGCGCGGCATCGACGGACGCTGGCGGCTGCTTGTGCTACCACGAGTGAGCGACGGCGGTGATCTCGCCAGCTTCTCGCCAACCGCCGTACCCCCACGCGTGAACGGTCGCGCGCGCACCGTACAAACGCGCCTTGATGTCGACGCGGGATCCTGCACTCGCGTTCTAGACGGCGCACCGATGTCTGGACTAGTGTGCGGCCGTATGACCGCAACCGATTGGGGGTTCGCCAGCGACCTTGACGACACCAGCGGCGAGATCGCCATCGTGGGTATCGGCGACGCCGAGTACACCAAAGCGTCCGGACGTACGACGCAGCAGATCGCTGCGCAGGCCACGGCGCGCGCCCTCGATGATGCCGGTCTCACGTCGTCGGACATCGACGGCGTCATGTACATTCCATTCTCGGGCGATCAGTTCGACGATGCCGCGTACCGCGCCCACTTCGGAACCACGCACGACATGTGGGTGTCACAGAAGGGCGGTGGCATGGTGTGGGCCGGGTCCGCGCCGTACGATGCGGCACTGGCGATCCGTTCCGGCCAGGCGAAGTACGTGCTCAATACCTTCTCGGTCGCGTGGGCCACGCAGCGCTCGCAGATGGTCGGTGGCCCCGGTCACGTCCACGCCGAAGACCTCTACAAGCAGAACCTCGAAGTGCCGTTCGGCTGGTTCCCCCAGCCCGTGTACTTCGCCACCATCGCCCGGCGCCACATGTACGAGTTCGGGACGACCCCGGAACAACTCGGCGCCATCGCCGTCGCGTGTCGGCGTCATGCGATGCTGCACCCGACGGCGGTGATGCGCCACACGCCGCTCACGCTCGACGACTATCTGCGCAGCCCCCTGATTGCGGAGCCATTTCGGAAGGAAGACTGCTGCCTGATTTCCGACGGCGGCGCGGCATACATCATGACGTCATTGGAGCGCGCCCGCGACCTGCGCCAGCCGGTCATTGCCGTGCTCGGCGTCGGCGTCGGCAACTCGCGCACCGGCGCGTACTGGTCGCAGCAAGGCGCGTTCACGTCCACACCGCAGGTTTTCGCCGCACCCGGTGCCTTCGCGATGGCCGGCATTGGTCGCGAGGATGTCGACGTGCTCGCGTGCTACGACCCGTTTACCATCGTGTCGTTGATGCAGATCGAGGACATGGGCTTCTGCCCGAAGGGGAACGCCGGGCGCTTCGTCGAAGGTGACACGCTGCACTTCGACTCGGGGAAGCTGCCCTATAACACGCATGGCGGCATGTTGTCGCACGCCTACGTGCTCGGCATCGCCCACGTCGTCGAGATCGTGCGCCAGTTGCGGCACGCAGCGGCCGCGCAGGTAAAGGATGCGCAGGTGGGAATTTACGGTGGCTACACCGGCCCGCAGGCGAGCACGCTGATTCTCGGGAGGCGCTGATGCACGCGCACTTTCCCTTGCCCGAGGTCACCTGGGAACCGACGCGCGAGTTCTGGGCGGGCGCGGCGCGCGGCGAGCTGCTGATTACGCGCTGCGATGCCTGCGGCCGCTACGTCTGGTATCCGCAGACCCCCTGCCGGCACTGCGGCGCTACGCGTCTCGCGTGGACGCGGGTGAGCGGCCGCGGCACGCTCTTCTCGTGGTCGGTGCTGCACCATGCGTGGATTCCGCAGTTCAAGGCGCAGCTGCCATTCGTCAGCGGGCTCGTCGCGCTGCAGGAAGATCCCGGCGTGCGCGTCGTGAGCTACGTCGTCGACTGCGCGCCGGAGACATTGCGCTGCGATATGCCGGTGACGGTCGTCTTCCGTGCGCTCCGCTATCCCGGCGTCGACGGCGCAGTGGTCGCACCGCTGTTCAGACCCGCTGCTCCCTCTCCCCCTGGGACGGGGGTGAGGTGAGCGCCACGCGAGGAGGTCGTCATGTCCGAACTGTTCACCGAGGTGGCCAGCATCGACTATCCCATCCTCGACTCCGACGCCCACGTCAACGAACCGCCCGATCTCTGGCAGGAGCGGGTGCCACAGCGGCTCAAGCACCGCGCCCCGAAGGTGATCCATCAGCCGGACGGCGACGTGTGGTCGTTCGATGACGGTAAGAAGCTCCGCCCCGTCGGCCTCACCGCAACCGCCGGCCTGAGCTATCTGCAGTTCCGTCCGTCGGGCTACAAGTACGAATCGATTCGGCCGGGCAGCTTCGACACCAAGGAGCGCCTCAAAGACCTCGACGCCGATGGGCTGTACGCGCAAGTCATGTACCCGAGCGTCACGCTCGCCGGCGCACGCACCTACACCGACGAACGTGAGTTGCAGTGCGCTTGCGTGCGCGCCTACAACGAGTGGCTACTGGAGTTCTGCGGACCGTCGAGCGGCCGCTTGATCCCGCAAGCGATCATTCCCACCACCGGCATTGCCGACGCGGTGACCGAGCTCGAGTGGGCGATCAAGCACGGCCACAAGGGGGCGCTCATTGCGACGTTTCCCAACGGCACCTACGAATCGAACGGCGATGACGACAAGTTCTGGGGGATTGCACAGGAAGCCGACTTCCCGCTTGGCATCCACATCGGCAGCTTCAGCGAAGCCGGCTTGCAGCCGGTGATGCAGCAGAGCACCCTCGCTTTCCTCGCGGGCGCCGGCGGTTCGAAGTCGGGCGCCGACTCGATTCCCGCAACCACCAAGGTGATGTTCTCGGGCGCATGCATCAAGTTCCCGCGCCTCAAGTTCGTCATCGTCGAGGGCAACATCGGTTGGATCCCGACGGTGATGGAGCAGGTCGACGACATGTTCCTGCGCTATCGCTGGTTCACCGGCGCCTCGGAGCTGATGCCGCTCATGCCGAGCCGCATCTTCCACCGTAACTTCTGGGCGACGTTCATGATCGACGCCATCGGCATCGAACTGCGCCACCACATGAACGTCGATCACCTCATGTGGTCGACCGACTACCCGCACACCGGCACCGACTGGCCGAACAACCGCGTCACCATCGCGCGCCTGTTCCGGGGCGTACCGCAGGACGAGGTGAAGAAGATGCTGCACGACAACTGCAAGCGGCTGTATCACCTCGATCACATCCCGGACCGATTGCCGGCCTGACGTGGCATCGGCACTTCACAACATACCCGCGCCGCTCACCGGCGTGCGCGTCCTCGACCTTTCCACCGAAATCGCGGGACCCTATTGCACCAAGCTGTTGGCCGACGCCGGGGCGGACGTGCTCAAGGTCGAGCTGCCGGACGGCGATCCGCTGCGCCGGTGGACCGCATCTGGGACCCCGCTTCCCGCCCATGAGGATGGCGTTCTCTTTCGTTTCCTGAATACCTCGAAACGCGGCGCCGTCATTGACTACACGACGGACTCCGGCCGTGACCGGCTGCTGGTCCTGGCCGCTGCTGCCGATCTGCTCATCGAAAGTACGGAGCCGGCCCGCATCGAGGCCCTCGGTCTCGCTCCACACGCACTCTGGGAGCACAATCGTGCGCTGTCCCTGGTGTCGATCTCGTCCTTTGGCCGCCACGGCCCCTGGAGCAATCGCCCCGCAACCGAGTTCACGCTGCAAGCGTGGTGCGGCTCGACCGCTGCACGCGGCACGCCTGACCAGCCGCCCATCGCCGCGGGCGGCCGCCTGGGCGAGTGGCTTGGCGGCGCGTACGCGGCGGTCGCCGCACTGACGGCGTACCATGGCGCGCGGCGCAGCGGTCAAGGTGCGCACGTGGATCTCTCGCTGTTCGAAGTGATGGCGTTGACGATGGCCCCGAACACTGCGGTGTGGGAAAGTCTCGCCGGCCAGCCGAGTCAGTTCAACCGCACGCTGGAGATCCCGTCGATCGTGCGGGCGCGTGACGGCTACATCGGCTTCTGTACGATCACCGGCCAGCAGTGGCGCGACTTCCTGGTGCTCATCGAACGACCTGATCTGGTCGACGATGCGG
>Ga0335070_10003751_pt1 | contig 17761 bp, 16 predicted proteins | sample Lox_Sample_13_FD_206722 | JGI IMG/M metagenome (GOLD analysis project Ga0335070, IMG submission 206722) | Soil microbial communities from Loxahatchee National Wildlife Refuge, Florida, United States - Lox_Sample_1.3 | ecosystem: Environmental > Terrestrial > Soil > Wetlands | place: USA...
CGAAACCCCTGCCGCCGAAAGCGGCAGGGGTTTCGTTTTGACCGGCCCCTGGATTCGGCCGGATTTTTCTATAGGCTACGCGCCGCCAAAAAACCGGCGGGTGGAATGCATATGAAGGGCTGGACTTGGGCGGCGATGGGCCTGGCCGCGACGCTGGTCGTCGCGTGCGCGCCGGCGCGGCCGCTCACCTTCGAGGAGGAAGCGGCGCGCCAGTCGATGCCGGAGACCGTGCGCGGCTTCGTCGATTTGTGCCGGCCGCTGACCCAGGACGCCATGACGCTCGACCGCCGGCAGCGCATCGACCGCTATAACTGCAGCGAGGTGATGCGCGGCACCACGGCGGCCCAGGCCGAGTGGCTCAAGGCCAACAAGCCGACCGCCGAGGATTTCTGCATCCCGCCCAATGCCACGGCCAGCGACCAGGCGCGCGCCTTCCTGGCCTGGGCGGCCCGCCATCCCGAGAAGCTCGACTCGCGGGACGGGCCGTTCACCGAGGCCTGGCGCGATGCCTATCCGTGCCCCCGCTAGCCGCCGGGGACCGCCCTCCCTGGCCGACAGGCATAGGCCTGATATCTGTGATAAACTGCCTGGCCGTCACCAAAATGGGCCTTGGCTCTTATGAACATTCAGGACAGAGCGCCAGCGGCAAGCGACAGGTCGAGCCAGCCTGACGCATCGGCCATCCTCGACGCGGCGCTGGATGCGGTCATCACCGCCGATCACGAAGGCCGCGTCCTGTCCTACAACAAGGCGGCCGAACGGCTGTTCGGCTATCCCCGCGAGCGGGTGCTCGGCCGGCGCTTCACCGAGCTGGTCATTCCGCCGCGCCATCGCGCGCGCCACGAGGACGCGTTCCGGCATCATGTCGAGACCGGCCAGTCGCGAATTCTCGGCCGCCGCGTCGAGCTCTCCGCGCTGCGCGCGGACGGCAGCGAGTTTCCGGTCGAGATCAGCATCGTCCGCCAGCACGGCGGCGCCACGGTCTGCTTCACCGCGTTCATCCGCGATCTCACCGAACAGAAGCAGGCCGAGCGCATCCAGCGCGAGAACGAGACCTGGTTCCGGGCGCTGATCGAGAACGCCTCCGACATGATCACGCTGGTCAAGTCCGATGCGACCATCCTGTTCCAGGCGCGATCGATCTCGCTTCTCGGCTATACGCCGGCCGAGCTCGTGGGACGCAACGCGCTGGAGCTCATCCACCCCGACGACCTCAAGATGGCGGCCGAGGCGCTCGCCGGGCTCGTGGCCCAGCCGGGCGCCACCGCCTCCGCCGAGTTTCGCTTTCGCCACAAGGATGGGTCGTGGCGCCTGCTCGCCGCGATCGGCAAAAACGCGCTCGACGTGCCCGGCGTCAACGGCATCGTCATCAATTCGCGCGACGTGACCGAGGCGCGCGCCGCCGAGCGCGCGCAGGCGCGCCTCGCCGCCATCCTCGACGCGACGCCCGACTATGTCGGCCTGTCCGACGCCAATCGGAAGCCGCTCTACATCAACCGCGCCGGCCGGCGCATGATCGGCATCGGCGAGCGGGAGGACGTCACGACGCTCTCGGTGACGGACTTCCACACCGCGACGGCCGGCCGCGTGGTCAGCGAGGTCGGCGTACCGACCGCGATGCGCGACGGCATCTGGAGCGGCGAGACGGTGCTGCGCTCGCGCACGGGCGAGGAGACGCCCGTCTCCCAGGTGATCATCGCCCATCGCGATTCGGCGGGGCGCGTCGAATATCTCTCGACCATCTGCCGCGACATCAGCGAGCGCCAGCGTGCCGCCGTCGCCCAGCAACGCCTGCTCGACGTGTTCGACAAATCGCCCGAGGGCTATGCCCTCTACGATCCCGACGACCGGCTGGTCTTCGCCAATCACGAGTACCGGCGGCTGATGCAGGAGAGCGATCATCTGCTGGTTCCGGGCGCCAAGTACAGCGACATCCTGCGCGCCGCGGTGGCGGCCGGCGAGGTGCCCGAGGCGATCGGCAACGAGGAAGCGTGGATCGCCCAGCGCCTGGAGCGCCGGCGCACCTCCTCCACGCCGTTCGACGTGCAGCGCGGCAAGGACCGCCGCTGGCTGCGCGTGCGCGAGCAGGTCCTGCCCGACGGCAGCATCTTCATGGTCCGCACCGACGTGACCGCCGACAAGCTGCGCGACGCCCAGCTCGTGCAGGCGCAGAAGATGGAGGTCGTCGGACAATTGACCGGCGGCATCGCGCACGACTTCAACAATCTGCTCGCCGTCATCCAAGGCAATCTCGAGCTCTTGTCCGAATTCGCCCGCGACGACCAGACCGTCGCGAAATTCGTCGCGCCCGCGCTGCGCGCGGCGCTGCGCGGCGGCGAGCTGACGCAGCGGCTCCTGGCATTCTCGCGCCGGCAAATGCTGCGGCCCGAGGCGATCGACCTGAATACGCTCGTGCCCGAGGTCAGCGAGCTGCTGCGCCGCACCCTCGGCGCGGCCATCACAATCGAGCTCGAGCTGGCGCCGGAGCCGTGCGTGGCGCTGGTCGATGCGAGCCAGCTCGAGAACGCGCTGCTCAATCTCGCGGTCAATGCGCGCGACGCCATGCCGCGCGGCGGACGCCTCGCCATCGCGACGCGCCTCGCGCAGCTCAAGCCCGGCGATATCGACGGGCCCGACGAGGTGACGGCCGGCTGCTACGCCGTGGTCACCGTCGCCGATACCGGCCAAGGCATGCCGCCCGAGGTGCTGGCGCGCGTCTACGAGCCGTTCTTCACGACCAAGGGCACCGGCAGCGGCCTCGGGCTCAGCATGGTGTACGGCTTCGTCAAGCAATCCGGCGGCCATATCCGCATCGACAGCACCGTCGGCCTGGGCACCAGCGTCGCGCTCTATCTGCCCTATGCCGGTACGGAGCGCGGGCGCGCTGCCGTCGATGCCGACCGGCTGGCCATGCCGGTCGGCAAGGGCGAGACGGTGCTGGTCGTCGAGGACGACGCCGAGGTGCGCGAGCTGGTCGTCAACCAGCTTTCCGGCCTGGGCTATCGCGTGCGCCAGACCGACTGCGCCGCCACGGCGCTCGATTTCCTCCTGCAGAGCGAGGAAAAGATCGATCTGCTGTTGACCGATATCGTCCTGCCGGGCGGCATGAGCGGCGTGGCGCTGATGAGGAGCGTGCGGGAGAGCTTCCCGGCCATGCGCATTCTCTGCATGTCGGGCTATGCCCAGCAGGCGATGGCCGACGAGGAAGTGACCGCGCTCGACGCCACGCTGATCAACAAGCCGTTCCGCCACGCCGACCTGGCGCGCGCGGTGCGCGCCGCGCTCGACGGCGACTGATCCGCGCGCTCAGTTGCAGAACAGGCTCGAGCCGACGACGCTGCACGCCCGGCCGGTCGGGCCGAACACGGTCGAGCCGACGATGCTGTGGTTCTCGCCATGCGGGCCGATGATCGTCGTGCCCTGGCGCGTGTAGCCGCCGCCGGACGCCGAATACGGGCTATACGGATCGGCGGGCGACAGCACCTGATTGCCGGGGTTGGGGTTGGCGTCGACCGCGGGCGAGCCGGGTGTCGGCTGGTAGACCTGCGGCTGTCCGCCCTGCCAAATGCGCGAGCCGTAATCGAGCGTCGGATTGCGCGGCGCCCGGCCCGGGTCGTCGAGCGGCCGGCCGGCGGGGCCGGTCGCCGCCGCGGCATCGGGATTCCACAACGGATAGTGCGGGTCCATGCAGCTGGCCAGGCCAAGCAGCACGACCGCGGCCGCCATCCATCGGATGGTCATCGAAACACCTCATGCGCCGGTGCCGCCCCGCACACGGCCCTGACATCAACATGGGATCGCCGGCCGGGCTTTGTTAGCCTCGGCCCGCTCACGATTCCGGCAACGGCCGCGGCCGGCGCTGCTCGTCGATCGCGACATAGGTGAAGACGCCCTCGGTGACGCGCACCATCTCAGCGCTGTGGCCGCGCCGCGCCCAGGCCTCGATCTTGATCGCGATCGAGGTCCGGCCGGTGCGCACCACCGCGCCGTAGCAGCCGACCACGTCGCCGACGAACACCGGCAGATGGAACTTCATGCTCTCGATCGCGACGGTGGCGGTGCGGCCCTTCGCGCGCTGGTGCGCCAGGATGCCGCCGGCGATGTCCATCTGCGACAGGATCCAGCCGCCGAAGATGTCGCCGCGCGGGTTGGTGTCGGCCGGCATGGCCACCGTCTGCAGGCACAATTCGCCCTGCGGCCCGGCGCCCTCAGGCTCGCCGGCGGGCGCGGTCGTCTTGCGCGTGCGGTCGCCCATTACCACAGTCTCCTACAACATATTGTGATGACTTTGTAGCGAAACTACTTTATAGGCCGGCCCAACAACAGACCGCCATGCCCACGAAACCCAAGCGTCCCGCCAAAGCCAAGTCCGCCGCCGCCGCCGACCCCGGCCTGTTCGAGGCCGAGGGCGGGCGCGCCCGTCGCGGCAAGGGCGGCGACTATACCGCGAAGGACATCGAGGTCCTGGAGGGCCTGGAGCCGGTCCGCCGCCGGCCCGGCATGTATATCGGCGGCACCGACGAGCGCGCCCTGCACCATCTGGTCGCCGAGGCGCTCGACAACGCCATGGACGAGGTCGTGGCCGGCCACGCCGACTGGATCGACCTCGAGCTCAATGCCGACGGCAGCGTTACGGTGCGCGACAACGGCCGCGGCATCCCGATCGACCCGCACCCCAAATTCAAGAACAAGTCCGCGCTCGAGGTCATCATGACCACGCTGCACTCGGGCGGCAAATTCGGCGGCAAGGCCTACAGCACCTCGGGCGGCCTGCACGGCGTCGGCATCTCGGTGGTCAATGCCCTCTCCGATTGGCTGACCGTCGAGGTGGCGCGCGACAAGAAGCTCTACACCCAGTCGTTCAGCCGCGGCGCGCCCAAGGGCAAGCTCAAGGACGCGGGCGCCGTCAACAACCGGCGCGGCACCGAGGTGTCGTTCCACCCCGACCCGGAGATCTTCGGCGCCAAGGCGCATTTCAAGCCGGCGACCGTCTACCGCATGGCGCGCTCGAAGGCGTATCTGGTCGGCAATGTCGAGATCCGCTGGTCCTGCGCCAAGGCGCTGCTCGGCGACGACGACACGGTGCCCGAGAAGGAGACCATCCACTTCGCCGGCGGGCTCATGGATTTCCTCGCGGCGCAGATCGGCAGCCGGCCGACCTACACCGACAAGCCGTTCTCCGGCACCGCCTCGTTCAACGGCGAGGGCCGCATCGAATGGGCCGTCGCCTGGCCGGGCGACGAGGACGGCTTCTTCAATTCCTACGTCAACACCGTGCCGACGCCCCAGGGCGGCAGCCACGAGCAGGGCTTCCGCACCGCCCTGCTGCGCGGCCTGCGCGCCTATGGCGAGCTGATCGGCCACAAGCGCGCGGGGCAGATCACCGGCGACGACGTCGCCGAGGGCGCGTGCATCGTGCTGTCGCTGTTCATCCGCAATCCGGAATTCCAGGGCCAGACCAAGGAGCGGCTCGGCATGCCGTCGGCCGCGCGCCTGGTCGAGAGCACGGTCAAGGATCACTTCGACCACTGGCTGACCGAGGACCCGGCGGCGGCGCGCCGCCTGCTCGACCACGTCGTCGACAAGGCCGAGGAGCGCCAGCGGCGGCGCCAGGAGAAGGAGCTGCAGCGCAAGACCGCGACGCGCAAGCTGCGCCTGCCCGGCAAGCTCGCCGACTGCTCGGCCCAGGGCGCGGCCGACACCGAGATCTTCCTGGTCGAGGGCGATTCGGCCGGCGGCTCGGCCAAGCAAGCGCGCCGGCGCGACATCCAGGCCGTGCTGCCGCTGCGCGGCAAGATCCTCAACGTCGCCAGCGCCTCGCTCGACAAGCTGCGCGCCAATCAGGAGCTCAACGACCTGATCCAGGCGCTCGGCTGCGGCACCGGCGGCACCTACAGCGAGGACAAGCTGCGCTACGAGCGGGTCATCATCATGACCGACGCCGACGTCGACGGCGCGCACATCGCCTCGCTCCTGCTCACCTTCTTCTATAGGGAGATGCGCCAACTCATTGAGAACGGCCATCTATTCCTGGCCATGCCGCCGCTCTACCGGCTCCAGGCCAAGGGCGAGGCGATCTACGCGCGCGACGACGCGCACAAGGACCGGCTGCTCAAGAGCCACTTCAAGGGCAACATCAAGGTCGAGATCAGCCGCTTCAAGGGCCTGGGCGAGATGCCGGCCGCCCAGCTCAAGGAAACGACCATGGACCCGGAGAAGCGCACGCTGCTGCGCGTCGTGTTGCCCGATCCGAAGAGCGAGGGCGCCACGGCCAAGAAGCCGGGCCGGACCGAGCAGCTCGTCGAGAGCCTGATGGGCCGCAAGCCCGAGCTGCGCTACCAGTTCATCCAGGAACAGGCCAAGTTCGTCGAAGACCTCGACGTCTGAGCGCTCTAGCGCTCGCGCTTTGACTCGCGCGGCCGCGGCGCGCGCGTGCACAATTACGAAGAGACGCTCGGCGATATCCTGAAGGCGCAGGACCGTTACGGCATCGTCCGCCGGCCGCCGCGCCGGCCGGTCCTCGAGGCCTGAGCGCCGGGCGGAAAAAAATACCAGGTTCGTCGGGGAGCCGGTGACGCGACGTTCCGCAACGCGCGGAGCGTCGCGCCGCCGGCTGGATCCCCGACGAACCTGGTAGAGTCTGCCGCCAGAAATGGAGGGTGAATTCGGTCATCGCGGTCAAAGGGGCAGCTGCCGCGCGGCGATCAGCAGCGCCGGAACCAGAAGCAGGATGTAGAAGACGTCGTTGGCGAAGGCGACCAGGCCCCGGCCGGGCTTCACGTTGCGCACCGCGCTTGCCACCGCAAGCAGCACGCCGAACACGAGCACGCCGTAGTAGAGCGAGAGCGACATCGAACGGGCCGGACCGATTACTTGAAGCTGGCGCCGAGGCCGAAGCCGTAGGCGATCATGATGATGCCGGCGCACAGCATCAGCATCATACCGAACACCGCCAGATTGGCGTAGAGGGAATTGGTCGACCATTGCGGCAACGGCCGGCCCTCGGCCAGCGCCGTCTCCGTGATCCGGCCGATCCGGCGCAGCAGCCACACCCACGTGCCTAGGATCACGAACCCAACGATCACCAGTACGATGTCTCCTGCGAGCAGCATTGCGAGCTTGCTCCCCTTCCCGTCGGTTCCCTGCCCTCGCCGCGAGGGCCGCACATCCGCTTGTTTCATTGCTTCATAAGGTCAGATAAACGGTCCATTAGCGGTCGGCGACCGCAACATAAACGGCCCATAAACGGCGCCGGCCGCATTTGCCGGCGGCGGCGGACGGGCCTAGGCTGCCGATCTAGGCTGGCCTTAACCGGCCATCGAGAAGGCATGGCGACAGAGCAGAACGACTTCAGGCGTCCTTGGCGACCACGGCTGCCGGCGGTGCCCCCGAGCGAGCGCGGCGTCGCGCCCTACCTGCTGGGCGCGGCGGCCGTCGGCGTCGTCGCCGCGATCTCGGTCGTGCTCAACGCATGGCTGTCGACGGCGGACGCCACCATGCTCATGCTCATCCCGGTGCTGTGGAGCGCCGTGCGCTTCGGCCTCTGGCCGTCGATCGCGACCGCCATCGTCGGGGCGGTGTCGATCAACTATTTCGTGTTTCCGCCCCGTTTTGCCTTCGGCATCCTGACGATCGGCGACTTCATCACGCTGACGGTCTACGTGCTGACCGCGGCGGTCACCAGCTACTGGTCCGGCCGGGCCAAGCGCGAGGCCGAGCGCTCCGGCCGGCGCGAGCGCGAGGCCTCCCTGCTCTACAACCTGCATCGCAAGATGGCGGCCCAAGCCCGCGCCGACGCGCTGCCGGAGGCCGCCGCGGCCGAGATCGCGCGCATCCGCCATGGCGGCGTCGCCCTGTTCCTCGGCGGCCCGGGCGCGCTGACCGGCGCCGCGGCCTATGGCCTGCCCGCGCCCCCGGATGCGCTCGAGCGGGAGGCGGCCGATGCCGCCCTGCGGCTCAACCGGCCGGCCGGCGCCGGCACGGAGCATGTACCGCGGGCGCGGCTGCTCTACCTGCCGCTGCGTGCCGGCGCCGAGCCGCTGGGCGCGATCGGCTTCGCGCCCGCCGCCGGCGAGCCGACGTCGGCGCTCCGCCCGGAGGGGCTGCTCACCACCATCGCGAGCCAGATCGCCCTCGCCCTGGAACGCGCGCGGCTCGCCGAGGAAATGGCCCAGTCGCGGGCGCTCGCCCAGACGGAAAAGCTGCGCGCGGCCCTCCTGTCCTCGATCTCCCACGATTTCCGCACGCCGCTCGCCTCGATCATCGGCTCGGCCTCGAGCCTGCTCGAGGCGAGCGCGCAATTCAGCCCCGAAGCGCGGCGCGACCTGCTGCTCACGATCCAGCAGTCGGGCGAGCGGCTGCACCGCTATGTCGTCAATCTGCTCGACATGAGCCGGCTCGAGGCCGGCGCGCTGACCGTCAAGCGCGACTGGGTCGAGCTCGGCGACCTGCTCGGCACCGCGCTCGCGCGCATGGAGGGCGAGCTCGCGCTCCGCCGCGTCAGGATCGACCTGCCGCGCGATCTGCCGATGCTGCACGTCGACTTCGTGCTGATCGAGCAGGTGCTGCTCAATCTGCTCGACAACGCGCTGAAATACTCGCCGCCCGGCTCGGAGATCGCGATCGCCGCGCGCGACGAGGGCGACAGCGTCGCCTGCGAGATCACCAATGCCAGCGACGCGGTGCCGACTGGCGATCTCGACCGCATCTTCACGAAATTCTACCGACCGAACGACGCCTCGGACACCAAGGGCACCGGCCTGGGCCTGTCCATCTGCAAGGGCTTCGTCGAGGCGCATGACGGCACCATCTCGGCCCGCGCCGGCCGCGACGGCGCCAGCCTGTCGATCGTCGTGCGCCTGCCGGTCAGGGCCGACGCGCGCGCCCTCCGCCGCGAGGCGCTGGTCGATGAGTAGCGCGCCTGCCCACATCCTCGTCGTCGAAGACGATCCGGCGCTGCGCCGCTTCCTGCGCACCAGCCTCGACGCCTGCGGCTACGCGGTCAGCGACGTCGCGACCGGCCAGGAGGCGCTCGGCCGCATGGCGCTCGAGCGGCCCGACGTCATGGTGCTCGACCTCGGCCTGCCCGACCTCGACGGCGTCGACCTCGTGGCGCGGGTGCGCGAATGGTCGGAGACGCCGATCATCGTCGTCTCGAGCCGCGACAGCGACGCCAGCAAGATCCTGGCGCTCGACCGCGGCGCCGACGACTACGTGACCAAGCCGTTCAGCATCGGCGAGCTGCTCGCGCGCATCCGCGCCGCGCTGCGCCACCGCCTGCGCCGGCAAGGCGTCGAGCCGGTCTGGCGTTCAGGGCCGCTCGAGGTCGACCTGAGCCGGCGCGAGGTGCGCAAGGACGGCGCGCCGGTGCGGCTGACGCCGCGCGAATACGACCTGCTGCGCTTCTTCGTGCTCCACGCCGACCGCGTCGTCACGCACCAGCAGGTTCTGAAGGAGGTGTGGGGCCAGGCGCAGATCCACGAGACGCAATATCTGCGCGTCTTCGTCGGCCGGGTGCGCCAGAAGATCGAGCCCGACCCGGCCCAGCCGCACCTGCTCGTCACCGAATCGGGCGTCGGCTACCGCCTGCGCACGCTGGACGGCGGCTGAAGTCGCTGTTTACCCCGTGAACGTTTGGGCGTCGGCCGTGGACATGGGGCAGGCCCCCGGTCCAGAGTCGACGGCCAGAGGGACAAGAACCGGCAGGCGGAGGAAACAGTGGCGCTCGAGCTCTACCACAACGACATGTCGACCTGCGCCCAGAAGGTACGCACGGCGCTCGGCGAAAAGGGCCTCGACTGGACGGGCCATCATCTCAATCTGCGCGCCGGCGACACGCAGAAGCCGGATTATCTCAAGCTCAATCCGGGCGGCGTGGTGCCGACCCTGATCGACGACGGCACGGTGATCATCGAATCGACGGTGATCAACGAGTATATCGACGACCGCTTTCCCGACCGTCCGCTGCGCCCGAGCGACCCCGTCGAGCGCGCGCGCATGCGGCTCTGGACCAAGCAGCTCGACGAGGGCGTGCACGCCGCGACCGGCGTGATCAGCGCCTGCATCGCCTTCCGCCACCAGCATCTCAAGAAGACTCCCGAGCAGATTGCCGAGTATCTCTCGAAGGTGCCCAACGCCGAGCGGCGCGAGCGCACGCGCCAGTCGATCGAGCTCGGCGTCGACTCGCCGCAGTTCCCGGGCGCCATCCAGCGCTTCGAGAAGCTGCTGTCCGACATGGACGCCGCGCTCCAGGACGGACCGTGGCTCGCCGGGCGCAGCCACACGCTCGCCGACGTCGCCTACACGCCCTACATGATCCGGCTCGAGCACCTGCAGCTCGGGCCGATGATCAACAAGCGGCCCAAGGTCAAATCCTGGGGCGAGCGGCTCAAGGAGCGGCCGAGCTGGGCCAAGGGCATCGGCCAGTGGCTCAACCAGAGCTATCTCTCGCTCATGGAGGAGAAGGGCGCCGAGGCCTGGCCCAAGGCCAGGCGCATCCTCGGCTATGTCTGAGGCGCGCGCGGCCTAGCGCTTGAACAGGTCGCGGTGCATCACCGGCACGCCATGCTAGGCAGCCGCATTTGGCTTTTCCGAGGCTGCCATCCGCAACTCATAAAATGTTGGCTGTGGGCTAGAGATATTCTCCATTACGCTAAAGGTCATTCCATCAGCACTGAGATGCATCAATGTCTTCGATGGAAAGTCGCCCATTAGCGATGTTGGGCCTCCCTCACGCATTCTCTTCACGGTACCTGAAAACATGCGCCCGCGAAGATAGCCTGAGAACTCAATCTTGTATTTCTCGTTTGGCGGCGTAAAAATTCCGCCTGCCAAGAGACCAGCAAGCCCAGCTAACGATCGCTCATAGGTGCCGGTCAACTTCAATTCATCATCCACAAGTTCGGCTGTAATCGTCCCTTCAGGCGCCTCCCATGTCCCTGCTATCCTATCTGGCGTCTCAGCGACAGCGCTTCTTCCAAGTTCGCGATAAAATGCAGCCTTTGCCTTGACCTTCTCCAAAGCCTCCTTGAGTTTCCCATCCTCCTCATCATCAACCGTCTGCAGCCGATTTAGCAAAAGCGGCACATTCTTGTCCCATTCGGGCTGAGCAAATGCCTTCTTACATAGCTCATCCGCCTCTTCGAAGAAGCCATCGTTCAGGAACTTGTTTCCCAAATTACTCATGGCCAGCGTTTCGCCCTCCTCGGCAGATTTCCTGAATGCCTTCACGCCCTTCACAGGCATGCCAGCCTCTCCATAGGCAACGCCAAGATTGTTCCATGTAGCGGCGTCTCGTTGGCCCACTGGGATTCTTTGGTAGTGAAAAAGCGCCATGTCCGCGTTCTCATTTTGTGAATGCAGATATGCCAATGAAAAGCGTTTTCTCGTGTCGCTCGGCCCTTCTCCGATCTCGTACTCGAGCATTGCTAGTTGTAACGCTGTGTCCTGTTGGTATTCGGCGATCTGCGTTAGCGCCGATACGAGCCATGGCGTCAAATTCGGATGTTCCCTAGCGCGTCTTCTCATTTCGTTCAGGATTCCAGTGGCGCGCTTCTGCTGATCCGCTCGCATATACTGGAGCGCCGCTTGACCAAGATAGCGAATCTTGTTCTCATCAACTTCGGAAAGCTGGGCAGCCTTCTCCATCAGCTCTGCCGCTCTCTCGAATTCTTGAAACCCAGCATACGCGAAGCCGGCGAAATACACGACTTGCGCCAATTTTGGATTTTCTTCTGCAAGACGTTTGATCTTTTCAAAGTCACCGTCTTTGTTGACCATTAACCGGAAGTGCTCAATCGTGGCCTCCCAGATTACTCGCGCATCACCCTTCCCAAATTCAGACACTTTGTAAGCAGCATCAATCTTATTCAGAGCTTCGATATCGCTACTGAATATTGATCGAATAGCCGCCGTTTCATACTCGCTAGATGTCCAAGTCGGTTTTGGGTCCAGATCGAATCCGCCTAATGGCTCCGCCTTTTTCTCTGCCTCAGCAGGCTTAGCCTCCACGGCTGTTGAGCTACCTGTCTTCGGCTTCAACGCTGTCAGCATTTCGAAGAACTTATCAAAACAATCTTTTGGCCTTTCTCGACTGAAGCGGACGTACTCCATATCGCCGTACAGCCCGCCTGGATTCCGCACCCCGTCCTCTAAGAAGAGTACGATGCTCATCTTGCGGCCCACGGCCACTCCAATTTCTTGAATGATCCAGTCGGACGTCTTCCATTGGAAATTGGCAAGTTTCCCAAAGACATTTTTCCAAATTCTCTTCAGCCTCGAATCGTCAATTGCATATTCCTTTCGAGTGCATATCCCGATGAACACATTCTTTCCTTCGATCTTCGCTAGAACCTTTGTCGATAGAAGCCGTGCTTCAGCCTCCTCAGCATGCTCCCATGTGAAGCCGATATCCTTATTTTTTTCTAATGTTCTGAAATGGTCCAGGAACGTGCGAACAATATTCGCATCGACTTCCGAAAAGCTATGACCAACGAATGCTCGAAGCTCTGCCATCCACTACCCCAAAAGATTCCAATCTCAATCCGACTCCACATAACCGGTCCAAAATTGAGACAAGATCTGAGCGGCGCGCCTCAGCGCTTGAACAGGTCGCGGTGGATGAGCGGCACGCCCTCGGGCAGCAGCGGGTTCAAGTCGCCGACATCGACCGCGAACATCACCATGTTGACGGTCTCGTCGTCGTTCGACAGCGGCAGGGAAAGCGCCGTGACCTCGCGCTCGACATTGCCCCATTTGAGCCGCCCGCGCAGCGCGACCGGCGCGCGCGCCTGATAGGCCTCGACGAAGGGCCCCTTCACGACCTCGACATTGTCGCCGTATAGGCTCTCGTCGATGTACCGCCCGGTCACGTCGCGATGCACCAGCTCGGTGATGCGTGTGCCGACCAGCCGGTAGCGAAACCGCAGCGGCTCCGGCTCGACCTCGCAGATGATGATGCTCGGCATCCAGTCGCGAATATCGATCGGGTCGATATCCGCACGCGCCGGCATGCGCCGGCCCGCCCGCTGCCGGTCCCAATAGCCGAACAGGCCGAGCAGCATCTCCGACGGAAGCTGCGCTCCCACGTCGTTCATCGTCGCGCCCTCACCCCCACCCCGCCATTCTAGGGGGAGCGAGGGTTCCCGGTCAAAGCGCCGGGCGCCCCGACTCGGCGCCGGGCTCGGCCATGCGCGCTTCCAGCGCCTCCGTGATCGGCACCCGCCGGCGCCAGAACCATAGCCACACCGCAATACACAGAATGCAGCCGCCAGCGATCGGCCAGCGCAGCCCGAGCGTTTCGGACAGCGTGCCGGCCAGCAGCGAGCCGAGCGCGGGCGCGCCGCGGAAGATGATGCCGTAGAGGCTGAGCACGCGCCCCTGCATCTCGCGCTCGACCGAGAGCTGCATGAGGGTCTGGGTGCTGACGCCGCTGATCAGGATGGTGGCGCCGGCGAACGCGGTCGAGGCCAGCGCCACCGGATAGCTGTCGGTGGCGACGAAGGCGGCGACCGAGAGGCCGCCGGCCAGCGTGCTGAGCAGGGCGATGCGGCTCAGCCCCTCGATCTCGCCGCGCTGGGCCAGCCACAGCCCGCCGACGATGGCGCCGATGCCGATGGTGGCGCTCAGGGTCGCCAGCGCGTCGGCGCCGCGCCCGAACACCGCCGCGGCGAAGCCCGGCAGCAGGTCGGCGAACGGCCGCACGCCGATCGCCGTGACCAGCAGCAGGAGCAGCAGCGGGCCGACGCCCGGATGGCGCACGGCATAGCCGACGCCGTCGGCGACGTCGGTCAGGAGATTGCCGCCCTGGCGCGGCCGGATGTGGCCGCGCGCGTCGATCTTGATGCGCGCCAGGGCGAGGAGCAGCGCGAGAAAGCTCGCCGCATTGGCGGCGAAGCAGGCGGCGACGCCGGCGCCGACGATCAGCACGCCGGCGATGGCCGGCCCGACGAAGCGCGCGGTGTTGAACACGATCGAGTTGATCGCGACGGCGGTCGAGAGGTCGCGCCGCGGCACGAGGCTCTGCACCACCGCGATGCGTGCCGGCTGGTTGACCCCGACGACGATGCCGTTGACGAGGGTCAGCGCGAACAGACCCTCGATGGTGATCAGCCCCCACCAGGTCAGGCCGGCGAGCAGGATCGCCTGGATCATCGACAGGAGCTGCGACACCGCGATTATGCGCACGCGGCTGGCGCGATCGGCGAAGGCGCCAGCGAATGGCCCGATAAGCACCGAGGGGAACAGGTCGGCGAAGGCGACCAGGCCGAGCCAGCCGCCCGAATGGGTCAGCTCCCAGGCCAGCCAGCCGACCGCGATGCGCTGCATCCAGACGCCGGTAAGCGCCAGGGCATTGCCCGCGGTGTAGATCGCGAAGTTGCGGTGGCCGAAGGCGCGCAGGATGGCGCCGAAGCCGGCGGACTGGGACATGACGGACCGTGGCCCTCGTGACGGCGCGGCGGCGGGTCGCCGCCCGTCATGCTTAGCGGAAAAAGCCGCCGCCGCGCAGCCCTTTCGCGGGGCCGGGCCCGGCTTGTCGCTGGCGGGGGGAGCGGCTAGGGTGTGCCGCTTTGCCGGACCCCGCCCCGCCCGCCCTTGCCGCCGACACGCCCGCGCCCGCACGGGCCTGGACGGCCTATCTCATGCTGACCCTGACCATGCTGCTGTGGTCGGGCAATCTGGTGATGGGCCGTGGCCTGCGCGACCTGCTCTCGCCGGTCAGCCTGTCGTTCTGGCGCTGGTCGCTGACCGCCCTCTTCATCCTGCCCTTCGCCTGGCCGCATCTCAGGCGGCAATGGCCGATCATGCTGCGCTACTGGCGCATCCTTTTTCTCTTGTCGATGCTGATGGTCTCGGTCGGCAACACGCTGGTCTACCTCGCGCTCGAGCAGACGACGGCGATCAACGTCGCGCTGGTCAACGCCGTCCAGCCCGTGGCCATGGTCGTGGTCGCCTGGCTGCTCGACCGCGATGCGGTGACGCGGCTCCAGGGCGTCGGCATCGCTCTCTCGCTGTTAGGCGTGCTGCTGGTGATCAGCCGGGCCGACCTCGACGCCGTGCTCGCCCTGCGCTTCAACATCGGCGACTTCTGGATGTTCCTGGCGGTGATCAGCTTCGCGTTCTACGCCGTGGTGCACCGGCGCGCGCCGCGCGACATTCATCCGCTCGCGCTGCTCCAGGCGGTGGCGGGGCTGGGCGCGCTCGGCACGGTGCCGATCTATCTCGCGGAGTGGGCGGCGGGCGCGACGCGCCTGTCGATGACGCTCGGCGCCGTCGCGGCGATCGTCTACATCGCGCTCTTCGCCTCGTTCATCTCGATCCTGTTCTGGAATCTCGCGCTCGCCGAGATCGGCTCCAATCGCGCCGGCGTGTTCCTCTATCTGCTGCCGGTGTTCTCGAGCGCGCTCAGCATCCTGGTGCTCGACGAGCCGGTCGGGCTCTATCACCTGGTCGGCTTCGCCTTCATCATCGCCGGAATCTACGTCACGACGCGGCTCGGCACGCGCCGCGCCCTCGCGGCCTGACCGCCGCGGCTAGAGGAAGAATTCGTACTCGACAAGCCACTTGATGGTTTCGGACGGCGAGTTGTGGGTCAGGCCGAACAAGACGCCCGCCTCGTATTTCAGCGCGCCGTAGCGGCCGAAGCCGAACCGGCCATAGGCGACCGGCCCGGCCTTGTGCTCCTGGTCGGACACGCGGCCAAAGCCGCGGATCTCGCCGGGCCGCCCGAACACCTCGATGCCGGGCTCGAACTGCTCGTGCCATTGATAGCGGAACTGCGCGCCGTACTCGAACTCCATGCTCGCCGCCGCGTGCGAGCCGATCTCGTGCGCGAAAAATGGATTGAACGTGACCAGGATCGGGCCGACCGCCTTCTGGAAGATCGGCCCGAAATGGAGCTCGTCGGGATCGTTCTTGTCGGCGGCGATCTCGTATTCGGCGAACAGGCCGAGATCGAGCCAGTATTTGCCCTCGGGCAGAACGCGGACAATGTTCTCGATGCCGGTGGTCTCGTAATTGAGCTTGCGGCCCGGCTCCTTGTTGAACTCGCCTTCGATTTCGGCGCGCCAGAAATCGGTGATGCCGTAGCCGATGGCGGCCTTGTAGTTCTGGTGATGGTTGCGGCCCGGATCGCTGTCGAAATCGACGGCGCCGCGCTGCTCGAACTCCAGCTCGCGCTCGACCACCGTCGGATAGCGGATGTAGTCGTCGGCGGCATGGGCACGGTCGGCGTCGACGCCGACGGCGGCGCCGAGCGCCACGATGCCGGCCGCGATGCCGGCCGCCTTGCGCATGGCCTCCTCCCGGCCATAGAGCCGCATCAGCACGCCGATGACCAGCACGGTCGCGGCGTAGAACGCCACCTGGACGCCGGCCGGCTGCGCGATGTAGCCGATGAGCGTGTGCAGCACCTGCCCGACCAGGCTGCGCTCCGAGAGGATGTTGGAGGTGTCCCAGAGCGAGTCGCCGAGCGGCGGCAGCACGCCCGCCTGGACCAGGAAGCCCGCGCCCTGGGCCGCCATGCCGGCGGCGAGCAGCAGGATCATCCACCCCGTGACGGTGAAGAGCTTGCCGGTCGGAATGCGCAACAGGCCGAGATAGAGCGCGGCGCCGGCGATCATGCCGAGCACGACGCCGAGCAGCGAGCCGCTGACCAGCTGGAGCGCCGAGCCGCCGCTCGCGGCGATGCCGTAGAGAAAGAGGACGACCTCGGAGCCCTCGCGCAGTACGGCGAGGCCGACCACGATCGCCAGCACGTAGAGCGGCCGCTCGCCGGCCGCGACGGCGCTGCCCACCGCCTTCATGTCGCGCGCCATGGCGCGGCCGTGGCGGCTCATCCAAACATTGTGCCAGCCGAGCATGACCACGGCGAGGAACAGGATGCCGGCGTTGAACGCCTCCTGGCCCATGCCCGACATCAGCTCGGAGATGCTGGTGGCGAAGGCGGCGGCGAGCACGGCGCCGGCGATGCCGGCCGCGATGCCGGCCAGCACCCAGCGGCCGCGCCCGACGATGCCGCGCGTCGCGGCGAGCACGATGCCGACGATCAGCGCCGCCTCGAGCACTTCGCGGAACACGACGATGGCGCTGGCCAGCATGACGGTCTCCTGACGCGGCTATTTCGCGACGATGCGGCCCTGGGCCGTGTCTTCGTGGAACTCGCCGAAGTACTTGTAAGTACCGGCCTTGAGCGGCCCGATGTAGATCACCGCCTCGGCGCCGCCGGGGATGACCTTCTCGCGGCGCAGCTCGTGGCTCTCGAACTCCTCGGGCGTCGAGTCGAGGTTCTTCACGGTCAGCTTGATGCGCTGGCCGGCGGGCACCACCAGCTCGACCGGGTCGAACTTGTGGTCCTTGATGGTCAGAGTCGCTTCGACGTCTTCGGCGGCGGCCGGCGACAGGAACAACGGCAGCGCCACCACGGCGAGGGCAAGGATTCTGAGCGTCGGCATCCTGGGCTTTGATCCCCCGGCTGAAAGTGCAAGTCATTCGCAGGCCGCTCTATCGATAATGAAAACCATTCTCATTGTCAAACCCAGGAGGCTCGCCAGCGCCACGGTTTTCCCTGCTTTACGGTCACAAGCCCGTGAGCGGTCAGGGGCGCCCAATCCGCTCCTCCAGCAGGCGTAGCCAGTGTTCGACCCGGGCGCGGTTGACGCCGAAATCCCGCCGGCCGTAGACCGCCCGGCTCCAGATCGCGAGCGCGCTCCGCTCGCCCGCGCCCGGCACGGCGAAAACCCCGACCGTGATGCGGTCGGGGAAG
>Ga0335070_10003752_pt1 | contig 17760 bp, 13 predicted proteins | sample Lox_Sample_13_FD_206722 | JGI IMG/M metagenome (GOLD analysis project Ga0335070, IMG submission 206722) | Soil microbial communities from Loxahatchee National Wildlife Refuge, Florida, United States - Lox_Sample_1.3 | ecosystem: Environmental > Terrestrial > Soil > Wetlands | place: USA...
GTCTCATATTGCAATTTTGATTCCCATACGTCCCCTTCTCACATAGTGTCTACATAGTGTATTCTAAATCAAAAAACACTAATAAAATCAGGCAAAAAATGGTGGAGGCGGCGGGAATCGAACCCGCGTCCGAGAACCTTCCGCCAAAGCATCTACATACATAGCCTATGTTTTAAGTTCGCCCCTCCAAACTCCCACAGGCAGGATTCCGGAAGGGCTAGCTTACGGAGATTCGCCCCTCACCCTATAAGCGTCGGGGAGAAACTATCCTGTTTTTCTGACATCCCTTTCCATCCCACAGGAAGGAATGGGAGGGACGCTAGCCGCCCTTAGGCAGCCAGGGCATAATCGTAGTTGTTTGCGACTATGTTTAATCCCATTTGTTTTACGAGCCAATGGGACCTCGGTATGCAGCCCTGACGTCAACGACCCCCGTCGAACCCTTTTCGCCCCCTTTCCATCTCGCGTTCCATGGTTTTCTTCTTGAGAGTCTCCCTCTTATCAAAAAGCTTCTTTCCCTTTGCGAGAGCAAGATCCACCTTAACCCTTCCCTCGACAAAATAGAGCTTAAGCGGAATCAGCGTATACCCCCTTTGCTCCACTTTGCCGATGAGCCGTTTGATCTCCTTTTTGTGAAGCAAGAGTTTCCTCGTCCTTAACGGGTTGTGATTCAACCGGTTAGCCTGGGAATAAGGGCTGATATGAGCATCGACCAGGAAGACCTCTCCGCTTTTGATATCACCGTGGCTATCCCCGAGGTTAACCTTTCCCTCCCGCAGGGATTTGACCTCTGACCCAAGCAGGGAGATTCCGGCCTGGACCGACTCCTCGATGAAGTAGTCATGAAATGCCTTTCTATTCTGGCAAATTAACTTTCCGCCCATCTCTTAAAACCCGCATAGAGCACAGCGCCTGCCTCGCCGCTGGCTCGCCTCGGGGTCCTCGCCTCTCGGCGAAGCCGAAGGAAGCCAGGGGCTCATCAAGGCGGGCAAAGCGCATAGCCACCCCCTCACCCTGTCCCTCTCCTCACAGGGGAGAGGGGGGAAGAGGGACTCTCGCCAAAAAAATTAAATGCGTTTGTATCGGCTATTATTATTTTAGCGGAAAAGGAGATTTAAATCAAAGGATTCCTTTACTCCAAATGCTCAGGGAAGGGAGAAAAAAAGGCCATGTGTTGAGTTTTTACGCTATGCCCTATGCGCTCTGCGCTCAGCTTTTTTTTAAATACGGACGGGAAGTTCGATGAGGAAGGTCGTGCCTTTGGGTTTATTGTCCCGTACCCGAATATACCCGCTGTGATCGGAGATGATGGCGTTGACAATGGCCAGCCCTAATCCCGTTCCGGTTCTCTTAGTTGAGAAATAGGGCTCGAACAGTTTCCCTTTGTCCTCATCAGGGATTCCACAACCATCGTCACTCACCTCGAGGCGGACCGTCTGGAATTGGGGATTGTAACTCGTCCGGATTCTAATCTTCCCCCCGTTTTCGATGGCGGCAAGACTGTTCTTGATTAGGTTGATCATCACCCGTTTCATTTGATCCCGGTCGACGTTGAGGATGGGAAGCTCGCTCGGGTTAAATTCAAACTGGACTTGTTTCTGGAATCCCTGAAAGAGAACGAGCGTTTCCTGAATGATCTCATTGAGATGATTGGGAGTAGGCTGGGAGGCCGGCATTCGCGCAAAGTTCGAAAATTCATTGACCATTCCCTTCAACTCCTCAACCTGTTTCACAATCGTCCGGGTGCACTCATCAAAGACCGTCCCATCGGGTTGAAGTTTCTCCAAGTACCGTTTTCTCAATCGTTGTGCAGACAGCTGAATGGGGGTGAGGGGATTCTTGATCTCATGGGCAATTCGACGGGCCACTTCCCTCCAGGCCGCCATCCTCTGGGCCTTGATCAACTGGGTGAGGTCATCGAAGACGGCCACGACCCCCAAGGATTTTCCCTCCTCGTCCTTCAGGGTCGTCAGATTAATCAATAAGGATAAGGATTTTCCCTCCAGGTTTACGATGACCTGTCTCTCGATGGAATCCTTTCGGGAAGATTTGAGTTCCTCCAATAATCGCTCAATCTGCCCCACATACTCCTTCGGCAGTACCTCGGAGAAATTCTTCTCCAGGACGGCATCTCCTTTGATCTCCAACATCTGCTCCGCGGAAGTGTTGATTGTGGTCACATTTCTCTTTTCATCGATGGAAATCACTCCCGCGGCCACATTTTTCAGGACAATCTCCATGTACTTCTTCCGCTGCTCCAACTCAGTACGGCTTACCTGGAGGTCTCCCGTCATCTGATTGAAGGATTGGACAAGCATCCCAATCTCATCGGCTGCTTTCATCTGAATTCGGAAATTGAGGTCTCCCGAAGCAATCCGGGAGGTAGCCTCAGCCAGGTCTTTAATGGGGACCGTAATATCCTTGGCCAAATGGAAACCAAACCAAGTGGCCGAGAAGACGATGAGAAGGGTCACCATGAGCAGGGCCATCATATAGCTAAACTTAATCGGCTTTTTCAAAATCTTCAATTGTTTATATTCCACAAAGGCCTGTGAGATCTCACGCATCTTGACCGTTAGACTCTTCGGGATAAAATGCGATGCCACGACGATTCCCACCACCTCCCCTACCTCTGATGCGTTGAAAATAGGGGCGATGCCGGTAATCATCTCTCCTTCCCCCACAGATAGGATTCTGGAAACCTCTTTTCCTGAAAACCCTGCCCCTAACAAATCTTTCGGAAGTTGGAGAGAGACAGACCTGAGCGTGGGATCCTCTGCTCCAATCAAATTCCCCTCTCCTTTTAACAATACCCCAAGGCTGCTGAGAGAGTATTCCTTCCGTCTGGCTTCGAGCCGTTCTCTCAAAAAGCCTATTTCTCTTGATCCCTTCTGAAGGCCCTGCTCGGAGAGGGACTTACCGACCTGTTGAGCGGCGGAAACCGCATCGTTGGCAAAATCTCGATAGTAGCTCTGAGCCACTTCCAAAGACCCTTGAAGGGATTGCTCCACCTGGGCGCTAAACCAGTGCTCCACGCTGTTGGTGATGAAACCCACGGCTACTAAAAAGAGGAGAATAGTCGGGATGAGGGAGAGGCTGACAAAGGCCACCACCAATTTGGTTCTGAGCCTGGCCCCCAAAACTTTCCGTTTCCGCTCGAAAATCAGTTTTACAAGATTCCGGATCACCAAAAAGATCAGGAGGAGAATCAGGATAATGTTGATATTGATCAGGCTGAAGATGATGATATTGTTGGCGACTGGGATTTTCCCCTCGATTTGGGGCAACTTCATCTCGACGGTTGTAAAGACGAGAATCAGGAAGGAGATGATTCCAATGATAATCAGCTCATTCCGTCGTCTTCTTGCTTCAGGGGAAAGTGTCTTCTTCATCGATTAACTTTCTTTACTCCCTCCGCCCCTTTCGTAAGGAGGGGCGACGCGGAATCTTCAAGGCGGAAGAGGTTCGCGGCACCAACTGGTTTCAAAATCCCATAAGGAGACAAAAAAGAAGAGATACTCTAAATGAAGAGGAAGCCTGACCGGATCCAATTCAGCCTTGATTTGAAGGTAGGCGGCAATGCTCGGTTCGAGCGGAGAGATGGATCGGACTTCAAATTCCTTCACTTTTGACATCAGCCTCTTGGCTTCCTCCAAACTTGAAACGATCATGGAGGAGTGGTTTTCTCCTAACTTCACCAGATACGTCTTTTGAATGGGATGATACTGGACACTGTGCCGAAACTCAGCAGAAGTTATTTTTCGATCCTTCCACCAAGCTCTCCTCTGGCAAAGGTTAATGTAAAAGGTGAAGGTCGTACGTATCCCTGACTGGATCGCCTCCTCCATCTTCTCCGTAAAACAGTTCTCCACGTTGAAGCTAACCTCCCAGGCCCCGTTCCTCCCCTTCACCTTCACATCTTTGATGGCTGCTCTTTGGCAGAAGGCTGAAAGGGGATAAAGCCAGACCAGAAGGAAGACGATCCCTCCTGCGGTCCACTTTTTATGAATCCTAAGTTGCATACAAACTCTTTGAATTTAAAATCCGAAATTTGAACCCTCCTCACAAGAGACTGTGTCGTGATAGCGATTAAGCAGAAAGATGGATCCCTTCATATGAGAGAATGTAAGATTGACGGGGGACAGGTGGCTGGCTGAGGAAGTTTTAGAATGGAACCTATTATCATGTAAATTCATAAGCATATATTCCGTGAAGAGATCTTTCCCTCAACAAGAATGATTGACCATGCCTTTCAACAATCCGCAATCCTAAGGCTTCCGAAGCCTGTCACCTGTCCCTCACCGCGATGACAACGCGCTTTCAAAGTGGAGAGGGAGGGAATGGTAGGAAAAAGGAGCCGAAGGGATCCATAAGCCGAGTTCTGTCGTCCCGATCCTGCTTTTCAGCCGGAGTCAGGAGGATGGCCATTTATCTAGAGCCTTGATTGCTCAAGGCCTCAAGCGACCTAACCCGTCCCGTCTCTGTCCCGAGCCAATAACCTGGGGACAAATTTGAATGGGCTCTTCTTATCCCTCGCCTTCGGCGGGAGAAACGGAACCTATTTGGTCTTGCTCCGGGTGGGGTTTACCAAGCTACCCAAATCACTTAGGGTACTGGTGAGCTCTTGCCTCGCCTTTTCACCCTTATCCCGACTTTCGTCGGGACGGTATCTTTTCTGTGGCACTTTCCTTACCCCGAAACCCTGCGCTGTCAGGGTCCCGGAGCAGTCCGCGTTACGGACCACCCTGCCCTGCGGAGCTCGGACTTTCCTCCCCTCCTGATTTCCTGCTTCGCACGATCTCAGAAGGAGCGACCATCTGTCTCCCTTCGACTCCCCTCCTTCCCTTGAGATTTCTAGAAAACTAACCACGCGCCTGCAAAAAAGGCGGTCATTCCGGCGAAAGCCGGAATCCAGTCTTTTCAATCCCGCCGAGAGCGGGGACTGGATGCCGGATCAAGTCCGGCATGACGGACTGACGGGCTTTATGGACAGATACAGCCTAAAAAATCTGCGCAATCCGTTTTTCGAATCTGCGTAATCAAGAGAGCTTATCGCCGTTTTTTGGCTCCCTTCCCTTTTCCCTCGCTATCCTTCTCTCAATGGCTTGATTTGCCAAACGGTCCGCCTCTTCATTCTCTTCCCTTGGGATGGATTCGATCTCAAAAGATGAAAATGTCTTTAAATCCTGAAGCACTCTATTGTGGAGGGCCTTTAAACCTAAATCCTTCACGCGATAGATGCCTTTAATTTGTCTTTCCACCAATTCTGAATCCGTGAAGATTTGAATATGTTCACCCTTTAGTCGTTCAGCCTCCCTGAGCGCCAAAAGAAAAGCCCAGTACTCCGCTTGGTTGTTGGTCTTGTGACCGAGGTAACAGCTCACCTCCGAGATCTTCCTACCCTCTCCATCCGTAATCCAAACCCCTGCCCCTGCCCTTCCTGGATTTCCCCTGGAGGCCCCGTCAATATAAATGACCAGTCGACCCCTTTCCCCCGGGGATTTCATTTTCTATTTCGATCTCCCTCCCAATAAAGAATTCGATTGCAGTGAGGACACCGAACGAGGGTGTTGTTTTTCTGAACTTCAATGAACAATTGGGGAGGGACATTTACAAAACAGCCTTGACACGTCTCATTCTTTACACTGACCACACCCACCCCCTGCCTCTTTTCCTTCAGGGTATGATACAGCTTGACCAGCCTGGATTCGATCTGTTTAGAAAGGACATCCCTTCGTTCCACCCCTTCATTCCAGGCCTCCTCGCCTTGGGCCATTTTTTCCTGAAGTTTTTTGCGTTCCCCTTCAATCTTTTCCAGGGTGCTCCCCATCTCCTTTTCCCTTTTAGAGAGATCCTTCTTGAGCTCATCAATCTCGTCCATGACTTGGAGGATCTCCTCTTCCATGCGGCTGTTGGCTCCCTTCATGGCATCAATCTCGCTAAGAAGGGCCTGATATTCTTTGTTGGTCTTCACCTCGGACATCCTTCCTTCTGCCCGTTTGATTTTTTCGTGCTCCACGTTGAGATGCCCCTCTTTTTGTCTCCGCGTCTTCTCTAACGATTCGACCTTCTCCCTTTCCTTCTGAATCCTCTCTTTCTCGATCTTCTGTTTTTCATCCAGTTTCTTGATTTCTTTGGGATACCGTTCCTTTTCTTCCTTGATGGCCTTCAGCTCAAGATCAATTTTTTGAAGCTCCCAGAGCAGTTTTAATTGGTCCTTCAACCGTTGCCTCCTGTCCGCTCGATTTTTCAGCAATCAAGGGTAGGGAACGGTTTCAAACCGTTCCCTACACGTTCGTCTCAAACAAAAAGAGTGCACCCCTTGGGTGCACTCTTTTTGTCCCGTCCAGACTCACGGAGCATCCCTTCTTTTATCCCCAAGGAGTCCATAAGAAATTCTCCTCTTTCCGAGTGGGCCCACCTGGGTTCGAACCAGGGACCTACCGGTTATGAGCCGGTGGCTCTTCCAGCTGAGCTATGGGCCCATCTTTTATTATATGTTATCCTTTGGGGGTGTCAACCCCATCCCAATTTCGGGTTTCGGATTGCGGGCTGTGGATTTCGGAATCAAATTCCGCACTCCCTGCCTACCGGCAGGCAGGCGCAATCTGCAATCCGCACTTGACACTACGTCTCGAGGAAACTCTTCAATTTCTTGGCTCGGCTGGGATGCCGTAACTTCCTTAATGCCTTTGCCTCGATCTGCCGGATTCTTTCCCGGGTGACATTGAAATCCTGTCCCACTTCTTCCAAGGTATGGTCGTATTTTTCTCCAATTCCAAATCGCTTCCTTAAAACCTTCTCCTCTCTGGGGGTCAGGCTGGCAAGAACCTTTCGAGTCTGTTCCGACAGATTGGCGCTAATCACGGCCTCCTGAGGGGAGATGACAGCCTTGTCTTCGATGAAATCCCCTAAGTGACTGTCTTCCTCCTCCCCGATCGGCGTTTCGAGCGAAATAGGCTCTTTAGCAATCTTCAACACCTTCCTGACTTTATCCAAAGCCAAATCCATCTTCACAGCGATTTCTTCGGGAGTGGGCTCTCTCCCTATCTCCTGAACAAGGTATCTGGAGGTTCGGATCAATTTATTGATCGTCTCGATCATATGAACAGGGATCCGAATGGTCCTCGCCTGATCGGCGATGGCCCGTGTGATGGCTTGACGGATCCACCAGGTCGCATAGGTGCTAAATTTATAGCCTCGTTGGTATTCAAATTTATCCACCGCCTTCATCAACCCGATGTTTCCTTCTTGAATGAGGTCTAAGAATTGAAGCCCACGATTGGTATATTTTTTGGCGATGGAGACGACCAGTCTCAGGTTCGCCTTCACCAGTTCACTCTTGGCCTCCTTGGCTTTAATCTCCCCTTCCACGATGGCCTTCACCGCGGCCGCCAACCTACCGACAGTCAACCCGCATTCCATTTCCGTCTTATGGATCTTCCCTTGGACCTGCACGACTGCCCCGGAAAGCTCTTGCAGGTCGGATTTGCTCAGTTTTCGGGTTCTCAAAAGCCTCTTCTCACTCAAACTCCTTGCCTTCAGCTTTTTCAGATAGGTCCGCGCCTCCTGAACGGAAATCCCCCACCTACCTTCGATCTTCTCGATTTCAGCCTCCCCTTTCTCCACCCGGTTCAGCATCTGCTTCATCCTCTGAACCACCTTGTCAATTTGACTGTCTCTCAGATTCATCTGGTTGAAAAGTTCTAGGATCTCTTCCTGCTTCCTTTTAATCTCTGTTTGTCTCTTCTTGACTCCTTTCTCTTTCTTCTTCGTCTTCTTCTGTTTCTTCCCCACCTTTCCCCGAAGCTTGCTCTTCGGCACCCCCTCCCCTCTCAGGAGCCTCCGAACCTCTTCACTTTTTCGCTTAATCTTTCCGATGAGGTCCAAAATCCTTTTTTTCTGGATCTGCTCTTCCTCAAAGCTCGTCTCCTCCTCATCGATCTCGTTGGTCACCTCCCGGATCTCCACCTTCCCAGCCTTAATCACGTTGCCCAGATTGATGACCTCTTTAACGGCCATAGGACAGTTCAAGACGACACTCAGCACTTCTCTTTTGCCGCTTTCAATTCTCTTGGCAATCTCCACTTCTCCTTCTCGGGTGAGGAGAGAGACCGATCCCATCTCACGGAGATACATCCGGACAGGGTCCGTGGCCTTGCCCAGGGTCTCCATCTCCAGCTCATCGCCTTCCTCCTCTTCTTTCTCTAGGGCTTTCTCTTCCTCTGCTTTCAGCCCCTGGAGATCATCCACCACATCAATGTCCATTTCGTCGAACATCATGAGGACATCATCGATCTGGTCAGAGGAGACGATATCGTTGGGAGGGAGTTCGCTCGCCTCGTCGAAGGGCAGAAATCCCTTCTCCCCTTCCATATTAATCAACTGCTCAACCTCTTTGATCTTCCCTCCCTTGGCCATCGACTCCTCTCCTACCTTTTCCGAGCGTTACCTTTTTGAAGACCTTTCTCCCTCTTTGCCAGTTCCTGGTGTTCCTTCAAAAGAGGGACGAGCCTTCTTTCCTCTTGCTGTTTCTCTGCTTCTTTAATCCTCCTGAGCAATTCGCCCTTTTCCTTTTTTAACCTCGTCCCACGAATCTTTTGAATACAGTCCTGCAGGATCCTTCCTGGGGCTCCCTCCAACCCTCCCTCCTCAAAGGCAAACTCGGACAACCTCCCTTTGAGCGTCTCCTCAAAACTGGCCAAGGTCTCGGCCAGATCGAGCCTTCCTGTTCTCTGATAGAGATCTTCCAGGGCCTTGCCGATTTTTTGCAAGGCCGGGCTCTCAAACTCCTCCAGGACACCCTCCTCCGAAAGGACCGGGATGACATCGGGATGGTGAACCATGAGTCGGATCACCATTTCTTCCGACTTCGGAAAAGTCCTCTCCGGCAATGACTCTTTTGAATCCCCTCCTTCCTTGGACGGCCCCTTAGGAGAGGATGGGAGCATTTCGTAAAGAAAAGATTCTTTGATATCCAGTCTCTCTGCCAAGGCTTTTGTATAGAAATCTTTTCGAATTCTGTCCGGGATTTTGCCGAGAAGAGCAAGGCCCTCTTTGGCTATTCTTACCTTGCCATCGACAGATTTCACATCATAAGTCTTCATCAGCCGTTCAAAAAAGAAATCGATGAGGGGAACAGCATGCTCCATCCTCTTCGTGAAGTCTTCCAAATTTCCCTTTCTTAGAAATCCATCCGGGTCTTCTCCCTTTGGAAGGACAACCGTCTTTCCTGCGACTTCCTCTTCTAAGAACAGGGGAAGGGAGCGAAGGGCCGCCTGATCCCCTGCCTGGTCCGCATCAAAAAGGGTAATCAAATTTCTGGTATATCGCTTCAGGGTTCGAATATGTTGTGGAGTCAGTGCTGTGCCTAAAGTGGCAACACTGTGCCTCCATCCATGTTGGTGGAGAGTTAACAGATCGAAATACCCTTCGACCACGATGACACAATCCTTCTCCGTCGCATAACGCTTGGCCACCTGGAGCCCATAGAGGACCTCTCCTTTATGATAAATACCCGATTCCGGGGAATTGAGGTATTTGGGTTCTCCCTCTTTGATTATTCTCCCCCCGAATCCGACGATCCGTTGATGGACGTCGAAGATGGGAAAGAGCACCCGACCTCGAAAGGCATCGTACCAGCCCTCTCTCTTCTTGGGAAAGATCAAGCCCAGTTCGTGCGCCAGGTCGAGAGAAGCCTTTTTCTCGCGCAAATGCTCGACCAGGCCGTCCCACCGGTCGGCGGAATATCCCAACCCATGTTCCGCAACGATCTCCCCGCTGATCCCCCTTTGAGACAAATACCTTCTCCCCTCCTCCCCTTCTCGCCGATTGGTCAGGAGGTCACGGAAGTATTCTGATGCGATTCGGTTGATCTCAAAGAGGATCTCCCTCTTGGCCATTTCCTTCTTTTGGGGTGCAGAGAGTTCACGGGTGGGAAGCTTCACCCCATACCGTTTTGCCAGTTCCTCGACAGCCTGTGGAAAAGAAAAATGTCCCGCCTTCATCAAAAACGTGAAGACGTCGCCTCCTTCCCCGCAGCCGAAGCAGTGAAAAATCTGCTTCTCCTCATTGACCATGAAGGAGGGTGTTTTTTCGGAATGGAACGGACAGAGCCCCCTATGGTTCCTTCCGGTCTTCTTAAGGGTCACATAATCCGAGACCACTTCCAGAATGCTGGAACGATCCCGAATTTCTGAAACCTTCTCTTCGGATAGGAGTCCCGTAGCCAAACGAGTCACCTCAATTCAACGATCGTGATCCCACGCCCCCCCTTCAACGCCTCCCCGGAAGAAAAACTCTTGACCGCCCCGTGCCCGTTCAGGTATTGACTGATCGCATTTCGCAACTTCCCGGAACCCACTCCGTGGATAATTCGAACTTTCTCCAATCCATGAAGAAGGGCTTGATCGATAAATCTGTCAACCTTGGAAAGGGCGTCTTCTACGGTCAGACCGATGACGTTTAATTCAGATGAGGGCTCCTCGGTAGCCTCTTGTAAAAAAGGCCGATCCTCCCGAATCCTCGTCTCCTTCTTCTCTTCGTCATCCGCTACCTGAACGATCTCAGACAGGGGAGCTTTCACTCTGGCTTTATCCGTCAGCACCTCGGCTCGGTTCAACGGTTTGACGAGGCCCATCAAGATCCCATCGCTCCGAAGGCTCTCAATTCTAACACGTTCCCCGACCTTCAGACCACTCGGGGCCGCAGAACCTCCTTTTCTTTTAACGGACGGAAAGGATTTCTCTCTGATCTCCTGGAGCTCTCTACTCTGAAGGCGGAGATGGGGGTTTTCCTCTTTCCTGCGGCGGACCCATTCCTTCAACTCCTCTTCAACCTTCTGAACCGCCCTCCTTGCCTTCTCCTCAGCCTTGGAATAAATCTCCAGTCTTCTCTCCTTGATCGTCTCCAGTATTTTTTTCAGCCTCTGGCCTTCCAGCTCAGCCCCCTCCTTTATCTTGGAGGCCTGCAGCTTTTCTCTTTCTGCTTCCCTCTTCAATCTCTCCAGAGTCTCTAAGGCACGGGCTACCTCCTCATCGCCCCCATCCTGATGGGTACGGGCCGCTTCGAGCACCTTTTCGGAGATCCCGAGCTTCTCGGCGATCAAGAAGGCATTGCTCAACCCTGAGGATCCATAGACGAGTCTATACTTGGGCTCCAAGGTCTCCTTATCAAACTCAACCGCTACATTCTGCACTTCCCGGTGAAGATACCCATAGGCCTTGAGCCGATCAAAGTGAGTGGTGACGACCACCGATGCTCCTCTCTCTCGGAACCGATCCAAAAAACCCATGGCCAAGGCGCATCCCTCCTGTGCATGGGTTCCCACTCCCAGTTCATCTAGAAGGACGAGGGAACGGGGCCCCGCCTTTTCTAAGATCTGATTCACCCGGAGGAGGTGGCTGGAGAAAGTGCTTAAGTTCTCCTCGATATTCTGTTCGTCGCCGATCACCGCAAAGACTTCTTGAAAGATTCCCACCTGGCTTCCTTCTGCGACAGGGATGGGGAGACCGGATTGAATCATTAAGGTCAGGAGCCCCAATGTCTTCAGGGCCACTGTCTTCCCGCCCGCATTCGCTCCGCTCACGATGAGAACCCTCACCCCATCTCCCATCCGGAGATGGATGGGAACCACCCGATCTTCACGCTGAAGCACGAGGAGAGGATTTCGAGCCTCTCTCATTTCAATCCTGCCTTCCACATTCAAGAGAGGGGAAACCCCCTTTAGGCGCGACGAGAGCTTTCCCATCGCATAGAGGAGGTCCAGTTCTCCTAAAATCTCAAAGTCGGCCCGTAGGTTCTCCCTCTCCTCCCTCACCTTGTCTGAAAGATCTGCCAGGATTCGGTATTCCTCCTCCTTCTCCTCTCCCGCGAGGATGTTGACCTCATTGTTAAGAGCAACGGCTTGAAGGGGCTCAAAGAAAAAAGTCATCCGGCTTTGCGATTGATCATGGATAATCCCTTCCAATCGATTCTTGAAATCGGATTTGATGAGAAGAACATAACGCCCATTTCTGAGCGTGATGAACTGTTCCTGAAAGATGGGCTGAAGCGCTTCTCGATGGAGGAGGGAGTCAAGCACTCCCTTCGCTTTTTCTCTGACCTCTCCCAGTCGGTGGCGGATATCCAGAAGGGTCGGGCTGGCTCGGTCCAGAATCTCACCCTTCGTATTGACGGACTGAAGGACTTCTTTCTCCAGAGCCTTTTGGTTAGAAAGTTTGGAGATTTTTTCCTGAAGATGAGGAGCCTTGAGAGGCTCCAACTTTTGAAAAAACCGCCGAAGCCCCTTGCACAATACTATCTGATGATAAAGATCCAATAATTCCCGGATGTCGAGGACGGATCCGGCGACCTCCAGTTTATTGAAAATTTCCTCAATATCTATCACCCCTCCCAGGGGGATTTCCCCCTCTGTTTCCAAGATTTCCTTTAACTCCATCACCTCTGTCAGTCTGGACTGGATTAAAGAAAGGTCTTTGGAAGGTCTTAAGGCTTCACAGCGCTTTCGACCTAAAGGGGAAATGGAATAGTTTTTCAGGATATCGAGCAAATGGTAAAACTCTAAAAACTTGAGGGAACGATCTTCCATAAAGCTTGAAAAAAGGAATCGGGTTATCTATCAAAAGGAGGAATTTGCGGGGAAAGCTTTTCTTTCACCAACTGATTGACCAGTCTTCCATCTGCTTTCCCCCCGATTTTTGCCAGGACGGATTTCATCACTTTTCCTATATCCTTCGGGGACGAAGCCTGGGTCTCTTGAATACTTTGATCAATGATCGTTACGATCTCTTCCTGGCTGAGGAGTTGGGGCAGAAACGATTTCAATATTTCTATCTCCTTCTTCTCCTTCTCGACCAGGTCCATACGCCCGCCCGCTTGAAATTGCTCAACGGACTCCTCACCCTTTCTCACCATGACCTGAATCGCCTTTACAACATCTTCGTCCCCCAACTTCCTTCTCAACTCAATCTCTTTGTTTTTTAACGCCGAACGAATCATCCGGATGGTGGAAAGTCGCAATTTGTCGCCGGCTTTCATCGCCTGTTTCATTTCCTCGGCCACTTTCTCTTCCAGGCTCACCCTTCACCCCCTGTCTATGATTTTTCTCATTCTCTTCATCGCCCTCTTCTTAGCGGCCAGCGCTTTCTTCTTTCGTTTGATGCTCGGCTTCTCGTAATGCTCCCTTTTTCGAATCTCTGACAATATCCCCGTTTTCTCTACCTGTTTCTTAAACCGCCGGAGCGCATTTTCAAAAGATTCGTTTTCCTTAATTCTAATCCCTGGCATCCATCTTTCCCCTCCTTCCGCAAATTGTCATAAATTGTTAATTATATTATTCTAGCAGGTAAAGTCAAATATTTTACAGCTTTATTCCCTCGCACCCCCATTGCTAGCTCCCACCGGGCGAAACCCCGCCAGGTGGGAGCTAGCAGAAAATATTCTTCCCTCCGTGTCGATGCCTCTTCCGAGGTCTACTCGCCCATGGAAGAAAAACTGTGGAGAGCAAGCTTTATTTTCCTCTTGACAAAAGACTTCTCCTCCATTAATCTTCCGACTTGTATAACATTCTCGCCTATCTCCTCCACGTGGCAACAAAAATGAAGGACATTGAAAGAGAAAGATTGATGATCCGGGCTGCTGCTCAAAAAACGGCCCAGAGGATCGTCCAGCCCCGGGCCGCCAAGATCGATGCCACCGGAGAATTTCCCGGGGATTTAGTAGAGGCCCTTGGAAAACAAGGTTATCTCTCCCTTCTCCTTCCTGAATCCTACGGGGGAACCGATGGAGACATGACCTCCTTCTGTATCGTCGTCGAAGAGATTGCAAAGGTTTGTGGGTCATCCTCTCTTCTCATCCTGTCGCAGGGGCTCGGGTCGTTACCCATTTTATTAGGAGGGAATCCATCTCAAAAAGATGTTTATTTCACAGCGATTTCCGAGAACAACCGTCTCACAGCGTTTGCGCTGAGGGAACCGGAAGGAGAATTAGAACCTTCCTCTATCAAGACGATCGCTGAGAAGCAAGGAAGGGATTACCTGATCAACGGGCGTAAAGGTTTCATTACCCATGGGAGTCTGGCCAATTTTTACTCTGTTTTCGCAGTGACCCGGCCGGAACATGGAGCAGAAGGGATTTCTGCTTTCGTTGTGGAAGAGGGGACGCCCGGCCTGCTTTTCGGAGAGAAGAAGGAGAAGATCGGGATGAGGGGTTCGGTAACGACGGATGTGGTCTTTGAAGACTGCCGCATCCCTCAAGAAAATCGTCTGGGGGGCGAAGGACAGGGGTGGAAGATCGCAATGGATACGATCAACATGTCGAGACCGGTCATCGGGGCACAGGCCGTTGGCATTGCCCAAGGGTCCCTTGACTTCGCCGTACGTTATGCCAATGAGCGCATGCAGTTTGGCAAGCCCATCTCCTCCTTTCAAGCGATCCAATTCATGATCTCCGATATGGCCACCCGAGTGGAAGCCGCTCGGGCCTTGGTGTATAAGGCCGCCTCTCAGATTGATGGAAAGCTCAGGGACACAGAAAAACTCTCAGCCATCTCGAAATACTTCGCCTCGGAAATCGCCATGAAAGTGACTACGGATGCCGTCCAGATCCTCGGAGGTTATGGGTACATGAAAGAGTATCCTGTGGAACGGATGATGCGGGATGCCAAGGTGACCCAGATTTACGAAGAAGCCAATCAGATTGAGCGGTGGGTGGTGGCTCAAGAATTACTAAAAGGTTAATCCGCTTGAGGCCGAGATGAGCGGCCCCTTTCGTCTTCCTCTCATTCCCGTCTTCGTCCTCTACACCCTTGGAATCTATGCCGGCCAGGTTGACCTTCCTCGCCTTCCTCAAGGATGGGTTCTCCTTCTCATACTGCTGTGTTTTTGGGCCTTTCTGCTCGTCATAAGAAGAGTCCGGGAGGCGTCCTGGACGGCCCTCTCTATCTTCTTCCTTCTCGGAATGTTTTCAATCCAGCTTTACCTCCGTCAAGAACATTCTCCCTCTCACATCTCCCGTTTCACCGGCTTGGAGAAAATCTCTTTGGAGGGAATTATCGAGCGTCCCCCTGAATCATCCCGGGGAAGAACCCAATTGTGTATTCGTTCGCAAGAGGTCATTCTGTCGCACCACCACGTCCGTGCCGATGGCCTTCTCCTGGTCTTTTTCAAAGAGGAAGACTACTCCCTTCGAGTGGGAGATCGCCTCCGGCTCTCTTGCAGACTTTATCCCCCTCATGGATTTCGTAACCCCGGCGGATTTTCTTATGAACGCCACCTTGCCCTTGACCGGATCTACACCATTGGATTTCTATCCGAGAAGAAGGGATGGGTCAAGCTGGGGGAGGGGTTCAAAAATCCCGTGACGCTACGGGTAGAGCGCTGGCGGGATCGTATCCGTGATTTTCTGAATCGGGAGGCCAGTCCTCCCGCCAGCAGTATTTTCAAGGCCCTTGTGTTGGGCGAGCAGGGGGATATTCCGGAAGAGATAAAAGAATGTTTTATCCTCACCGGGACAGCTCATCTTCTTGCCATTTCCGGGGATCAATTCGGAATCGTGGCTCTTCTCTCTTTCTCTCTGCTGACCTGGATTTTAAATCGGTCCGAGCTTCTCCTCCTCTCCGTTTCGATCAGAAAGTGGGCGGCAGGGCTGACGATTCCCTGTATCTTCCTCTACGCCTTCATCGCAGGCGGAGGGATTTCGGTCATCCGATCGGCCATCATGGTGATCACCTTCCTCGTTTCCATCTTGCTTGATCGGGAGAGAAACCTGCTGCACACCCTCGCCATGGCCGCCTTTCTCATCCTCATCTTCTCCCCTCCTTCGCTCTTCGATGTCTCCTTCCAGCTTTCCTTCCTGGCTGTCCTTTCGATCCTTTATCTAGTGCCACGCATCTTTCAAGAGTTTAAACAAGAGGGAATTTCGGTCCTTCTAAGAACCCCTGGGAAGAAGAATATCATGAGATATATCTTGCTCTCCCTTCTCGTCACAGCAGTGGCCATCGTCGGGACCGCACCTTTTGTTGCCCTTCACTTCAACCGTTTCGCCCCTATTGGATTCTTCACCAACCTCTTCATCGTCCCTTGGGTGGGCTTCCTGATCGTTCCTCTGAGTCTCTCTGCTTCCATTTTCTCTTTCATCTTCACCCCACTGGCCACGTTCCTGATCAACATCAACAGTTTTGTCACCCTGATGCTTCTCAGAGTATTGGCCCTCTTTGCCTCTATCCCTTTTGCCTCGCTCTTCGTCTCAACGCCAACGCCCTTTGAAATCATCCTTTTCTACCTCCTCCTTTTCCTATCCGTTCAGTTCAGGAAACGGAGGTCGGCCCGATATCTTTTCTTAGGGATCTGTGTCGTATCCGCCCTCGATGTTGCATTCTGGAATTTAAAAGATTCATTCCAGAAAGATCTCAGGATGAGTTTTATAGACGTTGGACAGGGAGATTCCATTCTGATTGAATTCCCGCAGGGGAAACGGATGCTCGTCGACGGAGGAGGCCTTCATGATGACCGTTTCGATACCGGAAAGAATATCGTTGCCCCCTTTCTATGGACCAAGAAGATACAGAGGATTGACACTCTTGTCCTCACCCATCCTGACCCAGACCATCTGAAAGGTCTGAATTTCATTGCCTCACATTTTTCAATTGGTCAATTCTGGGATAATGGTTTTCAGACGGAATCAGACTCCTATCTCCAATTGAGAAAAATTCTTAACGAGAAAAAAATCAAGACGCAGTCTCTTACCGAGGAGACGCCTACTCAAACCATCAATGGAGCCGAGGTTTCTTTCCTAAACCCGCCGGTGTGGAAGGCAATGCAAGAGAGGACCCGGAACCTTCGGGATCTGAACAATTCTTCCCTGGTCATGAAGCTTCGATTCAAAAATGTCTCTGTTCTTCTAACAGGAGATATCGGGAAAGAAGCAGAGGAGCGGATGTTGCGAAGAGATTATTCCCTCAGATCTGATATTTTAAAGATCCCCCATCACGGAAGTGCCTCCTCGAGCTCTCCGCTTTTTCTGGAAAGAGTGAAGCCCACCTATGCCATTCTCAGCGTCGGCGAAAGGAATATTGGAAGACTTCCTCATCCGGAAGTTTTGAAGAGATATCTGCAATTGGGCTCTACCCTGTATCGGACGGATGTACAGGGCGCCATCACCGTTATTACAGACGGAGAAAATATTCAAATAAAGACGTTTTCGGGCGCCAGAAACAGAAACTGAATCCTCCACTTTTCCCAAAAGGCTCTCAATAGACTGCTCTCCTCGTTGTCTCTCGCAAGTTTAGTGATTAAATTTCTATTGATAGGAAGGGAGTGATTGTTAATGAATAAGAAGAGAATTGTGCTATGGGGAATAATTCTGCTCGCTGGGCTGATGTTGTCGAGTTGTGCGGTGTATGATAACGGTTATTACGGTTATCCCTATTACTACGACTTCGATCACGGATATCCTTACTACGGCCACGATCATGAATTTCGCGGGCACCATGAGTTCCAGGAACATCATGAAGAGGGTGAACATCATCACGGTCGGGATTAAGACTCCCTCCGCTAAACAGTGTAATACCCCAATTGAGTCAAAAAAAATAACTTCCTCCCCCCACGGAGGGGGAGGATTAAGGTGGGGGGGGAAAGATCCACGGTGTCCACCCCCATCCCAACCTTCCCCCATCGTAAGGGGGAAGGAGATGAGATAAGAAATCATGTGTTTGAATGAATAGCCGTACAAATCGAACAACCGGGCTTTAAGACCGAAGCC
>Ga0335070_10003753_pt1 | contig 17760 bp, 19 predicted proteins | sample Lox_Sample_13_FD_206722 | JGI IMG/M metagenome (GOLD analysis project Ga0335070, IMG submission 206722) | Soil microbial communities from Loxahatchee National Wildlife Refuge, Florida, United States - Lox_Sample_1.3 | ecosystem: Environmental > Terrestrial > Soil > Wetlands | place: USA...
AATTCTGGTTTCCCCTGCCGGGAAAAACAAAGGGTTTCTAAGGGAAAAGGACATAGTCACAGTCGATTTAAAAGGAAAGAAGATTTCCGGGAGTTTAGAGCCTTCTTCAGAGCTTAAAATGCAGTTGTTCGTGTATCAAAAGAGAAAAGATGTAAATGCAGCGGTGCATGCTCATGCTCCCTATTCCCTGGCATTTGCCTGTGCTCATTTGCCTTTAGCCCAAGATTTGCTGCCTGAAGTGATAATGTTCTTGGGGAGAATCCCTCTGACTCCTTATGCTACTCCCTCGACTGAGGAAGTCCCAAACTCTCTGGTTCCATTTATTGCAAAGAATAATGCCTTCTTATTGGAAAATCATGGGGTTTTGACTTTAGGCAAGAATATATATGAAGCTTACAACCGGCTGGAGATGGTTGAGCATTTGGCCAAGGTCAACCTGCTGTGCAAGATTCTGGGAAAATCCGAAGAGCTTTCTAAAGAATCTCTGGAGAAGCTGGAAAAGCTGAAAACGATATGAGAAAAGTCTTAATCGAAAAAGCAGTCAGGCTGGAAAAGGTACCGCCCTATCCTTTATTCGATTTCAACCGAGTCTTGAAAAGGTTGGACAAAAAGGGAGTGGAGATAATCGATTTAGGGCGATTCGATCCGGTTCTGGCATTACCTGGCACGGTTCAGAAGATTTTGCCTTTTCTGCAGGACAAGAAGAACTTCGGCTATGCGGACAAGGAGACTATTTTTAAGATAAAGGAGATTTTCTCTTCATGGTTCAAGAGAAGGTATGGAATCTCTCTGAACCCAAAAACCGAGATCTACTTTTATTCCGGCAAAAGAGAGACTTTAGTTCAGCTAGCGCTTTCTTTCATAAATCCAGGGGACAAAGTTTTCGTGTGCGAGCCTGGGGCCCAGCTCTATAAAGGCTGTGCGCTTTTGGCTGAAGGGGAAATAGAGGTTCTCTCCCTTTTGGAGAGGAATGATTATCTTCCAAACTTAAGCCTTCTGAAGAATAAGAACAAAGATGAAGGGAAGTTTTTCTTCTTGAGTTATCCGCATAGCCCTACAAGCTCTTTGGCTGACCTTATTTTCTATAAGGAGCTGGTAGAAGTGGCTCTAAAAAATAATATCAGAGTCATACAGGATGCCTCCTATAATGAAATTTACTTCGAGGAGCATGAACCTCCGAGCTTGATGCAGGTAGCAGGCGGAAGAAAGGTGGGAGTGGAAGTCCATTCACTTTCCACAAGCGCCGGGATTCCCGGAATTGACTGCGGTTTTATCGTAGGCGATAAAGAGATGATCTCAGGTCTGGAATCGCAGTGCAGACTTTTTAGTCACCAGCCAAACCAGCTGTTACTCAAGCTGGCAGAGGTTATATTAGAAGAATATGAGACAATAATCAACAAAAACAATCAGGAATATAAGATCAGAAGAGACGTAATGACCGAGCTACTCTTGAGCCTGGGCTGGAGAGCGCGAAAACCTAAAGCCACTTCCTTTTTCTGGGCTCAGATACCTGGAAGATATTCTTCTCTTGGGTTTTGCAGAATGCTTTTAAGAAAAACCGGAGTGATAGTCGCTCCTGGCATCGAATACGGAGGCCAGGGAGAGGGGTTCATCCGGCTGTGCCTGAACCGGGATGGAGAAAAAATCAAAGAAGCCGGGGAGAGGATAAGAGAGCACTCCCACTTCTGGCAGAAAAGATTCCGCAGTTGATAATATGGGCATAATCAGACTGCACAATATGATTTTTTACGGGTTTCATGGGGTCTCGCCGGCGGAAAAGGAGACCGGCAGAAGATTCGAGGTAGATCTGGAACTGTATCTGGATTTGTCCAAAGCAGAGGAAAGCGACAGATTGAAAGATACAGTTAATTATAAGGAAGTTTACCAGACAGTTCATGATATTATGACCGGAGAGCGGTTCTCCCTAATAGAAGCAGTTGCCAGAAGGATTGCGGATGAAGTCCTTAGCAAATTCAAGCCTGAACAGGTAAAGGTCAGGGTGAGGAAAAAAATTCCTCCGGTCCCGGGAAACTTGGATGATATCGAGGTGGAAATAGAAAGAAAAAAGGAAAGCTGAACCAAAAAAACAGATTCGAGTAGAGGTGGTCGATAAAAGCCTTACGACCCCGGAGGGAGTTCAACTCCACACCTAGCAGATTGACGGAAATATTTTGTAGGGACAGGGCTTGTCCCTGTCCGAATCGGTGAACCTTAGAACAAGGAATGAAATAATTGGCTATCGCTTATCTATGCCTGGGTTCGAATTTAGGAAATAAAATAAATAATCTGAACCAGGCTTTAAAAGAAATAAAGAATCTGAAAATGGTTAAAGTCCTTAGAGCCTCTTCCATCTATGAGACTGAGCCTGTGGGTTTTAAGGATCAGAGCTGGTTTTTAAATGCGGCAGTAAAAATCAAGACTAAACTGCCTCCTTTGTCTCTACTCTATCTGCTTCAGGGGATAGAAAGGAAACTCGGCAGAGTCAAAGGTAAAAGATGGGGTCCAAGAAAAGTGGACTTGGACATACTTCTCTATAATAATGTTATTTTGAAAGATGTGAAGCTTACTCTTCCTCATCCGCAGATGCACAAGAGAAGATTCGTGCTGATACCTTTGGTAGAGTTAGGTTCAAGATGGAAACATCCATCTCTGAATTTGACTCCCAAGATGCTTCTGGATAAGATAAAAACCAGTCAACAGGTAAGATTATCCGAGGAAAAATGGCAGGCCTGAACTACATAGTCGTGGAAGGTGCAATAGGTGCAGGCAAGACAAACCTGGCTCAATTTTTGGCTGAGAGGTTCGGAGCTTCTCTGATGTTAGAGGAGATCGAGGAAAATCCCTTCTTGCTGGATTTCTACAAAAGCCGGAAAAGGTTTGCCTTTCAGGCACAGGTCTTTTTCCTTCTTTCCAGGTTCAAGCAGCAGCAGAGTCTTCTGGAATTAGACCTTTTTCACACCAAAGTCATTAGCGATTACCTTTTCTGGAAAGACCGTATCTTTGCCTCGATAAACTTAAGCCCGAAAGAACTGTATCTTTACGAGAGGATCCTGCCTATTCTGGAAAAGGATATTCCCAAGCCGGATCTGGTGATATATCTCCAGACCAGCCCGGAGGTTCTGCTCAAGAGGATAAAAGAGAAAGGAAGAGATTTTGAAAAAGGTTTGGATCTGGAATATATTTCGCTATTGGTGGAATCATATAACCATTTCTTTTTTCATTATAATCTGGGTAATTTGCTGGTGGTGAAAAATGACAATCTGGACTTTCAAAAAAATCCCGGACAGCTCGAAGACCTGTTAAGCATTATCAAAGAAGAAAAACCTGGCACCAGGTACTATGTGCCAGCAATCCAGGGATAAACTCTATGTCTGATGAAAAAGTTACAGTCAAGACTTTCCTTAAAATGAAAAAGAGGGGGGAGAAAATAGCAGTTCTTACTGCTTATGATTTTTTTACCGCTAAGGTTTTAGATGAGATCGGCATAGATTGCATCCTGGTGGGTGATTCAGCCAATATGGTCTTTTACGGGGCTAAAGATACGCTTTCCATCACTATGGACCAGATGGTTTATCACACCAATGCAGTTTCCAGTGCAGTAAAAAGAGCACTGGTCATCGGGGATATGCCTTTTTTATCTTACCAGACCTCAGTCTCGGATGCGATTTTGAATGCCGGAAGATTCTTGAAAGAGGGTGGTGCACATGGAGTCAAAATCGAGGGTGGTCTGGAGATGAAAGACACCATAAAGAGATTAATAGAAGTCGGAATACCGGTGATGGGGCATATCGGCATGACCCCGCAGTCGATCGAGAAATTCGGGGGATATTCGGTGCAGGGAAAAGACGAGAAGAAAGCTGAGTATCTTATAGAAAGTGCCAAAGCGTTGGAGGATGCGGGCTGTTTTTCCATAGTCATAGAGTGTATTCCCAGAGAGCTTGCCAGAAAGATTACTTCATCGATCAATATCCCGACCATTGGCATAGGTGCTGGATTGGATTGCGATGGTCAGGTTCTGGTGGTAAACGATATCCTGGGATTATATGAAGAATTCAAGCCAAAGTTTGTCAGAAGGTATGCCGAGTTGGCAAAGGAAATAAGAAAGGCATGCAGGAATTATGTAGAAGATGTGAAGGCGAAGAAATATCCTTCGGAAGAAGAGAGCTACTAAGGAAAGTAGCGAGGGGTAAATAGATTTTTCCTCATACTTCTCTACTCACTACTAATTGACGTCATGGAACAATTTAAATTGATACAACAGATCAGCTCGGTCAAGAAAATGCAGCAGTTTTCTCTTTCCCTTAAGAGAAAAGGCATGAAAATCTCCTTTGTCCCGACTATGGGGGCTTTGCATAAAGGACACTTGAGTCTGGTGAAAAAGGCAAAAAAGCTGGGGGATTTTGTGGTGGTGAGTATTTTTGTAAATCCAACCCAGTTTGGACCTAAAGAGGATTATAAAAAATATCCGAGGGATTTGAAAAAAGACAAAGAGCTTCTCCAGCAAGCAGGGTGTGACCTGATTTTTGCTCCAAAGGTTACAGACATCTATCCGGAAGGGTATCTTACTTATGTGGATGTCGAGAAATTGTCAGAAAAGCTGGAGGGTGCTTCCAGACCCGCGCATTTCAAAGGAGTCTGCACTATCGTGGCAAAGCTGTTCAATATTGTCCAGCCGGATTTTGCTATTTTCGGCCAAAAGGATGCCCAGCAGGCAGTAATGATTAAAAAAATGACAGAAGATCTGAACTTTACGGTCAAAATAATCGTATCTCCAACTATAAGAGAAAAGGATGGGCTTGCCTGTTCCTCCAGAAACAGTTATCTTAATTCCGAGGAGCGGAACCAGGCTACAATCCTATACCAGTCCTTGAAATTGGGGGGAAAGATGATAAAAGCTGGTGAAAAAAATCCTCAGAAAGTCGTAAGAAAGATGAAGGAGCTGATTAACCAAAGGAAATTGGCAAAAATCGACTATATTACTCTCACAGATATTAAGGGTCTGGAACCAGTTAAGGAAATTAAAGGGGAACTTCTCCTCAGTTTAGCTGTAAAATTTGGTAAAACCAGATTAATCGATAATCTGAAAATCCGTGTCTAAACTTCTAAAGGAAACTTATGCTAATTGCAGTTTGCAAATCAAAAATTCACCGGGTAACAGTTACAGATGCCAACCTGAACTATGAAGGGAGTCTGACTGTTGATCAGACCCTATTAAAGAAAGCGGACATAATCCCATATGAGCTGGTTCAGGTGGTCAACATCAACAACGGTGCCAGGTTTGAAACTTACGTCATTCCGGGCAAATCAAACTCCGGAATAATCTGCCTGAACGGACCCGCGGCGAGATTAGGAGAAGTCGGGGACATTTTGATCGTAATCTCCTATTCCTGGATGGAAAAGAAAGAGGCAGAGAGATTCAAGCCGAAGGTAGTTCATGTCGATAAGAATAATAAGCCCAAAAAATAAATGAATCCAGACTTAAGCAAAGTCTCCTGTATAATTTTAGCTGCTGGCAAAGGGGTCAGAATGAAATCTGACCTTCCCAAGGTGCTGCATACTTTAAACGGAAAGCCTCTGATCGGATATGTCCTGGATACCGTCTTCAGTTTAAATTTAGACAAAGTTGCAGTGGTGGTCGGTTATCAGGGGGAAAAAGTGATCGATTTTCTGAAGGGTAGAGACGTAGAAATTGTCTGGCAGAAAGAGCAGCTGGGGACCGGTCATGCAGTGATGCAGGCTGAGCCTATCTTTCTAAACTTTGACGGTGACCTTCTGGTCCTGTGCGGAGATGTTCCCTTGCTTCGGGCAGAAACTTTAATCTATCTCCTGAAAACCCACCAGCAGAAAAAAGCAAAAGCTACTGTTCTCACATCTGTCTTAGACGAGCCCAAGGGATATGGGCGGATTGTCAGAGATAAAAATGGCAATTTCGAGAGGATCGTGGAAGATAAAGATACATCCCCGGAGGAGAAACAGATCAAAGAGATAAATACCGGTGAGATCTGCTTTTCTGCACCAGCCCTTTTTTCAGCTCTTAAGAAAGTAAAAAGGGATAATCTGCAGAAGGAATATTATCTCACCGATGTTCTGGGGATTTTGCAAAATGATGGGGAGATAGTCCAGGCGCTGAGAGTTCAAAATCCCTGGGAGACTATAGGGATCAACTCCACTTCCGAGCTTTTGCAGATGGAGGAGTATCTGGCAAACGCCAAATTAAAATCTGGCGTAGAACATAAAGCTTGACAAAAAATTGAATAAGGTTATATTCAATCCCGTACACAGGAGGGGAAGATGAAAAAAATAATATATCTTAGCTTGATCCTTGCCATCCTGATTTTCTTAGTCCAAAGCGGATTTGCTCAAGATAAAAGCGCAAGCGAGTCATCTGTCAAGTTAAAAGGGTTTAGCTTGCTTGACCCCAGCAGGCTTAAGATGAACCAGAGCTATACTTTTTCCTTTTTTTCCTCTGGCAAACAGAGCGGAACTTTCGGATTGTATACCAATACCCTGGAATACAGAATCTCCCAGCCTTTGCTGGTCAGGGTAGGGCTGGCATATCTGCACCAGCCGCTTTCAATGTTTAATAGAGGAAGCCAGAGCCTGAATGGCGTATTCCTTCCTAATTTTCAGCTCTTTTACCAGCCGAGCAAAAGCTTCCAGCTCAGGATAGACGTCTCCAGCATGCCCGGATGGTATGATTACTGGTATAGGTAAGAGGTAAGTTATCGAAGCTATTTTTCGTTTTTTTTAAAGCTAAAATATCAATATTTATTTCCAGATAGATTCTCTGCAGTGCTAAAGTTTCCTTTTTCCCGGAAATTATGTTCAAGCGAAAGGGCGCGGATAAAAGGTATCGTTTTTACCGCAAGAGGTCCAGAGCAAAATCAGGCGGAAAGTTTTTGGATCTGGGAATTGCCTTTTTGGGTCTGATGACCTTATTATTTATCCTCTCTTCAGCTAAAAGGCTGACCCAGACCCAGGCAGAAGGGAGCTTGAGGACTAATCCTTTACGGGTGCAGGTATTGAATTCCTCCGGAAAAAAGCTCGATCCAAATCAGGTGCGGTCATTTCTGGAGAAAAGAAACTTAAGCCCGTATTATCTGGTCGTGGTCGAACAGAAAAATCTGCCCGATTCCCTGGTAAAGGAAAGTTTTCTTCGTGACCGAAGAGGGGACGAGAAACTTGCCCTGCAGATCGGCGAGAAAATCGGGTTGAAGAAGAAAAACATCATAATCCAGGAGTTAAGCAGCCCTGACCCCGACGTGGACTATACCCTGGTCCTGGGTCTGGATTATCAGAGGATTTTTAAACCAAACGATTAAAGGAGGAAGAAAAGCTCAAGTTGAAAATCTCTTCTCAGAGGTTAGCTAATTTAATTGGCCAATACGCCCTGGAGAAAAAAGCCGGAGACGTAAAAGTTCTGGATTTAAGAAAACTGGCGGATATTACGGATTATTTTCTGATCTGTTCGGCAGAGGTGGAATTACAGGCCAGGGCAATTGCTGATCACATAGTTGAAAGCCTCAAGAAAAAGGGGATAAGAGCCTGGCATGCCGAGGGTTATCAGAATTCCAAGTGGATACTAATAGATTACGTAGATGTGGTGGTACACATCTTCTTGAACGAAACCCGGGAGTTCTACGGCTTAGAAAGGTTATGGGGGGATGCAAAGGTAAAAGAGATCAAGGAAAAAAAGAGACTTCCCAAAAAGAACAGGTCGGCTGACTCAAGATCGGAAAATTAGCTTTTAGTCGGACTGCTCGAATCGTAAAGAATCTTTCTTCTTCCATCTGCCTGGAAAGTTTAGATAGCAGAGTCATAAAAAAAGGAATAAATAATCTAATCATATCTTAAGAGGTGAATTAATGGACATAGTCGAGCTTAAAAGTAAAACCGTATCAGAGCTTTTGAAATTGGCAGAAGAGCTGGATATTCCCGGGTGTGCGGGATTGAGAAAGCAGGACCTGATCTTCAAAATCCTGGAAGCAAGGACAGAGAAAAACGGGCTGATCTTCGCCGAAGGGGTTTTGGAGATTCTGCCCGAAGGTTACGGTTTCCTTCGCTCTCCGGATTATAACTATCTGCCTGGACCGGATGATATCTACGTTTCCCCTTCCCAGATAAAAAGGTTCGATTTGAGGAAAGGTGATACTATCTCCGGACAGGTAAGGCCTCCCAAGGATTCGGAGAGGTATTTTGCCCTTTTGAAGATAGAGGCGGTCAATTTCGAGAACCCGGAGGTGGCAAAACATAAGGTGTTATTCGATAACCTGACTCCTCTTTATCCGGAAAAGAGGATTCAACTGGAGACCGCTACTGAAGAAGTCTCTATGCGGATAATGGATCTGGTCTGCCCGGTGGGAAAAGGGCAGAGGGGTCTGATAGTTTCCCCGCCCAAGGCTGGAAAGACCATTCTCTTACAGAAAATGGCCAACAGCATCACTGCCAACCACCCGGAGATAAAGCTTATAGTGCTTCTGATCGATGAAAGACCGGAAGAGGTCACCGATATGAAACGTTCGGTCAAAGGAGAGGTGGTCAGCTCCACTTTTGACGAGCCGGCAGATCGACATGTGCAGGTGGCAGATATGGTGATAGAAAAAGCCAAAAGACTGGTAGAACACCAGCAGGATGTAGTTATCCTTTTGGACAGTATCACCCGTTTAGCCCGGGCGCATAATGCAGTTGTTCCTCACAGTGGAAAAATCCTCTCCGGTGGAGTGGATGCTAACGCCCTGCAGAAACCCAAAAGGTTTTTTGGCGCAGCCCGGAATATCGAAGAAGGCGGGAGCCTGACCATTATGGCTACTGCCTTGATCGAGACCGGCAGCCGGATGGATGAGGTCATCTTCGAAGAGTTCAAGGGAACCGGAAATATGGAGATAGTCTTGGATCGCAGGCTTCAGGACCGCAGGATTTTTCCTGCTATGGATATAAACCGCTCAGGAACCCGAAAGGAAGAACTTCTTCTTTCCGAAGAAGAGTTGAGCAAAGTCTGGATTTTGAGGAGATTCTTAAACGAAATGAACTCGGTCGAAGCAATGGAATTCTTGCTGGACAGGATAAGGAAGACCAAAAATAACTCCAAATTCTTGGAATCGATGAAGGATTAGAATTTCTTTTGGGGGTTGATTTTCTTCAAATTTCTTCCTTCATTTCAGTTAAATCTTCAAAGTTTTACCGAAGAATTTAGTTTTCCATCAGGTAAAGTTTTTGTGTTGCTTGATTTATCAAGCAATATTTTGCTTTGGAGTGTCAACCCTCAAGTTGACCAGAAGCAAATCGTGCGCGTCCCTTTCAAGCAAAAAAAGAGACGCATGCGATGCGTCTCTACCGAGCTTCTTGATCCCCGATGAAAAATGGGAGGGGACTAGCCCCTCCCCTACTATTTACCTTATGCTTTTCCCTCGTTACTCGCTACTCAATCCTCATCCCTATTTTCCGTCTTCCATTCTCCTTTTTCCATTTGCTCTAATTTTACTTGCGATTTTATAAATTTTCCATAAGTTAATTAACTATGAGAAGAAAACCAATTTTAGGAATCACCATGGGTGATCCGGCCGGGATTGGTCCGGAGGTAGTAGCTAAATCGATAATCAGACCTGAAGTCAAACGGATTTGCGTTCCTCTGGTCTTCGGCTCGATCGGTATTTTTCGTCAGGTAATTAAAAAATATGCAAGGGGATATAGATTAAATCGGGTCTATTCAATAGAAGAAATGGATACCTCCGGAAAGGTTATAAATATATTGCATTGCACCGATTTAGATTATAAAAAGGTCAAAATTGGTAAAATTAATAAAACCTCAGGTAGCATGGCAGCTACCTGTCTGGTATATGTAGTTCAGTTTGCCTTGGCACAGGAAATTGACGGAATCGTGACTGCTCCTCTATCCAAAAAAGGTTTGAGGCTGGCAGGGTATGATTTTCCCGGTCAGACCGAGATGATTGCTTTTCTTACTGCCTCGACCAAATTCGGGATGATGTTCATAAGAGATGATTTAAAAGCGATGTTAGTGACAACTCATCTGCCCATATCAATAGTCAGCAAAAAGGTTAATCCCCGGACCGTTTTTGAAAAGATCGAGCTGACAGATAAAGTTTTAAGATTCCTTTTCGGAATCAGGAAGCCGAGGATAGGAGTGTGTGCCCTGAATCCTCATTCCGGGGAGGAAGGGCTTTTCGGAAAAGAGGAGAAAAAAGGAATTCTGCCAGCGATTAGAAAAGCTCAGAGAAAAAAAATAAATGTATCCGGTCCCTGTGCAGCAGATTCACTCTTCAATCCGGAACGTTCAGCGATGTTCGACTGTATAATTGCAATGTATCATGATCAGGGGCTTATTCCGATGAAAATAAAAGGATTGGGAAGCTCGGTCAACCTGACGGCCGGCGTTCCGATTATCCGCACTTCCCCCGACTTCGGCACGGCCTTAGATATCGCCGGAAAAGGGAAAGCGGATCCTGAGGGGATGGTCAGAGCCATAAGCTTAGCTGCCAGATTGGCCCGGTCTTCGAAAAACTTGGAAAAGGTCTGGTTTAAGTAAAAGTTCAAATGAAAGATATCCTCATAAAATTACAGAGCGTCTCCAAAATCTATGATGGCTGGAGAACAGCTTTAGGAAACGTAGATCTGGAAATTGAAAAGGGAGAATTCCTTTTGCTGGTCGGACCGAACGGAGCTGGGAAGACTACCTTGCTAAAGCTCCTCTGGATGGAGGAAGAGCCGAGTAGTGGAACAATCTTCATAGATAAATATAACAGTCTGGGAAATAACAGTAAAAGGTTGTCTGAGTTGAGGCAAAAGATAGGTGTGGTATTTGAAGATTTAAAATTACTGAGAGAGAAAACTCTGGAAGAAAACCTCTCATTACCTTTAAGACTTTCAGGCAAAAAAGAGAAGTATATCAAGTCCAGAACCACAGAGCTTCTGGGAGCATTTAATCTCTATCCCAAAAGGAAGTCTTTACCCCAGGAGGTCTCTGCGGGGGAAAGGAAAAAGCTCGCCATTGCCCGGGCAGTGGCAAACGAGCCATTGATTATTCTGGCAGACGAGCCTTTTGGGGGATTGGATCAGAAGGTCTCCTTCGAGATTATCGATTTTTTCAGGGAGATAAATCTAAAAGGCTCGACCGTGCTTTTGACTACCTACAGAACCGATATCGCCCAGAGCTTTAAATGGAGGGTAGTCCAATTGGAAAAAGGAGAGATCAAAAAATGAGTTTTTCTTTTTTCATAAAAGAGTCGGTCTCGGGATTTTTCCGGGAAAAAAGCTCTACCCTGACCTCATTGGTGAGCCTGACTTTTTTCTTTTTGATCTTCGGGATTTTTCTTTTAGCAACCTATAATCTTTATGCTCTTTCCCAAAAAGTAAAAAGCAGGATGGAGATAGACGTCTATCTTCAAGATGGACTTACCCAGAAAGCAACGGATGAGCTTAAAGATAAGATAATCCAGCTGGAAGGGGTGGACCAGGCGACCTTTCGCTCCAAAGAAAAAGCCCTGCAGGAGCTGAAAGGTTATCTGGGAGAGAATGTCTTGGAAGGACTGGAGTCAAATCCTCTGCCCTCTACCTGGGTGATAAAATTGAAACCAGCTTATCAGAACCAGGATAAAATGGAGAAAGTCTCCGCTCAGTTAAAGAAGATGCCAGGGGTAGAAGAGGTAGATTATGGCAGATTCTGGGTCGAAAAAATTGAAAAGGTCTTTAAAATCTCTTTAGGGTTAAGTTTATCCCTGGGAATTCTGATGGTAGCAGGCTCGCTGTTTACTATGATGCAGACTCTCAGGAGCATCCGCAGGTCCAGAGCTGAGGAGCTGAAACTATATTCTCTCTTAGGTGCAGGAAGTAATTTTTCCAGAAGGATTTTTCTGTTCGAAGGTGTTATAAATGGGACGTTAAGTGCTCTTTTGAGCCTTCTTATCCTGTATCTGCTATTCGGATTCTTCAGTTCCTTTGGATTTGAGCTTAGTTTCTTACCCCTCACCCTTTTGATCGTCTTCGTCTTGATAGGTTTTCTTTTGGGTGGACTTGCTGGCATTTTATCCGGCTCGGGGGGAAATGGTTGATAAGTGAATATGGATATTTCAGAGATGCAATTATCGAAACCATGTAAAAGCAGAAGAGATATAAAATGAAACTGCTCTTTAGATTCAGCCTGATTTTTATTCTTACTGTCCTAACCTATGGGGTACTGCTGTATTCATTCACTCAGAGAGATTTAAGGGCACAGAAGATAGAGAGCAAGATCTCAGAACAGAAGGACGAGCTCCAGAGGATCAGACAGGAGTTGGAGGATAAAAGGGAAAAGATCAAAAAACTTTTCAAAAAAGAATCCTCAGTTTTCGTCCAGATTCAAAATCTGGAAGAGGAGCTTGAGCTCATAGATAGACTGATTTCGAGGTTGAATCAGGAATCCAGAAAAACCTCCAAGGAAATTTCGACTGAGGAGGGGTTACTGAAGAATTCCCAGTTCCGGCTGCAGGATCAAAGAGAAGAACTTGGATGCAGGCTAAGGGACATATACAAATATATGAGGTTCAGGGAATACGAGATCCTGACAGGTGCCTCCTCTCCTCTTGACCTGATGAGAAGGTTAAGATATATTAAGCTCATTACCCAGCAGGATCAGGCTTTGATCCGGGGGATATCTTCAGATATAACCGGGATTCAGGAGACCAGAAAGAGTCTGGAAACAAAAAGAAATGAGCTGGTCCAGCTTATCCGAGAGAAAGATAAGGAGGAAAAAAGAAGAACTTTAGAAAAAGATAAGAATGAAAAACTTCTCAGAAGCATACGAACAGAGAAAGAAATCTACCTCAGCTCTATCCAGGAACTGGAAAAAAGCGCCAAAGAGATCGAAAAGCTTCTGGCCTCCCTGGAAGCAAAAAGATCCGAAACTGAATCCGAGACCCAGGGAGGTATTTTCAGGGCTCTGAAAGGGAGGCTCCCCTGGCCAATCAGGGGCAAGTTAGCCCTGGGTTTTGGACAACAAGAAGAGAAGAGGTTTAAGACTAAGGTCTTCAACCCGGGAATCGATATCTCGCCTGAATCCGAAGAAGTGAAAGCAGTAGCTGATGGCAAAGTAGTTTATTCTTCCTGGCTCAGAGGTTACGGGAACTTCATCATTCTCCAGCATGACGGTGGTTTCTATACGGTTTATGCCAATCTCAAAGAGGTTTTTGCAGATGTGGGAGAGAATATAAGCCAGTCACAGACAATTGCCAGGGTCAGCGGCTCTCCAGCTGAAGACAATCTACATTTCGAGATAAGGAAAGGAAAAGAGCAGCTCGATCCCCTGGAATGGTTGAAATAATGTCGTTCAAAGATATTTTAGACCAGGATATAGCCAAAAAAATCCTGCAGGGAGCAATCAAAGAAAAAAGAATTGCTCACGCTTACCTTTTCACCGGTCCTGCAGGGGTCGGAAAGTGGTTCACCGCAATCGAGCTGTCTAAAGCAGTCAACTGCCTAAATCATCGAGATGACTCCTGCGATGAGTGTTCGCCCTGTAAGAAGATCAGCCACTTGACTCATCCTGACCTAACTTTAATTTTTCCTCTTCCGCCGGTCTCTTCCTCCAGGAAAGGCAAAAAAGAAAAAGAGGATGAGGAACAGAAAAACCGAAACAAATTCATCGAAGAGAAGCTGGCTAACCCATATAAAATCGTCAGATATGAAAAACCCGGCTCCATCTCCATAGAAGAGGTGAGAAATGCACAAAGGAGTCTGCTTTATACTCCAGTAGAAGGGAAAGTCAAGGTCCTGATTGTCCAGGACCCTGAAAAGATGTCGATCGGAGCTGAGAATGGTTTTCTCAAGACACTGGAAGAGCCGCCTAAGAACTCACTCTTGATCTTTTTGAGCTCAGAGCCGGAAAAGCTTCTACCCACTATAGTATCCCGCTGCCAGAGAGTGAGATTCAAAAGGATCTCAGAAGAGCTAATTGCCAAACGTCTCGAAAAAGAATTTGATCTCTCAGAAAAAAAAGCGCTTCATTATGCCAGATTATCAGAAGGAAGTCTGGGCCTGTCGCTTTCTTTAGCTGAAGGGGAAAATGAGGAAGTCAGGTTAAAAGGGGTGGAGTTCCTGCAGATTATAAATGGGAGGGATAGATTTGAGCTGGTCAGCTTTGTCAATCAACTGCTGCAGGACTATGAAAGGGAATCAGTTCTGGAGTTTCTGGCATCTCTGCTGAGCCTGTTGAGGGATATCTATATGACTATCGAGGTCAAAAAGGACGAAAAGTTTCTTAATCCTGACTTAAAAGCAGAGATCGGGAAGTTAGCAGATAATTTCAAAAGCTCAGACCAGGTGCAGGAAGCTATAGATTCGGTGGAGAGGATCAGGGGGGATCTGCTGAGGAACGTCAATCTCAAATTAGCCCTTTTAAACCTGGGATTCGAGCTAAAGAAACCCTTTTCAGGGTTAAAGAGAGAAAAAGCGGTTACGTAATACTAAAGTAGGCATATGATTGGAGGTTCTTAAAATGGAGATATATTTAGTCGAATTCAAGGGTTCAAGAAAATTATATTTTTTAAATCCGGACAATCTTCAGGTAAGACCCGGTGATTTTGTCCTGGTTCAGGCAGAAAGAGGTGAGGATTTGGGAAGGGTGACCAAGAAACTGGGATTAGATGACCCCTCCAAGCTATTAGAGAAACCTTTGAATCTCCTAAGGCTCTCCACTCCGGAAGACATACAGAGTATGAAGGCAAATCAGGAAAGAGGGGTCAAGGCTATGGAGGAATGCCAGAGGCTGATTCACGAGCGAAATATGGAGATGAAGCTGGTGGATGTGGAATACCAGTTCGACGGAAGCAAGCTGACCTTTTTCTTCACCGCGGAGAAAAGGGTCGACTTCCGGGAGCTGGTAAAAGAATTAGCCTCGATCTACCGGACCAGAATAGAGCTTCGCCAGATCGGGGTGAGGGATGAAGCCAGGAGATTAGGCGGGCATGGGTGCTGCGGGTTACAGCTCTGCTGCACAACTTTCATCCGGGAGTTCTCTCCTATCACTACCCAGATAGCCAAGGAGCAGAACTTATCCCTGAATCCCTCAAAAATCTCCGGGAATTGCGGAAGGCTCCTGTGCTGTCTGCTTTATGAAAAGAATACGTACGAAAAAGGGCTTGAGCTTTACCCCAAGGTTGGCTCCAAATACCAGACCGATAAAGGTGAAGGTGTAGTCGAGAAGATAAATTTCTTTAAAGAGTATATCGTGGTCAAGCATGAAGAAGGGGAAGAAGAGAAGATTCCCTTAGTCGAAATTAAGAAAAGATTAAGGAAAGCGAAAAGGGTTCCAGTCCGATCTGATAAAGTATAGACAGTAGTGTAGGGGTGGAGCTTGCCTCCACCCCTCGTCTCAGGGCGTCCAATTGGACGCCCCTACGCGAGTATAAATCCAGACGTAGTGCGAGGCTTTAGCCTCGCTTATAAGCGACCCTAAAGGGTCGCACTACAATTTCCAATCAGAAAAAGGAGGAGATTTTGGCAGGCCCAAATCCTCAGTCAAAAAAAGGAAGATACTTTATTACCACTCCCATATATTATGTGAATGACAAGCCACATATCGGTCATTCATATACCACTATTGCCGCAGATATACTTTCCAGGTTTCACCGGATCAGAGGGGATGAGACCTTCTTTTTGACCGGAACAGATGAGCACGGCAGCAAGGTGGCGGAAGCGGCTGAGAAGGTAGGGATTTCACCCCAGGAGTTTTGTGATAGAAATAGTCAGCTCTATAAGGATACCTGGAAAAAGCTAAATATATCTAACGATTACTTTGTGCGAACCACGGACAAAAGACATGAAAGGTCGGTAGAAAAGCTTTTAGAGAGACTATATCAGGTCAAGGATGAAAAAGGTCAAAAGGTAATCTACCCGGGAGAATATACCGGCCTATACTGTGTCGGTTGCGAGAAATTCATCACTGAAAAAGATTTAGTAAACGGGCTGTGTCCAAGCCATTTAAAACCTCCGCAAAAGGTAACTGAAAAGAACTATTTTTTCAGGCTTTCCTCCTACCTGTCCCTGCTCGAAAAGCTTATAATAGAAGATGAAATCAGGATTCTACCAGAAGAGAAGAAAAAAGAAACCTTAGGGCTTTTTAAACAAGGGTTGGAGGATTTCTCCATTTCCCGCGAAAAGGTTACCTGGGGGATTACTCTTCCCTTCGACAGTTCCCAGAAGACCTATGTCTGGGTAGATGCTCTGCAGAATTATATTTCCGCTATCGGGTATGGGGATAATCCGGATGAATTCAAGAAATGGTGGATTGAAGGTTTTGTGATTCACCTGATGGCAAAGGACATCCTGAAATTCCACAATATTTACTGGCCCGCTATGCTTTTAGCTTTAGGGGAAAAGCCGCCTGATTTGATTTTTAATCACGGGTTTTTCACGGTCAATGGACAGAAGATGGGGAAATCCTTGGGCAATGTGATCGACCCGCATTATCTGATTGAAAAATATGGTTCGGATGCGACCCGGTATCTTCTTCTGACCAATTTTCCTTTTGGCCAGGATGGGGACATCCAGGAGAAAAGATTTGAGGAGAAATATAATTCCGATTTAGCGAACGATTTCGGCAATTTAGCCAGCCGGGTTTTGAAGCTGGTAAAAGAGCATTTCCGCGGGGAGATTCCAGAACCTTCGGATTATTCTTCAGATGATAATGAACTGCGGGACTCAGCCGTGAATACAATCAAGGTGGTTTTTGACTCAATCGAGGAGTTGAATATCAACCAGGCTTTGGATGAAGTCTTGAAATTAGTCCGCTTCACCAACCGCTATGTTGACAAAACCGCTCCCTGGAATTTGGCAAAAGAGAAAGACAAATCCCGGTTGGGAACTGTGCTTTACGTTTCTGCTGAAACTTTGAGGATTATCAGTTTTCTTTTTTATCCTCCTCTGCCGGAGAAGTGCCAGAAATTAAGGGAGATTTTAGGTCTTTCTCAAAATGAAATTGTCCCGAATTTGGAAAGAGAAAAAGACTGGGGTTATCTGAAACCAGGGACTGAGATCGGGGAGATCGTTCCTCTGTTTCCACGGTTAAAAGAGATAAAACCAGTGGAAGTATCAAAAGAAAAGTCTGAAGTTTCAACTGCAAAAGAGGAGAAGATGGAAATAGCAATTGAAGATTTTGCTAAAATGGATATAAGGGTGGCAAAAGTAATCGATGCTCAAAAAGTAGAAGGTGCAAAAAAGCTTTTGAAGCTCAAAGTGGAGTTCGGAGGAGAAAACCGGGAAATAGTAGCGGGTATTGCGGAGTTCTATAAGCCGGAAGACTTAATCGGGAAAAAGATTATCCTGCTTGCCAATCTGAAACCTGCCAGGATAAAGGGAATAGAATCAAAAGGAATGCTCCTTGCCGCCTCAGATGAGGGAAATCTAACCATCCTGACCACAGATAGAGATATAAATACAGGGGCAAAGATTAGTTAAGTTTTTTCGAGACTTTACAGAACAAAAAGAGATGTTCGAAAGAACCTCTCTTTTTTGTTTTGTAGGCGGTGGGGTGGCACCCTCAAACTCGTTTGAGGTTGATCTAATTTACCTAAAAGGAATTGACATTCAATTTTATGAGGTTTATTATAATGGTGAGAAGAAATTCTTTGACATTAGGAAAGTACAATGATTGATACCCATGCTCACTTGGATTTTCCGCAGTTTGATGAAGATAGGGAAGAAGTAATCGAGCAGGCTTTTTCCTCTGGCCTGGAGGCAATTATAAATATCGGGGTGGACTTGGAGTCTTCT
>Ga0335070_10003754_pt1 | contig 17755 bp, 14 predicted proteins | sample Lox_Sample_13_FD_206722 | JGI IMG/M metagenome (GOLD analysis project Ga0335070, IMG submission 206722) | Soil microbial communities from Loxahatchee National Wildlife Refuge, Florida, United States - Lox_Sample_1.3 | ecosystem: Environmental > Terrestrial > Soil > Wetlands | place: USA...
ATCACGATGAGATCAGGGACGTTTTCGCCGAGGTTGCTCAGGACCCTCGTCACGAGCTCATCCATCATGGCATAGTCATCGATGCCGGAAACTCCCTTTATCTTCAATCTTCTGTAAAGGTCTTTTACAAAGTCTCCCCCTGACCAGCAAATAAAGGCGCCGACCGATTCGCTCCCGGAAATCGTTGAAACGTCAAAGGCACCGATACCTTGGGGCTGACGGGGAAGATGGAGCCGCTCCTTGATCTCTCCGAGAAGTTCATTCCATCCAGAGACCTTTCTGCTTCTGAGCACCTGGGCGGCGTTTTCATCGGCCATCTTCAGGAGCTCAAGCTTCTTGCCCCTTTTCGGCACGCCGATCTCGACTCTCCCACCTTTCATGTTCCGTAACCATGCCGTGAGATTCTTCAGGTCATCCGGCCTGCTTCCGGCGACAATCTCTCCAGGAGGGATGATCTCCTTCATATAGAACATCTCGATGAAGCCGTGGAGAATTTCCCCGATCGGCAAATTTCCCCCATCCGTTATATAAAAGTCCCTTGTGCCGACGAGAATGCCCTTTCTCACAAAAAAGACGTCAAAGAGAGCATCAGTCCCGTCGGAATAAAAACCTATGACATCGATATCTCCGAGCTCGGGCGCTACGACCCTCTGTGATTCCCATACATGCCGTATATTGTTGATTCGGTCCCTTATCCTCGCCGCCTCCTCGTACTTGAGTTCGGCAGAGAGCATCGCCATCTTCTCTTCAAGATCCCTGAGGAGTTCCTTCCTTTCACCGCTGAGGAAAAGGCTTACCTCATTGACTATTTTCATATACTCGTCTCTTGTTATCTTGCCTGAACAGGGGGCGATGCACCTGCCCATCTGGTATTGGATGCAGGGTCGCATCGGTTTATCGAGGCTGTATCTGCATATCCTGATCGGGAAGTTCCTCCTGATAAAGGAGAGTGCATCCCACATGGTCTGGCTGGGCACGTAGGGGCCGAAATAGCGGGAACCGTCCTTTGCTATTCTCCGTATGACCTCCAACCGGGGCCATTCCTCTCCCATCGTGAGTTTCAGGTAGGGGTAGTTCTTATCGTCCCTGAGGATCACATTGAACCGCGGCTTATACTGTTTTATAAGATTGGCTTCCAGTACAAGGGCCTCGAGCTCGTTTTCGGTAACAATGTAGGAGAAGTCCTTTATGAGCGTGACCATGTGGGCCTTCCTCTGATCGAGGCCCTCGGGTCTCTGAAAATAGGTCTTCAGACGGTTTCTCAGGTTCTTCGCCTTGCCTACATAGATGACCTTTTCTTTCTGTCCCTTGAAAAGGTAGACGCCCGGATTTTTCGGGGTATGTGAGAGCTTTTCTTCCAGCATGTATGTCTTAATAGAGTTTCGTATTGTGTTTGAAAAAGAGGGTAAAACCACAGAGGCATAGAGACACAGAGCGCAAGATTGAGAAGGTCCTGCTCAAAAAGACCTCACAACGTCTGAATGTGTTGATCTTTCCTGCCCTTTTTGTTCCATGTTCCGTTTCTCAGTGCCTCAGCGTCACTGTGGTTCTTTCTCGAACTTCTCCTGGACCCTTTTCCATTACACGTGATTCCGCAGCATGAGTTCAAGGGGATGGGTATTCAGGTAATGCTGCCTCTTGAGATAGGGCTCATTGAATTTTCTTACGTAGTGCCTCATGAGGACGATCGGGACGACGAGCGGTATCAGGCCTGCGTGATACTGACTGATGATCTCGCCTAACTCCCTTTTTTCGTCTGTAGACAGTCGTTCACTGAAATATCCCGCCATGTGCTGCAAAACATTCGTGTTCTTTTTTGCCGTTGCCGTCAGCCGGAGGCCGTCCATTAATATCTTGAGATATTCGGAGAGAAGCCCTTCGGTCTTATATGCCTTTGCCCGGGCAACCAATTGCCCGAGGGCGCTGTAATGCCTGGTGCTGTGAGAGAGGATAAGAAGCTTGTGGTCCGTATGGAAGGCTATAAGGTCTCTAACCTTGCCGCCCCTTCCCCTGAATTCCTTCCATCTCTTGAAGACAAATATTCTCTCGATGAAGTTTTCCCGCAGGTCCGGGTCATGGAGTCTGCCTTCGTCTTCTACAGGCATGAGAGGGAACCTGCTCATAAAGGCGCCCGCAAAAACGCCCACTCCTGAGCGGCTTGGGGTTCCCGACTGTCCGTCGACCTTGACGTCTCTCATGCCTGAACTCGGAGATCTGCTCTTGAATACGAAACCGCAGAGGTCCTGCCTTTCGAGTTCCCTGAGTTTCTTCTCCGCCCAGTGGAGAATCCTTTCCGTGTGATCGATTCCTGTTTTGACGGTAACAAGCCTGGGTGAAGAGGGATCGCCGGCAAGACGCATCGCCTCCCTCGGTACTGGAAGACCGCTTTCGACTTCGGGGCACACGGGTATCCAATCAACATATTTCCCCAGGGTGTCGGTGAGGAAGTGGTCTAACTTGTGCCCGCCGTCGTACCGGACTTTCTCGCCGAGAAGGCACGAGCTTATCCCGATCCTGATCTTTTGTTCCATTTTCTTATTATAAGCGACCAGCGCAGAAATGAAGAAGCCCGGCATGTGCCGGGCTTTCGGTTCGCTGCGAAAAATAGGGATGTGTCCCTAATTCTCTCTAATTCTCCTAATTCGGCGTGTGCCGGAACGAAATAGGGACAGCAACCAATTCAAGATGAGCTCAAAAACAATAACGGTCGCTGTCCCTATTTTCTTACCAAAGAGAACCGTCCTTTTCACTTTCCCTTTTAGAGGGCAACCACCCTCTCCATCTCACCCTCAGTACTGTTTTCCGAAGACATTAACGCAGGTCGGACTCTGGTTAGACCACACAATGGTACCATAAGTGTTTATCGGTCCAACAAGCGGTTTTGGATCTCTCATCGGCGAGATCGGTTTACCTTCTGCATCAACGACCTGAACAGTATCATCTTCGTAAATCCTGACACACAAATATTTCTTATCCTTCATTTCTTTGCCCTCCTTCACTTTTTGCTTTCTTGGCAATGCTCAAGCGTTACCTAACGCGCAGAAACGATCTCTTCTCACCTCCTTTCCTGATGTGACTTAGAACGCCAGCGTGAGTTTAAGAAGAATCAGGCGATCCGGAAAGATTCGGGGATTCCCGGGGTCTGTGTCCTGAAATTTGAATTTTTCATCAAACAGGTTTTTTGCCTCCAAAGAAATCATGCCGAACCTTTTTGGCAACCGGTACCTTATTGCAGCGTCGAAGACCCAGAAATCATCCTTTCCCGGTACTAGTGCATAATTTCCCGGCCCAGTGGGAACAAAATCACCCTGTTGGTTCACGTAGGTCGCTTTCACGGTTGCACTAAATCCTGAAGGGTCAAAGTATCCAACCGTGATGGGAACTCTATGGGTCCGAAGTTTTGTGAATTGCTCGACCCCTACAAACAGCGCATCGGCCTCCCTGCTGAACCACTCGTAGAAGTATTCGGCGCTTACCGCAACCCTCAATGTGGGTGTCCAATAAAGATAAGCCCTTCCCAGTTTCTCTTGCCAGTCACGACTGATCGCCACGGGCGTTGGGCCGGTCACATCAATAATCTTGTGATCCAGGTCGCGGGCAGATATTTCTGCGCCGGCAGAGAGATTGGCGGAAATCTTTTGGTCCACACCAATACCATAACGCCAAGCCTCGTCTCCTGTGAGGTCATCAAAGAACTGGTTGAACCCCGCGATCTCTGTAGGCTCAAGAGACGGATCGATATCTGCTATCGATATGAAAGGCCTCTGCAATGTCCTGAAAACCGCTGCGCGGACAGTGGTACTAGGCAACGGCTGCCAAGTCAATCCCAGTTTCGGGTTGAACTGGTTGCGGCCTTCGCCTTCATAGGCGCCTTCCAGAAAGTCTCCGCTGCCGCCGAGAGTCAAACTCAGATTCTTCTGAACGTCGATCTGTGTATATAGATAGATATTGGTGAAGCGGTTCTTGAGATCCTCCGGTGAAGGAACGCCAGAGAAGATGCTGGTCAATGTCTGGTCCAATTGACGATGCCCTATGCCTGCGGTTATATGAAAGGGACTTATCTTGTAGAGATAACGGACTTCACCGACATAGTTGTTTGCCTTCCCGTTGATCTGAAAGATATCAGGGAAGACAACGGTATCAGTAGTAGCATGCTGGTAAATAAGAGAGGTAAGAAGTTCGGATCCTGGTGCGAATGAATGGCGCAGCCCCAGCCTGAAGGAGTCTATATCCTCTTTCTGCCTTAAGGTAGGGGTAAAATTCTCGGGATCAAAACGAAGCTCCAAATCCCCCTTGGTCGTGTTTGTATTTCGGTATTCAGCCTGAATACTGGTATTTTCTGAAAGACTATACTGCGCAAATACATTGTAAATATTGGTCTTGAGGTCGTTGTTTTCCCTGAAACCATCCGTCTCGTAATGGAATTGACCGAGGCTAAAGGACAGCTTGTCGTGTACGCCGGAGACAATCACCTCATCTCCAAAGGTGCTGTTGCTCCCCACTGCACCGTCGAGTTGCAAAGCAATCCGGTTCCTATTGAAGAGGGGATTGAATTCATTAAATGAAGGCTGAGCAGGTCCTGTACCTTCGAGGATAAAGAGGTTGCTCTCTGCCAACTCAGGCCTGACAGGCGTTATGTTGATGGGCTGAAGCAGTTGGGACTGAAGCAGTTCATTCACCCTCGCGATCTCGTGGCGCGGCAATGCGGAATAGGAGTCTGACAGGAACCTGTGGGCAGAAAAACTTGCAGGATCGGCGTTTACAGAGTTCGCTGCCTCCTCAACAGCAAGCTGCTGGAAGCCGAGATCACTGTAGATCCCGGAGAGGTTCGCGCTCCTTGCTGCGAGGTCTTCATCGAGCAGTAACCTCGACCGGTAAACCGCCCTGTCGTCATTCAATTCGATAGCCTTCTGAAGGTCATAGAGCGCCTCGACAGGCCGGTTGATGCTCTGCTTTCGGATGGCATCATAGAAGTAGGAAGTGGGGTCCAAAGGATCGAGTTCCTTTGCCATCGTGAACTGGTCTGATGAGACCTTGTCCCGCTTCTCCTCATAGTAGGCCTTTCCCAGATAGCTCCTGATGAGTGAGTTGTCGGGGTCGAGCCCTGCTGCAATCTCGATGTCGCCCCTCCCGTCAGAGAGATCGCCCTTCCGGATCCTCGCGAGCCCCAGTCCGAGCCGGGGAAGGGGATCGGCCTCGTCCAGTTCGATCGCTTTATGAAAGGCGTCAACAGCCGTCGTAATCTCTATCTGAGTGAGATAGGCAAATCCGAGAACTGTCTGCGTCCTTGCAAGGGCGGGATTCAGGCCAGCAGCCTGCTTCGCTGCCTTCAGCGCTTCATCAAGGTTACCGAAAGAGAGCCATAACTCAGATAGCCTTGCCCAGGCCAGGGCATTCTCAGGTTCCAATGCGACTGCCTCTTTGAGGGTTTTGAGCGCGCCCTGGAGGTCGAAGTTCGCCTGCTGAGCATAGGAGAGTGCTATTCTGGCGCAAGCTGATTTTGGGTCAGCCTCGACAGATCTCCTCCCTAAATCAAGGGCACGCTCCTTTTCGTTTTGCACTACGGCAATGACCGATTGGAGGGCAAGGGCATCGCTGTTTCCCGGTGTTGTCTTGAGCGCTTCATCGATCTCTGCCTTCGCTTCATCGATGCGTCCAACAGAAAGAAGAAGCGAGACCCGGGCGCGCCAGTCGGTCTTGAGAGCGGTCTGCAAATCACCAGGCCGATATGAAAAGACCGGCGGATAGTAGAGGGTCCATTGGACAGCATCCCGTGGCCGTGCCACGACCCGGATGACAGGCGCCTGATCTGCCATGGCAACTGCCGATTGACCGCGGTCGAGCATGATGCTGCCCGCCTTGTTTTCAGCAAGGACCCGGCCCTCAAAGAGCGAGATGAAGGTCTTGTCCCTCTCGACCTTCACGAGGAATTCCGTCCCCTCTACTGTTGCGTTGACAAAGGGTGTGGTCACCTTCAGGCTGCGACGGAAACGGCTGAAGAAGTGTACCGCTCCATCAATAAGGTCGATGAGAAAGGTCTTTTCCTTTTCGGGCATGGAGAACGTAACGGTTGTCTTCTGGTCGAGACGGAGTATCGATTCGTTGGCGAGCATGATCTCCGACCTGCTCCGTTCGAGCACCCGGACCATATCTCCGGGACAGAAGGTGTCGCCAAAATGAGTGGGTTCCCACTGTGTCGTTCCCACTCTCCGAACCTGTACACTCCCCTGGACCGAGACCACTCTTGCGACCCACTGAACGCATGTCTCGGCAACGGCAGGGGAAGGAAGCAAGAACAATGTGAAAATCGTCGAAAATATTACAACAATAAGAAGACTGGCCTTGACTGGCTTCATCGCTCACAATCCCGTTATATTGTCCCCGTACTTTGCAACATTAAGATCGATTCATGCCTGCGCTATTTTTTGTCCATATGTACAGCTCCCTCCCACGACTCGCCGGGTGGGTCTTCCTTGTGATGTTCGCAGAGGTCCAGATAGAAGGTTGACGGACCATCTTTCCCCAAGACCTTGATCGCCTCATGAAATCCCCTGATGGCCTCGTCCCAAGACCGTCTCCAGAAAGCATCGAGGGCCCCGGAGAAGATCGCACAGGCATCTCTTTGTTGCTCATCGGACTCTTCCATACGGCAGATCAATTCATGGACAATCATCGGCTGTGTCTTTCCGACCATCAGGAATTTGCCTATCTGCCTTGTGAGCAGGCCTTTAACCTGATCGAGGACATCATCGGACGCAAGGATCCGTGTGCCCACGTATTTATTCAGCCCTTCTATCCTTGTAGCAGTGTTCACAATATCTCCTACAGGGCGATATTCATAATGGTCGAAGGCGCCGATGTTCCCGAGCAGTATATTACCAGAGTGCAAACCGATTCTGGTGGGGAGTTGCAGGCTGCCGGAGGACCGGTTGAATTCGCGGAGTGCACCGGCAATATCAAGAGCCGCCAGGCACGCCTCACCCTTCGGCGTTATGCCGGGTTCTGTTGCCACCCATATCGCCAATGCCGAGTCTCCTACGACATTCGATACGATTCCTCCGTGCTTCTTTATCGGCCTGAAAACAGCCTCGTAGTATTTGTTCATAAAGCAGCCGAGTTTGTCGGGATCCATGGTTTCGGATAAGGAGGTGTAATGCTCTGCATCGGTAGACAGGCAAACACCGTAGACGAGCTGGTCGCTTGCAGCGAGGTTCACAATATCCTTTGATAACCGATCGACCACTTCGTTGGGGAGATAGTACTCGAAGGCCTTCCGGATATTCTGGCGCTCCCTGTTCGAATCGATATACTTCCAAAGGAGCGAGCTGTTAAAGGCGAGGAAGGTCTGGAAGAAGAGAGGGATGACGACCGGATACCAGATGCCGTATGTCCTAAAAAGATAGGTGGAAGCCGCGAGATAAAGTACGCTGAGCCCTGCAATGCTCAACACGGCTATAATACTTGAGGAAAACCGGCAGGAGATGCCGATCACTGTTCCCCAGAGCAAAAGAACGGCGACATGGAAGGGGAGGCTGACCGGGCGAAGAGGCATATCTTCTAGCAGGTTTGAAAATGCGGTGGCGGCTATCTCGACGCCGCTGATATCAAGTCCGTCCGATCGCGAAAAGACCGTGTTAAAGCCGTCTTTCTGTTCAGGCTGCACAAGTTCAGAAAGTCCTACGAAGACAACCTTGCCCTTTACGTCAAGCTCTTTGCCGCCGGTCAAGGCTTGATAATAGGGTACCGTAGGAATGGTTCGGGGTGGTCCGTAGAAATTCAGATACCGGCTATTGGGACTTTCATACATCTTTATGAGAGCCCTGACCATTTGATGTTTTTTCAGCTCGACGGATAAGCTCTTTGGATCCCTCAATTCCTGAAGCATTTTTCTCGCAATCTGCGGATCTCTCCCGAAGATCTCCCTCACTCCTGACATGAACCTCTTTACGCTTCTCGCGGCAATCAACGCACTTCTGTCACGAAATGACTCCTCGATCGGGTAGGGACTCGTCTTTTCGAGTAAAAGGATGAATTCATCATGGGCCTGCATTGCGAAGAGCTGGAAGGCCACAACCGGCAGGGTCGGCGTATCACCCGCTCCGGTCTTGAATGTCCAGTACTGGCTCACCTTGACAGGCACCTTGGGCAGGGGAAAAGGAGCCAGGGCAAAAGCATATCGTTCAAGGAGGGGAATCGGCGGCACCAATCTCGTAATCGTGAGGTCTCCGGCCTGTGCTTTTTCTTTGTCAGTAAGGGAAAGCCTCTCGACTCTGAGACGTTCAGTAAGTATGACATTATGGGCTTTCTCCAAAGCCTCAGAAAAGAGGGTATCACCTTGAGGGGGACCGGGGTCTTCAAAAAACATATCAAAAGCGATGGCTGCAGCACCCTTCTCGATCAGATTCTCGATGAGACGGGCATGGAAAGAGCGTGGCCATTTTCTCGGGTCGATAGGAAGACCGAGGCTGTCGGCTGATAACTTGTCCAAGCCGACAACGACGACATCTGAAGGGGCCTTCCTCACTCCCCTTAAGTGGAAGAGTATCTCCAGCCCCACGTTTTCTTCGATGTCGAGGCCGAAAGAAGAAAAGCTTATCACCAGTCCGACGATGCCAGTGAGTAAGCCCAGGGTTACCCCTTTCAAGAGACGAGACGTCAACGGACAATCCCTGCATTCATCCGCATCTTGAGATCGAGGAAAAGGCCACGGATCGTATTCCAGAGTTGACGGCATATGAAACCGGGATGCAGGGTCCGCATGAAGATATCACGATAGGGAGCGCTCCCACTAAAGGTGTCCCATAAAACACTGCTCATGCTTTCTTCGCGAACCTCGCTCTGCTGTTCCTTGGATACCATAAGCAGGATCCCCAGGCGCGCTACCCTGCTCCTTTGGACCAGACGGGTAATCGCAAAGATGATCTTGCCGAACTTATTGTCTGATGAGAGGGCCTGACAAGCCGGCCAATACGAACGCTCGAAATCTTTAGCAGATATGCCTTCGAAGACGACGGTCCTTGCGGCAGCCTTGGCAGTGGAATAGGCGGCGCCAATGCCGTCTTTATATAACCGGGTCACTCCTGAATCTCCGATAAAGACGATCCGATTTGCGAAAGGTCTGACAGCGCCCCGGACATTCATCAGGGGAGTGCAATGACAGAAATCAGCCGGTATAGCCCACCCAGCAGGAAGGCACTCCTTCACCTCAGGGGAAGTCAGAAAGGACTCTACGAGAGTCTTATCGATGTTCTCGCCCACGAGACAGACTGTCACATAGTCGCCCTTGGGGATAAGGGCGGCAAATTCCAGACGGGGGATATTGAGAAGGAAGACGTGCATGGAGCTTCCAAGGCATTTCTCTATCACCTTCTGTCCCAGGCAGAATTCACCGATATAGGTCCTGGACCCTTGAGGTGATCTGTAGCCGAATCCCAGATTCTCAAAGATCTTAAGGGTGCTCGTGTTAATGCCTGCCGCAACGACAGCCAGGTCATAGAGCTGTATCAATCCCTCCCGGGTCCTGATCTGCGGGCGGCCATCTTTCCATTCGATGCCCTCAACCATCGCCCGTATCAAATGGGCGCCTTTTCCCAAGGCCTGTTCCTGGAGATAACCATCGAAACTCCTCCACCGCATTTCCTTGATCCCACGCGGTCCGCTCCCACGATGTACCGCCGCAATCCTTTTTTCATGGAGGGGAGTTTCGATGCGGAAGGTACCGACGTCCATATGCATTACGTAGGAGTCTGTGCCCCGTTGCACGACTGTCGGAGGCAGGTTGATTCCCTCGGTGGCAAGCATCTGGACCAGCGTCTCCGATATGACCCCGCCGCACATATTGCAGCCGGGCGGGCCTGACCGAGAGAAATCCCTGTGTTCGTATATGTCAACAAGGATGTCCATCCCCGTCCTTTCCGCCATATCCATGAGAAAATAGGCAAAAAAGGATCCGGCAGGACCACCACCAATAATTCCTACGCGAGAGCCGTTGTCGAGTGCAAGTCTGACTCCCTTGCCTCGCCTATGCAGGATGACTCCTTCTCTATATCTGTTGCCCCACGGTGTCTCCCCCAAAGAATGATATAACCGTGAAAGAAAAAACTGTTGGATCAACAAAGTGATTGGAGATGTGTTCAATGTCTCTTCTTTTTAAACAATTTTTCCATAAAAGAGAGCACTTGTCAAGAAATTTCCTCTGCCTTCCTCAGGGGAAAAAGGGGCCCTATTTTTCTGCAGCCGTCTTCAAATCCTTGAGGAAAGAGATCGTGAGGTCCCTGAGCCTCCAATCGGGAAAGAGAAACCTCAGGGTCTTGAGTCCTATGGCGCTGAATACTTCCTTGCTGATCACAATGACCCCTTCCTTCGCTTCCTGGAAAAGAAATTCATGCCTGGCGGAGATGCCGAATTTTCCGCTTGACCAGACGATCCGCCTGCCCGGCACAACGCTCTCGATATTCGGTTCAAAATAGACGGGGAAATTGAAAGGATAGATACAGAACTTTACCTTGCCTCCTTCTGACAGGATTTCGGTTCTCTTCGGCGAAACGTTCTTCAGAACAGTATTCCAATGGTTCCAGCAGGTAAGGTCGGCGAATGTCTCCCATACTCTCTTTGGCGTGGCATGGATCACGATGGATTCCTCAATGATCATCCTGTCTCTTCCTCTCTATCTCCGGTAATCTCCGTCAATAACAGGACCCTTCAACGCAAGAGCGCCTTCAACCCCCTCACCGCCCCTTCCGGAGAGGAATAGACGGGAATCCGCGCCTTTTCCAGGAGTACGGTCAGTCTCGCTGAAATCCCGCCCTCCGTCACGTGGAAAACCATGGGCTTTCTTGTGCTCTCCCTGAAGGACTTCGCAAGCCCGGCAAGGTCTTCGGTTATTCCCGGTATATTCGGCAGGGCGATGATCAGGAAACCGTCGTAGTCATCCCTGAGTTCGTCCAGGACCCTCTTGTAATCCTCGTCAGTGACCTGGGCGGTGAGATCTACCGGGTTGTTGATGCTGAAGAAAACAGGAAATACTTGTCTTAATCCCTCTTTCTTGTCTTTCCGGACTTCAGTGACCTCGAGCCCCTGCCTCATGCATTCATCCGCGGCAAGGACGCCTGAGCCCCCGCCGTTCGTTATGATAAGGACTCTCCTGGCTGCTCCCCCATTGCCAAGAGGGGGGGAGGGGAACCTCGGCACTCCCTGATGGGAAAGTGCCTTTGTCGCATCTATCAGCTCCTCAAAGTCGTTGGCCTCCCGCAATCCGAACTCCTTCAGGATCGAACGAAAGACTTCATATCTTCCGGCAAGCCTGCCTGTATGGGAGAAGGCCGCCTCCTGGCCGCTGCCCCCCTTTCCTGCCTTGAGGACAATAAGAGGTTTTCTTTCGGAGAGAGCCTTAGCCCTCGCTATGAACTTCCTTCCGTCAGCGACGGATTCAATATAGGAGACCACCACATCGGTACGGCTATCGCCTGAGAGATAGTCATAGAGGTCTGATTCGTCGACATCAACGGCGTTGCCATAGCCCACAGCCTTTGATATCCCGATATTTGCGGCTCTTATGGCGCTGAAGAGAGCGGTCATGACCCCGCCGCTCTGAGACACGACTGCAACATTTCCCCTTTTCGGTCTCTTCAATCTTTCATAGGAAAGGAAGAAGGTGTCAAGCCTCTTGTACGGGTCATAAATGCCCATGCAGTTCGGTCCTATGATCCTTACGCCGATCTCCCTGCCGGTCCTCTTCACCTCTTCCTGGAGCCCAGTCTCCCCAGCCTCTGCAAAACCTGAACTGACGATGATCACGCACTTTGCCCTGCCCTTGAGCTCTCTCAGTATGGCCGGCACTTCCGGTGCGGGCCTCATAACTACGGCAAGATCGACGGAATGGGGCAATGCCTTTATGACGGGGTAGGCCTTTATTTCCATGAGTTCGTTGTATTTGGGATTGACGGGGAAGACCTCTCCTCTGAATTTAAGGAGGTTCTTGAGCACCACGCCCCCGAGCTTGATTTCGGTATGCGCGGCACCAACGAGGGCAATGGATCGAGGATTAAAGAAAGGGTCAAGGGAGATCATGCACTCTCTATGAAGAGCAGGGCCGGATCTTCAAGATAGGCGATCACCTTCGAGAGAAACACCGAGGCGTCAACGCCGTCGGTGACCCGGTGATCAAAGGTCAAGGAGAGGGGAAGGATCTTTCTGATTACGATCTGGCCTTTCTTCACCCAGGGCTTTTCAGAGATCTTGCCTGTTCCGAGGATAGCGACGTCAGGATAGTTGATGATGGGCGTTGCAAAGGTGCAGCCGAAATGCCCGTAGTTTGTGATGGTGAAGGTGCCTCCCTTCATCTCTTCAGCCTTTATCTTCCGCTCTCGTGCCTTCTGGCTCAGGTCCTGGATCTCGAGGGCAAGCTCACGGATCGTCTTCTTCACAACGTCCCTGATAACAGGCACCGTGAGACCCTCGGGCGTATCAACGGCAACGCCGATGCTGTAATATCTCTTGATGATCAATTCCTCCCGCTCTTCATTTACCGAGGCGTTGAGCAGGGGGTGTTCTGCGAGGGCATGATAGACAGCCTTTATGAAGAAGGGCATGAACGTGAGATGGACACCCCTTTCGAGGAGTGCCTTCTTCTCCCGCTCCCTGAGATCCCAGAGTTCTGTGATGTCCGCCTCATCCATGCCCGTAACAAAGGCGGTTGTCCTTTGGGACAGGATGAGGTTCTTGGCGATCGTTCTTCTCAATCCCCTCAAAGGGACCCTCTCCGCAGCTCCGTACTGGTCTTCGGGGGCCTGCTCTTTCTGGGAGGCCTTCATGACATCTTCCTGCGTAACGCTCCCATTGGGACCAGATCCTTTTATGCCTTCCAGCGGCACTCCGAGTTCCCTGGCAAGGGCCCGCACCGCCGGAGTCGCGAGGATCTCCTCCTCCTCGGGCAAGACACCGACAACGGAAACGGACTTCGGTCTCTCTTCGACCTTCGGCTTCGCTTCAATCGTTTCACCCTCTTCTGCGATGGTCATCAAGACCTCTCCCACCTTTGCGATCTCGCCTTCCTCCTTTGCTATCCTCACCACCGTCCCTTTTTTTGGGGAAGGCACTTCCACGACTGCCTTGTCGGTCTCGATCTCAAGGACAGTCTGGTGTTCTTCGATAACGTCGCCTTCCTTCACAACCCATTTCCGTATCTCCCCTTCAGTCGTTCCTTCGCCTAAATCAGGCAACACAAAATTGTAAGGCATGACACCTCCTTGCCTCTCGATGATCGTTCACGCACCCTTGGATCGTACCGGAGACCCTCTTTGCAAAGGGGATCGAGGGTACTAAACGGTCAGCGCCCCGCCGCGCAGATCGTTTTCAGTAAAACTATACACCAAACGGGGTGCTTAGGCAAGACAGGGGGTTGATCGAGCCCTTGAAAAACACGCTGCAATATATTAGGCTTTTCAGCATGAGAACACTTGGCGTCGAGACATCCACGATGCTTGGCGGTATAGCCATCATGGATGACGAAAAAGGCCTCATAGCAGAGATCAGGTTGAACATCAAGACGACCCACTCCGAAAGACTCATGACGGGAATAAACCTGGTGCTCCGGCAGGCTGGCATGAAGATAGCGGACATTGACGCCTTTGGAATAGCGACGGGACCAGGGTCCTTTACAGGGTTGAGAATCGGATTAAGCACGGTCAAGGGCTTTTCCTACGCCACTGGCAAACCGGTAATATCGATACCAACCCTTGAGGCCTTTGCCTGGAATTTCCCATACACGAAACATCCTGTCTGTGTCATGCTCGATGCGCGTAAGGGCGAAGTATACGCCGCAGTCTTCTTGTGGAAGGACAGGGACTTCGAAAGGGTCATGGAAGCGAGGTCAATAAAGGTCGATGAACTTGCAGATATCCTGAAAGGACCGGTCGTCTTTGCAGGCGAAGGCGCTGTCATCTACAGGGAAAGTCTCGAAGGACTTGCTCATGCGCAGCCTATCTTTGCACCTCCACAATGGTCGGTTCCGTCTCCTTCAAACATAGCGTACCTTGCAATGAAGAAGGCTCAGAAAAGGGAATTTTCAGATCCCCTTGGTCTCACTCCCCTTTACGTGAGAAAATCGGAGGCCGAGGTAAAGCTCCAGGGAGGGTCGTGAAAAAAATCCTTATCAGGGATATGCGCGAAGGCGACATTCCCCATGTGGTACAGATAGAACGGCTTTCCTTCCCAACGCCCTGGTCTGAAACGTCTTTCCTTAATGAGATCTATAAACTCCGTTCCCTGGCAAGAGTCGCTATTTTTGATGAGGTGATTGCTGGGTATCTCTGCGCCGAGCAGGTACTCGATGAAGGTCATATCCTTAACCTGGCGGTCCATCCCGATTTCAGGGGGATGGGCGTTGCGAAGGTCCTGGTGAAACAGGTGATGGAGGAGATGAGGCAGAATGGATGCAGAGTCCTCTATCTCGAGGTCCGGTCTTCGAACGCTATCGCAAAGAGACTCTACGAAAGGTTCGGTTTCAGAGTCATAGGAACGAGGAAGCGGTATTATGTTACCCCCGAGGAGGACGCCATTATTATGGCAGGCGAAATCCCATGCCCTCCTGCAGATCAGTTTTAAAATAGTTGTAAAATAAGCAAATAATACTTGACAGTTTTGGTAAAGTATTTTATATTTCTATCATGCTTAGGTTGTCAACAAGGGGACAGTACGGGGTCAGGGCCATGTTTGAGATATCCCGGGGTTATCCGGACGATCCTGTCACGATAAGGGAGATTTCAGAAAGGCAGGATGTTTCCGTGCCCTACCTTGAACAGATACTGAACAAACTCAGAAGGGCCGGAATCATCAGGAGCGTGAAAGGGCCGGGAGGAGGATATCTCCTCGCAAGAAGGCCGAGGGAGATCACGATAGCCTCGATACTCAAGGAACTCGAAGGGCCTGTTGCCATAACCTCCTGCCTTGACCCGGAAGAAGGCTGTTCACGCATAGAAGGCTGTGTAACCCATCTCCTCTGGAAGTCGCTTGGTGCGAAGATCGAGGCCTTTCTCGAGACGATCACGCTCCATGACCTTCTTGCAAGAGAGCCTCTTCTGAAGTTTTCTCACGTCCATGAGGAGATCGATACGGCGTGACCCTCAAATTTGTTGAGAATATAAAGCCTGATGTTACGGCGGATATCGTGTATATGATGTGTCCCATGCATCTTCTCAAGCTCGATGAGCAGGTGAAGCAACTCGACAAGGGACAGATACTCGAGATCCTCACAGACTATGACGGCGCTTTGGAGGACATACCGGGCTGGTGCGAAAGGACGGGGAACGAATTCCTCGGCATCGAGGAGACCGAGGATTACTATAAATTCTATATCAAGAAAGCGAGGTAACTATGAGGAAATGTTATTTCGACCATGTTGCGACAAATCCGCTCCATCCTCAGGTCTTCGAGGCGATGATGCCCTACTTCAACGAGGAATTCGGCAATCCCCTCAGTGTGTATGAGGCGGGGATGAAGGCCCGGAGTGCGATAGAGCATGCCCGCGGCCAGGTTGCATCCCTCATAAACTCCAAGCCCGCAGAGATCATCTTCACAGCCAGCGGGGCCGAATCGAATAATTTTGCGCTCAGAGGTATTGCTCTCGCCCGTCAAAATGAGGGCAAGCACGTCATCGTTTCAAGGATGGAACACCATTCTGTCCTCAACTCTGCGCGGTTTCTCGAGAAGGCAGGTTTCACCGTCACCTATCTCCCCGTCGACAAATACGGCGTTGTCGACCCGGATACGGTAAAAAAGGCGATTACCAAAGAGACCGTCCTCCTATCGGTCATTCATGGAAGCAGCGAGGTCGGGACGATAGAGCCCATACGAGAGATCTCAAGAATAGCAAAGGAACGGGGTGTGGTATTCCATACCGATGCCGTTGCATCTGCCGGCAATGTCCCTCTGGATGTCAAGGAACTCGGCGCAGATCTTGTGAGTATGGCTGCGCATCAGTTTTACGGACCGAAAGGAGCAGCGGCATTGTTCGTAAGAGAGGGATTGAGGATCGTCCCCTTGATCTATGGAGGCATACAGGAGGGCGGCAGAAGGGCCGGCACGGAAAATGTCCCTGCCATCGTCGGGATGGGAAAGGCTGCCGAGCTGGCAAAGACAGAGATGAATGCCAGGATCGGGCATGTGAAAGGATTGAAAGACAGGCTCATCAGCGGGGCACTGAGCGTTGAGAATGTCTATCTCACAGGACATCCGACTGACAGACTCCCCGGGCATGCCAGCTTCACCGTGGAGTATATCGAGGGAGAATCGATGCTGCTCCTGCTCGCGGCAAAGGGGATCTCCTCAGCGAGCGGGTCTGCCTGCTCGTCGAAGGCACTGAAGGCGTCTCCTGTTTTACTCTCGATGGGAGTGCCCTCAAGCCTTGCGCAGGGGTCCATTGTCTTCACCCTGGGCAGAGGGAATTCGATGGAGGATATCGATTATTTCCTTACTGAATTTCCTCCGATCATAAAGAGACTGCGGGAGATATCTCCCTTTGCGAAAGGATGGGATGAAAAAGCTGAAGGTCAAACCTGTTACACAACGCCTTCTGATTCCCAGGAGCAATAATACTTTCAAGGCCGACAAATGGACACTGAGGAGGAACATCTATGTATAGCGAAAAAGTCATGGACCACTTCACAAACCCGAGGAACGTAGGGGAGATACCGGACGCCGACGGAGTAGGCACGGAAGGGAACCCTACCTGCGGCGACGTCATGAAGATATCGATCAAAGTAGAAAATGGTAAGATCACCGATTGTAAATTCAAGACCTTTGGTTGCGGCGCTGCCATAGCCGTCAGCAGCATGGTAACAGAGATGGTAAAGGGCAAGACCATCGAAGAGGCTTTGGGGATAACAAAGGAATCGGTGGCAAAAGAGCTTGACGGACTCCCCCCCCAGAAGATGCACTGTTCAAACCTCGGTGCCGATGCGCTGAAGAAGGCTATTGAGGACTATAGGATGAAACATCCGGCGTAGTAGAACGTTGCATAAGGGAAAGCAGCCACGCCTCACATTTACAAATCGGGATTCGAGCTGTTAATATACCCTGTTTTGTGGAGAGGTGGCCGAGCTGGTCGAAGGCAGCCGCCTGCTAAGCGGTTGTGGGGGTAACACCTCACCCAGGGTTCGAATCCCTGCCTCTCCGCCATCGACGGAAGCGGCAAGCACCGGGTCAGGGCTTTGACTCTGAGCTCACAAAATGCATACAAATACATGAGGAGGTCTCTCGAAATGAGAAGGTTCTTGACGATCGGCCTAGGAGTTGTGCTCGTTTTCTCTTTCGGTCTCGGAGGTTGCAAAAAGAAGGAGGAACAACCCGTCCCGAAGGCTCCTCAGATGACGCCTGGAGGACAGATGCCACCGCCCGGCCATGGCGAAGGTATGGGGATACAAAAAACTGAACTGAAGACAGTCGTGCCAGACAGCGTCAAGGGAAAATGGTCTGCGGTAAAGATCATGGTGGAAGACAAGACGAGCAAGAAGACGGAGGAGTATACGATCAATCTCAACAGCGAGTTTAAGATTCCCAACTCTGACCTGAAACTTGCAGTGGGAGATTTTCTGCCGGACTTTAAGATGGACGCTGGAATGATTACTTCGACTTCCAATATGCCGAACAACCCGGCGGTGGGGATAAAGGTTTTTGAAGGCGATAAGGAGGTATTCAAAGGCTGGCTCTATTCGAAGTTCCCGACAATCCACCCCTTTGAACATCCGAAATTCGGACT
>Ga0335070_10003756_pt1 | contig 17753 bp, 18 predicted proteins | sample Lox_Sample_13_FD_206722 | JGI IMG/M metagenome (GOLD analysis project Ga0335070, IMG submission 206722) | Soil microbial communities from Loxahatchee National Wildlife Refuge, Florida, United States - Lox_Sample_1.3 | ecosystem: Environmental > Terrestrial > Soil > Wetlands | place: USA...
CCTTTCCTTCCGCACGCTGCGAGGGGCCGTGATCGAGCTCGACCCGGATCCGGCCGGCGAGGGCTCCCGGCTCGATCACCCCGACGCGGTCCTCGCGACGTTCTGCTGAGGCGGCGCGGGTTGAGCGGCACGAGGAGGGATTCCGGCACGCGCGACGCGCCCCTCGACATGTCGCCCGAGGAGTTCCGGAAGGAGGGGCACGCCCTCGTCGATCGGATCGCGGGCTTTCTCGCGGCCCTCCCGGACCGGCGCGTGGCGCCCGGGCTCGACGCGAAGGCGATCCGCGCGCGCCTCGGGACGGGAGGCCTGCCGGCGGCGGGGAGCCCGGCGGGGCCGCTGCTCGAGGAGGCCGGGAGGCTGCTCTTCGATGCCTCGGTGTTTCCCGGGCATCCGCGCTTTGCGGGATACGTCGTCGGCGCGGGCGCTCCGATCGGCGCGCTCGCGGACCTGCTCGCCGCGGCGGTCAACCAGAATCTCGGCGCGTGGCACCTGGCGCCGATGGCGACCGAGATCGAGGCGCAGACGATTCGCTGGATCGCCGAGATGCTGGGGTTCCCGCCTTCGTGCGGCGGCCTCCTGACGAGCGGCGGCAACGTCGCCAACTTCGTCGGCTTTCTCGCGGCGCGCCGGGCCAAAGTGCCCTGGGACGCCCGCGCGGCGGGGATGGCGGGGGCGTCGGCGCAGCCGCTCTCGGTCTACGCCACGCACGAGACGCACACGTGGCTTCACAAGGCCGCCGATCTCTTCGGCCTCGGGACGGACGCGATCCGGTGGGTCGCCGTCGACGCCTCGCTCCGCATGGATCCGGGCGATCTCGAGCGGCTCGTGCGGGAGGACCGTAAGGCCGGGCGCTTTCCGTTCCTCCTCGTCGCGAGCGGTGGCACGGTGTCGACCGGCGCCGTGGACCCGCTGCCGCGGCTGGCCGGGATCGCCGAGCGCGAGCGTCTGTGGTTCCACGTCGACGGGGCCTACGGGGGGTTCGCGGCGGGCGTCCCGGGGGCGCCGGAGGACCTCGCGGGCCTCGCGCGCGCCGACTCGATCGCGGTGGATCCGCACAAATGGCTCTACGCGCCGCTCGAAGCCGGGTGCGCGCTCGTGCGCGACCCGAAGGGGCTTCGGCACACGTTCGAGTACCGCCCGCCGTATTACCCGCCGGCCGACGCGGAGCCCGACACGATCGACTACCACTCGTATGGGCTCCAGAATTCGCGCGGCCTGCGAGCCCTGAAAGTCTGGCTGGGCCTGCGGGTCGCGGGTCGGGACGGGCAGCGCCGCATGGTCGCGGACGACATGGCGCTGGCGCGGCGTCTGTTCGAAGCGGTCGGCCGGCACCCGGAGCTCGAGGCGCGCACGGTCGGCCTCTCGATCGCCACGTTCCGCTACGTGCCGCGCGGCGGCGGCTCGGCGGCAGTCCGCGACGAGGCCTACCTCGACCGGCTGAACACGGCGCTCCTCGAGCGTTTGCAGCGCGAGGGCGAGGTGTTTCTCTCGAACGCGGTCGTCGGCGGCCGGTTCCTGCTGCGCGCCTGCATCGTCAATTTCCGGACGACCGCCGCCGACGTCGACGCGATCCCCGAGATCGTCGCCCGCGCGGGCCGCGCCGTCGACGCCGAGCTGAGCGCCGCGCGCGACTAGCCGGCCGTGCGCGGCGCGGGTCGGGCGTGCACGAGCTTGTTGACGAGGAACGCCGGCCCGACGAGCAGGTGCACGAGGTTACGGAAGAAGGCGGGCGAGTTCCTCTCGTAGACGGCGTGGCCGATTCCCTGGAAGACCCAGCCGATGACGAAGGCGGCGGCGCCGACCCGCCAGTCGGCGACGAGCCGCGCCGCGGCGTCCACGAGGCCGGCCGTGGCGAGCATCGCGAGCCCGAGGCGGACGTCGAGGACGAGGTACCAGGCGCCGGCCGCCGCGACGAGAGCCTCGCTCGCCGTGAAGGGCCCGGCGATCCGGACGCCCTGGAGCATCGACAGGACCCCGAAGACGATGAGCGAGATGCCGACCGAGTGGCAGGCGACGTTGCCGGCGGCGCGGTGAGCGTCGCCGTAGTCGGAAAAGAGCGCGTCGATCCGCTTCATCCGCGCCGAGTATAGTTTTTTCGTGCGGAGCATGCGGCTGGAGCGCGCGGCGCCGGCGGAGACGAGGCCGCTCGTGGTGGCCGAGCTTCCGGCCCGCGTCCCCGGGCCCGGCGAGGTGTCGATGGCGGTCGAGGCCTGCGGCGTCTGCCGCACGGACCTCCATCTCGTCGAGGGCGAGGTCGCGGCGAGATTGCCGGTCGTGCCCGGGCACCAGGCGGCGGGCCGGGTCGTCGCGCTCGGGCCGGGCGTTGCCGGATTCGCGGTCGGCGACGCGGTCGGCGTCGGGTGGATCGCTTCGACGTGCGGCGTCTGCGAGTACTGCCGGTCCGGCCGGGAAAACCTCTGTCCGCGAGCGACGTTCACGGGACGCGACCGCGACGGCGGCTATGCCGAGCGGCTGATCGCCGACGCGCGGTGGGTCTACCGGCTTCCGCCCGGCTTCACGGCGCGCGACGCGGCCCCGCTACTCTGCGCGGGGGTGATCGGCTATCGGTCGCTCCGCCTCTCGGGAATCCAGCCGGGCGGGCGCCTGGGGCTGTTCGGCTTCGGGGCGTCGGCGCACCTGGCGATCCAGGTGGCGCTGCACTGGAACTGCCCGGTCTACGCGTTCACCCGCGAGGAGCATCACCGGCGGCTCGCGCTCGAGATGGGAGCGGCCTGGTCGGGCGCGGCCGACGCCGACCCGGGTGTGGCGCTCGACGCGGCGGTGACGTTCGCGCCGGCCGGGGAGCTCGTTCCCGCGGCGCTGTCGCGGGTCGCGCCCGGCGGCACGGTCGCGGTCAACGCGATCCACATGAGCCCGATCCCGTCCTTCGACTACACGTTGCTCTACGGCGAGCGCGTGGTGCGGAGCGTCATGAACTTCACCCGGCGGGACGCCGAGGAATTTCTCGCGCTGTCGGCGGCGATTCCGGTGCGCGCCAGGACCGAAGAGCTCCCGCTCGAGTCCGCCAACGAGGCGCTGTTGATGGTCAAGCGAGGCGAGGTTCGGGGCGCCGCGGTCCTTCGCCTCTGAGGCGCTGCGGCGAGGCCCTCACTCGATCCGGACGAGAAGGCGGCGCGGCCGGTCGCCGGCCACGAAGCGCAGCTCCTGGAGCGGCGCGCCGTCGGGGGCGGCGACGCCGGCCGGTGTCAGCACGCGGCGCACGCGGCCCCCGGTATCGACGAGGACGACGAACTCGCGGCCCTTCAGAGCCGCCAGGCGATCGTTCGGCGGACGGGAGGCGATCCCGGGAGGCAGACCCTCTCCGTCGATCGGCTGCAGGAAGAATCGGGGTGCCGCCTCGACGGTTTCGGCCAGACGCGGCGCGGCCGCCTCGCCGCCGGACGCGTCGGCCGAAGATCGTTTCGCCGCCGCGGCCCGATCGCTTCGCGGCGCGAGCGCCAGGCGCGTCTTCTCCTCGTCGGCGGGCGGCTCGGCGGCCATCGCCCGTGGCGCCGGCGGCGCCGGGGCCGGGGCTGCCGCCACGCGGTTGTCGCTCGTCGCCGCGCGGGCCGACGGCGCCTGGTCCTTCGAGCTCGGCGGCGGCGCGGCCGGTTCGACACGCTGGGCAGCCGCGACCGCCGGCTGTGGCGCCGGTTCGGCTTCCGTCGGAGCGGCGGCCTGTTTCGACTCGGCGCCTTCGAGGATCCGCGCGGCGATGGGCGGCCGGGGCGCATTCGCGGGCGCGAGCGCGCCGTGGCGCATGACGAGCGGAGCCGAGATGAGCACGACGAGCAGGGCGGCCAGTAGCGCGCCGGCCCAGCGGACGTCGATGCCAAACGTCACGCCGAACGGGCGCCGCGACGGCGACTGCTGCCGGATCTTTCGGAGGATTCGGGCGGAGAGGTCCGCGGCGGGCGGGGCCGTCGGCGAGGAGCGGAATGCGGCGAGCGTCGCGGCGTAGGCGTCGGCCGCTTCCCGGCACTCGTCGCAGGCCGCCCGGTGCTCGGCGAAGGCCCGCGCCTCGCCGTCGGCGAGCTCGCCGTCGCGCAGCCGAGACAGGAACTCCGGCGAGCGGGCCGGGTGCGTGAAGTCGAGGGTGTCGTTCATGGCAACCTTCCGGAGAGGAGGGGCGTCAGGATCTCCTTGAGCTGGCCCCGGCCGCGCGCGATGCGCGACTTGACGGTGCCGACCGGGACTGCGAGGGACGCGGCGATTTCCTCGTAGCTCCACTCTTCGATGTCGCGCAGCACCACCGGCATCCGGAAATCCGGCGGGAGGAGCTTCAGGGCCTCGGCGACGAAGCGCCGCGACTCGCCCGTGCGGGCTTCGTCCTCCGGCCCGGCGCCGGAGGAGGCGGGCTCGGGCGCCGTCTCGTCGTCGGTGCTGCCGGCGAAGACGCGGCGGAACCGGCTCCGCGCGCGATAGCGGTTCTTGACGGCGTTGTCCGCGATCGCGGCGAGCCAGGCGCGCGGCGGCGCGTCGCCGCGGAAGCGGGCCAGACCCCGGTATGCCTTCACGAAGACTTCCTGCGTCATGTCGTCCGCGTCGCCTTCGCCGACCGCTCGGGCCATCCAGCGGTGGACCGTGGCCGTGTGCCGACGGACGAAGTCGCCGAAGGCTTCCTCCTCGCCCTGCCGCGCGAGGGCGAGGAGCTCTTCGTCGGTGCGGTCGGGTCGCGTCAAGGGCGCATCGGGCCGCGCGCGGGGCGCGGCCGCGATTGTACGGCGGATCCGGCCGTCAGCGGTGCGCGTCGGGATCGGGCGCGTACCCGTGCTCGAACCCGCGCGCGTGCTCGCGGGAGGCGAGGCCGTCGTCTTCTCGGGGGAGAACCCCGAGGCGGACCAGCTGCGGCCGGAACTCGTAACGGATCGACAGGCGTGCCGCGGGCGCGGTTTCTTCCTCGAACGCGACCCACTGGACCGGGAAGCTCGTGCGGTCGCCGATGCCGGTCGCCGCGTAGTCGTCGGCCGCGGACGGTGCTCTGGCCGCCGACTTCGGCGCGGGAGCGCCCGCCGTCTCCCGCGAGGCCTCGGCGCGGTTCTCCGCGTCGGCCGCGCGGTCCTTCAGGACCGGCTGCGGCATCCGGACCTTCTCGCGGAAGAAGACGGCTTCGATGGTACCGACGTTGGCGGTGTCGCCGAGCCACTGCGCGTAGGAGCTCCGGGTGTCGGTGAAGAAGAACTTCCGCGCCGTCTGGCCCGAGATCTGCCAGCCGGGGATCACGACGGTCTGGCCGGGGTTCAGGACCCACTTCGAGGCCGCGCGTTCCGTGGTGTGCAGCGCGTCGACGACGTTTCGGCCGTCCACCGAGAGCGCGACCGCCACGCGGCCCGACGTCGGGTTCGAGAGGCGGATGGTGAACTCCCTGCCCCTGAAGGCTTCGATGTACGTGCGGCCGCGGCTCGCGTATTCGGGCACGGCGGCGCCGTCGACCAGGACGGCCATGTCGAAGGGCTGAGGGATCTCGCGGGCCGGGAGCAGGGAAGCCGCCAGGAGGCCGAGAGCCGGAAACGTGGAGCGAATCGGGCTTTTCATGGGTCCCCTCCGGTCAAAGGGGACACCGGAGACGGCCGCGGGTTCCCGGAAAACCTAGGCCGGGAGGCCTTTCTTCAGGACCTCTTCCATGCGGTCGCCGAAGACGTCGAGCTCGGGCAGGGTCGTGTAGACGCTCGGCGTGATGCGCAGGCCGTTGAACTCCTTGTGGACGATGGGGGTCGTCATGATGCGGTTCTTCTCCCAGAGCCAGGCCTGGAGCTTCTCCGTGTCGACCCCGTCGACGTGGATCATGGCGATCCCGCAGGACTCCGTCGCGTTGAGCGGCGTGAGGATCTTCACGCGCGGGTCGGCCGCGGCGAGGCGCATCGCCCAGCGATCCCGGAGAAACCGCAGCCGTGCGGCCTTGCGCTCGGAGCCGATCTCGCGGTGGAAGGCGATCGCGGCGGCGATGGCGTTGTGGTTGGCCGCCGGGTGCGTCCCGATCTCCTCGTACTTGCGGATGTTCTCGTCCATCGCGGCGGGCGCGGCCATCAGCGGCCAGATCGACTTCTGCCTGTTCTTGCGGACGTAGAGGAAACCCGTGCCGATCGGCGCGAAGAGCCACTTGTGGAGGCTCGTCGCGTAGTAGTCGCACTCGAGCTCGTCGCGCTTGAAGGGGAACTGGGCGAACGCGTGCGCGCCGTCGACGAAGACCTCGATGCCGTGCTCGCGCCCGAGACGCACGATGTCGCGCACCGGGAAGATCTGGCCCGTCAGGTTCGTGATGTGCGTGACCTCGATGACGCGGGTCTTCGGCGTGATCGCCTTGCGGAAGCGCTCGACGAGATCGGCGGACGATGGCGGCGGCACCGGGAAGGAGATCTGCTTGAGGACGATGCCGTCGCGGCGGGCGCGCTGCTCCCACGAGGTGATCATGCGCGGGTAGTTCTGGTTGGTCTGGATGACTTCGTCGCCCGGCTTCAGGTCGATGCCGAAGATGAGGGTCTCGAGCGATTCGGAGGCGTTGCGCGTGATCGCCATCTCTTCGGGGTCGCAGCCGAACTCGGCCGCGAGCTGCTGCCGGCAGGACTCGATGCGAGGCTCGAGGACCACCCACATCTGGTAGACCGGGATCTCGTTGGAGAAGCGCAGATCCCGGATCATCTGGTCGAGGACGTGCGCCGGGGCCGGGCTGCAGCCGCCGTTGTTCAGGTTGATCAGCGTGCGATCGACCTCGAAGGCGCGGCCGATCTCCGCCCAGTACGCCTCGTCGGAGGCAAGCTCCGCCGGGCTGCGCCCGGCGGCCTGTCTGCCGGCCTCGGCGACGCGGGCGAACGCGTCCGCGCGAAAGGCGGCCAGAGCGGCGGCGCCCGTCACCTGTGCGAGAAGGCTGCGTCGGTCGAGGCTCATCGATTGTCCTCCGCGAAGACCTGGCGCGATCCTATCGCCCCTCGGGGCCCACGTCGCCGGTGATGAGGCGGGCGCCGCGCTGATAGGTGACGTAGGCCCAGGCCCACTCCAGCATGACGATGATCCGGTTGCGGAAGCCGATCAGGTAGAAGACGTGCACGAAGCACCACAGGAGCCAGGCCGCGAATCCCGACACGCGCAGTCCCGCGATCTCGGCGACGGCGGCGGCGCGGCCGATGACGGCCATCGTGCCCTTGTCGACGTAGTGGAAGGCTTCTCGCGGCCGGCCCGCCAGCGTGCTCAGAATGTTCCGGGCCGCGGCGCGGCCCATCTGGAGCGCGACCGGAGACAGCCCCGGCAGAGGACGCCCGGTCTGATGCGTGAACACCGACAGGTCGCCGATGACGAAGACCTCGGGGTGTCCCGGGATCGAGAGGTCCGCCTCGACGAGGGCGCGGCCCGCCCGGTCGAGGGGCGTGCCGAGGGAGCGCGCGAGCGGGGAGGCGGCGACGCCGGCGGCCCACACGACGGTGCGCGCGTCGATCCGGTCGGCGTCGAGGGACACGCCGCGCGCGTCGACGCCCGTGACGGCGGCGCCGGTGCGCACGTCGACGCCTCGGGAGCGGAGTGTTTCCTCCGCGCGCGCGGAGGTCGCCGGCTGGTACGCCGCGAGAATCCGGGGGCCGGCCTCGACGAGGATCACGCGCGCTTCGCGCGGGTCGATGGCGCGAAAGTCGCTGACGAGGACGTGGCGCGAGATCTCGGCGATGGCGCCGGCGAGCTCCACGCCGGTGGGGCCGCCGCCGACGATCACGAAGGAGAGGAGGTCGCGGCGCACGGCGGGATCGGTCTCCCGCTCCGCTCTCTCGAACGCGAGCAGGATGCGGCGGCGGATCTCGAGCGCGTCGTCGAGCGTCTTGAGCCCCGGCGCGTCCTTCTCCCATGCGTCGTGGCCGAAGTAGGCGTGCCCCGCGCCCGCCGCGAGGATCAGAAAGTCGTAGGGGAGCGCGCCGTCGGCGAGGAGGACTTCGCGGCGCGCGACGTCGATCGAAACGACGTCGGCCAGCAGCACGCGGGCGTTGGCCTGCCAGCGGAGGGTCGCGCGGATCGGATACGCGATGTCGCCCGGCGACAGCGCGGCCGTCGCCACCTGATAGAGGAGCGGCTGAAACAGGTGATGGTTGCGCCGGTCGACGACCGTCAGCTCCACCGGAGCGCCGTGGAGCCGCCGCGCCGCGGCGAGGCCTCCGAAGCCGGCGCCGACGACGACGACCCTGGGGCGATGCGGGGTCGAACCCACGGCGTTCACTCTATCTGGCTGAGCCGCAAGAGTTACGGCGTCCGGAAAAAGGCGGTACCCTCCCCGGAGCTTTGTGGTGAAATACCGGTGATTCTTTTCGGCTCGGCCTCCGAGCCCGCTTCATAAAGGAGTAGAGAGGTTTTATGGCTACCACGAACGTTCCCGCCCGCGTTCCCGAGCGTCAGCCCGAGCCCAACACCAACTCGCGTCCGACGACCTGGAGGCCGGAGAAGAAGCCCTCGCGCTTCGTCATCAAGGTCGGCGGCATCATTCCGAACTAAGTCCTTCTCGTAGAAGAAGTCTGGTCGTTCGGGCGCCGGGCGGTTTTTGACCGCCCCGGGGCGGTGCTGTATCCTTTCCCCTTCAGTGGAAAATCCGTCTTCCAAGCGTCCGGACGAAGTCCAGTCGGTCTTTGCGCTGACCGTGGACGTCATCCACTCGGCGCTCGTTTCCTACTACCGCCTGAGCGACGACGAGGCGAAGGGCGCCGAAGAAGATCTCTTCATCTGGTTCCAGCGCCTGTCCCGCCGGGGCGGCGCGGGTCAGATGCCGCCGAAGCTGCTGCGCATCTCGCTGCTTTCGGCGGCCTGTCAGTACGGAAGGTCTTTTCAGCTCTGGAAGCTCGGCGGCGAGCAATCGAGCGACCTCGCATTGAACGAAATTCTGGCGCGCGAGCCGGACGAGGTCGCGGGAGACCTGGACCGCCGCTTCGAGGAGGAGCGCTCGTGAGCGGACGCGTTCTGCCGTTCCGGGGCCGCCCCCTCTCTTCGGAAGCCGGGATCCAGGCCGCGGAGCGCGTCCTCGCGACGCCCTTCGACGAGCGCGCCGCCAAGACGAGAGCGCTTCACCTCGAGGACCCGGAGACCCTGCTCGCGCTTTGCGGCATCCTGCGGGAGCGCATGGGCACTTCTCCGGCATCGGTGAGGGATGAAGCGGAGTTTCTCTACCGCTTCATCGAGAGCCCGAAGCGCGACATCGGTCTGTTCGACGAACGGGACTACTTCCTCGGCGAGACGGCGCTTCTGGCGGGAAACGCCTGCCGGAACCTGTCGCTGCGCGAGGAAGCCTGGATCTGGTTCGACCGCGCCGAGGCCGGCTTCCGGCACACGATGAACGCGCCCGCCGAGATGTCGAGGCTCGCCTACCAGAAGCTCGCGGAGCGGTTCGAGGAGCGCCAGCTCGACCTCGTGATCGAGCTGCTGCCGTCTCTGGTCGAGAGCTTCAAGAGGCTCGGCATGCCGGAAGACGCGCTGAAGTGCCGTTTCCTCGAAGGCCTGGCGCACGTCGAGAAGGACGAGCCGTCCGAGGCCGTGCAAGTCTTCAACGCCGTCTGCATCGAGGCCGACGCCCTCGGGAGCGAGCGTCTGCTCGCCGAGTCCTACGGAAACCTGATCCATGCGCACGGCATGCTGGGCGAAGCCGCGGCCGCCGTGGAGGCGTCGCGGCGCGCCATCCCGGTGCTCACGCGCCTGGACGACCGGATCGCGCTGGCGAAGGTTCACTGGGGCCTGGCGATCCTCCTGCGCGAGACCGGGCACCTCGGCGAAGCCATCGACTCCTACCGCAAGGCCCAGGAGGACTTCGAGACGATCGGCATGCGCGCCGACGTCGCGGCGCTGAACCTGGTGGTCGCCGACCTTCTGCTCGAAGAGGGAAAGACCGTCGAGGCGCTGCGCGAGATCTCCGAGGCGCTTCCCGTGATCTCGGAGCTGAAGATGGCGCCCGAGGGCATGGCGGCGCTCTCGCTCGTCCGCGAATCCGCGCGCCGCCAGGAGATCAACCGCCAGGCGCTGCGCGAGCTCCACGGCTACTTCCAGGACCTGCAGAACTAGCGTCGGTTGGCGGGCCCGCCTCAGCCTTCCCGGGAGTGGCGCATGATCGGCTTGCGCTTCCCGCCGCGCCCCGTCGGTTTCTTTGACGCCTTCTTCGAGCCCTTCGAGGTCTTTCGCGTTTTCTCCATGCGCTGATGCTACGCCCGGCGCCGGGCGCTAGGATCGGCGCCGTGCCCCGAGTCCTGCTGCTCCTGCCGACGACGAGCTACCGGATTCCGGACTTCCTGGCGGCGGCCGACCGGCTCGGCATCGAGGTCGCGGTGGCCTCGGAGGAGGCGAGCACGCTCGAGGCGTTGAATCCCTCCGGGCTGCTGACGCTCGACTTCGACGATCCGGCGGGCAGCGCGGAGCGCGCGGCCGCCTTCGCCCGGAGCCATGCGCTCGGCGCGGTCCTCGGCGTCGACGAGCGCACGGCGATCGTGGCCGCGGCGATCGCCGAGAGGCTCGGCCTGCCGCACAATCCGATATCCGCCGCCGACGCCGCCGCCAACAAGGCCCGGATGCGCGAGCTGCTCGCGGCGGGCGGCGTTGCGGCGCCGCGGCACCGGCTCCACCGCGTCGGCGACGATCCGCGCGAAGCGGCTGGCAGGTCGCCGTTCCCCTGCGTGCTCAAGCCGACGTTTCTCGCGGCGAGCCGCGGCGTCATCCGGGCCGACGACCCGGATGCGTTCGTCGCCGCCTGGGAGCGGATCGCCCGTCTTCTGGCGTCCCCGGTGGTCGCGGCGCGCGGCGGCGCGGCGGCGCGGGAGATCCTCGTCGAAGCCTTCGTGCCGGGAATCGAGGTCTCGCTCGAGGGCCTCCTGACCGACGGTACGCTCCGCGTCCTCGCCGTGTTCGACAAGCCGGACCCGCTCGACGGCCCCTTCTTCGAGGAGACGATCTACGTCACGCCGTCGCGGCTTCCCGGCGACCTGCAGGGTCGCTGCGCGGCGGCGGCACAGGAGGGCGCCCGGGCGCTCGGCCTGCGCCACGGCCCCGTGCATGCCGAGATCCGCGTCAACGAGGAAGGCGTCTTCGTGATCGAGATCGCCGCCCGGTCGATCGGCGGCCTGTGCTCGCGCACGCTGCGTTTCGGCACGGGGCAGTCGCTCGAAGAGATTCTGCTGGCGCACGCGCTCGGCCTGGAGTCACCGACGGAACGCGAGGACCGGGCGGCCGGCGTGATGATGATCCCGATCCCCAAGGGCGGCGTCCTCGAGGCGGTGCGCGGCGTCGAGGCGGCCCGCACGATTCCGGACGTCGTCGAGGTCACGATCTCCGCGCGCCTCGGTCAGCCGATCGTGCCGCTTCCGGAAGGGGACCGCTACCTCGGCTTCCTCTTCTCGCGCGCGTCGACGCCGGAACGAGCCGAGGCGGCGCTGCGCGAGGCGCACGCCCGGCTGGAGTTCGAGATCGTCTGAGACGTCGTCATTCCGGGGGGAGCGAAGAATCCCTTTCCGTGCTGCGGGAAGGCGCCCGAGGGCCTGCGGCGCCGCGGGATGACCGCGCGCGAGAGCATGCGGTCACTTGGACGGGGCGTAGTAGGGGTTGCGTCCCGCCGCGTGATCGGTCGTGTCGAGAATCTCGCCCACGAGCGGGGCGAGCTCCCGGATCGCCTTCTCGATGCCCTGCTTGAGCGTCACGTCGGCGGCGCCGCAGCCCTGGCAGCCGCCGCCCAGGCGCAGGTAGACGTTGTTGCGGCGAACGTCGATCAACTCGACGTAGCCGCCGTGCGCGGCCACGGCCGGGTTGATCTGGCGGTCGAGCAGGTCCCGGATCGCCCACTTCAGGTCCCCCTCGGACGGGAGGTGACGGAGGTAGTCGGGGGAGACGATCGGAACCCCGGAACGAAGGTGCTTGCGGATGACGTTGCCGATGCCGAGGGCCGGCCAGTCCACCTCGAAGGCGGCGCCGACCGTCACGGTGTTGTCGGCAATCAGCACGGACTCGACCCCGCGAATCGCCAGCAGCTCCGCCGCGAGCGGCGACACGCCCGCGGCCCCGTCTCCCGAGAAGTGTGCGGACTCCCCCGGGAAGAGCGGCCGATCGACGGCGAAGCCGCAGCGGTCCCCGCTTCGGGAGGGCTCGCCGGTGATCTTGATGTCGGAATCCATGGCGTCCGGCAGTATAAGCCGGCGGCGAAAGCGTTTGACGGCCCTCGCCCGCTCGGAGATAATGCGCCGTTTTTGGAGATTCCGCCCTAATGACACAGAAGATCCGCCGCCAGGACCTGAAGCGCAACGAGCTCGCCGAGACGGTGGGCAAGACCGTGGACTACGTCACGGGGCACCGCAAGGGAGTCACCGAGGCGGTCGTCGCGGGGGCCGTGATCGTGGCGCTCGCGGGCGGCTTCCTTCTGTACCGGAGCTGGATGGAGCGTTCGGCCGGCCGCTCGCTGTCGGAAGCGCTGACCGTCCTCGGCACGCCGCTCGCCTCGGAGCAGCCGGCGCCCGGCGGCAAGACGTTTGCCTCCGCGGCAGAGCGCCAGGCACAGGCCGACAAGTTGCTGCGCCAGGCCGCCGGGCATGGCTCGACGGCGTCGGGCCGGGCCGCGCAGGTGATTCTGGCCGCGAGCGGAACCGAGAAGGCCGCGCCCGCCGTCGACGCCTTCGAGAAGGCCGCGCGTCAGTCGAAGTCGGAATCCGCGGCCGCGGCCGAGATCGACGCCGCCAAGGCCCTGGCCGCCGAAGGGAAGACGACGGAAGCGATCGACCGCCTCAAGCGCGCCATCGAGTCGCCCGGCACGGCTGCGCCCAAGGACGCTCTCTTGTTCACCCTGGCGGGCATCTACGAGCAGACCGGCGCGTCGGCGGATGCGCGCGCGACCTACCAGCGTCTCATCACGGACTACCCGAACTCGCCCTACCGCGCCGACGCGCGGCAGAAGGTCCCGCTGTCGTAAGCGTCCTCCACTTCGTTCTCGTGGCCTCGGCCGCGTTCGGCGGCGTCTGCGTCCTCCTCTTCCTCGTCAACGCGGCCACGATGGACGGCCTCGACCCCGCTCTGGCCGCCGGCCCGGGCGGGCCGCTGGTCTCGACGATCGTCCCGGCGCGCGACGAGGAGCGCGGCATCGAGGCCGCCGTACGCTCGCACCTCGCGCAGGACTACGCGAACGCGGAGGTGATCGTGGTCGACGACCGGTCGACCGACGCGACGGGAGCGATTCTGGCGGCGCTCGCCCGGGAGAATCCGCGCCTGACGGTCGTTTCCGGGGTCGAGCCGCCCGAAGGCTGGCTCGGCAAGCCCCACGCACTCCACGAAGGCGCGACGCGGGCCCGGGGCGAGCTGCTTCTCTTCGCCGACGCCGACGTGCGCTTCGCGCCGGCGGCCGTCTCCGAGGCCGTGGGGCTGCTCGAGGCACGGCGGCTCGACCTGGTCGCGCTCTTTCCCAGGCTCGAGCTCGAGGGCTTCTGGGAAAACGTGCTGATGGCGTACCTGCCGGTGTCCTACTTCTTCGGTCCGGCGTTTCTCCTGAACTCGGACGCGCAGCGGCGGTTTGCGGCCGGCGCCGGCGCGGGAATGCTCGTGCGGGCCCGGGCTTATCGCGCGGCGGGCGGCCATGAAGCGCTGCGCGCCTCGATGATCGACGACCTCCACCTGGCCACGCGCGTGCGCCGCGCGGGGGGACGCTGCCGGATGGTTCGCGCCGACGAACGCCTGCGCCTCCGGATGTACCGCGGCTTTCGGGAGGTGTTCGACGGGTTCACGAAGAACATGGCCTACGTGTTCGAGGGCTGGGCGGGCGCCGCCCTCGCCCTGACGACCCTCTTCTCGTTCGTCGCCTGGTCGCTGCCGGCGATCGTCCTCGTCGCCGCGGCCGCGGGCGCCGGCATCGCCCCCCGGGACGTCGTCTGGGCGGCCGTGGCGGTGGGGGCGACCCTGCTCGGTCGCGCCGCGATCGCGCGGTTTCTCGCGTACCCGGTCTGGCCCGCGCTGACACACCCGTTCATGGCCGTCGTGTGGATCGCGATCACGGCGCGGTCGCTCGCCTGGCGCTTTCTCCACCGCGAGGTGCGATGGCGAGGGCGACGTTATCCCGCCGCGATGGCGCGGTTCTGACGCGGCGCGGGCGCCCCGGTAGAATCGCGCCGTGCTGTACCGCTTCGACCACGTCCACAAGAGCTATGGACCCAAGGAGGTCCTCCGCGACGCGACCTGGCAGCACAACCCGGGCGCGAAAGTCGGCCTCATCGGGCGCAACGGCGCCGGAAAGACGACGCTCCTGCGCATCGCCCTCGGCCGCGAGGAGCCCGACGGCGGCGAGTTCCTCAAGGCGAACGCCCTGCGGATTGCGACCGTCGAACAGGCCCTCCCGGGAGACCTCGGCGAAAAGCTTCACGACTACGCCGCCGGAGCGTTCGCCGACCTCCACGCGATCGAGTCGGAGCTGCGCCGGCTCGAGCACCGCATGGCCGAGGGGGAGGACACGCCGGCCCTTCACGACCGGTACGACGCGCTGTCGCATCGTTTCGAGAACGAGGGCGGATACGACATGGTCGCCGAGGTCGAAAAGGCCCTCTCGGGGCTCGGCTTCGATCGCGCCGACTTCGAGCGGCCCCTGTCCGACCTCTCGGGCGGCCAGAAGAACCGGGCGATGCTCGCGCGCGCGATCCTCTCGTCGCCGGACGTGCTCCTGCTCGACGAGCCGACCAACCACCTCGACTTCCAGGCCGTCGAGTTCCTCGAGGAATACCTGGCGCGCTCGCGGCGCGCGTATCTCGTCGTGACGCACGACCGCCGGTTCCTCGACCGCGTGGCCGAGGAGATCGTGGACCTCGAGAATGGGAAGCTGACCGCGTATTCCGGCGGCTACACCTCCTACCGCCGTCAGAAGGCCGAGCGCCTGCTGACGGCGACGCGCGCCTTCGAGAAACAGCAGGAGTTCATCGAGAAGGAAAAGGAGTACATCCGCCGCAACATCGCCGGCGTCAACTCGCGGCAGGCCAAGGGCCGGCGCACGAAGCTCGCCCGCGTCGAGCGCCTCGAGAAGCCCGAGGGCGACACGACGAGCGTGGACTTCCGGTTCGACGCCGCCCGCATCGGCGGCCGCGTGTTCCTCCGGGCCAGGGACCTGGACGCGGGCTACGCGGCCGGGGCGCCGATCGTCCGCGGCGTCTCCTTCGAGCTGCTGCGCGGCGAGCGCCTCGCGATCCTCGGCGAGAACGGCACCGGGAAGACGACCCTCCTGAAGACGCTCGCCGGACGCCTGCCGGCCCTGGCGGGAAGCGCGACGACCGGCCACGACGTCTCGATCGGCTACTACGACCAGGAGCTGCGAGACCTCGACCCGAAAAAGCGGGCGATCGACGCGGTCTGGGACGAGCACCCGAACGAGACCGAGGAATCGGTTCGCTCGTACCTCGCGCGGTTCGCGTTTCGCGGCGACGACGTCTTCTCCCGGATCGACGGCCTCTCGGGCGGCGAGAAGGGCCGACTGACCCTCGCGGTCGTCATGAAGCAGCGCCACAACCTGCTGCTGCTCGACGAGCCGACCAACCATCTCGACCTCGACTCCCGCGAAGCGCTCGAGGAGTCGCTCGACGACTTCCCCGGATCCATCGTCTTCGTGTCCCACGACCGCGCGTTCATCGACCGGCTGGCGACGCGCGTGATCGATCTGCGGCAGGGCCGGGCCGTGTCCCTGCCCGGCAACTACACGGGAACCGCCGACGTGCGCGCCGAGCGCCGGCGCAAGCCCGAGCCGGCCGACGCGCCGAAGCCGGGGGCGGGAAAGGCGTCCGCCGCCGCGGCGCCGAGCGCGCCGCCGGCAGCCGTGCCCACGACGCCCGCGCGTCCCCGCCGCACCGAGTCGCCCGAGGAAAGGGAGGCCGCGAAGAAGCGCCGCCGGATCAAGACGCTCGAAGACAAGATCGCGGCCCTCGAGGCCGAGGTCGAAGGGCTCGAGACGCGGCTCTGGGAAGAGGCCCTGACGCTCGGACCGGTCGCGGCGCACGCCCTGTCGCAGCAGAAAGTCGCGCGGAAGGAAGAGCTCGACGCCCTCGTCGAGGAGTGGGCGCGGCTGTCGGAGGAGGCGGAAAGCCCCGCTTCGCCGCGCCCATGAGCGCGAAGTCCGTCGACGCGGCGGCCATCGTCGCGGTCGGCTCCGAGATGCTGGGGCCCCTGCGGCAGGACACGAACTCGCTCTGGCTGACGGCGCGCCTGGAGGAGATCGGCATCCCGGTCGTGCGCAAGTCGATCGTCGGCGACGACCCGGCGGCGCTCGCCGACGAGCTCGAGCACGGCGCGCGCTCGGCGCGCTACCTGTTCACGACGGGCGGCCTCGGCCCGACCGCCGACGATGTCACCGTGGCGGCCGTGGCCGGGTGGCTGAAGGCGCCGCTCCGGCGCGACGAGGCCTTTCTCGAAAAGATGCGCGAGCGATTCGCGCGGCGCGGGTTCGAGATGCCGGCGTGCAACGCCAAGCAGGCCGATTTCATCGTCGGCGCGCGCGTCCTTCAGAACCCGCGCGGGACGGCACCGGGCTTCTGGGCCGAGAACGGCGGGGTCGAGCTGATCGTCCTGCCCGGCGTGCCGTCGGAGATGCGGGAGATCATGGAGGACAGCGTCCTTCCGGTGCTGCGGGAGCGCGCGGGAGGCGTCGTCGGCCGGCGGCGTGTCCTCCGCATCGCGGGGATGGGGGAGTCGGCCGTCGAGCAGCTCGTCGCGCCGGTGTACGCGCGCTGGAAGGACGACCCCGTCACGATCCTCGCCTCGCCGGGGGAGGTGCAGCTGCACCTGGCGGTCCGCGGGCGGCCGGAGGAGGCCGACGCGAAGCTCGCGGCGATGGAGGCCGACTTCCGCGCGGTGCTCGGGGCGCGCGTCTTCGGGGAGGACTCCGAAGACCTGGCCCGCGTGGTCGGCCGGCTGCTGAGCGAGAGCGGGCGCACCGTGGCGTTCGCCGAGTCGTGCACCGGCGGGATGATCGCGTCCCTCGTGACCGATGTCCCCGGGTCGAGCCGGTACTTTCTGGGCTCGGTCGTGTCCTACGCGAACGAGGCCAAGGAGACGCTGCTGGATGTGCCCGACGAGACGCTGCGGCAGCACGGCGCGGTCTCCCCCGAGACGGCCCTCGCGATGGCGCGCGGCGCGCGCGGCCGTTTCGGCGCGGACGTCGCGGTGTCGGTGACGGGGATCGCCGGGCCAGACGGCGGCACGCCCGAGAAGCCCGTCGGCACCGTCCACTTCGGGCTCTCGGCTCGCGAGGGGAAGGAAATCGCCAGCGAGCGGCTCTTCGGCGGGGACCGGGCGGTGGTGCGGCGCGCGGCGTCGGTGCAGGCGCTCGAGACGCTCCGGCGGTATCTGGCGGGCGGGGAAGCGTGAGGGCGTTTGTCGCGGCCGCGGCGGATCCGGCCTGGGTCGAGAGCTCCCGCGCGTTCGTCGCGCGCGTGCGGCCCGGGCTTCCGAAGGCCTCGTGGACGCGCGCGGAGACCTGGCACCTGACGCTTCGGTTTCTCGGTGACATCGAAGAGTCCGCCGCTCCGGCGTTTACGCGGGCGTTCGCTCCGGAGGCCCGGGCCTTCGCCGAAGCCGAGCTCGCGACCGACGGACCCGTGGTCCTGCCGCCGCGCGGCCGGCCGCGGGTGCTCGGAGTCGGATTCGGGGCCGGAGCGGCTCTGGACGGCCTCGCGCGGCTGGCCGCCGCGGCCGAGGGCGCGGCGCGGTCGATCGGCTGCGCCCCGGAGGAGCGGCCGTTTCGGCCGCACGTGACGCTCGCGAGGCTCCGGGATCCCTGGCCGGACGCGGCCGTCGCGGCGTTC
>Ga0335070_10003757_pt1 | contig 17752 bp, 15 predicted proteins | sample Lox_Sample_13_FD_206722 | JGI IMG/M metagenome (GOLD analysis project Ga0335070, IMG submission 206722) | Soil microbial communities from Loxahatchee National Wildlife Refuge, Florida, United States - Lox_Sample_1.3 | ecosystem: Environmental > Terrestrial > Soil > Wetlands | place: USA...
CATTCCAATTCGCGCGCCAATGTCTTCGCTGCCTCCAGATGGTTAACTTCGCCGTCCGGCTCGATATACGCTACGTGCCCAATATTTTCCATGCGCTCGCGTATGCGCGCAGACAACGACGGCCACTCCTTGCCGTCCCGCCTTGGTGTCGCAGTGGAAATCCCCGCCTGATCAAATAACGTCAGAACCGCGGCCAGTCTGTCGTCCCTGATCGCATTATCAAGGATGTAGAAAGTTCGGATATTGCGCCCCGACAGCTGCATGAAGAAGTACCGTACGACCCGAGTAAAGTAGGATTTAGTGTAGCGATCCATCACTGTCAGGTTTGCAATGTGCCGATACAGCAGGTCCTGGCATCCACCCACCGCGAGGAGCATGGCGCGACGTCCCCGACCCTCAAGCGCACCAAATGCATCACGAGTCTTATCGATCATGTTGTGGGGGATATCGCGATCATCCGCTGCGGATCGCATCCGATCGATGGCAAGTGGCAACGCCACGAGACAATCCAGGCAATCCGCCTCTGGAGATGCTCCGCTTAAGATAGTGCAACGAATCTTTCGCTCTTTCTTGGCGGTGGCTCCGATCCGGTTCTCTCTCTCATCATTCAACCGTGGGGCAGTCTGACCGGCCGAAGGCCGGGCAGAAGCTCTGCTTCTTCATGCCGCCGCTTCCTGCTTTGCCGGGTTCAGTAGCGGGTCCATGACCAGGTATCGCCGCTTGCCCCATTTGGTCGAGGCGATGTGCCTGAGCCTCGCCGCAACCAACATCAAGGCCGAGTGGCCGTCAGGAAAAGCGCCGACGACTCTTGTCCGTCGGCGGATCTCCCGAATGATGCGCTCGAGCGGATTGTTTGTGCGTATCTGTCGCCAGTGAGTCCACGGGTAGGTGTAGTAAGTCAGCGTCTCGCCGACCTTCTGCTCTACCAGCTCCGCGGCGGTCTTGAGCTTCATCTCCTTCAGCCGTGCAACCACTTCAGCGGCCTTTGCCTGAGCGGTCTTGCGACTCTCCTGGGCGTGGATCGCTTTGAGCATCCGCGCGACTTCGGCCACTTTGCCGTTCGGGGTGTGGCTGAACACGTTGCGATAGAAGTGAACCACGCAGCGCTGCCAATCGGTCTGCGGAAAAACCTCTGCGGCGGCCTCTACCAGCCCTCTGCAGGCGTCGGAGATGATCAGGCGGACTCCCTTCAAGCCTCGGTCCTTGAGGTGCCGCAGGAAGCCTCGCCAGCCCTCCAGATCCTCCTTTTCCCCCTCGGCAACACCGAGAATTTGCCGAAACCCATCGGTGCCGACACCGATCGCAATGAGTACGGAGATGTTGCGCACCTCCCCAGCCCAGCTGCGCTTGAGAATCACTCCGTCCAGGTACACGTAGGGGAAGTCCCCGACGATCTCGCGGTTGCGCCAGGCCTCGATGTGCCGGTAGATCTTCTGGTTCAGCCGCGAGACGGTGCCCGAGCTCACCCGCGTGCCCCACAGCGCCTCGGTAATGTCTTCGACTCTGCGCACGGACACTCCCGCCAGGTACATCTCAACCAGCGCCTCCTCCACGGAGGCTTCACGGCGCTTGTACCGCTCGATGATCGCGGTCTCGAAAGGCAGGCGGCGTAGCTTCGGGATCCGCAGCTTCACCTCACCGGCCTTGGTCTCCAGTTTGCGCTCGTAGTGGCCGGCCCTGCCATCCACTCGCTCCGCCGATCGCTCGTAGCGCTGTGCTCGGCAGATCTCGTCCGCTTCCGCATCCAGCAGCCCGTTCAGCGTCTCCTCAACGCTCGAGCGGACTACCTCATCCACGTGTCCCCGCAACCTGGTCTCGTCGACATGCAGCGCCCCTAGCGCCGCCGGTGTATCGTCTCCCATGGTGGCCTCGCTTTGGTCTGGTTCTTGGTCGTGTGGTAACTGCCAGTGAACCAGATCGAGGCCACCGCCTCAAAATGTGCGAAAAATAGGTTACGTCATCCCTCGCCCTGGTGTCCGAGCGGGAACCGGAGGCGCTGACACAGATCTTTCCAATCCTGCGCGATCGACGGGATCTCGTCATGGCACGCATCGCAAACGCCGAGCCGAACCTGAGAGAGACATTTAGTGCATTGGAAGTATTGGAGTACACCCGTTCTTTTGATGAATGCGTAACAATCGTAAAGGACACTTTCGCGCAAGCGAGTTCCGCTGTGGGTAGGGCATAGCAGACAACAGCGCGCCCATGCTCGTCTGAGGGGTTCAGCGCGCGCGGGTCAAATCGGCGGGATCGAAATAGTCGCGCCAGGCCCGGATCCGGCCGTTTTCGAGCTCGAAGGCTCCCATGATGCGGATCGTGACCCAATTTCCGCCCATTCGAACGCGGTCGGTGCGCTCGGTCAGAACGACCGGACCTGATTCGGCAATGTGGTGCAGGGTCCACTCGCACGCATCGATCCCGAACGATGTCACTGCAGAGCGCACGGCATCGATGCCATGCAGAGGCTCCCAAGGGACATTGTGATAGACGATGTCGTCGGCCATCAGCGCGTAGACGGCTGCGAAGTCACAGCGGTTCCAGGCGTCAACGAATGCGCGAATGACATCCGCGTTGCTCACTGATGTTCCGCCGTTCGGGTCGTGGCGGGATGCGCCATTCGGGACGCCAGCTGCGCGCCAAGCGCCACCAAGGGTGCCAGTGGGAGCAGGAATGTCAGGTGGTACCAGAGGGGAAATCTGTCCCATAGATGTACGTGCGCCGGTACGAAGAGCGCCACCAATACGAGTCCGACAATCCACGGTGCGAGGCGGCTTGCAGGAGCGATCGCACCTGTCGCGGCTCCTGCGGCCAGCGATGTCACCGCGGCCATGACGAGGCGCGCGATTTCCATGCCGAGCGTGAATTGCATCGTCGGCTCGGCCTGATGATATCCGGGCAGCAACAGCCGCAAGCACCGAAACGATGACGACCCAGGCGATGAGCCCGGAAATGATGCTCACGATCGTGCGCCACATCAGGATTTACCTTGCAGAAAACGAATCAGTGACTGAGCTGTCTGATCGGGCTGCTCTTCCTGCAGGGCATGCCCGCAGTCAAGAGCGTGACCGGTGACATCATTCGCCTTCGCGCGCCAGGTTTCCAGCACGTCGTACAGCTGCCCGACGACTCCCTTTGCTCCCCACAAGGCCAGGAGAGGCACGGTCACCTTTCGGTTGCTGTCCGCGGCGTCATGCTCCAGATCGATCGAAGCAGCGGCCCGATAGTCCTCGCAGATGGCCTCGATCGTGCCGGGAATGCGATAGCAGCGCAGATACTCCTGGATCAGCCCCTCGGAGGGAACGCCGGCGGTCCTGCTCTGCCCCTCCAGGTGGTTGCGCAGGAAGTACTCGGGATCGGCCGCGATCAAGCGCTCGGGCAGCGGCGCGGGCTGGATGAGGAAGAACCACCAGAAATAGCGCGTGGCGAATTCCCGGTCGGTCCGGGCATACATCGTCGCGGTGGGTGAGATGTCGAGCACGGCGATCGACTCGACCGCTTGCGGGTGGTCGAGTGCAAGACGATGCGCCACCCGCCCGCCACGATCGTGGCCGATCACGGCAAAGCGCTGATGTCCCAGCGCGGCCATGACCTTGATCTGATCTTCCGCCATGGTCCGCTTGGAATAGCTGGCATGTCGGCTGTCGGGCGGTACACGCGAGGAGTCGCCATAACCCCTGAGATCGGTGGCGATCACTTCGTAGCCGGCGGCGATGAGGCGAGGAGCTACCTCGTGCCAGGTGACATGAGTCTGAGGGTGACCGTGCAGCAGCAGCACTGGCTTCCCCCTGCCCGCACGAGCTCCGTGAATCACGACGCCGGGCGCCGTATTCACATCGAACGGCTCGAATCCGCGCATCAGGGCGGCCTCACTCATGAGGCAATTCTATCAGTCTCATCCTCCGAGCCCGCTAGTGTCCGCTTCATCCTGTCACTATCGAGCGCCCCTTCCCACTTCGCGATCACCAGAGTCGCCACTCCATTGCCGATCATGTTGGTCAGGGCGCGCGCCTCGGACATGAAGCGGTCGATGCCGAAGACCAGAGCCAGTCCCGCGGCCCCCGGCAGGCTCGGCATTGCGGCCAGCGTGGCGGTGAGCGTCACGAAGCCGCCCCCGGTCACCGCCGCCGCACCCTTGGATGTGATCAAGAGCAAAGCCAGCAACCCCAGCTGCTGTTCAATGGACAGCGGCACATGGCCTGCCTGTGCGATGAACAATGCGGCCATGGACAGGTAGATGGCGGTTCCATCGAGATTGAACGCGTAGCCGGTGGGTACGACCAGGCCAACGACGGGTTTGGCGCAGCCGAGCCTCTCCAGCTTCAGCATCAGTCGGGGCAACACGCTCTCAGAGGTTGAAGTCCCCAGGACGACCAGAAGCTCCTCGCGGACGAATACCAGGAAGCGCCACAGACTGAACCCGGCGAGCCGGGCCACGAGCGCCAGCACGCCGAAGATGAACAGAAGGCATGTGCCGTAGACACACAGCAGCAGCAATCCCAGGTGATGCAGAGCACCGAAGCCGTACTTGCCGATGGTGAAGGCCATGGCGCCGAATGCACCGAGAGGCGCCAGACGCATGATCAGCCCGATCACGGCGAAAAGGCCTTGAGAGAGCCGTTCAAGGCCGGCGATCACGGGCGCCGCACGTTCGCCCAGCGTCGACAATCCCAGTCCGAGGAGCACGGAAAAGACCAGTACCTGCACCGTGTCACCGCGGGCGAATGCGCCGACCACGCTCTCCGGAATGAAGTTCATCAGCATGGCGAGTCCGCCAGCGGGAGCTGAACTGACGGCAGGGGATGAACCGACAGCGGGGGATGAACCGAGGGTGTGCGATGGATTCGCGGGCGAGCCGGGCTCGATGGCGAGCGTGATCCCGTGTCCGGGCTGCAGTCCGTTCGCGACGATCATGCCCAGCACGAGGGCGATCCCACTCAGCACCTCGAAGTAGATGAACGACTTGAGGCCGATGCGCCCTACTTCGCGGACATTGCCCATGCTTGCGACGCCGACCACCACCGTGGTGAATACGATGGGTTCGATCATCATCCGGATCAGACGGATGAACAGATCTCCCAGCGGTCGCATTTGCTCGCCGATATCCGGATACAGGCATCCGAGCAGAGCGCCCGCGAAGATGCCAGCCAGTACCAAGGCGTAGGGTCTGCGGTACCAGGCGACAGCCCTTGCCGCTACCGGCGATTCGGCCTGGATCGCAGGTGCCGCATCGGTCATGGCGTGTTCCGCCCAGGTTCGATCCAGGGCCAGCTGGCCCAGTGGCGACGCTCGAAGTCGTTGATATCCGCGATGGTGGTGAGTGTGGTTTGAATACTGTCGCGTCCTTCGATCAGGTCCTCCTTGCGCAACGCATCGATCTGGAAGCCGACGCGCCTGCCATCGTCGAGCTGGATGACTTGGCCGGGCAGGTCGATGCGCAAAGTACTGCGCGCGGGGCTCGAGCAATGGGAACGGATCCCTTCGACCGCATCGATGGGAAGACTCACCGGCAACAGACCGTTCTTGAAACAGTTGTCGTGGAAGATGCTCGCGAAGGTGGAACCGATGAGCGCGCGGATTCCCAACTGCTGCAGACCCCAGACGGCGTGCTCGCGGCTGGAGCCGCAGCCGAAGTTGGGCCCCACGATGAGGAACCGGACCGCTGCGTATCCGGGCCGGTTGAGAATGAAATCCGGTCGCGGGTTGCCCGAGGCGTCGAGGCGCAGATCGTGGAAGACACCCTCGGCCAGGCCGTCCCGCGTGATGCCCTTGAGGAACTGCTTGGGCATGATGACATCCGTGTCCACATTGGCCAGCGGCAGTGCCGCTGCGACACCGCTGACCGAGGTAAAGGCTTGCATCAGTCCCTCTGAAGGACGCGCACGTCCGTGATTCGGCCGGTCAGCGCTGCGGCTGCCACCATTGCGGGACTCATGAGATGGGTGCGCCCACCCCGCCCCTGACGCCCTTCGAAGTTGCGGTTCGTGCTCGAGGCGCAGCGTTCGCCACTTGCCAGCACGTCCTCATTCATGGCGAGGCACATGGAGCATCCTGACTGACGCCACTCGAACCCGGCTTCGATGAAGATCCGGTCAATCCCCTCGGCTTCGGCCTCTCGACGCACCTGCGTCGAGCCCGGCACCACCATGGCGCGCACGCCCGCCACAACCCGACGCCCGCGCAGGATCTCCGCCGCCGAGCGCAGGTCTTCAAGCCGGCCGTTGGTACAGGAGCCGATGAACGCCCGGTCGATCTTCACATCCTGGATAGGAGTGCCGGGTCGTAACCCCATGTACTCGAGCGCACGCCGCATGCCCTCGCGTCGCGCCGAGTCCGTCTCCGCATCGGGTTCCGGGATCCTCTGGTCAACGCCGATGACCTGTTCCGGACTGGTTCCCCAACTCACCAGCGGCACTACGCCTTGCGCCTGCAGCTGAAGTTCCTTGTCAAACAGGGCACCGGGATCGCTCCGCAGGCTGCCCCAGTCGCGCAGGGCGGCGATCCAGTGTGCATCCCGGGGCGCACGCGGGCGTCCGCGCAGATATCGGATCGTCGTCTCGTCCGGAGCGATGAGGGCGCCGCGGGCCCCTGCCTCGACGATCATGTTGGAGAGGGTCATGCGTCCGGCCATGTCGAGTGACTCGACCGCGGCACCGGCAAACTCGACCGCGAAGCCGGTCGCGCCGGCCGCACCGATCTGACCGATGAGGGTCATGACGATGTCCTTCGCGGTGACTCCTGGCGGAAGGTGACCCTCGATGGTGACGCGCATGCGTTTGAGCGGTTCGTAAACCAGAGTCTGCGTGGCGAGCAGATGCTCGACCTCGGAGGTGCCGATCCCGAAGCCCAGCGCTCCCAGGGCACCGTAGGTGGTCGTGTGGCTGTCTCCGCAGGCGATGACCATTCCGGGCAGGGCAATACCCTGCTCCGGCACCACCACATGCTCGATCCCCTGCCGCGGATCGAGAATGCCGCAGCATTCGATGCCGGACTCGGCGCAGTTGCCCAGGAAGTACTCCACCTGCCGCGCCGCGCGCGGATCGGCAATCCGCGCAGTCCGCTCGGGGGTCGTTGGATTGACATGATCCACCACACCGAAGCAGGCCTCGGGCCGACGTACACGTCGGCCCGCTGCGCGCAGTCCCGCGAAGGCCTGTGGGCTGGTGTATTCGTTGAGGATATGGCGATCCACATAAAGCAAGACGTGCTTTTCGCCGAGCCTGCGGATCGCATGGGTCGCGACGATCTTGTCGTAGAGCGTTGCCGGCCCGGCGCCGGGTGCGCTCACAATTGGTTGTTCCATTGCAGGATGCCCTGATGCGCGGGACCGGCGCAGAAAGGTCCCGCAGGCTTCAATTCTGCAACAGGAAGGGCCATGCCTGGCGGACAGTGGGCTGGGTGCTGCCCCAGACGATCCGCTGCTCCGCGAGCGGGTCTTCCACGCCGCGCAGTGGAAATCCGAGCTCCATGGTGAAGCGTTTCTGGCCGTCATAGGGCAGCCATGGCGGACCACCCTTCACGCCTGGATTACCCGTCCGGGCGAACGCCACCCAGCGGTCCATGACCTGATCGGCCAGCTCGTGCCGGCGCGGATCGCGGCCGCTGAACACGATGACCTCAGGCCGGTCCTCCACGCCGAATACGAAAGGCACCTCCATGGCATGTGCTGACCCGAATTTCTTGTAGGCCGACGTGGAGCGATACGTGAACAGGTACATATAGACAGGCTGGTGAGCGGCAGCGCGTTCGGCCAGCTCGATCGAGGGCAGCCGCATGATCGCATCGGAGGCGATCTGCACCACCATGTCACCCCAATCAGGATACAGCCGCTGGTAGGTGCTCAAAATCTCCTGGGCCCGCGGCCCGGCGACGGCTTCGAGTTGTTTCAACAGCAGGTCCCTGGGTTTGCGCTCGATGCCGAGATCCTCGGCCGTTGAGAAATAGCGCATTTCCTCCGCTGTCGTCCCGATCAGTATCGGAACGGGATTGCCGCGGCCTTCGGCGACGACGGCGAATGGCTGCTCCTTGATGACCGTGCCGTCTACCCACGGAACGAAGGTCCCGAGATCACCCGTCCCGTTGAATAACTCGCGCTGTGCATCCAGCAGTGCGCGCATGGGCCTGGCGGCCAGTTCCACAGCGCTGCCCACACCCAGCAGCTTGAGATACTGCGTGGCCAGGCGTGCGCTGCGCTCCCGATCGTCCACGGAACGCTTCGATGGGACGCCGCTTTCGAGGATGGCGCGGGAAAACAGGCCCGCCGCCTGGGGCATCGACAGGAGCGCGCCCACACTGGATGCGCCGGCGGATTCCCCGAAAATCGTGACGTTGGCCGGGTCTCCGCCAAAGTTGGCAATGTTCCTGCGAACCCACTGCAGGGCGCAGATCTGGTCCTGCAGTGCGAGATTGGCCGTACCCGCGTACGCCGATCCGAGCGCATCCTGAAGGTCCAGGAAGCCCCAGGCTCCCAGGCGATAGTTGAGGCTCACCACCACAACGTCGCCACGCGCTGCCAGATTGGCTCCGTCGTAGAACGTGTTGCGCGAGGAACCGACGACGAAGGCGCCGCCATGGATCCACACCATGACCGGCCGCTTGCGATGATCGGCGCGAGGAGTCCAGATGTTGACCGTCAGGCAGTCTTCCGCCATCACGGACTCGTTGTTTTCCGTCGGGTCATCATCGATGAGCTGGGGGCAGGCCGGCCCCATGTCCAGCGCCATGCGAACACCCGACCACGTTGGCGCGGGTCGAGGCGGCCTGAAGCGCAGCGCGCCCACCGGAGGCGCCGCATACGGGATGCCGCGGAAGATGCTCAGGCCGGCCTGCAGCTCGCCCTTCAGTTCGCCCTGCTCGGTGTGCGCGCTGACGGGCACAGGCTCGACGTGCGCGGCAACGTTCCGGCTGAGCACGGCCGCGAGGAAGATCGCCGCAGCAAGCATGGTGAGAAGGCCACTCATACCGGCATCAGTATCGATAGGTTGCCGTCACACCGACGGTACGGGGCCGCACCGTCGTCACGTAGTAAAGGGGGTCGCCCAGGCTGTCGTGGAAGTAACCCAACGGGGGTGTGCTGTTGAGCAGATTGCGGCCGAATACGGACAGATCGAGACCCCCGAGGTGCATGCCCAGCCGTGCGCCCAGCAGCCGGATTGCCGGATCGGCCAGCACGTCCGGATCATAGACGCTCGTGGCTACTGGGTCCCGCTGCGGGGTCTCGGCAGTATCCTTGGCGGTGTAGGTGTAGTCGACTCGGAAATACGAACGCTTCTGCCACACATCGAAATCATACTGGCCGGAGAGCACTGCGTTCCAGGGAGCGACCCCGAGAGAGTCGCCGTCCGCAGCGATGACGGAGCGCACGCCGGCCGTGGACGGCGCACCGTAGGAGGTAGATGCATACCGCGCGTGTGTGTACCCGCCGGTCAACGAGAGCGACAGCTTCTCGATGACCCGCCATTCTGCCGCAAAGTCAAAACCTTCGATCCGGGCGCGGCCCAGGTTGTCCTTGTAGGACGATGTCAGGCAGCCCGTGCTCGAGACAGCCTCCTGGATATCGCGCCAGTCGATGTAATAGACACTGACCTGCGTCCGCAGGTGCCCGTCGGCGAGCTGATTCTTGGCCCCGATCTCATAACTCCAGAGGTGGTCGGGACGGTATGACTCGGGAGCCTGCAACCCGGACGGACAGCCCGGGCGATCGGTGGCAATCGAGGGGTTGTTCACGCCCCCGACGCGGTATCCCTTGGCAGCCGAGAGGTAGTACAGGCTGCGATCGTCAGGTTGATACGCCAGGCCAAAACGCGGCGTCACCGGATTATTGGCTGGCGTCGAACCACCGGTCAGCTCGGGTGAGCCGTTGCAGAGTATGCACAGCAACGGACCACCGAACTGACGATGGAAGTCCAGCGTGGTTCTTGCGACACGCACCCCCAGGGTGCCCTTGAGCTGCGGCGTGAAGGTGTAGTCGATCTGACCGAAGAGCGCCGTCTGCCGGTCCACGGCCCATTGATCGATGGTCGCACTGTATGGCCCATCCACCAGTCCTTCGCCGAAGATATCCTCGATCGGAGCGCCGAACAGCGCCAGAGACAGCGCGGGCAACTGCGGGTCGTACTCGTACTGATTCGTGTACAGACGGGAGGACTGGAACAGGGCGCCGACCAGCCACTGCAGTTGACTGTCCGTGGCGGTCGATTGCAAGCGTATTTCCTGCGTGAAGGAGTTCTGCCGTACCTCGTCCAGCGAAACCGTCCTGTAGCCGGGCAGCGGATCCGTGGGGGTGACACCACCTGAGAGGGCATTCCACAGGAAGTTGGTGTAGTCCGACGCACGTGTCAGATGCCGGTAAAAGAAGGACGTATTCGAGATCAGCTCCATCCCCGGCAGGCGCCAGCGCACGTTCAGGGAAGGCAGCGTGAACGTGTCGTCGATAGGCTCCGGCTGCGTGTACCCTGTGTTGTAGTCCCCCCCGCCCGGATTCGATATCGTCAGCCAGGCGTAGGTGTCGTTCGTGCGCTGCTTCTGATAGTAGATGGCGGGCGTAATAGTTACCGAGTCGCCCGGCTGGAACTTCAGAGCGCCGCGAAATACCGTGTTGTAGTTGTAGTTGACTCCCTTCTCGGTCACGACGTTGCCCGTGAAGGGTTCACGGTTGATGAAACCGCCCTGATCCGAGTACAGGGCACTGGCGCGAAATCCCAGCACGCCATCCACGACGGGACCACCCGCCGCCGCGCCGATCTCGTAACTGGGATCGCCGCCCCTGGTCGAACCATACTCGGCGCGTGAGTAGACCGAATAGCTGTGCAGATCGGGCTCGGGAGTGATGAAGCGGATGGTACCGCCCATCGAGCCCGTGCCGAACAGCGTGCCCTGCGGACCTCGCAGAACCTCCACCCGATCCAGGTCGAACAGGTGCGGGTAGGTGTTCTGGGTGACGATGCCGGTGCCCGAACGGACCTGAATCGGGGTGTCGTCGATGTAGATACCGGTCGTCGAAGCGCCAACACCCGAGGAGACACCCCGGATGGCAATGGAGTTGGTCAGGCCGTCACCGGCGGGGGCAAAGTTGACGCCCGGCGTGAATTTCGCGAGATCCTCGATGGACTTCACCCCTTGCTGATCCATGCGCTCCTGCGACAGAGCGGCGATGCTCATGGGGACTTTGTCGATTGACTCCTGCCGACGCGTTGCCGTGACAACGATCTCCTCGACATCGGCGCCTGCCGTTGCCGGGGCGCCATCTGCCGTTTCGGCGCGCGCGGAAACAGACAAGGTACTCGCAAGTGCCAGACCAGCCATCAACAGGTGCTTTTTCATGGGGTCCCCAGGGTGTCTTCTCAAAACCTTCCCTGGGCGCGGGCCCTACGGCCATCGCGTGATCCGCACCTCGATTATGAGCAGACGGACGACACTCGGGCAGAGGCCGCGGACTCTCTACAGAGTTTAGGCAGGACTTAACAGTGAGCCGGCGCAGGCGAGCCCGCGCGAACGGTGGAGCTCAGGTGCGCCAGGGGATGGGCTGCAGCCTCTCTTTCAACAGTCTGAGAAAGGCGTCAACTCGCGCGATACGCTGTCCACGTTTTCCCAGAAGTGCCACGACGTCAGCGCTCGGCATCCGATAGCGTGCCAGTACTCGGCGGAGACGACCTGCGCGCAGATCGTCGGCGACGTCCCATTCGGATCGGACCATGATCCCCAATCCCTCCAGCGCCCAGGTCCGGACGGCTTCGCCGTCGTTACTCGCCATCACCGGGTTGATTCGCACAGGGAATACCCGCCGCTGACGGTCCGAGAAGCGCCACAGCGTGACATCCTCCTCGTTCTGTCGAAGTGCCAGGCACGCGTGCCTGGCGAGATCTCCGGGCTCGAGCGGCTCGCCACAGCGGGCAAGATAAGTTGGTGCCGCACAGGCAATCCGGGTGTTGGGGGCGAGGCGGACCATCACCAGCGAGGAATTACGCAATTCCCCGATGTGTACGATGACATCCCAGTTTTCCTCGCCCGTGGCGGCGGGCCGGTCTGTCAACGTCAGGGCAACCGTCACATCCGGGTAGATCCTCCGAAACTCACTCAGCACACCGGTGATGTATTTGCGCCCAAATCCCAAGGGCGCCGCGATCCGCAAATGACCGCTTACCACGTCGTGCCGCACATCCAGCGTGTGAGCCAGCTCGTCGAGATCGCGCAGCAGGCTGGCAGCCCGCTCCAGCAGCAATCGACCCTCCTCCGTCAGATGCAGGTGGCGTGTGGTGCGATCCAGCAACCGGCACCGGAGGCGTTTTTCCAGCTGGGCAAGCCGTTGCGTCACGGCGGATCGGGATACATCGAGCGCGCGCGAGGCTGCCGCCAGCGACGGCGCGGTGGCCACAGTCATGAAAAACCGCAGATCCTCGGAACTCAGTGGCGCAGACCGTGGCACCGTGCCCGTCTCCAGGATGATTGACGGAGTCATTGTGCCAAGAAGTCGGGGAGATCGTCGCCTGGTGATGCCCTGCAGCCCCCCGGTGGGAGGAGCAGATCAGCGATAAAGCGCCAGCTGGGTGCACCTGAACAACGCGATGCGCTTGCCCTTCTCCCGGTGCGTCACGACCGCATCCCAGACCTGGGTGGTCCGGCCGACGTGAACCGGCGTCGCGACGCAGTCGATGGTGCCTTCACGCGCCGTTCCCAGGTGATTCGACTTCAACTCGATCGTGGTGAACCCAACTGCATCCTGGGGCAGATGCAGGCGGCACCCGTAACCGGCGGTCGTATCGGCCAAAGTGACAATGGCGCCAGCGTGCAGATAGCCGTTCGGAGCCATCACAAAAGGCCGGACGGCCATCTCCGAACGAATTTCCTCTTTGCTCGCGGAGGTGAAGACGATCCCGACGTGGCCGGGGAAGAGTCCGACGCCGAAGTTATTCAGTTCCTCGATCGATACCATATTCGCTCCGGCTCACACGAGTTCATCAACTTTGGACTGCGCAGTTCGTTCCTGATCGACCACGCGGTCTTTTGGCAAGAGATCCTCAAGCGCATACAGCGTACTTTGGGGGAAGCGCTCAAGCGGGTAGTATCCCTTCATCACGCTCACGGCCTGCCCCCTTCGCGAACCTGCGCGCGATAGCCGCGCCCAGTCCATGCCAGGCACCGACGCCCACGATGAGCACGCTGGACCGTGAGGCTTCACGCATTTCAGGCTCCTTTTGAGCGACCCTGCTCGCCCAGGGTATGAGCACATTGTGCAGGTCCGGTCCTGGCGGTGGAATCATCCTGTCGGGGGGGGTATCGGACAGGCCGTTCGGGTATCCCGGCATGCGGGCATTCGGGAGACCGGAAAAGGAAATCCCGCGGATGACGGGAACCTTCGGTAGCGGCCGGTCGTTTCCTGTGGAGCTGGGATCCGAATCCGAAGCGGCGGCGGCCCCCTTGGCCGACCTGCATTCCAGAACGACGCATGCACGACCTGAAGATTGGCGAACACGATGCGCTGGCGTACCTCAGCCCTGACTCGCTCTTCGGGGCATCGATCTATTTCGCGCTCTTCCTGCTGCTGGCCCTGCTGCTGTCGCGGGGATTGAGAGCCGCGGTCCATGCCGCCATGGTTCGCGAGGGGCACATTGACCGGACGACGATCAGTTTCCTGCAGCAGTTCGGCACCGCCCTGATCTGGGTGATCTTCCTGATCCTCTACGCTCACCTGATTCCCATGCTTCGCTCCATGGGAACGGCGCTGCTCGCCGGCGCCAGCATTGCCTCCGTGGTCATAGGCCTTGCTGCCCAGAGTACGCTCGGCAATCTCGTCGCCGGGATTGCCATGACCATCTACAGACCCTTCCGGTTGGGCGACACCGTGCAGGTTGCGGCTCCGGCTGGTACGGAGATCGGATCAGTTGAACTCATCACGCTGGGATGCACGCGGTTGCGCACCGCCGATAGCCGCACGGTCGTCGTCCCCAACAGCCTCGCGGCAAGCCAGGTCACCATCAATCTTGGTACATCCCCTCCCGGGCGGCGGGTCACGGTCACCATCAGGCTCGCGCGCACGGCCGACCTGGATTCGGCGTGCCGTGAAGCCGTGGAGGCCGCGAGTGAAGCCCTGGGGAACGAAGGACAGAAGAGTTGCAAGGTATCGGGCTTTGAGGGAGCCACGGCAAGCCTGATTCTCAGTGCCGAAGTTCGCCCGGAAGTCGCTGCGGAAGATGCCAGGGCAAGACTGCTGCTGGCGCTGTCGCGCCGATTCACGGATCAGCGATTCCATCTGGCCGGCGGCAACTTGCCCACGCTTGCGTGATGAAACCACGGGGCCTGTCAGCACGCCGCCGCCACGGATCCAAAGTGGGCCAGGAGCGCCCTGGCATGCGCTCCCGCGTGAGCAAGTTCATCCGGCTGCTGCAGTGTGCCGGTTGGCACTGGAGCGAGGACAACGCCTCGAGCATCGGTGCGGCGCTTGCCTTCTACTGCGCATTTTCCATCGCACCGTTGCTCGTGATCCTGCTCACCCTGGCCGGGCTCGTGGTCGATGAGAAGAACGCCGATGCGCACGTCTCGTTGCAACTGACGGCGCTGTTTGGTCCGGCTACGGCCCAAGTACTGCTTGAAGCAGTCCACAGCGCGCGGGAAGTGCGCGGTTCGGTTGCCACCGTGGTCAGTATCATCACGCTGATGATCGGAGCGACCACGGTGCTGACGGCCCTTCAATCAGCGCTCGAGATCATCTGGCAGAGTCAGAAACTCGCGCGTACAGGCATTCGTGGATGGATGCTGAGACGGGTGCTGTCATTCGGTTTCATTCTCGCCATCGGCTTCCTGCTGCTGGTGTCGCTCACGCTTTCCGCCGCTCTGGCGCATCTGCAAACCCGCGTTGCTGCCCGATATCCGGAATTGGTGGGAACCATAAGCTTCGGTAACACGCTGCTGTCGCTGGTGTTGACTGCGGGACTGTTTGCACTGATCTATCGCTTCATGCCCACGCGCCGGCTTGCGTGGCCAACCGTGGCCGCCGGAGCGTTGCTGACCGCTGTCCTGTTTGAAGTCGGCCGATGGGGGATCGGGCTGTATCTGGCGCGCTCGACCCAGCCTTCGGCCTTCGGAGCCGCTTCCTCCTTCGCAGCCCTTCTTCTCTGGCTGTACTACACGGCGCAGATCTTTCTGTTCGGAGCGGAGTTCACGGCCTGCCTGGGAGGCGTTCGGGCGCAGAATCGAAGACCAGATCGCCGTTGATGATCGTCTTGAGCACCTTGACCGTGTGGAGCCGCCCGGCCGCAATCGTCAGTGGATCCTGATCCAGTACCACCAGATCGGCCAGCATCCCGACGGCCACCCGCCCGAGCCGTCCTTCCTGGTGCAGGTGGCGCGCCGCATTCACGGTAAAAAGATCCAGGGCTTCCTTCACGGTAATCGCCTCGGCCTTCCCGAATGAGTCGGCGCTTCCCCCCGGCCTTTCGCGAGTCACCAGCGCTTCGATCGCACCCCATGGGTTCACGGACGGGACCACGGACCAGTCCGATCCGGGCACCACCAGCGCTCCGGCATCGAGCATCTCGCGCACCGGCCACACGCGCTGGATTGTTCGAGGACCTACCGCCTCGGCGATGCTGTCGTTGATGGGGCTCGGGCTCCACAGGTAAGGCGACACTTCGAACGTCGCACCAATCTTTCTGGCGCGAGGAATGTCGTCGCGAGAGACGAATGTGCAATGGCCTACGTCATGGAGCACTCCGCTGAATCCGTTGCGTTTGCGGGCCGCTTCAATCGCATTGAGGCCTGCGCGTACCGCAGCGTCTCCTGCGGCATGGAACTTTACGGCCAGACCCAGCGCGTCAAAGCGGGTAACCGCGTCGTTCAGCACGTTTTGGGGCACGAGGAGCATACCCTTCTCACTCGTCTCGTCAGCGCGTCCGACGACCTTGCCTACGTAGGGCTCCAGCATCGCCGCCGTATGACTGTCAGTCGGCACTCCGTCAAGAAAGATCTTCACGCAATCAACCGATAGCCTGTCACGCGTATACAGGTTGTGCTGTGCGATGAACTGTTCGGCCGAAGCGTCCCCCGGAGACCAGGTGATGCAGACACGGATGCGCTGACTCAGCGCGCCCGAATCAGTCAACGCCACGTAGGCGCCCACCTCCTTCTCTAGACCGGCGGAGTAACCGACGGCAGCCTCGGTGAACGACGTGATCCCGTAGGAAAGCATGATCCGCGTGGACGAAGTCAATGCCGCTTCGATTTCCGTCGAAGTCGGAGCCGGCACATGCTGGCGCACGAGAGGGACTGCCGCCTCGCGCAGGACGCCGGTCAGCTCTCCCGCGGCGTTCCGCTCGATGATGCCTGACTGAGGATTCGCCGTGGACCGGTCGACACCGGCGATCTGCAGTGCCCGGGAGTTGGCCCAGGCGCTGTGCTCGCTCGTGTCACCGAGCAGCACAGGATGGTCAGCGGAGACAGCATCCAGCTGACTGCGCTCCATGGGTGCACCCAGAGCGGGAGCATCCCATTGGCCTCCCGTGATCCATGCGCCCGGCGCGGCCCGACGCGCGCACTCTCGCAGGTGCTCCTGAAGCGATCTGAGATTGGCTCCCTGGGGAATCACGCATCTGTGGGCCTGCAGTCCCGCGAATACGGGATGCACATGCTGATCGTCGAATCCCGGCAGCACGGTCCTGCCCTGCAGGTCGATCACTCGGGCGGCCTGCGTTTTGAGCGATTGCAACTGCGCATCCGTTCCGAGCGCGGTAATGACACCCCGGTCATTGACCGCCAGAGCCGCCACGACGCCCGCCGGTGTACGGATGTTTCCGTTCAGCAGGAGCAACTTCGGCTTCTCCACGGACGTGGTCGCGGTCGGTCTGGTCACCGCCGGCGCCGCAGTGACCGCCGATGGGATCAGGGGGAAGGCGCCAATCAGGACGGCGGCTATAGCAGAACCGGGAGCGGGTATCTTCATTGGACATGTCCTCCGTAGGCACGGCGCACAGCACAGGCCACTATGGCGATCAGGAGTGCGGCAAAGCTGGCTCCCAGCTGACTCTGCAACTCCGGCGTGAACGCCATGGTGATCAACACGGCGACGATAGCGGCCACCGTCGCGTAACTCATCCAGGGAAACAGCCACATTCTCAGGGGCGGATCGGGCTCGCCTGCGCGCGAGCGAGCGCGACGCAGCCGGATCTGCGACAGGCACGTGGCCAGATAGACAAACAGGATCAACGCCCCGCAGGCGTTCACCAGGAATGCGAACACCGTATCCGGCCACAGACTGGCGGCGATCACACCGAGCACTCCGGCAGCGCAGCCGATCAGCACTGAACGCGCGGGTACGCGCCGGCCATTCAGGCGCACCAGGCCCTGGGGAGCGTCCCCATGGGACGCCAGAATGAATAACACCCTGGAGGTCACGTAGAAAGCTGAGTTGAGGCACGACAACACCGCCGTCAGGATGACGACGCTCATGGCCAGTCCAGCCCAGGAAAAGCCCATGCGCTCGAGGGCCAAAGTAAACGGTGACGTGCCCGGAACGACGCGATCCCAGGGCACGACCGCGACGATCAACAATACCGAGCCCACGTAGAACAGCAGTATTCGAGCGATCAGCGACGTGACGATCCGTGCGACCGCCCGGGCCGGCTCCCGGGACTCGACCGCGGCGATGGTGGCGATTTCCGCGCCGGCCAACGGCGCGAACACCGACACGACGCCAGCGAGCACGGCCAGCGGACCACGCGGCATGAATCCGCCATGGCTCACGAGGTTGCCGAAGGTGAGCTGA
>Ga0335070_10003758_pt1 | contig 17744 bp, 22 predicted proteins | sample Lox_Sample_13_FD_206722 | JGI IMG/M metagenome (GOLD analysis project Ga0335070, IMG submission 206722) | Soil microbial communities from Loxahatchee National Wildlife Refuge, Florida, United States - Lox_Sample_1.3 | ecosystem: Environmental > Terrestrial > Soil > Wetlands | place: USA...
CCGCAAGACGCAGATCGTGAAGGAAGAAGCGGAAATCAATGTCGAGGACTTGATTGCGGAAGAAGAAGTCGTCGTGACGATCTCTCACGCGGGCTACATTAAGCGCAATCCGGTCTCCCTGTATCGGGCCCAGCGCCGCGGCGGCAAGGGCAAGATCGGCATGGGCATCAAGGAAGAGGACTTTGTCGAAACGCTCTTCACGGCGTCGACACACGACTACCTGCTGTTTTTTACCGACGCGGGGAAAGTGTACTGGTTGAAGGTCCATGAAATTCCGGAAGCCGGGCGGGCGTCGAAGGGAAAGGCTTTGGTGAATCTCTTGGCGCTCGCAGGCGATGAAAAGGTGACGGCCACTCTACCCGTCAAAGAATTCCGGGAAGACCGTTTCGTGGTGATGGCGACAAAACAGGGCATTATCAAGAAAACGGAACTCGCGGCCTACGGCAATCCAAGACAGGGCGGGATCATTGCGTTGGGACTGGAAGAGGGAGACAAGCTCATCAGTGTCCATGTCACAGACGGGCAGCGTGAAATTCTCCTGGGGACGAAGCAGGGTATTACCATTCGATTTATGGAGGACGAAGTCCGGCCCATGGGCCGCACGGCCTATGGTGTGAAAGGCATCACGCTTGAAGAAGGCAATGTCGTCATCGGGATGGAGACCATCACACCGGATTCCACCACCTCCATTCTCACGGTGACGGAAGGCGGTTATGGTAAACGGACGCCGGTGACCGAATATCGCATTCAGGGCCGGGGCGGTAAGGGCATCATCAGCGTCAAGACGACCGAGCGGAACGGCTTGGCCGTGGGCTTCCTCCAAGTCCGCGACGGCGATCAGATCATGCTCATGGCCGCGCAAGGTAAGGTGTTGCGGTGCAGCGTTGATGACATTCGAGAAATCGGCCGCAACACACAAGGGGTGCGGATTCTCGACCTCGACGGGGACGACGACCGGGTCGTGGCGGTCGCACGTCTGGCCGAAAGCGCCGAGCGCGATGACACGGGACCTGACGAGAGCGGCAGCAACTGATCTCTGTCCCCGGGTATCCGTGCCTTCCCGATCAATCTGTTCCCACCCATGAATGATTCAACCAGTCAGCCGACGGTCCCCGGAAAAAAGAAACCGCTCGATACCGTCGTCAAGATGGCGCTGGGAGTATTCGTGGGGTCCTTCGCGTTGATCTGGGGCGGGATGTATCTCAGCCGTCCCGACCGGTCGATTCCACCCTACAGTATCGGATCGCAAGAAGGGTGGGCCGTCGCGGTTCATGTGCCGCCCTGGACGAGCGACGCGGAGATTGAAACGCTCATCGAGCGCTTTCGGAAAGTCGGCCGGGACACCAGGAACTTCGGCACCATGAAGATTCGCCCGACGACCCCCGATGATCCTCAGAGCCGTTATCGCCGCATCACGATCTACATTTTTACGCTGGATGCCTGGGCAGAAGCGCCTATCCTCCACCAGTACTTGACGGGTGAAGATCGAGACGTACGGGATGGGTTTCGGAAGGCGTTGCGCGGCTTCTATGAACTGACTGAGTCGGAAGAAGAAGGCCGGATCGGTCCATTGGTCGATGGTCCCGATACAGCCGCGACAGCAGCCTATTCCCGCCGGCTGTTCAAGGAACCTATCGGTCAGCCCTTGAGCGGTTCGAGCGAGCGAGTGAGTGTGCCATGAGGCGCGCGAGACGATCCCGAAGGTCCGGATCCTGAACGGGAACCGCGTGAGCGGAGGTTTCTGCGAGCAGATCGGCGCTCGGAGTGCTCGCTTCTGGGCCTTGGTTTGCAGGGGAAGAAACCTGTTCGAGCTCCGGAAGCTCCCCTACCCGTAACACGATGTCGGCAATGAGATCGGGACCGGCCACGCTGTTCAGTTTCTTGATCAGTGTCGGTTTGAGAAAAGTCAGTTGGTGGAGCCAGACGGTGTTATGGACGCGCACATAGAGCTTCTTGTATCGAATCTGATCAGGCCAGGTGTTGGAGGCGATCGGTTCGCCGACGATGGTGGTCCATTCTCGTCGGATGCGGCTTTCGAGAAGTTTCGACTCCAGGCCCAACCGACGAGCTAGACTGCTGAGTACCGTGCCGATCGAATCCAGAGGGCGAACCCCGCGCATGCCGGCATCATAGGGAGTCCGCACATATCGGTCAAGCGCGGAGAATCACGCGGGTCGACGCCGCAAGATGACCAAAAACACAGACGACCAATATAAAGGGGTGGCGACCAATCGGAAGGCCTACCACGACTATTTCATCGAAGAGAAGTTCGAAGCCGGCATCGTGCTCAAAGGCACGGAGGTGAAATCCCTGCGCGAAGGCCGGGTCAACTTGCAGGAGAGCTATGCCTCCGTCCACGGCAACGAAATCTTTCTGCACCAGTGCCATATCAGCCCCTACAGTCACGGCAATATCATGAACCAGGATCCGACCAGGGCCAGGAAGTTGTTATTGCATCGGAAGGAAATCAACAAACTGATCGGCAAGACCCAGCAGAAGGGGCTCACGCTGGTTCCGCTCCGCATCTACTTCTCGAAACGCGGTCACGCCAAGGTCGAGATCGGTCTGGCGAAAGGCAAGAAACAGTACGACCGGCGGGAATCGATCAAGACCCGCGAAGCCGGCCGCGAAGTCGAACGAGCGATCAAGGACCGGCGCTGAACAGAGAGCCCCGCCCCTCAAGCAGCCCAACCGGCTGATTTCGCATTGAAATCAGCGACTATCCACCCGGCGGCATTTGCCACTTGACTTAGTTCTAACTAGAACTATTATAGTAGGGCGAGCCGGGGTCTTGTGTCGTCCTCGGCTCTAGCAATAACTTCGAACCAGGCAGTGGGTTGGCCAATCATACGGGGGGTATCTATGAAAGTGCTCTTTCTGACGGAGGAGAGTTGGGCGGGCCTGATCCTTCGGGTCGCGTTGGGGCTCGTGATGTTTCCGCATGGGGCGCAGAAGCTCCTCGGTTGGTATGGCGGGTTCGGATTTTCCGGAACAATGGGTTTCTTCACCGAGACGATGCATCTCCCCTGGCTCATTGCGTTTCTGGTGATCATCGGAGAATCATTTGGCAGTGTCGCGCTGTTGTTGGGGCTCCTGACGCGGTTTACGGCTGCGAGCCTGGCGGTCATTATGGTAGGCGCCATCGTAACAACGCACCTGCCCCACGGATTCTTCATGAACTGGTTCGGCAAGCAACAGGGCGAAGGATACGAGTATCATCTGTTGGTGATCGGTATCGGCCTTGCGCTGTTGATAACCGGCGCTGGAAAGTGGTCGGTGGACCGACTCATCGCAGCACGCGTGCGTAACTAACGGGAAGAGAGGTGGACCATGAGCGACATGTTACTTCAGCGGGGCAGAGAACAGCAGACTGACAGGGTACAGGTATTTCAGCCTGGCTCGACCCATGTTGTCGGAGACGGGTTTCATGTGCGCAATTTGTTTCCCAGCAACGATCTGGACCGAGCGCTGAGTCCGTTTATCATGCTGGATTATGCGGGCCCCACATACTATCCGGCGACGGACACCCCGCGAGGGGTTGGTGAACATCCGCACCGGGGGTTCGAAACGGTCACGATCGTCTATCAGGGCCTCGTCGCGCATCGGGACTCGGCCGGAAACTCCGGCGTGATCGGTCCGGGCGATGTACAGTGGATGACGGCGGCGTCGGGCATCGTGCATGAAGAGCTGCACGAGAAGGAGTGGGCCAAGCGCGGCGGGACGTTGCAGGCGATTCAGCTATGGGTAAATTTGCCCAAGGCCTTCAAGATGTCCGCACCCGGCTATCAAACGATTGTGAACGATCAGATTCCGGTTGTGCAGCTGGATGGCGGAGCCGGCTCGCTTCGTGTGATTGCCGGATCGGTGCGGGGCGCAAAAGGCCCGGCAAAGACCTTCACACCGATCGAGCTGTACGATCTGCGTCTATGCGCGGGGCATTCGATGCCGCTGAAGATCCCGACCGGCTACAACGTCGGTCTGTTGATCCTCAGTGGTCAAGTATCCGTCGAGGGATCTCAGAGATTAACGGAAGCGGACCTCGCGGTCTTTGCCGCAACAGCAGAGCCGGTGACGATTGCTGCAGAAGAGGATGCCACGATCCTGGTGATGGCCGGCGAAGCGATCCATGAACCAGTGGCTCGCTATGGACCGTTCGTGATGAATACGAAAGCAGAACTGGTTCAGGCTGTGAATGATTATCAGGCCGGCAAGATGGGACATTTAAATTGAGCCGACAACAGGGCATGAAGGGATCCACGATGCAGATCGAGATTTACTCCGATGTCGTGTGCCCGTGGTGTTTCATCGGGAAGCGCCGGTTAGAACAGGCACTCGAGACTGCTGGATACGCAGACCAGGCGCACATTGCGTGGCATCCGTTCCAACTGAATCCGAGGATGCCAAAATCAGGCACGGATCGGCGCGTCTATCTCGAGGCGAAGTTCGGCGGTTCAGAGGCCCTGCGGGCGATGGAGGAACGTATCGCCAAGGCCGGTGAGATCGATGGAATCGTCTTTGCCTTTGATCGGATGGCGCGGACGCCAAATACCTTTGATGCCCATCGCGCGATGTGGTTCGCTCAACAGCGGGGGAAGCAGGACGAACTCGCCGAAGCACTGTTTCACGCCTACTTTACGGAAGGCCGGGACATCGGCGATACGCAGGTACTCGTCGAAGTCGCCGCAGAAACGGGACTCGACGGGGATGAAGTTCGACAGTTTCTGGCGAGTGATGAGGGCATTGAAGAAGTTCGGACGGAGGAAGCGGCTGGCCACCGGATGGGCATTCGGGTGTCCCTCACTTCGTACTGAATGGCAGGTACGCGATCTCTGGCGCACAACCTCCCGACGTACTTGTCTCCGCCTTGCAGAAGGCAGAGGCCGACCGCGCGGAGAGAAAGGTGGGTTGATAATGGCGGTTCAAGTGTATGGCTGCAATCACGTCGTGATCGAAGTCACCGACGCCAAGAAGGCGGTGAAGTTGTACTCCGATGTCTTCGGCCTCAAAATGCTCCGAGGCGGAGAAGGCGCCGCCTGGTGCAAGCTGGGCGAGCATCAGTTCATGGCCATCTTCGAAGTCGACAAGCTGCAACCGGATCGCACAAAGCATTTCGGCTTGATGGTGCGTGACCAGAGGCAGATCGATGAGGTCCGCCGCAAGCTGAAGAAGAAATACAGACTTAAGCTCCACCCGGGCTTCCGCTGCGACTTTCGCGATCCCTGGGGCAATCGAATTCAAGTGGGAGACTTAAGCGACGAATCGCTCGTGTGGCTCCTCCCCTATCAAGAAGTGCAGAAAGCCGGCATTATGTTTAGGACGTGAGGTCACCCATGGCTCGCGACCACGCACATCATCAACATGAGCATCACGTAATAGCGGAAGAGAAGGCCTCGCTGACCGGCCTCGCCGTCTCGGCCACAATCCATTGCCTCACCGGCTGCGCAATCGGTGAAGTGCTGGGCATGGTGATCGGGGTAGCATTTGGCTGGGGGAACATTGCGACGGTCGCTTTGTCGGTTGCGCTGGCCTTTCTCTTCGGTTACTCGATGACCCTGTGGCCGCTGGTTGCCGGCGGAATGGCGTTCAGGATGGCGGCGGGTCTGGCCTTGGCCTCCGATACGCTCTCGATCACGGTAATGGAGATCGTGGACAACGCGGTGGTGCTGATGATCCCTGGCGCGCTGGACGCGGGACTGCCCAGCCTGCTGTTTTGGGGAAGCCTGGCGCTGTCGCTGGCGGTGGCGTTTGTTGCCGCCTTACCGGTGAACCGTTGGCTGCTCAGCAAAGGCCGCGGGCACGCGTTGGTTCACGCGCATCATCATTGATGGCAAAGTCAGGATGAGGTACTGCCATGAAAGCACACTATCTTGGTCATGTCGTGTTCTATGTGAAGGATCTCGAACGGTCGCTGGCATTCTATCGTGACCTGCTGGGATTTCAGGAAGTCGGCCGGATCTTCAACGGAGCGGCTGCTGCGCTGACATCCGGCCGCACGCATCATGAGCTGCTCCTGATCCAGGTCGGAGACGTGCCGGGACCGCCGCAGGGCCGCCGCCGTGGCCTCTATCACATCGGTATCAAGGTCGGCGATTCGCTGAATGAGCTGCGCGGGGCGAAAAAAGAATTGGAACGGGCCGGCGTCACTATCGACGGCATGAGCGATCACACCGTCAGTCAAAGTCTGTATCTACAAGATCCGGACGGCAACGAAGTCGAACTCTATGTCGATGCAGACGAGTCGGTCTGGAAGAATAATCCAGCGGCAGTCGTGTCGCCGATCAAGCCTCTCAGGCTTTGAGCTATTCGAAGGAGGCGCTCTGATGGGTCTCTCGAAGTGGTTCCCATTCTGGCTCGTTGTTTGCTGCTCGCTGGTGCAGGCTCCCGTGACGTCTGCTCAACCGTCCACGGCCGACAATGAAATCATCAAGCTGGCCGACGACGTGTATCTGTTCAGGCATCGCTTTCATCAGTCGATTTTCATCACGACGCCCAAGGGTGTAATTGTCACCGACCCGATCAATTCTGATGCAGCGGCCTGGCTGAAGGCCGAGATCACAAAGCTGACCGACCTGCCCATCCGATATGTAATCTATAGCCATCACCATAATGATCACATCACCGGCGGCAGCGTCTTCGCCGACACAGCTCTCTTCATCAGTCAGGCGGCCGCAAGGCCGAAAATTCTCCGAGCAGCAGATCCTCAGACCCCTGTGCCTGATCTCACATTCACCGATCGGATGTTCATCGACCTAGGAGGCAAACACGTCGAACTGATTTTCACCGGACGAAACCATTCGGATAACAGCCTCGTCGTCCTGCTTCCGCAGAGCAAGCTGCTCTTCGCCGTTGATTTTATTCCGGTCGAAACCGTGGCCTATCGCACGCTCCCGGATGGCTACCCCGACGAGTGGATCGAGTCTCTCAAGCAGGTCGAACAGCTAGACTTCGAGGTCCTCGTGCCCGGTCATGGAAAAATCGGCAAGAAAGAGCACGTCCAATTGTTCCGTGGCTATCTGGAAGACCTCAGAGCTGCCGTGCAGGAGCAAGTCAAGAAGGGCGCGAGCATCGAAGAGGCGAAAAAGGCCGTTCAGCTTCCTAAATACGAGCAGTGGCAGCGCTACACCGACTGGTTTCCGGAGAACGTGGAAGGCATGTACCGATACCTCTCACAGCAAAGAAGAGGAAACCCCTGAGCGTCCTCTTCAGCAAGAGCGAGAATCGTGCAGTTTTCCGATGGTTTCACCACGGCTTGTGGGCGCCCAATGACCGACTGTGTTCCCCATTGTGAAGGCCGTGATGCCCTACAGGAGTAACGAGAGCTTCAACGTGCATGTCTGACCGCCCCTCCCCAATGGTTCCAAAGCCTCTTGAGCAGCCACAGCCGATAGGCGATACTGTTTGCCTATGGATGGGCAGTCAGCATCTCCCTGTGAGACTCTGGCGGAGCGGTACCAGGCCCTGCTGGAGGTTGCACAGGCGATCTCCGCCCACCGCGATATTCACGAACTCTTCCGGGATCTTGCGCAGCGCCTTCCTCGAGTGGTGCATGTCAATTTCGTTTCCCTGTCCTTACACGATCCCTCACGGAACACCATGCGATTACACACGATCCAGGCGAATGTCCCGGCGGACCTCATTGGAGGCCACGAGGAACCGGTCGAGGAAACTCCGGCAGGCTTGGTGTGGCAGAGGCAGCAGCCCATCCTCGTGCCGAATCTTGCCGAGGAGCATCGGTGGCCGAAAGTGACTCAACGTATGCAAGAGGACGGCACGAAGTCGTTTTGCGTCGTTCCTCTGACCACGGCGGTGCGCCAGTTGGGCGCCATGGGATTTTCGAGCTTGGAGAAAGGTGCGTATGGCGAAACGGACATCGAATTTCTTCGTCAGGTCGGCAATCAGGTCGCCGTTGCCGTGGACAATGTCCTCCATCATCATGATTTGACGTACGATCGTGACCGGTTACGTCTTCTCCTGGAGGTGTCCGAATCCATCGCCTCACACCGTGACCTGGCCGAACTGTTTCACGACCTCGCACAGCGACTTCCGCGCGCGCTCAAGTTCTCGTATATCGCCTTAATTCTGCATGATCCCGAGCAGAACGTCATGCGTCTCCATATTCTGGAGACTCCGCGACCGGTCAGTATTGCTCCAGGGTGTGAATTTCCAGTCGAAGAGTCAGTTGGTGGGTGGGTCTGGCGACATCAGCAGCCACTGGTGATCGAGAATATCGAGCAGGAGACACGATTTCCGAAGCTGATTCAGATGATCTGCGAGGCAGGCGTCCGATCGTTCTGTACGGTTCCTCTCACGACCGCGCGTCGCCGTCTGGGCGCGTTGTCCGTCGGAAGCTTCGAAAAACATCATTACGGCAGCTCGAGCATCGAATTCCTGCAACAGGTGGCTAAGCAAGTCGCTGTTGCGGTCGAGAATGCCCTGGCCTACGGCGAGATTACCGGGCTCAAGGAGAAACTTGCCAAGGAGAAACTGTACCTGGAGGAAGAAATCAGGACCGAGTATAACTTCGAGGAGATCATCGGAGAAAGTACCGCGTTGAAGAAAGTACTCAAGCAAGTGGCGGTCGTCGCGCCGACCGACTCGACCGCCCTGATTCTGGGAGAAACGGGAACGGGAAAGGAGTTGCTGGCCCGTGCCATTCACAACCTGAGCGGGCGACGGGAACGCACCTTCGTGAAGATGAACTGCGCCGCCATCCCGACCGGGTTGCTGGAAAGCGAACTCTTCGGCCATGAGCGAGGGGCCTTCACCGGAGCGATCGCCACCAAGGTTGGACGGTTCGAACTGGCCGATGGGGGGACGCTTTTTCTTGACGAAGTGGGAGACATCCCGCTCGATCTCCAATCAAAGCTCCTGCGGGTCCTGCAGGAACAGGAATTCGAGCGGTTGGGAAGCACGAGAACCATCAGAGTGAACGTGCGGATGGTCGCCGCGACCAATCAGGATCTTACCGAGATGGTGGAGAAAAAGGAGTTTCGGAGCGATCTTTACTACAGGCTGAATGTGTTTCCGGTCTTGATTCCCCCGCTGAGAGAGCGTCGAGAGGATATTCCCGTGCTCGTCCGCTACTTCGCGCAGAAGTTTGCACGGCAATTGAATCGTCCGGTCGAGCGCATCCCGGCCGACACAATGGATGCTTTGACGAATTATGCCTGGCCCGGGAACATTCGTGAGCTTGAAAATCTGATCGAACGGGCTGTCATACTCTCCAGCGGTCCTGACTTGGTGGTTCCCGTCAGCGAACTCAAAACCTCGCGCCCTCTGATGGATGCAGCGCCAGTGTCTACACTGGAAGCGGCGGAGCGTGACCATATTGTTCGTGCGCTGAACGCAACCAACTGGGTCATCGGAGGTCAGGCCGGCGCGGCAGCCAAGCTCGGCATGAAAAGAACAACTCTGCAATCCAAGATGCAGAAGCTCGGTATCTCCCGCCAGAAGTAGCGCCGAATTTTCGGCATGTGCCGAGATGTCGGCAGCATCTCACCGGCACACCCCCTTTCGTCACTCGCAGTTCGTTCTTCCTCACGAGACGAGTTCTCCACTATTTATCCTCACTTGGGCCTCTGAATGAGAGAGATGGCTCGTGTGGAACGGTCATTGCCATAAGAGCCACCGCAAGCGCACATGATCATCACGATCTTCGAGGTACACGAGGCCGGTATGAACGAAGCAATTGACTTTCTGGCGCAGCACGGAACCTTGGTCCTGTTTGTGGCCGTCTTCGCGGAGCAAATCGGGTTGCCGCTGCCTGCCGTTCCATTTTTGATTGCCGCTGGTGCCTTGGCGGGCACTGGTCAAATGGCGCTAGGCATGGCTGTCGGGTCAGCCGTCCTGGCAGCCCTTGCTGGTGATCAAGTGTGGTTCGAGCTCGGCCGACGGCGAGGTCGCCGGGTGTTGAACTGGCTCTGCCGCATCTCGCTCGAACCGACCTCTTGTGTCCGTCGGACCGAGGATTTCTTTGTCCGTCACGGAGTCCGTTCTTTGGTTGCCGCGAAATTTGTGCCGGGTCTGAGCACCATTGCGCCACCGCTTGCCGGAATTGTGGGACTCACTGTGCCTCAGTACCTCTTGTACAACGGCTTGGGAACGATCCTCTGGGTGGGCTCCGGCATCGGTCTCGGCTATCTCTTCAGTGACCAACTTGAACATGCGCTGTTCGTAAGCGCCCAGATAGGCCCTACCGTCTTGCTAATCCTGCTCGGCAGCGTGACCGGCTACGTTGTCTTGAAGGCTCTCCGCCGCCGACAGGTGGAGCGTCTTGTGCCGCGCATGACCGCACAACAAGTGGCTGACAAACTCGCTGCGGGAGAAGATCCGACCATCATTGATCTGCGTTCTCATGCGGCTCGACAGGAAGAAGCAGGAATTCCCGGATCGCACTCTCTGTCACTCGAAGAACTGAATTCGAGGCATGAAGACCTTCCACGCGATCGTGACGTGATCCTCTATTGTGACTGTCCGGAAGATGCGGCGAGCGTCCAAGGCGCAGTGCTGCTACGCAAGCTGGGGTTCACGCGTGTCTGGCCCCTCGCCGGTGGCATCGAAGCCTGGCGCACCATCGCCGTGAAAGCAGAAGATGAGGTGAGGGTTGCTGACGGTGAAACGGTTGCAGTCTGACAATCGAGCGCTTGCGTGCTGTAGAGACCTCTGAGAAATAAAATGGAGGACACATGAAACAGACATTGAAGCTCATGAATCTTGGGACATTGATCGCAATGGGGACAACGATTGGTGGCATCCTTTTATGCGTCTACCTCCTTTTTCTCCCGGACATGATCGGGGCAACTGTGCCGGATCCGAGCGCGAACGGCGTGGTCGATCTTGACGTCTCCCTGCGTTGGGTTCAGCCAATACTGGGCCAAGCGATCGTGGAAGATACGTTAATCAAGCAGCGGTACGGGAGCGAGATCGGTGAAGCGATCAAGGTTCCCAACGAAGGCACGGCGACGGCATACCGCCTCCACGGAATGAATCCGTATGCACAGGCCTCAGCCTACGCGGGGGCCATGGCGGTGGATCATGCGACTCGTATGCAATGGGTCATGGGTCGGCTCATCGCGGATTTGACAAGGCACAGAGTGCGAGCCGGAATATTAACAGAGGATCGACTGGCGGTGGAAGAGAACCAACGAATCATAACCATTGCTCAACAGGCCGGGAAGAAGTTGGATGACGTCTTCTTGACGGAGTTGCAGGTCAGGCTTGGGCAGGCGATTGTGTCCGACACCGTGAATCAGGTGCGCACGGCCGAGCATAATCCCGAGCGGGTCGGCCTGATCTTCTGACCGACGCTGACCGCTGTCGAGAGAGGAAACAAGGGATAGAGAAAGGAGACAGGACCATGAGCAGGCTTACAGAAAAAGTGGCGATCGTGACCGGGGCATCAGACGGCATCGGGCGTGCGATTGCGGAGCGGCTGGCGCAGGACGGCGCCACGGTGGTCGTGAATTACGGCAAGAGTGCGGACAAGGCCAAGCAGGTCGTCGTCGGCATAAAAGCGAAAGGCGGCAAGGCCGTTGCCATCCAAGCCGACATGAGCAAGGTCGGCGATGCCAGCCGGTTGGTGAAGGATACGGTGAAGAAATTCGGCCGGCTGGACATTCTGGTGAACAACGCGGGCATGTTTATGTTTAAGCCCCTGGTCGACATGAGCGAAGAAGAGTTCGACCGGATGTTTGCCCTCAATACCAAGGGCCCGTACTTTGCGCTTCAGGAAGCGGCGAAAGTCATCCAGGACGGCGGACGCATCGTGAACATTTCGACGGACGGCACTCATATCGGGTTTGGCGGTGCCACGGCGTATCTCGGCAGCAAGGGCGCGCTCGAACAGTTCACGAAAGGTCTGGCCCACGAGCTGGCGCCCAAGGGGGTCACGGTGAACACGGTGTCACCCGGCTACACAGACACGGCGATGATGCCTGCCGATCCTGCCTTCCGGCAGATGGGCGAGCAAGCCTCCCCGCTCAAGCGACTCGGCGTCCCCAAGGACATTGCCGACGTCGTGGCCTTCGTGGTTAGCCAAGAGGCGCGGTGGTTGACGGGACAAAACATCCACGCCGGCGGCGGCGTCGTGATGTAATCGGCGAGGAGTAACCCATGAAAGAAGATCTGGAAAAAGTCAAATTGCTGGCGTGCGACTTGCGGAACGGCAAAGAGTTTCCGCGGAGCCCGCGCGAAACTTTGGCAGGCTATGTCCTCGCGGCGCGTGCTGTCGACAAGTGTCGCGCTGTCCTCGTCGGCTGGCAAGGCGAATTCCATTCCAACTGTCCCCTCGACCAACGGTGGCTGAAGTTCGCGGAGATCGATTACAGCGCGTACCGGTCGTTTGTCGCCACCGGCGCGACAGACGATGAGATCGCTGCGTGGATCGACGATCATGCCAAGAAACGGTCCCGTGCCGAGATCGTCGTCTGGAACAACAAGGAACGCGACCTGCGCTTGAGCGACCTGTCTCCGGAACTGCAGGAATACATCGAAGACTACATCCGGCAGTATGTTCCCCGTCACCGCGTCGTGTATCATTGGTTCGATGTCTACGACTTAGAGGAGCAGCGTCTCTGAGGGAGTGAACGATGTCGTATCCCGATCCCCGCTATCACCGTGACAAGGGCGAGATCAGCGCGGTCTATCGTCCCGCGGACCAGAAGCCCGAGCTAACGATCGGGTCGGGAACGGCGGTGCGCTATCTCGCCACCGGAGGGTCGACATACGGACAATTCGGCTTGTATCGGTGGGATTCGAGACCGCACACGCCGGGGCCGAGCGCGCACTTCCACAGGACCATGTCGGAATCATTCTTCATCCTGTCCGGGTCGGTGTGGTTGTTCAACGGAGATCGCTGGATTGACGCAACGGCGGGGGATTTTCTCTACGTCCCCGAGGGCGGAGTGCACGCCTTCCACAATGGGTCCGACGAGCCTGCGTCGATGCTGATCCTCTTCGCTCCGGGCGCGCCGCGGGAGGCCTACTTCGAAGCCCTCGCCCAGAAGGCCGCAGGCCATCAGTTCAGCGACGAAGAGTGGCTCGACCTCTGCCGTCGCCACGACAATCATTTTGTCTGACCGCGCCGCTAACCCACATGGGTCTCTCTGGACCATCTCGCCATGGGGATTTGTCGACAGTGAGCGAGGACAGAAACACACAGGTGCGAGCGTTGGTAGACGAGGTCTACCGCTCCGAATCGCGCCAGGTGCTCGCCGCGCTGATCCGCGTGCTCGGCGACTTCGATGCAGCCGAAGAGGCGCTGCACGATGCCTTTGCCGTGGCGGTCGAGCAATGGGAACGAGACGGGGTCCCGGCCAACCCGCGGGCCTGGCTCGTGTCGGCCGGCCGCTTCAAGGCCATCGATGGGGTACGGCGGCGCGCCCGGTATGATAAATCGCTGACCGAACTTGCGAGGCAGCTGGAAACCACGACCTCTGACGCCAAGGAGCAGGAAGACGAGCACCTCGAGGACGACCGACTACGACTGATCTTTACCTGCTGCCATCCGGCTTTGCCCCCTGAAGCCCAAGTGGCGATGACGCTCCGTGAGGTCTGCGGCCTCGCCACGGAGGAGATCGCACGCGCGTTCCTCACAAAACCGTCTACGATCGCGCAGCGCATCGTTCGCGCCAAGGCGAAGATCCGTGATACGCGCATTCCCTACGAGGTCCCGTCGGAACGAGATCTGCCGGATCGGCTGGAGGCAGTGCTTCGTGTCGTCTATCTCGTATTCAATGAGGGCTACTCCGCCTCCACCGGAGCATCGCTCACGCGACACGATCTCTCGGCTGAAGCAATCCGCCTGGGGCGGTTGCTGATCGAGCTGCTGCCGGAGCCTGAGGCGATCGGACTTCTGGCGCTGATGCTGCTGCACGACTCTCGCCGTGCGGCGCGCACGTCGCCGAGCGGAGATCTCATTCTGCTCGAGGATCAAGATCGCATTCTGTGGAACAAGGATCAGATCACAGAGGGCATCTCGTTGGTGGACCGGGCGTTGCGTTCCGGTCCGGTCGGGCCGTTCGCCATCCAAGCGGCGATCGGAGCCGTACATGCGCAGGCGCCCAGCGCCGCCGCCACGGACTGGACTCAGATCGTCGCGCTCTACGACGCGCTCTTGCAGGCCGAGCCCTCGCCCGTGATCGAATTGAACCGTGCGGTGGCCGTGGCGATGCGCGACGGTCCCTCGAAGGGGCTTGCCCTCATCGATTCCATCCTTGCGCGAGGCGATCTGGGAAATTATCACCTCGCGCATTCAGCGCGTGCCGATCTCTGCCGGCGACTCGGGCGAACGACAGACGCTCGAGCTTCTTACGAACGAGCCCTCACCCTCACCCAGCAGGAACCAGAGCGTCGGTTTCTCACACACCGGCTCAGCGAGCTGTCGGACTGAAGCGACGAACCACATTTCCCCGTCATTTCACCCCCTTACAAGGCCTTGCCTAGTACAACACTCCGACACATCCTCTGCCTCTCGAGCCGATGTCGATTTTGGCCGTCCCGAACGACTATCTGACAAGAACAGCATTTCACATTCACATCGGAGGTCGGGATCATGAAATATTTGCTTTTCTGCTGCCACGAAGAGAAGAAGTTGGACACCATGTCCAAGAGCGAGGGCGAGACCCTTATGGATGAGACCTCGGCCTACTGCGAAGCGCTTGAGAAGAGCGGCCACCTCATTCTGGCGGAGCCTCTGGAATCAGTTCAGACGGCCATGACCGTGCGAGTCCGAAGCGGCAAAGTGTCTGTGACCGACGGTCCCTTTGCTGAAACGAAGGAGCAGGTCTGTGGGTTTTTTCTTATTAACGCCCGGGATCTCAACGAGGCCATCCAGGTGGCCTCGAAGTTTCCATCAGCGCGGCTTGGGAGCCTGGAGGTGCGGCCGGTCAGGGAGCTACGCGGAAGTCGTCGAGCGTCGACCGTTGCATAGGCGTTCAGGGGCATGCACTATGATACTGAAGTCTCAACTGAGTCCTGATGGCGAGAGGCAGCGTTTGAATTACTGGTGGTATTGATGGAGGGGCCCTTATGAAATACATGTTGCTGATCTACTTTGAAGAAAAAGCAGGCTTGAGCGAGAGCGAGCGGCAGGACTGCTACAAAGAGTCCACGGAGCTGGCGCATCAACTTCACTCGAACGGCCAATACGTGTCTGCTAATCCGTTACACCCCACAACTATGGCGACCAGTGTTCGGGTCCGTGACGGCAAGCGACTCGTGACCGACGGTCCGTTCGCGGAGACGCGCGAGCAACTGGGTGGCTACTTCCTCATCGAAGCGAAGAATCTCGACGAGGCGATCGCGGTCGGGGCGAAGATTCCGATGGCGCGGAAAGGGACCGTCGAAGTGAGGCCGGTGATCGAGATCTCCGGGTTACCGCAGTAAGGGGGGGTACTGGTTGTGATTGGATTGGCACGCAACGAGGAAAGGAGTCAGGCATGAGCAAGGTGCGGCTACTGGTTGGGACACGCAAGGGTGCGTTTGTTTTGACATCGGATGGAAAGCGGAAACAGTGGGACGTGAATGGTCCGTTTTTCGGAGGCTGGGAAATGTATCACCTCAAGGGATCGCCCGCTGATCCGAATCGGTTGTATGCGTCGCAGACCAGCAGCTGGTTCGGACAGGTCATTCAACGCTCGGATGACGGCGGCAAGACGTGGAACCCACCAGGGACCAGGCCCGAGGATCTCATGGGTGGTGACGGCATGCCGAAGGGTGAGAGCAATATGTTTCTCTACGATGCCTCCGCGGAAACCGGCAAGCCGTTGACGACGCATCAATGGTACGACGGCTCGCAGCGCCCGTGGGAATTCAAGCGTGTGTGGCATCTCGAACCGTCGCTGACCGACCCGGATACGGTGTATGCCGGCGCGGAGGATGCTGCTTTATTCAAGTCGGTGGACGGAGGAAAAACCTGGAAGGAACTGGCCGGACTCCGTAGCGCGAAAGGGCAGCTCTGGCAGCCTGGCGCCGGAGGAATGTGCCTGCACACGATCGTCCTGGACAAGGGCCGCCCGGATCGGATGTTCGTGGCGATTTCAGCCGCAGGCACCTTCCGGAGCGACGATGCTGGCAAGACGTGGCGGCCGACGAACAAAGGCTTGGTCTCCAAGTACGAACTGCCTGATCCGGATGCCGAAGTCGGTCACTGCGTGCACTGCATCGCGATGCATCCCTCCCGCCCGAACGTGCTGTTCATGCAGAAACACTGGGACGTGCTGCGCAGCGACGATGCCGGAGAATCGTGGCGTGAGATCAGTGGAAACCTGCCGAGCGATTTTGGATTCCCGATCGCCGTCCATGCGCACGAACCGAACACCGTCTATGTCGTCCCGATCAAAAGCGATTCCGAACATTATCCACCGGACGGTAAGTTGCGCGTGTATCGCAGCCGGACCGGCGGGGACGAATGGGAACCATTGACGAAGGGGCTGCCCCAGCAGGATTGCTACGTCAATATCCTGCGCGACGCGATGACCGTCGACTCGCTCGAGCCTTGCGGCATCTACTTCGGTACGACCGCCGGACAAGTGTACGGATCAGCGAACGGAGGGGACAGCTGGGCACCGATCGTTCAGAATTTTCCGGCGGTGCTGTCGGTAGAAGTCCAGGTATTGCGATGATTCGAGTTGTACTGCCGGCGCATCTGCGGACGTTGGCACGCGTCGGCGGGGAGGTGACACTCAAGGTCGAAGGTCCGGTGACACAGCGTTCCGTGCTCGACGCGCTCGAAGCCCAGTATCCAATGTTGCGCGGGACGATTCGGGATCACGGGACACTCAAGCGTCGGGCGTTCGTCAGATTCTTTGCCTGTGAACAGGATCTGTCCCACGAATCGCCCGATGCTCCGCTCCCCGATGCCGTGGCGAGCGGGGTCGAGCCATTTCTCATCGTGGGTGCCATGGCGGGTGGATGACCGGCTGTTGACTAACATCAGTACGACGCATGATTGGAGGGACGTATGCGATTCATGATCATCGTGAAATCAAATCAGCAATGTGAAGACGGCATGACACCGGATGATAGCTTCATGGCCGAGATGGCTAAATATAACGACGACCTCGCCAAAGCGGGCGTCCTGCTCGATCTGCAACGGCTCGAGCCGGATTCGAAGGGCGCTCGTGTGCGATTTTCTGGAGGCAAGTCGACGGTGATTGACGGCCCGTTTGCCGAGACGAAGGAACTCGTGGGTGGTTACTGGATCTGGAATGTGAAGTCGAAGCGTGAAGCCATCGAGTGGGTCAAGCGCTGTCCCATCCCGAAGCTCAAGGGAGAATTGGAAATCGAAATTCGTGAGGTGCTCGAGGACGACCCCATGGTCGCCGCGATCCCACAGTTGCGCGAGCGCCGTCGTGCCGCCGTGCGGGGATGAGTCAAACGACCATGTGCTGTTCTTCAGGTGACGATCGAGAAAAGCTGAGTGCTGAAGGCTTCGCGGCTCATAAGGGAGGATCGCATGCGATTCATGATCATCGTCAAAGCCAGCAAGGACTCGGAAGCGGGCGTGATGCCCAGTCAGCAGCTCCTGGCCGAGATGGGCAAGTTTAACGAAGAGCTAGTGAAGGCCGGCGTGATGCTGGCGGGCGAGGGGCTTCAGGCCAGCTCAAAGGGCGCCCGTGTGAAGTTCTCCGGCAGCAAGCGCACCGTCATCGATGGGCCGTTTTCCGAGACGAAAGAGCTGATCGCCGGCTTTTGGATGTGGCAGTGCAAGTCAAAGGAGGAGGCGATCGAGTGGGTCAAGCGTT
>Ga0335070_10003760_pt1 | contig 17741 bp, 13 predicted proteins | sample Lox_Sample_13_FD_206722 | JGI IMG/M metagenome (GOLD analysis project Ga0335070, IMG submission 206722) | Soil microbial communities from Loxahatchee National Wildlife Refuge, Florida, United States - Lox_Sample_1.3 | ecosystem: Environmental > Terrestrial > Soil > Wetlands | place: USA...
GGCTCTCTGATTCGGCGACCCGCGGGGTGTACCCGGAGTACGGCGAGATGCGGAACGAGGTGCCCTCCGAGGGCCGATGGATTTCCGCAGAGGACGTGGCGGAACGGCGGCGCGTGGTCGTACTGGGCGCGCGCCTGAAGAAGAAGCTGTTCAGCGGCACACCCGCAGTGAATGAAACCGTGCGGATCAACGGAGTACGTTTCATCGTGATCGGCACGATGGACATGAAATTTTCCGACAGCTGCTATTTCAACTGTGACGATGAGTCCGCGTTCATCCCGTACACCGCTGCGTCGGATATTTGGGATGCCCGATACGCGAGCGTAATGGTGATGGAGCCGGTCGCGCCGCAATTTGAAGCACAGGCCATGACGCAGTTTCGCAACGCGATCGCAAATCGCCAGCGGTTTTCGCCGAGCGACAAGCGCGCGATCACCATGTTCGGGCGCCAGGAATTCAAACCAATCTATGACGGGATTACTCTCGGCATCGAAGGCTTGCTGTTCATGATTGGCGCAATGACGCTGGGGATTGGCGGCGTCGGCGTGATGAATATCATGCTGGTGTCTGTCGAAGAGCGCGTGCGTGAGATCGGTTTGCGCCGGGCGCTGGGAGCGCGCAAATGGCACATCCGTTGGCAATTCCTGCTTGAGGCGCTGGTGCTGACCATTGCGGCTGGAGCCGTGGGCATGCTGATTTCGTGGGCGCTCACTTCGGCGATCGGCACGCTGCCATTCCTGGGCCCGGCGTATGAGGATGATAGCGGCAAAGTCGACATCCACCTTACCCTTTCAGGCACAACGCTCCTCATGTCCACGCTCATTCTTGTTGCGGTCGGAGTGCTGAGTGGATGGCTGCCGGCAATGCAGGCCGCAAAGCTCGATCCTGTGGAAGCGCTGCGCTACGAATAGAACTCAGTAGCGTGCGTTCAGCAAAGAACAAAGCCAACATGTAAAGCCCGAAGGGCGCGGCTTCCCGTGTGCCCGCGTGCATTGGGCAGAAGCGGAGGGGCTGGTATATTGGAACTTGGGGCTTTTCAAAAGCCCAAGCGGAGAAAGGACTGTTTGCATGAAGACGCGGATAGCAGTGTTGGCGGTCATCGCCGTGGCGATTCTGGTGGTAGCAGGGCTCGTGGAGGGCCACGCGATTCTGAAGGAGACGATACCCGCGGCGAACAGCAAGGTAGCCGGGCCGGACGTTCCTATCACCTTGAAGTACAATGTGCGGATTGATGCGAAACTGTCGAAGCTGTCGTTGCTCAATCCAGACAATTCCACCACGGAATTGAAGATTGGCGAGCAGAAGTCCGCGGACACCTTGACTTCACAAGCCACAGGACTGAAGCCGGGAGCGTATCGGATTCGCTGGCAAGTGCTGGCACCCGACGGGCACATCACCCGGGGAGAAGTTCCATTCACGGTGACCGGAAACTAAGGGAGCTTCATGGCAGATTTGCTTGGCATATTTGGTTTCCTGGTCGTCCTGCTGCGCGCGGCGATTCTGTGTTGTCAAACCGTAGCTATGGGCGGCGTTTTCTTTCTGACCGTGGTAGCCGGGCGCGCGGAATTGCGCAGCGACGAGCTTCTCGTTTCATGCTGGAAGTTGCTGCGACGCAGTGCCTTGGCCCTGGTCGTGGCCCAGTTGTTTTTCGTCATTTCGAATTCGTTGGTACTGACGGCGTCCACGGATATTTCGCTTCGGGACGTGTTGGGAGCCAACTTCGTCTGGGCGGGGCTCCTGGCCATTGTCGCGGGACTGCTGGTGTTCTTCTGGCCTGTCGCCCTCCGCAAAAGTGTGAATCCGATCATCTGGTTGCCAGCGTTGTCGATGCTTGCAGCAACGGTCATGACCAGTCACTCCGCTTCGCGCATGGAGGATCGCGCATTGCTGGTGTCTCTGACGGCGCTGCATTACCTGGCGACGGCCACGTGGATTGGGGGCCTGGCATATCTATTGTTCGCGGCGAAAGCTGCGAGCCCCAAGGCGCGCGCTACGATCACGCGGAATTTCTCGCGCTCAGCGCAGATCAGCGTGGCGGTGCTTTTCCTGGCTGGACTGGGGATGAGCTGGGTCTATGTGGGAACCGTGAGCGCGCTCTGGGGAACCGCGTATGGAGTGATGCTGGGTGCGAAGATTGCCTTGTTTGCCGTTTTGTTGCTGCTAGGCTTGGGGAACTTCTATATCGTAAAAGGAATCGACACGGATAGAACCGGGGCGGGCGCAAAGAGCCTGCGATGTTTTGGTGAAGCGGAAATCGGAATCGGATTGAGCATTATCCTTGCGGCGGCCTCGATGACGTCTCAGCCACCGAGCGTGGATCTGGTCCAAGACCGCGTCAGCATGCAAGAGATTGCTGCTCGGTTCGGGCCGCGGATGCCGCGGTTCACCAGTCCGGATCTCAAAGAAATTTCCGAGTCGACAAACGAGATCATCAAGCGGGCCGCAGCCGCGGGGAAACCTCTGCCGGCGGCGTTCGTGCCGGGCACGTCGGGAATTGGCGTGAACACCCCAGCCGATATCGCATGGTCGGAATACAACCACAATGTAGCGGGATTTGTAGTTTTTCTCATGGGACTGTTGGCATTGCTCTCGCGCAGCAAATATTTTTCCTGGGCGAAGATCTGGCCTTTGGCATTTCTGTTACTGGCGGTGTTCTTGTTCTTCCGGGCGGACCCGGAAAACTGGCCGATGGGACCAAACGGTTTCTGGGAGAGTTTCGCCGTGACAGATGTTTTGCAGCATCGCGCGGCGGTCCTGTTGATCATAGTTTTCGCGATCTTTCAGTATCGTGTGGAGACGGAACGAGTGAAGTCCATGGCGGCCGCGCTGGTCTTCCCCGCAGTTTGCGCCGTTGGCGGTGTCGTGTTGCTGACACATACGCACGCGCTGACAAACGTGAAGGAAGAGTTGCTGGCGGAATTAAGCCATACGCCTTTAGCGGTGTTTGGCATTGTTGCGGGTTGGTCGCGCTGGCTGGAGCTGCGATTGCCGGAAGAAAACAACGCGAGGAAATATTTGGCGTGGGTCTGGCCGATCTGCTTCATCATGGTCGGCCTGATCTTGATGGATTACCATGAAGCGGACATTAGGTACTGACGCCGGAGGGGCCGAATGGCAAAAGCGGCGCTGATCGTGGTGGATGTGCAGCGTGATTTTTGCGAAGGCGGTGCGCTGGCTGCGTCCGATACGCTGTCTCTTCTGGGGCCACTTGCGAATTTCATCGAGGCGGCGCGGCGGGCGGACGCGGTCATCGTGTTCACGAAGGATTGGCACCCTGATGCGCACAGTTCGTTCCTAAGCAATAAAGGGCCGTGGCCGGTTCATTGCGTGGCAGGAACCCCGGGTGCGGAGTTAATGCCGCCGCTAGTTTCCGAAGCAGGAGACCTGATCATCCAGAAGGGAATGGACGCGAACGGTGCAGGATACTCGGGGTTTGACGGCACTGGGCTCAACCGCAAGTTGCGCGAGTTGGGCGTGCAGAGTGTGGCCGTAACCGGAATTGCCACGGAATACTGTGTCCGAGCAACAGCGCTGGATGCCGTGAAAGCGCGGTTTGAGACCGCGGTGCTGACGGATTTGATCCGTGCAGTACAGCCGAGCGACACGGCCAGGATCTTAGGCGAATTGAACGCCGTGGGCGTTAAGACCACGACTGGCGCAGAATGGTTGGCGCAGTCGGGCGAGGCGAAGACTTCCGGAGCGCACGGCTCGTAATTCAGACAACACCCGCGAGAGGGACTTGTCCGATGCGAATCGCTTTCTTGACTGGTGTGTTGCTCCTCACTTTGCCAGGCGAGACCGCGACTCACTCACAGATCGAACTGACGGCGCGAAAAGCACGTGGGCATGTAGGTGTGTCATGTTCGGTATCCGGCGTAAAGCTGGATTGCGATTACCATGCCAGTGAGAAGTTCCCGATGCAGTCGGTATACAAGTTGCCGATTGCAATGGCGGCACTCGACGCGATCGAGCACGGCAAGTTCACGCTGGAATCGAAGGTGCGCTTTCTTCCGTCGGACCGAATTGCCCCTGACCAGCACAGCCCTCTACAGAAAGCACGTCCCAAGGCGAACGTCGATGTCAGGGTCGAGGAGCTCCTTGAGCTCGCTCTTACGGAAAGTGACGGGGTCGCCTCTGACCTCTTGCTGAAGGAACTGGGTGGTCCGAATGCCGCGGATCAATACGTTCGTAACCTCGGAATCGACGGTATCCGCATCGTGGACACAGAAAAACAACTGGGAAAAGACGATGGCCTGCAGTATCGGAACTATGCCACGCCACGCGCGATGGTCTCTTTGTTGCGGCGTCTGGCGGATGACTCACCGTTCTCCCGCGAACATACCGCCATGCTGCTGAACTGGATGACTATCACCGGGACTGGTGAACATCGGTTGAAAGCCAAGCTGCCGAGTGGCACGGAAGTGGCGCACAAAACGGGAACCTCCGGCCAAAACCGCACCGTCACAAATGCCACGAACGATGTCGGGTTGATCACTCTGCCGAACGGAACGAAGCTCGCCATCGCGGTCTTTGTTGCGGATTCAGCCGCGGACGCAAACGTCCGCGAAGCTGTCATCGCCGACATCGCGTACGACGTTTGGAAGTCAGCTAGTCAACACCAGTAAGACTTCGCCCGACAAACCGAACCGATTCGTCAGTGGCCGGTGATGGTATAAACGGCCACAGCGGTACCACTCTGCGAAATACCATTTCCCAAAGCCATCGCGCGCATCACCGTAGAAGTCGCGATACTGACGCTGCAGGGACTGCTGCAAGACGGCGAAGATGTGGTCGGGAAACCGTTGAGGGCGTAGTAGATGGTCACCCCGGGAGTGGTGTCGGTAATCGTGACTGTCGTCGCTGCTGAATACGTCCCCGAGCCTGGAGAGAACGTAGGATTGTTGGCCGCAATCGTGTAGGTAGCGACGGCAACGTAGCTCGATGCATATCCTCCGCCGGAGGCGATGGCTTTCAAGGTGGTTGTGGTGGCCACGGCCAGTGAACAGGGATTCGTGCAAGGCGTGGAGGAAGTGGTGGGTGCGGAGCCGTCGGCCGTGTAGTAGATGGTGGCACCGGCCACGGTGGAGGAAATCAAGACATTCTGCGAACTGTAGTAGGTCCCAGACGAGGGAGAGAATGTCGGAACGGGAGCCTGGATGTTGTAGTTGCCGATCGACATTGCGCTGTTCAAATAGCCGTAGCTGGCAGTGATGGCGCTGATGATGGTGTTCCTGGTGACCGAAATCGCGCCGGAGTATGGCGTGGAACTCGTGCTGGGCTTTGAACCATCGAGTGTGTAGTACATCGGCAGATTCGCCGTGTTCGAGAGGGTTACGGACTGTGGCCCGTTGAACGTGGACGGAGAAGGCGAGAACCGCGGCGGCGGAGCGGTGGGCAGAATGATGGAGTAGCTGCCCAGGGCGTAGTTGCTGCGCGGGTAGCCCGTAGCAGTGGCCATTGCGTAGATGGAAGTGCTCGTCGAGATTGGAATGGGCGCTGAGTACACGGGCGAACTGGTCGTCGGCAACGTGCCGTCGAGGGTGTAGTAGATGGTGGCGCCGTTCAGCGCGTCGGAGAGGGTGACGGATTGCGGCGCGTGATAGGTGCCGGGTGCCGGAGAGAACGTCGGCGTCGGGACCGCGGGATCTCCCGGATGCATGACTGACGCCCAATACGCCAACTGCGCTTTAGTGTATGCGTGCGCACCAGGCATACCTGGCGGCAGTGTTAGGCCGTACGGATTAGTCTTGCCATCCCCACCCACGTGGCACTGCCCGCAGGCGAGATCAACGTCAAGCCATATGGCGGGGTTATAGGTTGTGCCATCCATGGGGGACACTTCCGGGGCGGTATTCACCGCTGAGACGCCCTGGACGTACAACTGACTGGGCGTGGGATATGTAGAGTAGTTCACGTTGGAGCTGATGCGGAACAGGTGACTGGTCGGCGTGCCGAGCGCAGCCTGCATGTGGCAAGTGACGCAAGCGCCGGGGACGTCAGACTGCTGGCCGGTGGGGAACGGCGTGCCAGGGCCCATCGGGTGATTGATGGTGGACATGATGTTCTGGGCGAGCTTGTGGCACTGGTCGCACGTCTTGACGATGGGCTTGGCATTGGGCACGGATGCGAGGGTGGTCTGGTGCGGATCGTGGCAGCCGGTGCAGCCCAGGTTCTTGGTGGGATCGCCGATGGATTCGCTGAACTGGCTGCTGTAGGTACCGGCGATGGTGACGGAGAGATCAGAGGAGTTCTGAGCCTTCTGGATCGGCGCTCCGGTAAGCCGCGCGTGGGGGCTGTTGAGGAAGGCCTGCCCGGCCTCGTGATCGATGTATGGCATGTACACCCAGTGGTTCGAGGAGTTGGAGACGCAGGTGGGGTAGTCCGGGCTGGTGAGGTCGGAGCAGTAACCAGCATCCATCGTCACGGGAGGATTGGAGGGGTAGATTGCGCCGACGATATTGGAGGCGGGTTCGGCCATGACGACGGTCTCTTCGCGGTGGCACTCGATGCACAGCGCGGTGGCCGCCTCGTGTGTGGGCTTGGTGGGTTGAACGTTGCCATTCCATGGATGGGAGCCCCAACCGTAGGCGGCGACGTGGCAGCGTTCGCACTGCACGCCGGTGAGGTACCAGGAAGACGTGCCGCTGGTGTTGGGGGCAATGTATCCGTCGGTAGGAACGCGGGGCAATGACAGGTCCGAAATTGCGGTCATAACGCCGTTGGTGTTCGAGGTGGGTTCCGGTCCCCAATGGTCGAAGTTATAGCCCGTGGCGTGGCAGCGAGCGCAATCGTAGTTGCCCTTGGGATACTGCTCGCCGGTGAGGCCCTTATCGAAGATGGTGTTGAGCTGAGTCATGGAGGGATTCTTCACTCCGCCGTAGTTCATCCATCCGCCGAAGACGTAGTAGAGGTTGCGGACACCGCCCGCGGCCTGGGTGGGGGCGACGGGAGTGTAGGGTGCGGGGGCTTGCGCGTTGGGAAGGGTGTAATAGGGATACGCGCATGCGGGGTCGACGGGAGGGAGGCCATTCTGCGCCAGGGTGGCGAGAGGAGTGCACCAACCAACGGTGACGAGGCCGTTGGTCCAGTCATAGGTGGAGCCAGAGCGGTAATAGGCGTCCGTGGTGGGATAGAGGGCGCCATCGGGTCCGCCCCAGAGAACACCGGGCGCGTACTTGCGAAGGACGTTCTTGTGGCCGGTCTGGAGATAGGGAAGCGTGTCGGTACCGAAGTGACAGGCGAGGCACTGATTGACATCGGCGTTGATGGTCGTCCAACCTCCCTTGCCGTCGCTGGAGGCGCCATCGCCGTGATAGACCTGGCCGGTGCCGTTGGGGATGTAGTTGAGATAGTCAACCGGAGCGCATTTCTGGGACAGGTAGCACTGTGAGAAGGAAGCAGGAGCGAGGGCAAGGACGGCAATGAGAACTAGGAAGGACAGAACGGCCAATCTGGTTTTCATGGTTGCTCCACGAATTGGGAAGGTTGTGAGGACACGATAAGGGGAACTTGGAGTAACTAGCCATAATTTGAAAAGCAAAGCAGTGCCGCGCGACACGCGAGTTGGGTCGGGACGTCACACGATGAAATTTTCAGCAGGGGATGTGAGGAGAATCAGGCGCGAGCGGCAGCGCTGATCTTCGGGTGAGGAACAGCACCGGCCGCGCGAGAGAATTCCATGGTGCCGTCGTCGACGTTGGAGAAGCGAAATTCGAGAAGATCGAGGGCGTAATTCTGGTGCAGACGCCAGGGGCGTTTGGAGCCTTGCTTGGGAAGCTGGTCGAGGGCGCGCTGGATGTAACCGGAAGTGAGATCGACGGCGGGTTGTTCACCGAGAGACTGGTCGCGCTTGCGAGCGGTACAGGTGGTGTAGCCGTGCGCGTCCATGAATTTGAGGAGGCGGCAAACATACTCGGCGGTGAGGTCGGCCTTGAGAGTCCAGGAAGCGTTGGTGTAACCAAAGGTCGAAGCGAGGTTAGGAACGTCGCTGTACATCATGCCTTTGTAGGTCATGGCGTGGGAGAGATTGACGGGAGCGCCGTCGACACAGAGCTGCATGCCGCCCAAGAGCTGGAGTTGCAGACCGGTAGCGGTGACGATGATGTCGGCTTCGAGTTCACGACCGGAGCGCAGACGAATGCCGTGTGGCGTGAAGGTATCGATTTCGCCGGTGACCATGGAGGCTTTGCCGGAGCGGACGGCGCGGAAGAGGTCGCCATCGGGAACGAGGCAGAGGCGCTGGTCCCAAGGGTTGTAGCGGGGATTGAAATGGGCGGCGACGTCGTAGTCAGGGCCGAGAGCTTTCTGGGCCAAGCCCATCATCCAATGCTTCATTTTTTCGGGTTGGGTACGCGAGCGGTGATAGAGAAACCAGGAGATCAGGACATTTTTCCAGCGAACGAGGAAATAGGCGAGGCGCGCGGGAACTTTGCCGCGGAGAAAGTTGGCGATGCTGTCCTGTGAGGGAAGGGAAAGAATGTAGCTGGGCGAGCGCTGGAGCATGTAAACGTGCTGCGCGGATTCCGCCATAGCGGGAACGAGAGTGACGGAAGTGGCGCCGCTACCAATGACGATGACGCGCTTGTTGGCGTAGTCGAGATCCTGCGGCCATTTTTGCGGATGGACGATGGCGCCGGCGAAGCGATCCATGCCGGGCCAGCCGGGCATGTAGCCGTGGGAGTAGTTGTAGTAGCCGGAACACATGCAGAGGAAATTGCAGGTGAAGAGTTGCGTGGCGCCATCGGGAGTGTCGACTTCGACGGTCCAAAGAGCATCGGAAGAGGACCAGGAAGCGAGTTTGGCGCGATGGCCGTAGCGGATCTTGCGGTCAATGCCATACTCCGCGGCAGTTTCGCGAATGTACTGGAGGATGGAAGGGCCATCGGCGATGGCCTTGGCGTCGCGCCAGGGACGGAAGCGGTAGCCGAGGGTGTACATGTCCGAGTCAGAGCGCACGCCGGGATAGCGGAAGAGGTCCCACGTGCCGCCCATGGAGCTGCGGCCTTCGAGGATGGCGTAGGTTTTCCCGGGACAAGAATGTTGGATGTGGTAGGCCGCACCGATGCCAGAGAGGCCTGCGCCGACGATGAGGACGTCGAAGTGGTTGGCGGATGGATCAGACATGGGCGTCAGGCTCGGCGGGGGAAGTGTACTGAGAAAACAGAAGGGAAGCAAAGACGCAAGGGGCTCCCGGCATGGCGAGTGGAGGGCGCAGGCGGGAGCGACGGCGCCGCGAAAAAGAGAAGTACGCCATGGGAGTCACGAACTGAGACGAGAGAAGCGGACATAGGCAGAGCCTGGGGAATCGGGCTCAGGCTCAGGCTCGGGCTCAGGTTTTGGGGTGCGCTGGTTGGGCTCGGTATTGGTGTAAGGGTAGTAGGCGGAAGTTTCGCCGGTTTCCTCGAAGGAGGCTTTGGCGGCCTCGCGGAGCTGGTTGGCGCGACGTTGGGCGAAGAAGGCGCGGGCGTCATGGATATTTACCCAAGGGGCGTAGCCGGGCGCCATGATGGTCCAAGCGAGAGGGAGGGGATCGTAGTCGGAGCCATCGTTGTCCAGGCCGGCTTCGCTGGCCATAGAGCGAAGGGCTTGCATGAGGGAAATGGAGATGTAGGCGAGGACGCTGGCGCGGCGGGTGGAGACTTCACCCTTGGAAACACCGGCGAGAAGGCGAGAGAGGAAGATGGTGACGTCGCCGGCAGTCTGGAACTGGTCGAGATCGCGAACGAGTGCAGCGGCGGGATCGGGTTTGGGAATGTGCGTTGGACAGAACGTGGAATCAGGAGCGGGGAGCATACGGCAGCGATGACCGTTAGCCTTGGTGAAGGCACAGCGAGACGAATCAGGAGATGTAGAGATGCGTTTCATTTTGGAACCTTTCTGGATGCAGAGGGGGTCCCCCCCCTGTTTTTTGTAGAGTGAAACGAAAGAGGATGCGAGAGGCGTGCTTTGGAGATCTGTGAAACGAAAGAAGATAGAAGAGGCGAGGAACGAAGAATTGGAGATTGGTGTGGCGCGCGACATGAATCCTCATCTGCCGGAGCGACGGAGCGGCGCTGTGCAGTTCGTAGGAATGATAACTGTGTAGATACGTTAACGTCTACGGTACGAGGGAGCAGGGGCGTGGTGGAAAAGGGGCAAAAGAGGGACAGGTGAAAAAGACTGGCCGATTTGGGGAGGCGACTCGGGACGAAACTGCGGGAGCCAGTGGAGAAAACGCAGGGAGGGTGGTGCTATGCTCGGGGCCGAGAAAAACGAAGCGGTAGAGGGGGAACGTTGAGGCAATCGAGAATGGGAGTGCGGTTGGGGTTGCTGGTGCTGCTGGCGTTGGTGGCGCTAGCCGGAGGGAAGACGGCGGTAGCGCAGGGGAATGCTGGCGCCGCATTTCCGGAAAAAGGGAAATTCATCCTGCACAAGTTTGAGCAGCCGATCGGCGAAGAGACGTTCGCGACGACGAGGACCGGAGAAACGGTAAGCGTCGAGGTGACGTTCAAGTTTACGGATCGCGGCACAGCGGTGCCGCTGGGAGCGCAGTTCCGGGGCAAAGGAGATCTGACGCCCGAGAGTTTCGTGATCAAGGGGAACAACGCCCGGGGGGTGAGCATCGATCGCGAGGTGGAAGTGGAAGGGGAAAAGGTGCGGGTGCGCGAGAGAGAAGCGTGGACGGAGACAACCAGGCCAGAACGGTTCTTCACGATTGCGGGATATGCGCCGGCAACGATGCAAATGCTGATGTACCGGTATTTCCGGGCGCACGGATCGCCGGCGACGCTGACGGTTTTTCCAAGCGGAACAGTGAAGCTGGAGCCGCGCGGAGTGGACGAAGTGAGCATTCGAGGGAAGAAAGAGAGATTGGAACGAGTGACGGTGGCCGGGCTGATCTGGGGAAGGGAGACGTTGTGGTTCGACGCGGAGCAGAACCTGGTGGCCGCGGTGACGGTGGACGCGGAGTTCGACCATTTCGAGGCGATTCGGGAAGGATATGAAGAAGGGCTGGGCACATTTGTGTCGATAGCCGGAGCGGACGGAATGGCGGCGCTGGCGGAGATCTCGAAGGGAATCTCCGGCAGCCGAGCGAAGGTGATGGCGCTGGTGGGCGGAACGTTGATCGATGGAACGGGCCGGGAGCCAGTGCGGGATTCGGTGATTGTGTTGAGAGAGGGGCGCATTGCGGCGGTGGGGAAGCGGAGGAAGACAAAGATCCCGAAAGAGGCGAGTGTAATCGATGTGAGCGGGGAATTCGTCTTACCGGGACTGTGGGACATGCACGCGCACTTCGAACAGGTGGAGTGGGGACCGATCTACCTGGCGGCGGGAATCACGACGGTGAGAGATTGCGGAAATGAATTCGAGTTCATCACATCGGTGCGCGACGCGATAGCACAGGGCAAAGGACTGGGGCCGCGACTGCTGCTGGCGGGAATCGTGGACGGCAGCGGGCCGATGGCCATCGGCGTGACGCGCGTAGACACGGTGGAGCAGGCGAAAGAGTGGGTGAAGCGGTACCACGACGCGGGCTTTCAGCAGATGAAGATTTACAGTTCGGTGAAGCTGGAAGAGTTGAAAGTGGTGGCGGAAGAGGCGCACCGGAACGGGATGACGGTGACGGGGCACGTGCCTGACGGCTTGACGGCGTATGAGGTGGTGGAGGCCGGGCAAGACCAGATCAATCACATGCCGTACATCCTGGACATCATGCATGCGCCGCTGCCGGAAGGTGCGAGCCGGGACGAGCGGCGAAGCGCGGTGTTGACGATCGATCTGAAGTCCGCCGACGCGCAGAAGGCGATTGAATTCCTGAAGGAACACAAAACGGTGGTGGACCCGACGCTGGTGATCTTTGAATTCTTCACCGCGAACACGGCGAAGCCTCCGGCGAGCTTTGAGCCGGGAGTGACACGGGTGGCGCCGGAGTTGAGACAGGCGCTGGTGGATGTGGGGCCGCCTTCCCCGCGAGCGGCGGACATGGAGAAGAGTCTGGGAATCTCCATCGCGGCAGTGGGAGCGCTGCACAAGGCGGGAGTTCCGATTGTGGCGGGGACGGACCAGACGGTTCCAGGGTTCAGCCTGTACCGGGAACTGGAGTTGTACGTGAAGGCCGGGTTCACGCCGATGGAAGCGATTCAAGCGGCGACGCTGGTGCCAGCACAAGTGATGAAGGTGGATGGAGAAGTGGGGACAGTGGAAAAGGGGAAGCGGGCAGACCTGGTGGTGGTGGACGGCGACCCGTTGAAGGACATCAGCGAGATCCGAAAGGTGAAGTCGGTGGTGACGAGCGGGACGCTGTACGAAAGCGGAGAATTGTGGAAGCTGGCCGGGTTTCAGCCGTAAGGCGTTAGGAGTGAGTTGTTCAGGCTGAGGTCAGGAAAAGCGACTAGTGAGGATCTGGGGGCAGAATCGCTTCTTTTTTGCCGCGTTGCGTATCTGCGTCGAGTTGCAGGGGCGCGGCTGCGGTTACCGTAAAATCCATGGAACGCCACTCGGTGTTTCGCCCCGTAGCGTCAGTGGCTTGCACCTGAAGCCGATAGGCACCGGGCGCCAAGTGGGAGAGAGCCAGTCCGCGACCGACGGCGATTACCGGATTGCCGGGTGTGGCGTAGGTTGCGGTGTCAACGGGCGCGAAGGTGTCGGCGGGCGAACCGGAGCTGGAATCGAGAATGCGAAGGTTGGCGAAAATTCTGGCGGGGGGCTGGCCGGCGATTGCCGGATTGTTGATTTCGAAGTAGGCGAACAAAGTATCCTCGCGAAAGAATTCGGTGTTGGCGGTGGGAATGAACTCCACGCCCTTGCTGACAAGCGGCGTGTAACTGCCGGCAACGCGTTCGTCGGTTCTGTCCGCAGGAAGCCGTCGCACGCGACGAGCGAGCACGAGACCGGTAACGGCGAGCTTGCCGGGCTCGGCGCCCTCGATTCGCAGCGGAGCCTGCTGAACTCCAAAGTGGAGTCCATCACTGATGACGGCGCGAATCAGGTATTTGCCCGGGGCGAGCGAGACTTGGGCTTCGTAGCGATTGGGAAGGAGAGCCGGGATTTCGGCGGGAGAAGATGCCGGGGATTCTTTCGCGGAGTTGCCGGACTCCTGGCTATTGCCGTAGTCGCAACAGGCAAAATCACTGTAGCGGGCGACGAGTGCGCCATCTTCGTTGTAGACCAATAGCAGCGATCCGATGGTTGCATATAAAGTGCGGTCGCGAATCTCATAGTGGAGCGACTCCCGAGGAAAACTGGCGGACAGGTAAACGCGAGCAGAATCAGGCTGATCGACGAAGGTGGCCAGGGTCAGCTTCAGATCGATGCCGGTGGAGGTTCCGGCGCGCGCGGCGGCTTCCAGAGTGTTGCCGAACTCCGTGCCGTTGAGAGGATCGCTGGCGGGATGCGGAGTGTTGCAATACTCGCTGCGAGTCCACACGATGAGGTTCGCGCGAGGGACGTTGACCTGAATGTGATGGCAGGAGCCGGGCGGCGATTTTGAGGGCACGTACGCGAGAACATAGTGCGGCCAGGCCAGCCAGACGCTGAGATCGGTCCGGGGCAAATCGGGATAAGCCCACAGACCGCCACCGCTGCCGACAATTTCGGGATGGCGGCCCAAGTTGTCTTGCACGACGCGGAAGGCGGGCGGCTCGAAGCGGACGCTGGCAATTTTCTGCTCCAGGCCGTCCTCGAAGAGATGAAAGTCTTTGACAGTGAGATTTTTGACCGGGACGTCATTCCAGAGTTTGGAATTTTTGGCCACGAGGCGAGTGTAAGAATCGCGATGGTGCGGCTCCTGTGTGCCGAGTTTGGCGTAGAGTTCCTTGTCGAAGACCACGGTGGGCACGAGAACTTCGTCGGTCTGGACGCGGATGGGATCCTGTGCCGCGGCGGGGCCGAGGGAGATGAAGAGCATTCGCACTCCGGCCAGGAAGAAGAGGCAGGCCCGGGAGACGCGAGGTGCGAACACGGAGTTTATCCTTCGGGCGGCACGCCGTGCCGGAATGATTCAGGAGTTAGCCTACAGAACTAACTCGATAGACGCTATCGATGAAGCGCGAAGGTACACCGAGGCAAACGTTGGCGGCAGATCGTTGGGAAGTTTGCGGCACGGGGAGGAAAAGAAAGAGCGAGTATACTTAGCGCGTGGAACGACCAGATTCGACGGCGTGCGGAAGAAAATCGGAGTGGTCTTTCCACGAAGAAGAGGGAAAGGATGAGCCATGGGGCGATCGCGGCGTGAGTTTCTGGCGCTGGCGGGCAGCGGGTTCGCGCTGACAGCGACAAGAGGGATGCTCCAAGAAGCGGAGATGCCGGGGCGACCGGCGAAGGCGAGGGCGAGTGGCGGGGAGCACGGCTTCTCGAATGTGCTGGCGATTGCGGCGCATCCAGGAGATGCGTTTTTTGCGATGGGAGGGCCGGTGGCGGTGGCGACGCACGCGGGCGGGCAAGGATTTCTGTTGAGCCTATCGCTGGGCGAGAGGGGATCGGCGACGATACCGGCGCAGCGGTATGGCGAGATGCAGCGGGAAGCGTCGGAGAAAGCGGCGGCGTTGCTGAAGGCGAAAGCGCGGTTGCTGCCGTATCCGGACGGGGAAATTCCGGTGAACGAGGAAGCGAAGTTTGCGGTATGCGATGCGATCCGGCAGTGGAAGCCGGACGTGGTAGTGACGCACTGGAAAGGAAGCTGGCACAAGGATCACCGGGCGTGCTACGAAATCGTGCAAGACGCGATTTTCTATGCGGGGCTACCGGCGATTGCGCGAAAGGAACCGGCGCACAACGTGAAGAAATTGTATTACGCGAGCAATTGGGAAGATGCGGCCGGGTTTACGGCGGATACGTATCTGGAGATTACGGCGGTGTGCGACGAATGGCTGAAGGCGTGCGGGGTGTTCCCGATGTGGCGCGGGGAAAACGGATTCCGGTACAACGACTACTATTCGAGCATGGCGGTGGCGCAGGGATGCCTGGGAGGATTCCAGCGCGGCGTGGCGCTGATGTCGTCGGAAGAGCAGCGGATCCAGAACATACCGACGCGGTAAAGCGGAGAAAAAACTGATCAGGGGTGGGCGTCGAGGAGCTTGGCGAGGACGGTGTCCAGGTCCGTGGCACCTTTTCTGGCGCCGGCGGCGCCGTGTTCGAACTCAATCCAACCTTCATTGAAGCCGTCGAGCATCTGGATGCGGGGCGAGGGATTTTTCATACCCTGCGAAACGAAAAGGGATTGCCACGAATCGCGGGGGACGACCTGGACTTGCACGGGCTGGCCGAGGAGGTGAGCGAAGGTGGCGGCGGCCAGTTTGGGAGTGATGCGCGAGGGACCCTCGAGTTCGACGATGCGGTGGCCGGTCCAAGATTCGTGCAGGAGCTCCGCGGCGAGTTTGCCGACATCGGCGGCGGCGACCATGGGCACGGGTTTTTCAATGGGCTGGAGAAACGTGGGGAGCACGCCGGAACGAGCGGAGGGGACGTCCCAGGCGAAATTTTCCATAAACCAGCCGGGACGGAAAAAGGCGATAGGGCAGGGCAGGTCGCGCAGGGCTTTTTCGATGATGGTGTGCTGCGAGAGGAGGTTTGTGCGGTTGGATTGAGCGCCGATGGTGGAAAGGTAGACGACCTTCTGGGGGCGGGCGGCCTGCAGCGCGGCGAGGAGGCTTTGCGCGGTGCGATGGGCTTCGAGGAATTCCGGGGACGGATCGAAAACGGGCGGGACAAGAAGGAAGACGCCTTCGGCACCCTGAAAGGCGGAGGTCAGCGCAGCGGAATCGTTGATGTCGGCGAGCGCAAGTTCGACGCCGCGACTGGACCAGGATTTCGCTTTGGCCAGATCGCGGACCACGCCGCGCACGTTGTGACCGGCCGCGAGCAGTTGGCGCGCCACCTCGCCGCCGACGTTGCCGGTGATTCCCAGTACAGTGAACACAGTAGGCTCCTTGCCGACTCTTCCTCAGATGAGGAAACAGGGTAAAGAATTATACGAAATTAGGTGGTTCGCCGGAGACGCGAGGGCGTTTACAAAAATTAATACTCGAAAGCGCGGGCGCGTCCGTCTCACTATGCAGCTCGGCAAGATAAGGAGCGAAGGCACGGACCATGAATGCGATACGGCTACAAGCAAATGATGTGACAGTGATCGACTTGAGCGGGCGGATGACACGGGTAGAAGAAGCGCTGGGGCTGCGAAGCATGCTGCAGCCATTGCTGGAGCGGGGATACAAGCGGATTGTACTGAACTTCGCGGAAGTCAATTCTGTCGACAGCTTCGGGATGGGGGAGCTAGTGCACGCGTACCACGGGGCGCGGGCTTGCGAAGGGGAGATCAAGCTGGCGCATGTGAACGAAAGGATTCAGGAGCTGCTGCAAATCACGAAGCTGTACGCGGTGTTCGACGTGTATGACGACGAGGTGGAGGCCGTGGCTGCATTCGGACGCGACGAAGATGACGAAATCCGTACGGCAGCTTAGGCTGCGTTTGGGATGACAGGGAGTTCCACGTGGGAAATGAGGCACCGCGGGAACCTAAGGGACAGAAGATCTGAAGTCTTGCCGATTCAACAACCGGAACATACACTGGGATCACGCACATCGCTCCGGGCTCCAACGGAGAACCTGGAGCAGCGCGCTCGTACCAACTGAGCCTTGTTGACAGTGCACAGGGGGCGCATCGATGTACGCGGATTCCCACCGAAGATATGTCGTGGCTGGCGTGATCGCAGCCAGTCTCCTAACAGGCAGCAGCATTCCGATAAGAGGGCAAACCCCAGCAGGCACGAATCCGCCGCTGGAGTTGCGATTGGTTCGGACCATCGATCCGGCCGACCTGCGGTTGTCGGATCGGGACCGGCTGTCCGGGGGATTGCCACTGGGAGTGCCCTTTCGAATGGCGACGGATTCGCAGGGCAGGATTCTGATCACGGATCCGCACCTGTCGCTGATTCAGGTTCTGGACATCGAAGGCGGGAAGCGTTACCAACTAAAAGGCGATCGCATCCAGAAGACGGTGTTCCCAACGTATATCGCGGTGGATGCAGACGACTACATCTATGTGAGCGCGCCGGTACTTGGCGGGGTGCTGGAGTTCTTTCCCGACGGGCGATTCATGAGGATCATCGGCGGCGATGAGTTGGCGTTGCCGTTTGGGTTGGCGATCGACAAGGCCGGCCACCGGCTGTTTGTGGTGGATCACAAGCAGGCCGACGTGGTGGTGTATTCGGAAGAGGGAAAGTTCCTGAAGCGCATCGGGGGATTCGGAGCCGGTGCGGGAGAGTTTAACCGGCCGACGGAGATCGCGTACGAAAACGGGATGCTGTACGTGTTGGACTCCGGGAACGCGCGGTTTGAAGCCTTCGATTCCGACGGACAGTACGAAGCGATGCTGCCCTTTGGAGACAGCCGGCTACCGATGGCGTTTACAGTGGATACGGCGGGCCGACTGTACTGCGTGGACGGATTCTCGCTGGGAGTGCTGGTGTTGGATGCGACAGGCGACACGCTGACAACGTATGGGGTGCGACGGCCGTATGGACAGCCAGCGCCGGCGGACCAAAGCCCGACGTACAAGAGCCTGATCCGTCGCGCCGACGGAGCGGTGCTGGGATTGCGAGCGGACCTGACCGTCGATGTTCTGGAGCTCAATGTAAGCGATGTCAAAGTGACAGCCGAGGAATCGGGCAATCGATAAAAGCGGGACGCGGGTCAGGACTTGCCGAGGATGGAGTCGAAATAGGCGGTCATTTCCGGGGAATTCCAGTCTTGAGGGCCGATGATTA
>Ga0335070_10003761_pt1 | contig 17737 bp, 9 predicted proteins | sample Lox_Sample_13_FD_206722 | JGI IMG/M metagenome (GOLD analysis project Ga0335070, IMG submission 206722) | Soil microbial communities from Loxahatchee National Wildlife Refuge, Florida, United States - Lox_Sample_1.3 | ecosystem: Environmental > Terrestrial > Soil > Wetlands | place: USA: Florida...
CTCTACCCGACAACACTCTGGGGTGTGCTGGGCGGGTCTGATCCGCATACCCACGCCGCCGTCGAGCTGTTGTTCGCGGATGCCGGCTTCCAGTACACCCCGGACGCCTACGAGCCCGACGACAACAAATCCTGGGCTGCGCCGATCGCTGCCGACGGGCCCTCGATGCACCACACGCTGCTGTGGACAGCGTACCCGTTGCGAGACCCGGACGAGGATTGGTCTGCCTTCGAGGTCGAGGCGGGCCAGGCCTACGCGGTGGAAACCCGGAATCCAGGAGATGGGTACTCTGCGCTGCTGCTCGTGGAGAACTCCAAGGGCACGAGGGCATTCGAATCGACAGGCCGCGGACCTGACGATCCGTCGGCGCTCGTGACGTTCACCGCCGACAGCAGCGGGACGTGGTACGCGGGCGTGGAGAGCGAATCCTACTACGACTTCGGATACTACGACCTGTCGGTTTCGCGCTGCATCCCCACCCCCTCGCAGGCCTACCTGCCCGACACCAACAGCAACTCTTACGCACGCCCGGTGACCCTCGCCTGGGGCAGCGACGGCTGCTTCTACGGATTGTCCCGCGGGGCGGCTTCCAAGGACAGTGCGTCGGGCTATTTCCTCCGGGTGGACGCGGCGGGCCGGAGCACGATCCTGGCGCGCTACCCGCTGCTGCGTGGAAGCCCCGCCGAACTGGTGACCGGGGAGGACGGGGCGTTCTACGGCGTGTCGAGCAGTGTATCGCGCAAGGGCTCACCCTACTCTCCAGCCTGCCTGTTCCGTGTGGATCGAGGCGGCACCCTGAAGTTCCTGCAGTGCTTCGCGCCCAATCTGCAGATGCCCGGCTCCGGCGTGCCGATCGCGCCGGGGCCGGGCGGCGGAGCGTTCATCGCGCTCCAGCGCAGCCCCGACTCCCTGGGCACGGTGGGCGCGGCTCTGGTGCTGTACCAAGTAGACTCCCTTGGGCAAATGACGCTGCTCCACGAATTCGGCGGCAACGATCTGAGCCTGACGTCCCGAGTCGTACCTGACGGCAGCGGCGGAGTGCACCTCGCCCTCCACAGCACGGGCGGCGAGATCAACGGGGTGTACCACGTCCTGCCTTCGGGAGATGCGGAAAAGGTGTTGGGACTCGCGCCCTACCCGTTGGCGCACGCCTACTACACGTGCGTGCTGAGCGCTCCAGGCGGCGTTCTGTTCGTGGTTTTCGAATCCCCGACGTGGACGCGCTGCTTCGAGGTGTGGCCGAATGGGCATTCGCGACAGCTGTGGGAGGTCCCGATGGCGCAGCTCTCCGGGCTAGACCCTCACGGCCTGGTCGCCAGCGACGGCCGGCTCTACCTCACCGGTGAGGTGACCCGCTCGGACATCTTCTCCACGACGACGGCAGCCACGGTGGTGGCGGACACCATGGGGGACGTCGCCCAAATTGCAAGCATCGACGCCAACCTGGGCTTTCCGGTGGTGCTGGTGGAACTCCCCGACCACACGTTGTATGGCATCGACCGCGGGGCACGCGTGTTCCAGCTTCGCGGCCTAGTCGGGAATCCGGTCGGTTGGGTGACCCGTTTCGCCGCGGAGCCCGGCCACGCGTCGGTCATGTTGCGATGGACGCCGGTGGTGTTCGGCACGCTGAGCTACCAGGTGGAGAGGGCCGCCGGAGGCGGAGAGTTCACGCCGCTTTCCAACCTGCAGCAGAGCGGAATGGCCGAGATCACCTTCCGGGATTCCACCGCCGTCCCCGGCACCTCCTACCGGTACCGCGTGGGCTGCCGCCTGGGCCCTGCCGGCGGGTGGAACTATTCCACCGTCGCCACCACCGCGCCCCAGGCCCGCGCCTTCCTGCTGGCCCTCCCCGCACCCAACCCCTCGCGGGTCACCACCCGGCTCAGCTTCGAGGTGCCCTCGCGCGGGCGGGTCCGGGTGGAGGTCTTCAACGTCGCCGGCGCCCGGGTGCGGACGCTGCTCGACGCGGTCCTGGCCCCCGGCCCGGGCAGCGTGACCTGGGACGGCAACGACGCGCGCGGCCAGCTCGTCCCCAGCGGGCTCTACTTCGTGCGGCTGAGCACCGCCGGCCAGACTGCCGCGCGCAAGGTGCTGCGGCTGAGGTGACCCAGTGAAGGGCAACGGCGCGACCTTCGGGCTCATCGCCGCGACGCTGGCGGCCCTGGGCGCTTCCGCGCTTGCTCCCCGCGCGGCGCGCGCCGACTGGTGGGCCACCAGCACCTGGCAGTACCAGAAGCACCCGTGGGGCCCGCGCGGTCTGGAGGGCGCCGTAGTGAATGCCGCCATCCGGCGCGCCCGGGTGGAGGTGTGCGACGCCCGCACCGACTCCATCCTCGCCCAGGGCGCCACCGACGAGGGCGGCCGCGCCGTGATCTGGGTTCACGACACCCAGGTCCGCGACGTCTACGAGCGCGTGTACGCCGCCACGTCGGACACCGCCCTCGACTCCGTCGGCGTGTGCAACGGCGGCTCGGGCCCTCCGCTGTGCGTCGTCACTCCGGTGCTGCACTCCCACCTCCCGTATGAAGACTTCAGCATCCCCGCCACCGGCCTGGTGCAGATCGGGAAGGGGGCCGAGGAGTTCCACATCTTCGACGCGCTGTTGCAGGGGGCGGAGTATGCGGCGTGGGCCGGCAGGGGGCGCGCCCACGTGGCGTTGCGGGCTTACTGTCTAGGCACCGCATACTCCAGGCCGTCCGTGGAGACGGATACTCTGGGCTTCAGCCTGCTGCTGGGCTCGCAGACGGCTTGGGACGACTTGTGGCTGCAGGGCTGCGCGGGGACCGCCGCGCTGTGGTGGGAGGCAGGGGCGGGTGTCCGCTCGCTCAAGGGAGGCCCGGGCGCACTCAGCTGGACCGCAGGCCGCTGGATGGGGGGCTGGGGAGTGTACACGGCGCTGGCGACGCAGCGCTGGCTCGGAGCGGACAACACCGGATGGTACGTCGTGCTGCCTACCGCGCGCGGCGCGACGGCGGCGGCGGTGAGCATGAACATGGACCGGCCGGGCGTCGCCTTCCACGGCGCGGAGGACACGCTCGCCGTGGCCCGGATGCTCTGGAGCCTCACCGGGGGCTCCAACAGGAACGTGGTCCCCGCGGGGGCCGCCGCCGGCGAGGCTCCCCTCCCCGACACGGCGGTGTGGTCCCTCGCCCGGAGAGCGATGGTGCGCTTCGGCTCATCCACGGGCAGCGCGCGGTTCTGGCTGAGCGCCCTGGGGGCATTCCCGCAGTATGGCCGCACGCTGGACGCCGCGTTCCGAGACGCGGGCTTCGAGTACTTCCCCGACCCGGAGGAGCCGGACGACAGCGCGTCCGCAGCCCCCTGGATCCAACCCGACTCGCTCCCCACCCACCATACGTTCTTCGACACCCTGCGCGCCGCTTCCGGCACGCTCGGCATGCCAAGAGACCCGGACTGGACCCGTTTCCATGGTGAGGCCTGCCGGGGGTACCTGATCGAGGCGCGGCGCCCCGGCGACGGGAATGGCGCCAACCTGACCGTGCTCGCGAGCGGCAGCCAAGTCGCGCTCGCAACGGCGCACGGCAGCGTCGGGCACGATCCGAGTGCCAGCCTGCTGTTCGCCCCGGAGAGCAGCGGCACCTACCTGATCAACTGCGCGCAGAGCTACTCGTCCTCGGACTTCGGGCACTACGACCTGGTGGTCAACACCTGTGGCCCGGTTCCCGTGGTGGAGCCGCTGGCAGGATCCGCACCCGCCAGGTTCCGGGCCGGGGAGGGCCTCGTGTGGGGGGAGGACGGGTGGTTCTACGGCGTCTCCCCGTACCACCCGAGCGCGGACACCGCCGCCATGGGGTGCCTCTTCCGCACGGACCCAAGCGGGAACGTGGAGATCGTGGCCGACTATCCGGCGGGCCATGGAGTCCCCTCGGGCCTGGTCCGTGGGGAGGACGGGTACTTCTACGGCCTCAGCGATCCGCTGGACAGCTACGACGGTCAGGGCGCCACGCTCCCGGCTGAGCCGGACCGTACGCGGCGCAGTTCTCGGATGCGACTCGCGCCGCGCGCAACCGGGGCGTCCGACGAGCGCTCTCCGGCCACGTTGTTCCGGGTGGACCGGCAGGGCCACTGGAGCCTCCTGAAGGCGTTCTATGAGCAAGGCGTCCCGTCCGGTGACACGACTTCGACCTACTCGTACTGGAGCGACCTGGAGCTTGCCCCGGCGCCGGGCGGCGGGGTGTACCTGGCCCTGGGCGAGTACAGATACACCATGTCTGGGAGCGCGAGTAGCGTGGACACCGTCACGGTGTGCCGGTCCGATTCCGCGGGCAACCTGAGCCTGGTGTCCGGGCTCGCGGACGCCGACCTCAGCACGAGGCTGGTCCCCGAGCCCGGCGGCGGGGTCTATTTTGGGCTGGAGAACTCGGACGACAGCACTCGAAACGGGCTCTTCCATATGTCCGCCACGGGCGAAGTCCGCCAGGAGCTGCTCCTTCCGCAAGCGCATGGGCATCCGTACGTGTGCGCGGCCCAGGTGTCCGCGGCCGGCGTGGTGTACGTCCTGACCGAAGCGAGCGACCGATCCCAGTTGTTGAGAATCTCGCCGTCGGGCGTGACGACCGAGTTATTCGAGATCCCTCGGGCCGTCGGTTATGTAGATGTTCCGTGGCTTTATCGCGGACGCGATTCGAGGTTCTATGGGGCCTTCTACCTCCGGTCGTCTGACCTCTTTACGGCGGGCGAGCAGACCCTGGTGGCAGACACCTCCGGGAACTTCGCTGTCATCCCCTGTCCCACAACCAGCACCTCGTGGCCCCTTGGCTTCGCCGAAGGGCCCGACACCTGCCTCTACGGCGTCAGCGAGTACACCCTCGGGTTCTTTCGCATCTGCAGCGTGGTGGGCCGCCCCCTGGGGGCCGTCGCACAATTCACGGCCACCGCCACGCCGGCAGGCGTTGAACTGCAGTGGCGCCCCATTCTGTACGCGTCGCTGCACTACCGCATCGAGCGCGCCGAATCCGGCGGCGCCTACCAGGTGCGGGCGAGCCTCGACACTGCCAGCACCCAGATCCTCGCGTGGCGGGACAGCACCGCCATCGCGGGTCGGGCCTACCGGTACCGGCTGGCGTACCGCTTCGGCGACGCCCCGTGGAGCTACGCGAGTGAGACCACCGCGCAGACGCGCACCCCGGTCCTGCGCCTGGCCCTCCCCGCGCCCAACCCCTCGCGCGTCACCACCCGGCTCAGCTTCGAGGTGCCCTCGCGCGGGCGGGTCCGCGTGGAGGTCTTCAACGTCGCCGGCGCGCGGGTTCGCACGCTGCTCGACGCGGCCCTGGCCCCCGGCCCGGGCAGCGTGACCTGGGACGGCAGCGACGCGCGCGGCCAGCTCGTCCCCAGCGGGCTCTACTTCGTGCGGCTGAGCGCCGCCGGCCAAACCGCGGCGCGCAAGGTGCTGCGGCTCCGCTAGCCGCGGCGGCGCTCGGGCTCCCGGCGTCCCGCCCCCCTCGATATATCAAAACACCTCTTTCATATTCTCATGAGAATGATCGGGTACTCGCATTGTTAATTCACCCCTTGCGACAATCGCATTCCGCTAGTATGATTGGGTGACATTCCTGGGGCCGCTGCCCCGGGCCGCATGGCGTCGGTCCCCCATTGCCCCCACACAGAGGAGGAGACGCCATGCCCCCGACTCCCGACCCTCGGGCGCTGCGGCCCCACCGGTTGTCCCTCGCACCGCTGCTGTTGTTGGTCCTCCTGCAGGCCGTACCCCCGCCCGCCCGCGCTGAGTTCTGGCCCAAGGGCGACTGGAAGAACCGCAAGCACCACCTGACGGTGTGCCTCAAGGGCAACAACTGCCCGGCGGGCATGGCCGACTCGGTGCAGGCGGCCATCAACCTCTGGAATGCGGACAGCCTCACTTGGCGGTTCGCCTGGACCACCGACTGCGACCAGGCCGACATCGTGATCAGCTGCCAGAAGCAGCGGCCCCTCGGGAACACCAACTGGTCCTACACCAGCTCCGAGAACACCAGCGCGAAGGTGCAGATCAAGTCGGACGCCGACTGGGGCTGGTGCGACGACAAGTACGAGCTGGTGTCCACGCTGGTGCACGAGCTGGGCCACTGCGCCAGGCTCAAGGACGCCAATGCCGCGGACCAGAGCAAGGCCATGCGCGGCTCGCAGAACAAGGCCGGCCACGCGCGCGGCCCATCCTCCGCCGACAGCGCCGAGGCGGCGGAGTCCGACACCGCGCTGGTGCCGACCACCGTCACCAACCCGCCGAACGCCCAGAAGCAGCTGCCCTTCACCGGGACGCTCGTCCCCGCCCCCGGGACGTGGCCGTTCGACCTGGAGCGGGCGCTGCACTTCGAGCTGCGCGCCCTGGCCCCCGGCGTGCTGCACATCCTGGAGTACGCGCCCATCGACGCGAACCAGATCCAGTGGCAGGCGGTGGCCACGCCGCCCGGGCCCACCATGGAGCTGTTCTACCTGGTGATCCAGTACCCCGAGAGCACCTCGGTGCGCGAGGGGATCCTGTACGTCACCGACGTGCCGTGGCAGCCGACGTGGGGCCCGCACGCGGTCGCCCCGCCCGACACCACCGTCCCCGACGACACCTCGGAGATCGTCCTGTACCCGTACCGGTCCACCCACTCGGGCAACCAGCACCTGGCGTTCGGATGGACGGTGGACGGCACCGAGGGCCTGCAGGCTGAGGGCGAGGCGCTCTCGGTGCGGCTGCCGGCGGGCCTCCACCAAGTGAAGCTGGATGCGGTGGACGAGGCCGGCCTGCAGTCCGAGGACTCGATGGTCGTGGCGGTCCTGGCCACCGCGGCCGTGGGCGGCGGCCCCGCCGGCCGGCTGCGGCTGGACCTCCCGGTGCCGTTCCGGCTGGGCCGGCCCATGCAGGTGACCTACGAGCTGCCGGCCCAGGGTGAAGCGAGCCTGGCGGTCTACGACATCCAGGGGCGCCTGGTGCGGACGCTGGTCTCGGGCGCGGCGGCGCAGGGCCGGCACACCCTGCAGTGGGACCTCACCGATGCGGGCGGCCGCCGCTTGGGCGCGGGCGTGTACTTCTGCGCGCTGCGCTCCGGCGGGGCGGCGCTGATGCGGAAGATGGTGCTCATCCGGTAGCCTGAGGCCGCAGGGCAGTTCCGGCAGCGCAGGAGCTTGCGCCAAGCCCGGACCAGGGGATCCCGGAATGAGCGGCAGCGGGGGAGGGTTCGCCTTCCCCCGTTCGCTTGCCGGGCGCGACGCCGGCCGCCGGGCGCGCGGCTCAGGCGGCCGAGCGCGCCGGAAGCGGCCAGCCGGCGCGGCCGCGGGCCGCAGAGCGCTACTCGCCGAGCAGCCGCTCGTCCCCGGGGTGGGTCTTGTTCCAGTAGTCGAGCCGCAGGCTCTTCTTCAGCTCCAGGGTGATGCCGCGCGGGTCCTCCCAGCGCAGCAGCAGGTGCGGGAAGGCGGTGTCGAAGTACATCACGTCCACCGAGTCCAGGTAGCGCACCTCCACCCGGCGCGCCAGGAACGATCCCGCGGGCACGCTCAGCGACTCGGCCTCCGCCAGGTGCACCAGCGCCGGCACCACCTCGGCCCGCCGCACGTGCGGGCCGGCCTGCGCCGGCAGCAGGTCCAGGCTCAGGTCCCGCCGGCCCGGGGATGCAAAGTCCTGCGTCCGCAGCCACAGCGGCAGCGCGTCCAGGGCCTGCGCCGTGGGGCCGGCCGGGAGCTGCAGGTCGCGGGCCCCCTCCTCGTCGAAGTAGGAGCTGGAGCGGTGGAGCCACACCTTGCCCGCCGGGCGCACCTCCACCCAGGTCATCCCCACCGCGTCGGCCGCGACGGCCGAGAGCTTCGCCAGCTTCCACGTCCGCGCGTCCAGGAAGCTCACCGTCTCGAGATGCTGCCGGTAGACCCCGGACCGGAAGTCCACCGTCACCACCTGCTTGAGCGCCGGGAAGTTCACCTTGGGGTCGGCGGGCACGTCGGACTTCACCAGCAGCTTGCGGTCCAGGTCCTCGCGGGCCACCGCGATCACCGCCTCCGCCCGCAACGTGTCCCCGGCGTGGGTGCGGGCGGTGCCGGCGTAGGTCGAGAACTCGGCCTTGCCGTCGCGCCACAGGGAGTCCGCGGCCAGCCCGGCGAGCGGCGCCGCCGGCGCGGCGCTCCGGGGCCGGGGCGAAGGGCGCGAGGCGCGGCGCTTGCCGTGCGCCGCGGGCGCCAGGAGCAGCGCGGCGCACAGCACCGCCAGAACCGCCCGCGCCGCCGCGGAAGCGGGCGGGCCGGAGGCGTGGCGGGGGCGGCCCGGGCGGCGGGCGCGGCCGGGGCGGGTCATCGCGGCACCTCCGCGCGCCGGCCCTGGGCGTGCGAGGCGCGCGCCGCGTCCAGCACCCGCTGGGTGGCCAGGCCGTCGGCCAGGCTGGGGCGGAACTCCCCGCGGTCGCGCACCCGGGCAGCCAGCGCGGTGAGGAGGGCGTAGCAGGGATCCAGGCGCGCGTCGGCGCCGTGGCGGGCGATCTCGAACGCGGGCTCCACCGCCACCGCCTCCCGCGGCTTGCCCGGGGCCAGGCGGTACAGCACGTCGTTCTCGATCACCAGCGTGCCGGCCTCGCCGTGCAGCTCGAAGACGTCGTCCCGGTGGGCCACCGCGGCGCTGCCCTCGAACAGCCCGGTGGCGCCGCCCTCGAAGTCGGCCTGCACGATGAAGCCGTCGTCCGCGGTGACCGCCCGCTCCAACCCCGCGGCGTCGGGGCGCGCGGCCACCTGGGTCTCCATGCGCGCGGTCACCGCCCGCGCCGGCCCCATCACCCACTGGGCGTAGTCCACCAGGTGCGAGCCGATGGCGCCCCACATGCCGCCGCCCGCGGCGGCGTCGCACAGCCAGCCCCAGCGCATGCCGCGCTGCCGGCTGAAGAACTCGTAGTGGCTGCGCGCCACGAACCGGATCACGCGGCCGATCTCGCCGCGCCGCGCCAGCTCCCGGGCGAAGGCCCGCGCCGGCACCCAGCGGTACTCGTGATTGAGGGCGTGCACCCGGCCGCGGCTCCCGGCCAGGGCCAGCAGGTCCTCCACCTGCGCGGCGTCCATGGCGGCGGGTTTCTCCAGGAGCAGGTCGCGCCCCAGCTCCAGCGCCCGGCGGGCCATGGGGTGGTGCAGGGAGGGCGGCGTGACCACGCTCACCAGGTCGCACTCCACCTCCTCCAGCAGCCGGCGCCAGTCGTCCGAGGCGTGCTGGACCCCCAGCTCGGAGGCCGCCGCCCGGGCGCTCTCGAGCCGGGCGCTGGCGAGGCCCACCAGCCGGTAGTCGGGGTGCCGGGCGAAGGCCGGGCCCTGCACGCGGCGGGCGAAGCCCGCGCCCAGCAGGATCACGCGGATGGGTTGGCTCATGGAATGGCTCCTCGGGAGGCGGGCCGCGCAGGCCCGGCGGGGGTGGAAATCGGGCGCCCGGGGGCCAGTCTAGCGCATCCAACGGATGTTGGGACGCGCCCGGGCGGGCGCCCTCGGGGTGCCGCCGGCACCGTGCCCGCCGCCCGATCCCGAGAACGCCCGTTCACTGCGGCCAAGGCCGAGAGGAGTGCTGCCGATGCTTCGCGTTCATTCCGCCCCGCGGTGCCTGCGGGTCGCCCTGCTGACCTTCGCCCTGGCCGCGGTCGCCGCGCCGGCCCTCGCGTATCCCGGCATGGGCAGCCCGTCGGGCGCCACGTCCCCCCCGGCCGCCGCCAGCAGGATCGTGTACGACTGCCCGCGCGCCGGGTGCGACTACGAGAGCACCCAGCCCGGCACCTGCCCGCGGCACAAGGTCAAGCTGCAGAAGATCGCGATGCTGTACACCTGCCCCAAGGACGGCGACCCGGTGGCCGGGCCCGGCCCGTGCCCGCGGTGCGCCATGGACGCGGTGCCGCACAAGCTCGCGGTGATGGATGGGAAGGCCGACAAGGCCGCGGCGAGGAAGGCGGCCCACCACCCCAAGCCCCACTCCGCCAGGCCCACCGCCGCGTCGTAGGGGCGCATCGTAGGGGCGCACGGCAGCGCGCCCGCGCGTCGTAGGGGCGCATGGCCAGGCGCCCCTACGACGCCCCCGGCACCGCGTTCTTGCGCGGCCGGTACATCGGGTCGAGCACCCGCTTCCGCACCCGCAGGAACCGCGGCGTGACCTCCGCCAGCTCGTCGTCCGCCAGGAACTCCAGCGTCTGCTCCAGGCTCAGCACCCGCGGCGGGATCAGCTTGGTGGTGTCCTCGGAGGTGGACGCGCGCATGTTGGTGAGCTTCTTCTCCTTGGTGATGTTCACGTCCATGTCGTTCTCGCGCGCGTTCTCCCCCACCACCATGCCCATGTACACGTTCTCGCCGGGCGAGAGGAACACCTCCCCGCGCTCCTGCATGTGCTCGATGGCGTAGGCGGTGGCGCGCCCCTGGCGGTCGGCCACCATCGCCCCCGTCTTGCGCGTCGGCATCGGGCCCTGCCACGGCTCGTAGCCGTCGAAGATGTGGTTCAGCAGCCCGGTGCCGCGGGTGTCGGTGAGGAACTGGCTGCGGAAGCCGATCAGCCCGCGCGAGGGGATGCGAAACTCCAGGCGGACCCGGCCGGTGCCGTGGTTCACCATCCGGGTCATGCGGCCCTTGCGCGGCCCGAGCTTCTGCGTCACCACCCCCACGAACTCCTCCGGACAGTCGATCACCACCTGCTCCATCGGCTCCAGCACCGCCCCGTTGTCGGTGTGGGTGATGACCTCCGGGCGGCTCACCGAGACCTCGTAGCCCTCGCGCCGCATCATCTCGATCAGGATCGCCAGCTGCAGCTCGCCGCGCCCGGAGACCTTGAAGGCGTCGGGCGAGTCGGTGGGCTCCACCCGGATGGCCACGTTGGCGAACGCCTCCTTCTCCAGCCGCTCGCGCAGGTGGCGGCTGGTGACGTACTTCCCGTCCTGGCCGGCGAAGGGCGAGGTGTTGATGCTGAAGATCATGGACACCGTGGGCTCGTCGATGTGGATCGGCGGGAGCGCCTCGGGCTGCTCGGGGTCGGTCAGGGTGTCCCCGATCCCCAGCTCCGAGATGCCGGCGATGGCCACGATCTCCCCCGCCTTCGCCTCCTGCACCGGCACGCGCTTGAGCCCTTCGAACGTGTACAGCGCGGTGACCTTGCCCGGGATCTGCCGCCCGTCGCGCGCCAGGAGCAGCACCGGCTGCTGGTGGCGGAGCGTCCCGTTGACGATCCGCCCGATGGCCAGGCGGCCCACGAAGTCGTCGTAGTCCAGCGTGGTGACCAGGAACTGCAGCGGCTTGTCCGGGTCGTGGCGGGGCGCGGGGATGGCCTCGAGGATGGTCTCGAACAGCGGCCCCAGCCGGGTCTCGGGCGCCTCCGGCGAGAGCCGGCAGGTCCCGGCGCGGGCGTTGGTGTAGAGCACCGGGAAGTCCAGCTGGTGCTCGTCGGCGTCCAGGTCGATGAACAGGTCGTAGATCTCGTCCAGCACTTCCTGCGGCCGGGCGTCCTTGCGGTCGATCTTGTTGATCACCACCACCGGCGAGAGCTTCAGCTCCAGCGCCTTCATCAGCACGAAGCGCGTCTGGGGCAGCGGCCCCTCGGAGGCGTCCACCAGCAGCAGCACCCCGTCCACCATGGTCAGGGTGCGCTCCACCTCCCCGCCGAAGTCGGCGTGCCCGGGAGTGTCCACGATGTTGATCTTGTGCTCGCCGAAGCGCACCGAGGTGTTCTTGGCCAGGATGGTGATGCCCTTCTCCCGCTCCAGGTCGTAGGAGTCCAGCACCCGCTCCTGCACCTGCTCGTTGGCGCGAAAGGTGCCGCTCTGCCACAGCATGGCGTCCACCAGCGTGGTCTTGCCGTGGTCCACGTGGGCCACGATGGCGATGTTGCGGAGGTCGGTGCGGAGGATCAACTGCCGGTCTCCTGAAGATCGCGGCGCCGGGGGGCGCCGCCGTGGGCACGGGATATCTCGAGCAGACGCTCCAGTCTAGCACACTCGATCCTGGCTGCACGAACCGCCGGGGAGGCGTACTCTAGAAGGCGCCATGGCACGGCACCGGCGCGGACCTCCATCACCCCCGGCGCGCCCCCCCCGCGAGCCGGCTCCCCCCGCCGCCCCGCCCGCTCCGAGCGGGCGGTGGCTCCTGGCGGCCGGCCTGCTGCTGGCCCTGGCGCTGCTGCTGGCCCACGCCGCCCGGTACGCCTTCCAGACCGACGACGCCTTCATCTCCTTCCGCTACGCCCGCAACCTGGCCCACGGCCACGGGCTGGTGTTCAACCCCGGCTACGAGCGCGTGGAGGGCTACACCAACTTCCTGTGGGTGGTGCTGCTGGCCGGGTTCAACCTGCTGGGGGTGGCGCCGGAGCGCGCGGCGCAGGCCTTGAGCCTCGCGGCCACGGTGGGCCTGTGGCTGCTGCTGGCGGCCGCGGCCTGGCGGGCCCGGGCGGCCGGGGCGCCGGCGTGGGTCGCACTCTTCGCGCCGCTGTGCCTGGCGCTCGACCGGAGCGTGGCGGTGTGGAGCACCAGCGGCCTGGAGACCCGGCTGTTCGAGCTGCTGCTGGTGGCCGGGGCGGTGCGCCTGGTCCAGGAACTCGAGGCCGAGCTGGCCGGGCGCCCGCCGGGCCTGCCGCTGGCCGCGCTGTTCTTCGGCCTGGCGGAGCTCACCCGGCCCGAGGGCGCGCTGCTGCTGGTGTGCGCGCTGGGGGTGGCCGGCGCGCTGCTGGCCCGCCGGGGGCGGCTGCGGCCGGCGGCCTTCGCGGCCCGGGCCGCGCCCGGGGTGCTGCTGGTGGCGGCCCACTTCGCCTTCCGCCTGGCCTACTACGGCCAGTGGCTGCCGAACACGTACTACGCCAAGGTGGCCGGGCAGACCTGGTGGAGCCTGGGCGGGAAGTACCTCGCGGCCTTCGGCCTGGAGTACTCGGCCTGGGCCTGGATCCCGCTCCTGATCGCAGCGGTGCTGTACCACCGAAGCCGGGCCAGCCTGCACGTGCCGCTGCTGGCCGGCACGCTCATCCTGCCCCACGCGGTCTACGTGGCCGCGGTCGGGGGCGACCACTTCGAGTACCGGATGGTGGACTTCTACTTCCCGCTGCTGTTCCTGCTGCTGGCGGACGGGCTGCGCTACCTGGCCGCCCGGCCGGCGTGGCGCCTACTGGCGCTGCCGTGGGCGGTAGTGGTGCTCGCGGGCCTGGTGGAGCTGCCGTGGCAGTCCCACGCGCAGTTCCCCGGGACCTGGCTGCCGGGCTTTCCGGGGCGCGCCCGGGGCCAGCCGGAGGCGGCCGGGTTCCTCGATCCCGGCCGCGACTTCCTCTACCGGCTCCCCGGCCTGCGGCTTCTGGCCGGGCTCCACCGGGAGCTGCTGGACGGGATCACCGAGCACTTCGTGGGGGTGCGCGCGGAGGAGCACCGGATGTTCCTCGCCGCCATGGAGCCCGAGGCCCGCAAGCTGGCCGAACTGGTGGCCCGCGGGGTGCTGCCCCGGGATGTTTACGTGGCCATGGACTGCGTGGGCGTGGTCCCCTATCTCTCGGACGTCCGCACCCTCGACCGCCTGGGGCTGACCGACGCCCACGTGGCCCACTCCCGCTCGGTGGGCCCGCAGATGCTCGCGCACGGCAAGCACGCCACGCTGGAGTACGCCCGGCAGGCTGGCGTGGACCTGTGGGATCTGGAGAGCGCACGCCTGCTGTGGCGGGCGGACGAGCCGCGGCTGCTCCCTCAGCTGTTCCAGGCGGAGCGGCCGGAAGTGGAGGCCTACGCTGCCCGCCTCGGGGACGGCTGGTGGCTGCTGGCGCGGCTGCCGCAGGGCGGGGCCCGCGCGAGGCTGCGCATGCCCCGGCTCGGGCTGCAGCGGGTGGACCGGGCCGTCACCTGCGCCATCGCCGCGGAGGCCGTGCCGCGGTTGCAGGAGCGGCTGGCGCGGAGCCCGGACGACGCCCCGACGGAGGACCACCTGGGCCGTTTGCTGGCCCTGACCGGCGACGACGCCGGGGCCCTGCCCATCCTCCAGCACGACGCCGAGCGCCGCCCGGAGAGCCCCCAGACCTGGCTGCGCCTGGCCGCCTGCCAGGTCCGGCTGGGGGACGTCGTGGTCGCGCTGCGGACGTTCGGCGCGGCCGCCGGGCAGGCCGCCAGGCGCGGCGACGCGGCCCTGGCAGCGCGCTTCGAGGCCATGGCGCGCTCGCTGGCCCAGGCGGCCGCCGCGGGGGACACGTCCCTCCGCGGGGCGCGGGGAGCGGTGGCCGGGGTTGAACCGTGCCCGCAGCCGAGGTAGCATCCGGCTGACAACCTGCGCCGACCCCTCCCCGGACGGCACCTGCGCGATCGCTCGACCTGGGAGGCGCCCCATGCGTGGCCATCGCCCGTCCCGTCTCGTGGCCTGCGCGGCCCTCATCGGCGCGCTCGCCATCCCGCTGGCCTGCGGCAAGTCCAGGACCACCACTCCCCCGAACCCGCCCGCCGCCCCGGCGTGCAGCCTCAGCGTCGCCGAACTGGACTTCGACACCGTGGACGTGGGGCAGTACGCCAATCGCACCTTCACCATCACCAACACCGGCGGCGACACGCTCACCGGGAGCGTGACCGCGGGGTGCGCCGGGTACAGCCTCGTGGGTCCGGCGTCCTACCGCCTCGCGGCCGGGCAGTCGGAGACCATCACCGTGCGCTGCGCGCCGCTGGCCGGCGGGAGCCTGCCGTGCTCGCTGCGGGTCGGGAGCGGCGGCTGCGGGGCGGTGCGGTGCGCCGCGACCGCGCGGGTCCCGCCCGCGTGCCGGGTCCAGCCCACCTACCTGGACTTCGGCACCGTGCTGGTGGGCGAGTGGGCCGACCGCGACTTCACCATCACCAACACCGGCGGGGGCGTCTTGAACGGCACGGTCTCCGCGCCGTGCACGACGTTCAGCGTCTCGGGAGCCCTGGACTACAGCCTGGCCGCGGGACAGTCGCAGAGCTTCACGGTGCGGTTCACCCCGAAGCCCGGCGCCGCCCCGCAGCCGGCGCCCGGCCGGCCGGGCCCCCGGCCCGCGGGCGGGGGGGCCGCGAGCAGCCCCCTGTACCAGGCCTGCACCGTCAGCACCGGGTGCCGCGCGTGCTACGACGTGGTGTGCAAGGGCAACATCCCGCAGACCCGCTGCTGGGTCTCGGTGGACACCCTGAAGTTCGGCCCCGTTCAGGTGGGCTCCCTGATGGACCGGAGCTTCGTCATCCGCAACGTGGCCGCGGACGGCATCCTCCTGGGCACGGCGTCGCTGGGGGCGGACTGCACCGCGTTCAGCTTCGTGGGCAGCCCCTCGTACGGGCTCGCGCCCGGCGAGGCGGGGTTCATTGTGGTGCGCTTCACCTCGACCCGGGTCGGGGACGCCGAGTGCACCGTCTACACCGGCGCAACCGGGTGCGGGCCGGTGGTCTGCACCGCCACCGGGGAGGCCAGCGGCGCCCCGAAGTGACGCCCGCGGGACGGCGCCGGCCGGCTTTTGTCCCGGCCCCGCTCGTGCTAACTTGCCTGCCATGCCGCTGCACACCTCGCCCGAGGCAGCTCTCCCCTTCTTCGCCCGCCGCTCGGTGGTCCGCTCCACCGCCGGCATGGTCGCGTGCTCCCAGCCGCTGGCGGCCGCCGCCGGGCTGCGCGCGCTGCAGGAGGGCGGCACCGCCGCCGACGCCGTGGTCACCATGGCCGCCATGCTGTGCGTGGTGGAGCCCATGTCCACCGGCATCGGCGGGGACGCCTTCGCGCTGCTGTGGAGCGCCGCGCCCAACGGGGGCGCCCCGGGCGCGCCGCGCCTCAAGGCCCTGAACGCCAGCGGCCGCGCGGGATCACGGGCCTCGGCCGCGGCGCTGCGGGCGCAGAACCTGGACCGCGTGCCGCTCCTGGGAGGGCGCTCCATCACCGTGCCCGGGGCGGTCTCGGGCTGGGCGGCGCTCCTGGAGCAGGCCGGGGGCTGGCCCCTGGCGCGCTGCCTCGCGCCAGCCATCGAGACCGCCGAGCGGGGCTTCCCGGTCACCGAGGTCATCGCCGCCGGATGGGCCAAGCTCACCGAGAAGCTGCGGAGCAACCCGGAGGCCGCCCGGGTGTACCTCCCCGGCGGCCACGCCCCGCAGCCGGGGGAGATCTTCCGCAACCCGGACCTGGCCACCTCGCTCAAGGTCCTCGCCGAGGGCGGCCCGCAGGCGTTCTACCAGGGGGTGATGGCGGAGGCCATCGCGGCCGAGACCGAGAAGCACGGCGGCTTCCTCACCCCGGCGGACCTGGCCTCCCACCAGCCGGCCTGGGAGACCCCGCTGTGGGCGCCCTACCGCGGCCGGTACGTGGTGGAGTGTCCGCCCAACGGCCAGGGGCTGGCCGCGCTGCTGGCGCTGCGCATCTGCGAGGGCTTCGACCTGCGCTCCATGGGCGCGCTGTCGCAGGCCGCGCTGCACGTGGAGATCGAGGCCATGCGGCTGGCCTTCGCCGACGCCTACCGATTCGTGGCCGACCCCGCGTACACGGCGGTCCCGGTGGCCGAACTCCTGTGCGAGAGCTACTCGGCGGGGCGCCGGGCGCTGATCCAGCCCGACCAGGCGCTCAAGCGCCCCACCGCGGGCATCCCCCGCGGGGAGAGCACCGTGTACCTGTGCGCGGTGGACGCGCGACGCAACGCGGTCAGCTTCATCCAAAGCCTGTACTACGGCTTCGGCTCGGGCGTGGTGGTGCCCGGCACCGGCATGGCGCTGCAGAACCGCGGCGCGGGCTTCACCCTGGAGCCCGGCCACCCCAACGAGCTGGCGCCCGGCAAGCGGCCCTTCCACACCATCATCCCGGCGATGCTTTTCGACGCCCCGCCGGACGACCCGGACGCGGCCGGCCCGGAGGCGGTGTTCGGGGTGATGGGCGGGCCGATGCAGCCGCAGGGCCATCTCCAGGTGGTCACCGGGATGCTGGACTTCGACCTGGACGTGCAGCGGGCGCTGGAGCTGCCGCGCTTCCGGGTGGAGGAAGCGCGGGTGCTGCTGGAGCCGCTGGTGCCGGGCACCAGCGTGGACGCCCTGCGCAGCTTCGGGCACCGCACCGAGCACGACGACACCCTCATGGGCGGCTTCGGCGGCGGGCAGATCATCCGCGTGCGCCGGGACAACGGCAGCCTGGAGGGCGGCAGCGACCCGCGGAAAGACGGCCTGGCCGCCGGCTACTGAGGCGCGCGGCGAAGGCACGTAGCCTCCGAGGTGCGTCCGCGAGCGCCGCAGCCAGGACGGCGGAGGCGCGAGCGGATCGCAGCGAGGCGGAGCAGGACGCGGAGCCGAACGTGCCGCGGAGGCTACGTGCCTCCGCCGCGCCGCGAGCTGGAACTCAAGAACCTGAGCTGCCCGGCGCCGCGGCGCCGGCGAGAGGTGACCCTTGGAACCCACCCAGAGCGCCTGGATCGAAGCCCACACCCGCGCCGTGGAGCCCCTGTTCGTGGCCAACGCCAAGGCCGAATGGCAGGCCAACGTCTCCGGCCGCAAGGAGGACGAGGAGGAGAACGCCCGCCTGGAGGCCCAGCTCCGCAAGTACTACAGCCGCCGCGAGGACTTCGAGCAAATCCGCAGCTTCCAGGCCCAGGGCCGCCCGTCCGATCCGCTGCTGGCCCGCCAGCTCGAGCGCCTGCACCTGGCCTACCTCGGCAACCAGATGGACCCCGCGGTGATCGAGGAGCTGGTGCGCCTGGCGAAGAGCCTCGAAGGCCGGTTCAACAACTTCCGCGCCGAGCTGGACGGCCGGCAGGTCACCGACAACCAGATCAAGGAGATCCTGCGCCGGGAGAGCGACAACGCGACCCGGCGGGCCGCCT
>Ga0335070_10003762_pt1 | contig 17737 bp, 13 predicted proteins | sample Lox_Sample_13_FD_206722 | JGI IMG/M metagenome (GOLD analysis project Ga0335070, IMG submission 206722) | Soil microbial communities from Loxahatchee National Wildlife Refuge, Florida, United States - Lox_Sample_1.3 | ecosystem: Environmental > Terrestrial > Soil > Wetlands | place: USA...
GCTCTCGCGCCACACGCGCCCCAGACGCGAAACATCGGTGCGTAGCCGAAATTCAATCAGCGTCGGCGCGTTGACGACAGACCCGCCGACCGTCAGTGCGACCAGTAGCCACCGCCTCCGCCGCTCGAGCAGCACGGTCAGCGCCATCAATCCCGGCACCGCCGGCAACAGCAGGCGCGGGCCCCACGACCAGGGCTCATCCCAGGAGAGCCAGAGCGTGTGCTCTGCCAGGTAGGCGCCGGCCACGGCGAGAATAAGCGCTTGTTTGCCGAGGCCGCTGGCGTGCGCTGCTCTGGATGGTGCTCTTCGGCGGCATCATCGGCGTCTTGACGCTGAGCGGAGAAGGTGTGGCGAGTTTTTCGTTCCTGAGATCGATTGCTCTGATCGCTCACCGCATCAGATCTGATCGCTCACCGCGTCCTCGCGCATGGTCGGCTTGGGCCGCTTCTCGATCGGCAGCCACTGGCGGATCTTCTCGCCGACATAGACCTGGCGCGGGCGCGCGATCTTCTGCTCCGAATCGCGCACCATCTCGGCCCACTGCGCCATCCATCCCGAGGTCCGCGGAATCGCGAACAGCACCGGGAACATGGTCATCGGGAATCCCATCGCCTGGTAAATGATGCCGGTGTAGAAATCGACGTTGGGATAGAGGCGATGCGAAACGAAGTATTCGTCCTCGAGCCCGATCTTCTCGAGCTCGAGCGCGATATCGATAAGCGGATTGCGCCCGGTGACTTCGAAGACCTCGTAGGCGAGACGCTTCACGATCCTGGCCCGCGGGTCGTAGCTCTTGTACACGCGATGGCCGAAGCCCATCATCTTGCGCTCGCCGCCCTTGACGCTCTTGATGAACTCCGGGATGCGCGCGACCGAGCCGATCTCGGTGAGCATCCGGATCACCGCCTCGTTGGCGCCGCCGTGCAGCGGCCCGTAGAGCGCCGCGGTGGCCGCGGCGACGGCGGAGTAGGGATCGACCTGCGAACTCCCGACCGAGCGCATCGCGTTGGCCGAGCAGTTCTGCTCGTGGTCGGCGTGGAGGATGAACAGGATGTCGAGCGCGCGTTCGAGCGTCGGATTCGGCTTGTAGCGCAGCTCGGTCATCTTGAACAGCATCGAGAGAAAGTTGCCCGCGTAGCTGAGATCGTTGTCGGGATAGACGTAGGGCAGGCCGCGCGTGTGGCGATAGGCCCACGCCGCGAGCGTCGGCAGCTTGCCGATAAGCCGGCGCGTCTGCAGGCGGCGCGACTCCAGGTTCATGATCTCCTTGGCGTCGGGATAGAACGTCGACATCGCGCCGATCGTTCCCACCAGCATCCCCATCGGATGAGCGTCGTAGCGGAAGCCCTGCATGAAGTTCTTCAGGTTCTCATGCACCATCGTGTGGGTCTTGATGTTCTCTTCCCAGGCGCGGTAGTGCTGCTCGTTCGGCAGCTCGCCCTTGACCACCAGGTAGGCGACCTCGAGGTAGTTGCTGTGCTCGGCCAGTTCCTCGATCGGGTAGCCGCGATAGCGCAGGATGCCTTTTTCGCCGTCGATAAAGGTCACCTTGCTCCTGCACGAAGCGGTGTTGGTGAAGGCCGGGTCGTAGGACATCAGGCCAAAATCGTCGGGGCTGTTCTTGATGTCGCGCAGACGGGCGGCGCGAATCACGCCGCCTTCCTCGATCGGAATTTCGTACTGCTTGCCGGTGCGGTTGTCGATTATGGAGAGCGTGTCTTTTGCCATGGGTCTTTTTCTCGCTTCGCGTGTGGCTTGCTTACGATCGGCAGTCTTGCCCGATCCGCGGGCCAAGACAAGCTTGGCAATCAACATATATACAGTTAAACGGAAACCCGGCGCTCCGCCCGCCTGCGCGCCCGCAGGCCCGCCCCGCGGGGCGACCGCGCTGGCGCTGCCCGCCGGCGCATGGCACCCTGTTCGATCATGAATTGCGCCGCGATTTCTCCGTGTGCGGTTTGTCTCTCCGACGCCAGGAGCAGGGCACGATGATCGATCGGCTGATGACCGCGCTCTCGATGTTTATCGTCGCGACCATCTCAGCGATGGGCTACGGCGGAATCGTGCTGCTGATGGCGGTCGAGAGCGCGTGCGTGCCGCTGCCCTCGGAAGTTACGATGCCGTTTTCGGGGTACCTGGTCTCGACCGGGCGCTTCGGGCTAAACGCGGTCGCGATCGCCGGGGCTGTGGGATGCCTGCTCGGGTCGTACGTCGCGTACTTCATCGGGGCCAACGGCGGCCGCCGCCTGCTGCTGAAATACGGGCGCTATGTTTTGATCGCGCCGCACGAAGTCGAACTTGCCGACCGCTTTTTCGATCGCTGGGGACCGCACGCGGTCTTCACCAGCCGGCTGTTGCCGGTGGTTCGCACGTTTATCGCGCTCCCCGCCGGAGTTGCGCGGATGCGGCTTGCGCCGTTTACGATCTACACGCTCGTGGGTTCGTACCTCTGGTGCCTCGGACTGGCGTGGGCCGGGATGAAGCTAGGCGAGCAGTGGAAGAATCTCGGCCCGTACTTCCATCGCTTCGACGGCGCGATCGCCGTGCTGCTCGCCGTGGGCGCCGCCGCGATGCTCTACAACCGGATCAAGGGGATCGCCGCCGCCCCCGCGCCGGAATAACGTTCGATTCGCCGAGAAGACCTGATTCGTTGCCCCGGTTGTCCTGGGGGCGGGTGAGGGGTCAAGGCGGTTCTGGATCTTTGCGAGAACCGCCTCCTTACCTTCTTCGTGGACCCGCGGCGCGATCTCGAGGAAAGCTGAGATTACGCAGGCGAGCGCGTGCGCGATCGAGATCGCGCGGGCCAATATCTTCCCCGTCTATCGCTGCCAGAGAATTTCCGGCGTTTCGAGCGGGACCGCGAGGTCGCGATACGACGGGACGATCCGCGGCGTATAGTCGGCGGCCGGTCGGTTCGAGGGCGCGTCCGCGGTAAAAACGAACCCGCCGACCGCGCCGACCAGGGCCTCGGCCCGCGTCATCGCCTGGCGAAACGGTACGCCGCCGCCGTTGGAATTCGCGTACAACTCGACCCGCACGGCCTCGGGCTCGATGCCGTTCATATAGACCTGCGCGCGAAACCGATGAAGGTCGCCGGCGGTTTCCACGAAGACCTGGCCGAACTTGAGTTTGCTCCACAGTGGCGCGAGCGAGCGGGTCCATCGTGCAAGCTCCTCGGCCGGCGCGCCCCTGGACGCCGCGCGTCTGCGGTAGGCCTCGGCCGCGGGAAGATAAAATTTGTCCGTGTACTCGCGCACCGCGCGATTGGCCGAGAACTCGGGCGTAAGGCGCGCCATCGATTCGCGCATCATCGCGATCCACTCGCGCGGCAATCCGGCGCTGTCGCGGCGATAGAACTTGGTGATCACCTCGCGCTCGAGGATGTCGTACAACTGCTCCGCTTCGATCGCGTCCCACGCAGGGTCGTCGCCGTGCTCCTTGCCGTCGCCGATCGCCCATCCGACCTGCGGGTCGTAGGCCTCGGCCCACCAGCCGTCGAGCGAGGAGAGGTTCAGCCCGCCGTTGATCAGCACCTTCATTCCGCTGGTGCCGCAGGCCTCCCACGGGCGGCGCGGCGTGTTGATCCAGACGTCAACGCCGCCGACGATGCGTTCGGCCAGCAGCAAGTCGTAGTCGATGAGGAACACGGCGTGCTGGCGGATATCGTGGCGGCGGATGAATTGAATCATCTGGCGGATCATCTCTTTGCCGGGCTGGTCGGCCGGATGCGCCTTGCCGGCGACCACGAACTGGACCGGGCGGTCGGGGTTGGTGAGAATCCTGGCAAAGCGATCCGGATCGTGGAGCAGCAGGTTCGGCCGCTTGTAGGTGGCGAAGCGGCGCGCAAAGCCGATCGTGAGCGCGTTGGGGTCGAACATGGTTTTTGCGCGATGAATCTCTTCGCGCGACGCGCCGTAAGCCGCCATCTGGACCTGCGATCGCAGGCGCACGAAGCGCACCAGCTCCTGGCAGTTTTGGCTGCGCAGCTCCCACAGCGCTTCGTCGCTGACCGCCCTGATCTTTTCGCCGATGCCCGCGGTCGTGCCGCGCCATCGCTCCGCGCCGCACGTCGCGCTCCAGAACCGATCGGCGAACACGGATTCCCAGCTCGGCATGTGCACGCCGTTGGTGACGGCGCCTACCGGAATCTCGTCCACCGGCCATCGCGGGAAGAGCGGGCGAAATATCGAGCGGCTGACTTCGCCGTGGAGCCGGCTTACCCCGTTGACCGCGCCCGCGCCGCGGACCGCCAGGTACGCCATGTTGAACGGTTCCGCGTTGTCATCGGGATTAGCGCGGCCGAGCGCCATCAACTCCTTCATATCGAGATGCAGGCGTTCGCTTGCGAAGCGCGCCAGGTAAAGTTGCATCAGCTCGGGCGAGAATCGATCGAAGCCGGCCGCGACGGGCGTGTGCGTGGTGAACAGGTTGCCGGCGCGCGTCGCCGCGAGCGCAGCGTCAAAGGGCAACCCGTTCTCTTCCATGAAGGTGCGCACGCGTTCCAACACCGCGAACGCCGCGTGCCCTTCGTTGAGATGACAGACCTCCGGATGGTGTCCGAGCCTTCTCAACAGGCGCCAGCCGCCGATCCCCAGCACCAGTTCCTGCTGCAGCCGCAATTCGGGACCGCCGCCGTAGAGTTCGCCGGTGATCCCGCGATAGACCGGCAGATTGCCCGGGTCGTTGGTGTCCAGCAGATAGAGTTTGAGCCGGCCGACGCGGGCTTCCCACACCCGAAGCCGCACCTTGTAGTCGGGCAGCAACAACTCGATCCGCATGAGGTCGCCGTCGATGTCCCGCACCGGGGTGATCGGTAGCCAGGCGGGCGGGTTGTATGGGAAAAGGTCGCGCTGCCCGCCGTCATGGCCGATCGCCTGGCGCGAGAACCCCTGCTGATAGAGCAGGCCGACGCCGACGATCGGTACGCATAGGTCGTCTCCCGCCTTGAGCTGATCGCCGGCGACGTTGCCGAGACCGCCCGAATAGATCGGCAGCGCCTCGCTAAGCCCGAACTCCATGCTGAAGTAGGCGACTTCCGTGAGCGCCGAGGCCGGATGGGCCTGCTGGAACCATCCCGGCGCCGCGGCCGCCCTGCGCCTCGCGCCGACGAGATCCTCGACGCGCCCGCGCAAATCCCGGTCGTGGGCCATCGACTGGAGCATCTTTTCCGAGGCCTGCTGGAGCATCAGGTACGGATTGCGCGTGATCCTCCACACCTCGGGATCGATCCGCCGCCAGATATCGTCGCTGTAGCGGTTCCAGGTGACGCCGAGGTCGAGTGCGAGCTCGTGCAGGAGGTCGATCAGTTGAGCGGATTCGAGCGGCGCAGCCGTAACTTCCGGCATTGAACTCCTCCTGGGCAATTGCGGCGCCTTTCCCTTGGGGCACCGGTCCATAGCATAGATGGTACGCCGCAAGGTTCACGATTAAACGCACTTCCGCGCCGCTGCGCGACGAACATTTAATCCCTTATTAACGAGCGGTTAACGGCAAATGTCGCGATACTGATGACTTCCGTATGGAGTCATCAGGTGTGTCAATTGGAGTCAACTGCCGACGGCCGCGCAGGTGCGACGGTTTCGAGATGCGGGTCGAATCGCCCCGCGTTTCGACGGCATGATTCTCGCTTGGATTGTCGAGTGAAACTGCGATCGGGGAGTGACCGATGAGCGAAGCGAGCGCGACTGAACGCGAGCGGCTGGAAGAATTGCTGGGCGACCTCGAGCGCATCCGCAGCGCGATGCTGCGGCTGGAAGATGACTTCGCGGCGGAACTCGAGCAGGTTGACGAGAGCTACCGGGAGGGCGGGCGTAATCTGCTCCATTACCTGGCGCTGCGCCACCAGGAAGTCCGCCCGCTGCAGGAACGGCTGGCCGCCCTTGGCCTTTCTTCGCTCGGACGCTCCGAAGCTCACGCGCTGGCGACCGTGGACGCCGTCACCGAGAACCTGCATCGACTGCTCGGCCGCAGAACAGAGACGCCCGGAGCAAGACCGGGCGTCAGCTTCAGCAAGGGTGCAAAACTGCTCTCCCAGCATACGCAAAGCCTGCTCGGGCCGCGTCCCAACGGGCGCAAGGTGCGCATCATGGTGACCTTGCCGACCGAGGCGGCGGTGGACTACCCGCTGGTGCGCGAGCTGCTCGACCGGGGGATGGACTGCGCGCGGATCAATACCGCGCACGACGATCCCGCGGCGTGGGAACGGATGGCGGCGAACGTGCGCACGGCGGCGCGCGAGCTTAGGCGCAACTGCCGCATCCAGATAGACCTCGCGGGGCCCAAGCTGCGCACGGGCGCGATCGAGCCGGGACCGCACGTGATCGAATGGCATCCGCAGCGCGATACGCTCGGCCGGGTAACCTCGCCCGTGCGTATCTGGCTCACGGCCGACGACGCGCGCGTGCCGGCGCCGTCGCTTGCCGACGTGACTCTGCCGATCGCCGGCCCGTGGATGTCCAAACTTTGCGAAGGCGACGCGATCGAATTCGACGACGCGCGCGAAGCCGCGCGCACGATTCGCATCACTGGCAAGGCCGAGGGCGGCTATTGGGCCGAATGTCGGCAGACCTGCTACGTAACGCCCAACACTGCGCTGCAGGTGCGCCACCGCGGCATCACGCTGGCGGCGATGGGCAGGTTCGGCGAATTCCCTCCGCGCGAACAGGCGCTTATCCTCAAACCCGGCGACACGCTGATCGTCACGCCCGAGGGCGCCGCGGGCAAACCCGCCGCATATGACGACGCCGGCCGCCTGCTCGCGCCCGCCGTCATCCCCTCCACGCTATCCGAGGTTTTTCCCGACGTTCGCCCGGGCGAGAGAATCTGGTTCGACGACGGCAAGATCGGCGGCCTCATCCAGAACGTGGCCGGCGACCGGATGGAGGTGCTGATCACGCAGGCCCGCGCGAAGGGGGCCAAGCTCCGGGCGGACAAGGGAATCAACCTCCCCGACAGCAACCTCTCGCTGCCCGCGCTTACCGCACAAGACATCGAATATCTGCCGCTCGTGGTCGCCAATGCGGACCTGGTCGGGATGTCTTTCGTGCGCCGGCCGCAGGACGTCCGCGCCTTGCAGGCCCAACTCGAACGTCTCGGCGGCCGCGGCCTCGGTATCGTGCTCAAGATCGAAACGCGCCGGGGCTTCGAGCGGCTGCCCAACCTGCTGCTCGCGCTGATGCGTCATCCGCTCGGCGGCGTGATGATCGCGCGCGGCGACCTCGCGGTCGAGTGCGGATACGAACGGCTGGCCGAGCTGCAGGAGGAGATCCTGTGGATCTGCGAGGCCGCGCACATGCCCGTCATCTGGGCGACGCAAGTGCTCGAGAGCCTGACCAAGGGCGGGATGCCGTCGCGCGCCGAGATCACCGACGCGGCGATGGGCGAGCGGTCCGAGTGCGTGATGCTGAACAAGGGGCCGCACATGGTGCAGGCCGTGAGCGTCCTCGATAACATCCTTCGCCGCATGCAGGAGCATCAGAGCAAAAAGACTTCGCAGTTGCGCCCGCTCCATCTCGAGCCAGTGCACGTATCGGATTGAGCGTACCGCCTCATCCGCGAGACAGATCGCCTGCTGCGCAAACCCCTGCGCATCGGTTAACTCGTTGTAGTTTTTATTTATGCGCAGGCGAAGTGCCGAAGCGAAAAACCGCTCGGACCTTTGTTCGGTCCGAGCGGTGAAACCGGCCACATTCGGGGTCGGGCTTTCGGTCAGCCTTGTTGCCGCGTTCTTTGGCCCGACTCGTTACCGTCGCGACTCCTTGTTGTTAGCCGCGTTCTCCGGGCTTCCCAACTCCGTGTCATCGCGATGGAGGTTTTCCGCCATCTTCAAATGGGCCTCAAGCACGGGAATCGTTTGATCGATATAGACGCGCACTTCCCGATCGCTCGAAAACTCGCTCTTGGCCCGGCGGAACATCGCAAGCGCTTTCTCGTGATCGCGGATTTCCGTCTCCAGGAAGGCATGGTTGAACTGCGCGCCTTTCAGACTATCCAGTCGATCTTCGGCCGCCTTGTTCTTTTCATACGATTTCAACTTGACGTCCTTCTGGCTGGCCAGGGCTTCGAGTGCAGCCTGGTTATGTACGTGATCATCCCTTACGGTATCGGCCAGCGTGACCAGGGTCTGGTTGTCCCCGGCCTTGCTCTTCAGCTCTTTTGCCATGTCCTGCTCTTCGTTGTTCATTTGATTTGCCTGATCCAGCAGCGACGTCAGGCTCGCGGATGGGGCGGAGGCCAGGACCGGCGCGCCAAGGACAAAGAGCAATGCAGCGGAAAGTGGTATCATGCTGATCTTCATAACTTTCTTACTCCTCTTGAGCGATTGCTTACAGTCGGTTGTTAAAGTTGCTCGATCGGCCAGGACGCCATCGCTTGATGTCAGATCGAATGTGCGCCTGACGGCTCTCCCATCAGTCGGCCAACCGGGACAGGTGCTATTCTGACAGGCACTGACTTGGCCGCCGGCACTTTGCTGCGCTCCGCGTGATGCCACAGCGGGATCAGCACGTTCGCTTCAGGATAGTATGTGGCGACGCATCCTTCGGGGATGTTGTATTGCACGACCTTTAGACCGGCGAGCCTCCGATCGACGCCGTCGTCGCTGACCGTGGACAGCTCGACGGCGTCGCCCTCGCGAAGACCAAGACGCAAGACGTCGCTCCGATTCATCATGACGACGCTGCGCGTGCCACGAATCCCGCGGAAACGATCATCATATCCATAAACCGTTGTATTGAACTGATCATTGCTTCGTAAGGTGATCATGCGAAGCACATCAGCGCGAGGCGCACTCATATCTGGATCCTCGCGCAAGTTTTTCGGCAAATCTTTCGGAACGATGAGGTTCGCCTTGCCGGTTTTCGTATTCCATCGGCGCTCCCGCGCCGCCACCTGCCGCGGAAAACCTCCTGGCTGGCGGATCCTCCGGTTAAAGTCCGAAAAGTTCTCAGGATACGTCGCCTCGATCGCGTCGCGGATCAAGTTGTAGTCGCCGACCCAACCATCCCAATCCACCTGCGGATTGGAGTGCAGCGTAGCCTTGGCAATCCCCGCCACGATGAACGGTTCGGACCTGAGGTGCTCGCTCGCCGCCGGCTGAATCCCCGTGAGGCGTGGAACTGTTGCTGCCTACGTTCTGACCGAAAAAAAAGATGCAGTCTGTCTGAGCGAAATCTTCAAGCCTCACGGTGCCGACGGGAACGCCGATACTCTCGGGAAGCGCGACCGATGTGCTTTCGTGGCACATGTTGGAGCAATCGGGCAGATTGTTGCAGCCATAAAGGCGCGCGAGCAGCGAGTACAGGTAGGCCGTCTCGAGTGAGGCCCGCCCTGAAGCGTAGAACACCGCCGATTCAGGATCGGTTTTGCTCAAGATCGCGCCAATCCCCTCAAAGGCCTGTTCCCATGAGACGCGCAGATATCTGTCGCTGTCCTTGTCCCACCGAAAGGGATGCGTCAGGCGGCCTTGCGCTTCAAGACTATGGTCAGTCCAGGCGAGCAGCGTTCGTACACGATGGCGAGAAAAGAACTCAGGCGTCGCTCGCTTCGGATCATTCTCCCACAGAGTCGCCTTTGCGCCATTTTCGCAAAATTCCAGCGGCCGAAATTTCGGTTTCGCCCAAGCGCAACTGACGCAGGCGAATCCGTCGCTTTTGTTCTGGTGCAGCAAAAGACGAGGACCCTTGAAGGGAATTCTTTCGCGCAGCACTTCATCGGCTACCGCTCTTGCGGAACCCCATCCCCCGGCCGCTCCGCTATAGAATCGAATCCGCGACTTACGTCTGCGCGCGAACATCTCAGCGGTGAGTAGAGCAACCAGCGAAGCTCCTATCGCCACCGGAACGGATGCATAACGCCAACTTCGCCTGATCACACTTATTTTGTCTGACATGGCCTATGCCCCGATTGACGCTGAAAAGCCGAATGTGAATCGCCGCGAGGGTTTCAACTTGCTACCTTTTTTCACGCGTTCGCCGGGAGAAAATTTCCAAAGCCAGTTTTACAACCTTGCGAAGACCCCTTTTGCGGTTGTCTATCCACGGGTTTTCGTTTCGGGTCTCATTCCCGTTGACCGGGCTGGGTAGATGCCTTGCAACCGAGGTGCCACGAAAGTGAGAGCCTGCCGGATTTGATCGCTTGACCCTTCCCCGGAAGGCCCCACCGCGCCCTCCAGTGCGTTTCGAGCCTGTTCAACGCGTCAAGGCGATGAGTCCATCAGCCCCGCTGCATATAGCGGATTGAACGTACCGTCTCATCCGCGAGACAGATCGCGCGCCGCACAAATCCCCGCGTCAGATAACTTTTTGTAGCGTTTGCTTACTCACAGGCGGTCAACGCCTGCGAGTAAACATCTCCGCCCGAGCACAAATACCCAACGGAGAGAATGGGAAACGCTCGCTCGGCACGATGGCCCGCCGATCGCCCTCTATCTATGCGGGCACCGCGCATGCTCGGCGGCACTTTGCCGAATGCCGCCGAGCACGAAGCAAAAAAAGTTATTGAAGCGCACGATAGCGTAGTCATCTTTGGCAATTAATTGACAAGTCTAATCATGCGTAACAGATTTTTAAGTCGAGACATGATGTCTTGACGCATAGGGCGCATACCGCAGTTTTCGCTCCGATTGCTCTTGCGATGCTCTTTGTCGGAGCCTCGCCGAGCATCGCACGCGCCGCCCTCGGTGCTTCCGCCGACTCGATCGCCGCTGACGCAGCCTCGCTCGTCGCGCCCGGCCCAAGCCGCGTCGCGCGTCCGGCGCCGAACGCGCCGTCGGTCAGCGCCTACACGGTCGCGCGGATGAAGACGGCCAGCGGAATCGCGGTTAACGAATTCATCGGCCCTGACGGAAAGGTCTTCGCGGTGACCTGGCGTGGGCGCCGGCCGCCCGATCTTTCGGTCCTGCTTGGATCGTATTTCGCGCAGTACCGGGACGCGGCCAACGCCGGCGTGCTTGCGGCGCACGGACTCCATCATGCATCCGTGCGCGGGACCGACGTGGCGGTCGAGACGGCAGGTCACATGCGCGACATGTGGGGACGCGCGTGGCTGCCCGCGATGCTCCCGCCCGGCGTCGAGCCCTCGGAGATACGATGATACGTGGTCGGGAGTTCAGGCTTGCGATCGTAACGATGCTCGCGGCGGCGATGCTGTTGTTTCGCGGCCTGTCCGGTGTGGATGCGGCCAACGCGCAGGTCGAAGCGGCCAAGACCAATCCCAACGTGATGAGCGCGTACGTATCGGCGGGGCCGTACGGCGAATACTTCAACGGCCCGTTCACTTCGGTCACGATTTGCGAGAGCGGCACGGCCAATTGCCAGACGCTCCACGCCATCCTGATCGACACCGGCTCTTCGGGGCTCCGAATCTTCGGCGCGCTCAACCATCTCCGGCTGACGCCGCTGACCGCGTCCGACGGCAGCCGGATCGCGGAGTGCATGCCGTTCGGCTCGCTTACGACCTGGGGCCGCGTCGCGTATGCGGACGTGAAGCTCGGCGGCGAGCCGGTGATCTCGAACCTGCCGATTCAGCTGATCAACCCGAACTTCCCGACGATTCCGGCGGCCTGCACCGGCGGTGCGCCGGTGGCGCAGAGCCCCACGCAACTCGGCTACAACGGCATCCTCGGCGTGGGCTTGTGGGGCCCCGACTGCGGCGACGTCTGCACCGCGCCGGGGCCGCAGAATCCCTCGATGTACTATCGGTGTAAGGGTGGCGCCTGCAGCGTCGCGTCGCTCGCGAACGACAAGCAGGTGCAGAACCCGGTGGCGCTCTTGCCCGAGGATAACAACGGCGTGGTGCTCAAGCTGCCGTCGATTCCGTCCACCGGCGCGCCGGCGGTGATGGGCAAGCTCGTGCTCGGCATCAACACCCGCCGCAACAACCGCCTGGCCGGAGCGTTCGTTTACCGGACCGACGGCGCCGGCAATATCGCGACGACTTTCAACGACGCGACGATGGACGGCTTCTTCGACACCGGCTCCAACGCGCTGTTCTTCGACAGCGGCGCGATTCCGCAGTGCGATCCGTCGCTGGCGCCGGGCTTCTATTGTCCGGCGGACGGGCTGGTGCTCGGCGCGATCAACACCGGGCGCGACGGCAGCGCGAGCGGCGAGGTCTTTTTCAACGTAGCCAACGCGCTTGCGCTCGCGGGGACCGGCAACAAGGCCTTCTCCAATGTGGCGGGGACCTTCGGCGGCAGCTTTTTCGACTTCGGCCTGCCGTTCTTTTTCGGCCGCAACGTGTTCACGGGAATCGAGGGACAGACCACGCCCGGCGCGGGGACGGGCCCGTTCTTCGCCTACTGAACGTCGCCGGCCGCGCCCGCTCTTTTTCCTGCTCATTGCTTCTGCATAGGATAGGCCTTCCGCCGCGGCGCGGGCGAATCCTGAACCGTTCGCCCCTGATCCGCTTTGCGCGAGGGAAACGGATGCCGGTCAGGCTGATTGGAATGATTGGCGTGGCGCCCCCGCATGGCGCCACCGTTCACGTGATCAAGGGCGGAATCTCGGCCGCCTATCTCACCGATTTCGCGCGCGCCCACGAGCGCTCCGGCTTCGACATGGTGCTGGTCGGCTATACCTCGTCGTCGGCCGAGGGCTTCAACGTCGCGATGTACGCGGCGATGCGCACCGAGCGGCTGGCCTATCTTATCGCGCATCGCCCCGGCCTGGTCGCGCCGACGCTCGCCGCGCGCAAGGTCGCGACCTTCGACGTCCTGACCGAGGGCCGGATGGCGCTGCACATCATCGCCGGGCTGAGCGACGAGGAGCAGCGGAGCGAGGGCGATTTTCTGCCCAAGCAGGATCGCTACCGGCGCGGCTCGGAGTACCTGGAAATCATGCGCCGGACGTGGACCGCGGAGGCGCCGTTCGACTTCGCCGGAGCCTTCTACAACGTGCGCGGCGCGATCGCGGACGTCAAACCTTATCAGAAACCCCACCCGCTGATTTTCTTCGGCGGCTCCTCCGAAGGGGCGCTGGCGATGGGCGCGGAGCACTGCGACGTCTTCGCGCTGTTCGGCGAGCCGCTTGACGAAACGCGCGAGCGGATCGCCGACTTCCGCCGGCGCGCCGCGGCTTTCGGCCGCGCGCCCACCTTCAACATCTCGTTCCGGCCGATCGTCGCCGAGCGCGAGGACGCGGCGTGGGACAAGGCGCGCGCCATCCTGCGCGAGATCGAGCGCGGCGGGCCGCCAACGCATCCGGCCGATCAGTCGGGGCGGCGCCTGATGGCGCTCGCGGCGCGCGCCGACGTGCATGACGAGCGGCTGTGGATGCCGATCGCGCGGGCCACCGGCGCGCTCGGCAACACTTCATGCCTGGTCGGCACGCCGGAGCAGGTCGCCGGCGCGATCCTGAAGTACTACCGGCTCGGCGTCGCCTCGTTCCTGATTCGCGGCTTCGATCCGTACAACGACACCATCGAATTCGGCCGCGAGCTGATTCCGCGAATCAGGGCGGGCGCGGCGGAAATCGATCGCGAAGCAACCGCCGCCGCATAAGCGCGCGCGCCGGCGCGCACGGTTACGCGCGCCCGAGTCCCTTCTCGGCGCGCGCTCGCGTATCAATCCGAAATCGGCAATACGCAAGGGTTCTTCGTGAGCGCTCGAATCTCCGACGCCGCAAGGTGCAGCAAGGGCGCTCGAATCAAGCTCCTTGGAATTGGAGAACTTCTCAGAAGAGGCGGTTCTCACAGACATTCAGAACCGCCTGGACCCTCACCCTAACCCTCCCCCAGGACTGGGGGGAGGGAATAATAATTGAAGGCGCTAAACTAATGCGGCGTCCTGGAAATAAGGTTCATCCCAAGATCTCCGAGGGCTGTCATTCCGAGCGCAGCGAGGAATCCCGGCTTCCACGAAAAACGAATAAAGATCCGGGATTCCTCGGTCGCCAACTCCCTCGGAATGACACCTTGAAGCTTTTCTGATCCGGAGACTAGAGCCGCAGGCGCAGCCGGTCGATCAGCCGCTTGACCAATCCGCCGCGCCCAACCGGCGCCGTCGCGAGCATCGGTATCGTCGATTGCGGCTTCCCGTCCACCATCAGGACGAGCGTCCCGAGCTGCTGCCCTTTGGCGATCGGCGCGACCGGGTACTTGGGGCTGAACGATCCGCTGAGCGTCACCTTGCCTTCCTGGCCGTGCTCGACCGTGACGGAGGGAACCTCGGCGGGCGCCACGACTACGGTATCCACCGAGCCTTCATACACGCGCACCTCGCCGGGCAACGTCTTGTGCCAGTCGGGCTGCACGCTCGAGAACGCGCGGAAGGCCCAATCGACGAGCTTTTCGGTCTCGACGCGGCGCGCGGTCGCCGACGGCGTGCCGAGCACCGCCGAGATCAGTTCCATCCCGTTGGCGTGCGCGCTTGCGACCAGATGATAGCCGGCCTCTTCGACGTGGCCGGTCTTGAGCCCGTTGACCCGCGCGTCATAGAAGAGCAGGGCGTTGAAGTTGGGCTGATGGATTTTGTCGAAGGTGAAGTCCTTGGCCGAGGTGTAAGTGATCGCGTCGGGAAAGCGGCGGACGATCGCGCGGCCGAGTTTCACCATGTCGAAGGCGGTGGTGTACATCTCCGGCACCGGCAATCCGTCGGGGTTCGAGAAGTGGGTCTCGTCGAGCCCGAGCTCCCTGGCCTGCTGATTCATCTGCTCGGTGAAAGCGTCGGTCGATCCGCCGAGATACTCGGCCAGCGCGACCGCGGCGTCGTTGCCCGAGGAAACCATCAGGCCGTACAACAGGTCGTTCACCGAAACCTTCTGGCCGACCTGCAGGAACATCCGCGACACCGTGCTGTTCATCGAAAGCCGCCACGCCTTCTCGCTCACCGTGACCATCGTGTCGGTGGTGAGCCGGCCCTGATGGAGCGCCTTGAGCACCAGGTAGAAGGTCATCAGCTTGGCCAGGCTCGCGGGCTGGATTTTGACGTGCTCGTTGTAGGCGTAAAGCGTCGCGCCCGAACGGGCGTCGATCATTATCGCCGCTTTGGCGTCGAGCCCGAAGGGCGCCGGGCGATCGCCGAAGACGTGAATCTGTTCGAGCGGGACCGCCGACGGCGCCTCCGCCTGCGCGCGCCGCGCGCGGCGCGCCGCAGCGGCGGGCGGGGCAGCGAACGCGAGCATCGCCGCTATCGCCGCAGCCGCCGCCAGCCCAACGATCACCGGTTTGAATCGGAAAATGAAACGCGCTTCCATCGCCTGCCGCTTCCTCCGCGCCATTCAAGGTACGGCGTGGCGCGATTGATAATCAAGGCGCGCGCCACGGATTGCTCAAGAGGGGTAACGGATTCCATTCGCCGCCGATTCCGACTATTTCATTGTAGCCATGACTATCGACCTCTCGGTGATCCTGCCGGTGATGAACGAGCGCGATAATCTGCGCGCCCTGCTTCCGCGGCTCCGCGAAATCGCCGAAACGTTCCATCTCAAATATGAAATTATCGTGATCGACGGCGGCTCGACCGACGGCACGCGCGAGACCGCCGCCGAACTAGGCGCCCGCGTGGTGCCCGAGCGCCGCCGCGGTTACGCCGGCGCGCTGACCACCGGTTTCGCCGAGGCGCGGGGCGCTTACCTGTTGACGCTCGACGCCGACATGTCGCACGACCCGGCCTTCGTGGCCAAGATGTGGCGGGCGCGCGAGCGTGCCGACATCGTGATCGCCTCGCGCTACGTGCGCGGCGGCGTCGCCTACACCGATCTGAGCCGGCGCCTTTCGAGCTACGTGCTGAACGGGTTTCTCCGCCGCGTGCTGAGCGTGCCGATCGGCGATCTCTCCAGCGGGTTTCGCCTCTACCGGCGCGAAGCGGTCGAGAGCCTGGAGCTGACCAGCCGCAACTTCGAGGTCCAGGAGGAAGTGCTGGTCAAGGCCTGGGCCCAGGGCTTCAGCGTGACCGAGATCCCGTTCACCTATTTTCCGCGCGAGGCCGGGCGCTCGCACGCGCGGATGCTGCGCTTCGGGATGGACATCCTGCGCGCAACCTTTTCGCTCTGGCGCCTGCGCAACTCGATCAACTCGGCCGACTACGACGAGCGCGCCTTTTACAGCATCGTCCCGCTGCAGCGCTACTGGCAGCGCAAGCGCCACTCGATCACCGTCGCGTGGACGCGCAACGCCGGCCGCATCCTCGACGCCGGCTGCGGCTCGAGTATCATCATCCAGAGCCTCAACAATGCGGTCGGGATGGACTACAGCCACAACAAGGTGCGCTTCCTGCGCCGCTACGGCATTCCGCTGGTGCGCGGCTCGGCTTTCGCGCTGCCGTTTCGCGCCGCGAGCTTCGATTGCGTGATCAGCTCGCAGGTGATCGAGCACATCCCCTACGACGAGGTCCTGTTCAGCGAGTTGAAGCGCGTGCTGCGCCCGGGCGGGATGCTGGTGATCGGCACGCCCGACTACGACACGATCGGATGGCGCACGATCGAGCCGCTCTACGGTGTGCTGCAGCCCGGCGGCTACAAGGACGAGCACATCACCCACTACACGCGCGAACGCCTGACCGAGATCCTCAAGCGCCACGGCTTCATCTACGAAGAGCACGCCTACGTTCTGAGGAGCGAGCTGATCATGCGCTTTCGCAAGCCCGAGGCCGAAAGCGCGCCGCTCGACGCGCCGGCGCCGATGCGCGCGGCCATCGCCTGAACGCTCGGCGAGCGGGAGGAGAGACGACGATGCCTACCGTCCGAACCACCAGCCTGGCCGCCAACATCAACCTCTATTACGAAAGCCGCGGCAGCGGCGAGCCGCTGCTGATGATCATGGGGCTCGGCGGCAGCGCGCTGGGATGGGATCCCGCGCTGATCGAAGATCTCGCGCGATCCTGCCGCACCGTCATCTTCGACAATCGCGGCACCGGGCGCAGCGACCAGCCGGACGAGGAATATTCGATCGAAGGGATGGCCGCCGACGCCGCCGCGCTGCTCGACGCGATCGGAATCGAGCGCGCGCACCTGTTCGGCGTCTCGATGGGCGGGATGATCGCGCAGGAATTCGCCCTGCGCTATCCGGCGCGCGTGCAGACGCTCGCGCTCGGATGCACCACCGCGGGCGGACGCAACGCGGTGCCCGCGCCGCCCGACTCGATGGCGATCCTGAGCGCGCCGCGCAACGGCCTCTCCGACGCCGACCTCATCCGCCGCGCCTGGCCGATCAGCTATCCCGCATCCTACCTGCAAAGCCATCGCGCCGAACTCGAGGCCGCAATCGTCCGCGTGCTCGCCCATCCCACGCCGGCGTTCGCCTACAAGCGCCAGCTCGCCGCGACCTTCAAGTTCAACACCTACGATCGCCTGGCGCAGATCGCCGCGCCGACGCTGGTCATCACCGGCACCGACGACGCGCTGCTGCCCGCAGCCAACTCGGAAATCATCGCCGCGCGCATCCCGGGCGCAAAGCTGAGTCTCATTCACAACGCCGGCCACATGTTCTTCAACCAGGAACGCGAGACGCTCGCGCGCCAACTCGTGGCATTGATGCAGGCGCATCCGATGAGCCCGCCGGGGCGAGGCGCATGAGGCTCCCGGGGCGCGACGAGCTTTTCGCCGCGGCCGCGACGGTTCACGCCGCGCTTGCGCCCACGGCGCAAATCCGCTGGCCGCTGCTCGGCGCACGCGCCGGCACCGAAGTCTGGGTCAAGCACGAAAACCACGGCTCCGTCGGCGCCTTCAAGCTGCGCGGCGGAATCGTTTATATCGACGGGCTTGCGCGCGCGGCGCATCCGCCGTCCGGCCTGATCGCGGCG